>Ga0315273_10001143_pt1 | contig 29643 bp, 25 predicted proteins | sample YL17G02_0_MG_FD_205753 | JGI IMG/M metagenome (GOLD analysis project Ga0315273, IMG submission 205753) | Sediment microbial communities from Yellowstone Lake, YNP, Wyoming, USA - YL17G02_0 | ecosystem: Environmental > Aquatic > Freshwater > Lake > Sediment | place: USA: Wyoming | collected... | reverse complement strand
CCGGTTATACTTTTGAAAACTCGCGGCTCTTTCTCTAATTTCTCATAGGTGATCATTCGCTACTCCGTGATTTGGCTTGTCGAGTAGCTTAATCTTACAACATCCGGTATTGTGCAACAAGTCTATTGAGAATCCTGATAAATTGGGTTGTAGCATCGGGTAGGCAAGCATTTGCCAATCCTTGCACTTTCTCCAGTAGCCTCTGCGCACTGCTTTGCTTCTTCGTTGTTCAATAAATCATTTTGGAGGGATTCCATGTCATCCTACGACGCAATCATCATCGGCTCAAGTGCGGAGGGGCTCGCATCGTTCTTGTATAAGGGAACCCACGATCTGAAATAAAAAGACCATCTCTTGCGAAATGGCCTTGTGGTGGGCGCGAGAGGGCTCGAACCTCCGAACCTCATGTGTGTGATACATGCGCTCTAACCAACTGAGCTACGCGCCCGAACGATGGGAATTATAGTCCAGATAATTTTGTTTTGCAAGTCACGTTCTTATGGCGGCGGCAACACATCCCATGGATTGATCTTCACCGTTGCCGTCATGATCTCAAAATGTAAATGTGCTCCGCTCGAGTGACCGGTTGAACCGATTGCGCCGATCGGGTTTGATTGAAGAACGTTTTGACCGCAGCTTGCATAAACTTCGGCCAGGTGGGCATACAGCGATTGGAAGCCATTACCATGGTCAATCATCACCATATTTCCATAACCGTAGTTGTTCCAACCTGCATATACAACCACACCGGAGTCTGTGGCATATGCGCCTTCGCCGAGATTACCAGAAATATCAATGCCCCAGTGGTTACCCTTGGCAGAATAGTCAAAACCTGAAAGGGTGTGCTTGTCCGCAGGCCAGACAAAGCCCCCGCCTCCAACTGCTCCACCGACGACAGGGTCACACCAACCAGGGCCGAGTACGCGCGCCATGGCCGGGTCTGTGCGTGTTATGCCCAAAGGCGCGCCTTGGAAGATGGGCCCGCGTGTGCCGCCGGGGACAATCAGCCACGTGCCCGGCTTTATATTAGGATGTGAAAAATCTCCTATGCTTGCCATATCGAGATGGTTTCCCGGGTAGTTAATAATATCTTCCGGTTTCACGCCATAGAATTGCGACACACCATTCAAACCTTCACCGGCCTGCCATTCGCGGTAAACGCCGTCCAATGGCAAAATGTTCAATTTCTGGCCGGGTAACAAATTGTGTGGATCATCCTGCAGGACATAAGGGTTTCCCCAAAAAATTGTTTCGGGCTGCAAGCCGTATTTCTCTGCGATACCGATCACTGTATCGCCCTCCTGAACGGTGTAATTAACGATATCCTGCCGGGGCCGCGAGGGAATGATCGTGTGGATGTTTGCCCCGCGCAGGATTCCGCTTGTGCTGATGTTCTCCACTGCCGGCACGGACTCAATCTCAACCGCCGGCGTCGCTGTCGGAAATTGAGCCTGCGCGCCGCGCACGAGCGAATCCGGCGACCCATTCAAATACATGCGCGCCAGCGCGATGACGATGATGATCCCTGCAATGGATAACGCGTGTGTGCCGCCTCGAAGGATGGATTCGCCCAATCCCATCTGGAGCAGGCTTTCTGTCCATTGAGAGCGCGCACTGCGTTTCTTTTTTGTGCCGGCTGATCCATCTCTTCCGTTGTCATCCCCCGCAGGAAATCCGGGAATATTTTCATTAAAATCGTTTTTCATTTACTCTCCAACGATTCATCATAACATGAGCCAAAATTTCACGTCAAGCGGGCTTTCCAAACGCTCATACTCCGTTAACCCTACATTTTACCCCTCTGACTTGCGGACTCCTGGGCGGAACACTTGTATGCTTCCCATTGTTATTAAGCAGGTCAACCCGCAAATGGTCGCGGTTGTGGACAGTCCCCATTGCTGTGTCATCCAGCCGATGAGCAGGCTGCCGATGGGCGCGACGCCCTGCAAAGCCCATAGATATACACTGAAAACGCGTCCGCGCAATTCGTTGGGAATTTGTAATTGGAGCAATGTATTCATGGTGGCCAGTTGCGTGACGGATCCCCAGCCCATAAAAGCTATCAATATGAGCGCAGGCCAGAGTGAGTGGACGAGGGCTAGGCCGAGCAAGCCGATGATAAAGAATGCTTCTCCCAGGATCAGGCGCGTCCCGCGCCAGCGCTCGGAATTGTTGATCACGATCATAAATGCGGCGATCAGCGCGCCCACGCCTTGCGCAGTATACAGCGCGCTGTTGCGTGTATCCACGCTGGTTTTGGTATCGTTGATGGCGGCTAGAATATCCTTGGAAAGCACGGGGATCTGCTGACTGATGGGGAAAGCGAATAATCCCATGATGGCCGCGAGTAAAATGATCATGCCGACGGAGGCTGTTCTTGCGATATATTTTTGCCCGTCCAGCATTTCATTGAAAAGGGATTTTGTGACCGGCGCAAGATTTTCCTTGTAACGTGTATGCACGAATAACAGGCCGATAATGATGGTGATGAAACTAATGCCGTTCAGGAGAAATATCCAGCCCTCGCCGTTTTTCGGGAATGCGAGCAACAGCACTGCGGTGAATGATGGACCGAGTACGCGCGCTACGTTGAAGGCAGTGGATTGTAAGGCAATGGCATTAGGCAGGGAAGCGCGGCCCACCAGTTCTATCAGCATCGCCTGGCGCGCGGTGATCTCAAAGGCTGTGGCGATGCCTAAAACAAGCGCAAGCGCTATGATCTGCCAGATCTGGATCGTTCCACTTAAAGTTAAATATGCCAGTATAAAGGCATCAAGCATCATAACAATCTGCAGGATGATGATGGTTTTACGCTTGTCCCAATGTTCGATCAAGACGCCGCCGGGCAGGGCCAGGAAAAAAGTCGGCAGGGTCAATGCGAAGCCGATCAAGCCCAGGTCAAATGGACGGCCGCTCAAGCGGTAGGCGAGCAATGGCTGTGCCGTGTTCTGCATGGCTGTGCCGATCAGCGAAAGTAAATGTCCCACCCAAAAGATGGCAAAATCACGTGAAGCAAGTGCGGGGAAGCTGGTTGATAGAGCGGTTCTGATTCGATGCATTTTGAAATCACAAGGCACAAAGGTTTATCTTTGTGCCTTGTGTGATCCTTTATATTTGAGAATCTCAGGCGGGGATTACTAATTCAGCGCGGTCGTTTGCGGGGCTGTTGACCATCGTCGAAACGGGGTACGCGGACATTTTATCAGCGGGGAAGGGCTTGATGAGCGGGAGCAGGCGTTCGGGAGTCTGGGGCGCAATGTCGAGCCATATAGCGTAATCTCGTTGATTTAATATTACAGGCATACGGTCATGGATCTCGGCCATCAATGCGTTTGGTTCAGTCGTGATGATGGTGCAGGAACGGATCGAGGAACCATCCGGCGAATGCCATTCATCCCACAGACCGGCGAATGCGAAAGGCATCCGGTCTCTCATGTGGATGAAATGCGGTATTTTTGTTTTTGTGCCTGGCTGTGATTTCCATTCGTAGAATCCATCTGCAGGGATGAGACAACGTTTGTATTTGAAACTGCCGCGAAAGGATGGTTTCTCGGCAATCGTTTCGCCGCGCGCGTTGATAAGCCGGTCCCCGATGGTTGGATCTTTTGACCACGAAGGGATGAGACCCCATACAAAAAAATCTGCCGCGTTTCTGCCATCGTTTGGAATGGCAAGCACAGGTTGTGACGGCGCGATGTTAAAGCGCGGCGCAAACTTCGACGGGAAGCTGTAATCAGCAAACGCTTCCTGTAATTCTGCCGGGTCAACGGTAAGGGTAAATCGTCCGCACATATTTGTTCTCCAGATTTTGGAATCCGAAGTTTTCGCGAAGCACCCTGTGGGCCTAACTTCGGATTCTGCTAGCGGCGCAATTTTCTGAAATCACCATCGCGCACGGTAATGCCGTTTGCATCAAGGTGTTCAAGCAGGGCCTGCGCATACTTGCGGCTGGTGTTGAACAGATCGCGTACTTCCGCCAATGTAATTTGTCCGTTTTGTTGCAATGCCGCGCGCGTCTTCGCAATCATCGCCTCGTAATCCTGCTTGCGGAAAATAACATCCGCTGAAACAGCTACGAGCTCATTTAACTCAACCAACGCATTCAGGACATCTTCGCCGACCTCCGCCTGACATTCCTTGACGCTTGGCGGACTGAACGGATTCTGTTCGAACTTCCGCTTCAATGCCTCGGCTTTGGACTGCTGGCCGTTATTGAACCTGATCTCATGTTCGGGCTTCGCGACCAGGTTGCCAGTAACAAGTAATAAGTAACGGGTAATAAGTAATTCGGTGATTACGTTGAAGACTTTTGGCGGCAGTTTGAGTCTGCTCTTTAATTCCTCGCGTGGAATACCGCGCCGCAACGGATAGTTTTGATGATAAGCAGATATTATTTGCATCGTCTTGTCATGCAACGCGTTCCAATGTGGCAATGCGGCGAGGAGCAAATCGCTGGATACAGTTACGTTTCCATCTTCCAATGCCAGCAATTTTCCATTTTCCATTAACTCTTTGAGCGCGTTCGCCGCAACATCCTTTTCCAACCGTGATTTTGTGACAATATCCTTCGCGCTTGCAATGTTCAATGCCAGAGCGGCTTCGAACAACACGTCCGCAGGCGAGCCTTTCGCGAGAATTGCGAGAGATTTCAGTATGTTCTCGTCAAAGCGCTTATGACGGCCCTTTGGCTGATGATCCACGATCATGCCGCCGCCGAGAGTTTCGCCGGGTGATGGTCGCCGTAAAATATATCTATCCCCGCGTACCGCAATGACAGGATCGCGCAATTCGAGTTGGATCCAGCCAGATTCGCCGGGGATAATTTCTTCAACGCCAAGCAGGCGCACGTTTGCGATGGTTTCACTCGCGCCCACGAAGAATTTAACTTCGCTGGAATGTTTGAGAGGCGCAGATGCATCTTTCAGCAAACGGAAATGCGCGTCGAGTCTGCGAGTGACCTGATATTGATTCGGGCGGGCGACTATATCCCCGCGCTGGATTTGGTCCATCTCCACACCTGAAATATTTACGGCGGTGCGTGAGCCGGGGATGGCAGTCTCCTCTTTCTTTTTATGAGTCTGAAGCCCGCGCACGCGGCCTTTTTGACCGGACGGCAAAATTTCCACTTCATCGCCAATATTAAGATGACCATCCAATAAAGTGCCGGTGACAACTGTGCCAAATCCGCTCATGCTGAAGACACGGTCAATCGGCAGGCGCGGACGGTTAAGGTCGAGGCGGGCTGGTTTCTCTTCGAGCAGTTTGCTCAGGGCCGAGATGAGTTTTTCGATGCCGGTTTTGTTTTTTGCAGAGACGCGCACGATGGCGGCGTCTTGCATAACAGTAGCGGCTGTAGCGGCGCGAATGTCTGTTTCAACGAGAGCAAGCCAGGTTGGGTCTGAGGCGAGGTCGGTCTTCGTCAAAACGATGATGCCCGCCGGAATCTGTAACAGGTCAAGAATGGCGAGATGTTCCCTGGTCTGCGGCATGACGCCTTCATCTGCCGCAATGACGAGCAGGGCCGCGTCAATGCCGCCGATGCCTGAGAGCATGTTCTCGATAAAGTCGCGATGGCCGGGTACATCCACTATGCCAAGCTCTTCGCCATTTGGCAACGTGAGCCAGCCGAAGCCGAGTTCGATGGTCATCTCACGCGCTTGTTCTTCTTTCAGGCGGTCGGGATGGGTGCCCGTAAGCGCGGCAATGAGTGTTGATTTTCCGTGGTCAACGTGACCGGCTGTGCCAATGACGCGCATGATTTTCTCACAATTTTTTATGGGCGCAATATTGCGCCCATAATATTATTTGGTTTTTTTTGCCTTGCCATGTCCCATGATCCTTTGGTAGGATGACATCCATGCATGGGTGACGTTCATGAATTCCTGAAGTTGTTTTTCTGTTGTGTCTGCGGTTTGATGTAATTGATCTTGTAAGACCTGGGCGGCATCGTCCAGTATGGTGAGGCGTTCTTCAAGTTTTGAAATATCCTTGCGAATATCGCGCATGGATTCTTCCGAGGAGATTGTGTACCCCGTCCAGCGTTTTTGGTCATCAGCTTTAAAGGCGATCCACTCCTGGCGCAAGCGATCTTCGGTGAGGCGTTGCATTTCGGTCACTTCGTTGATGCGGCGTTCAAGTTTTGTGTTGAGCTCCACAGAAACTTCCTGCGTTTTCTTTGCAGCGCGCAAGGTGTCGTCAAGGGTCTGTACCTGTGTATCAAGAGTCTCGGCTTCTTTGAGGAAGTTTTCGTATTTTTCGCGCCAGTCTTTCCAGGCACGGTCACGGTCAATTTGGGCGAGCGCCTGTTGCTCAAGAAAACTGGTTTGCGATTGCTTGCGTTCCAGTTCATTGTTGAGTAGTTCGGTGATGCGGTTTTCAATGCTGCGGATGCTATCTGAATGGAGTTTAAATTTGTCGCGGCTATCATCTACGCGTTTACGCATGGCAGTCATTTCGCCTTGCATGTCGGCGATTCGTTTAACATCCTGTTTGCGGGCCTCGTCTGCGAGTTTTTGGGTTTGCACAACTGCCTGACTGGCTTTTACCGCATCTTCCACATGCTCTTTTAGATCGGCAATGTTATTGATCATGCGCTGGGTTTCGTCCGTGCTTTCCTTGAATTTCTTTTTTATTTCGGCTGGTACGAAAATCTTTTTGAATTCAGTGATTTCTTTGTTTACCTGCTCTATTTGAGACTGGTAGTTTTTTGCGGCGTCTGCTTCGCGGCGCTGACTGCGTTTTTCGTTTTCATCAAGCATTTTTTTAAAGTCCGCGCGTTGCTTGGTGAGCATACCTTCAAATTGATCCATACGCGATGCTGTTGAGCCGATCTCTGAGACCTGTTTGCTCAGGGTCTTCGTTTGTTTGGATGCGGCATTGACGCTGGTTTCCATTGAAGCTATCTGCTCTTTTAAAGATGAGATGGCTTCTTTATCTATTTGGCGTTCTTTTTCCAGCCAATCTATTCGTTTAATGAGGTGTTCAAATTCCATGGATCCCTCCAGGGGATGAATTAGAAAATCATTTAAGAATTATAGCACGCAGGGCTTATTGACCCAGGTGCTCGAACATGCGCGGCAAACCAGACAGGAACGGTTGCATGGCTTGCGGGAAACTGCCGAGGATAAAAAGCCCGATCACGCCAATCCCCAGCATGATCACCTGGGCCCGGTTTTCGTTCCACGTCCAGCCTGTTTTTTCGGGGGCCATCACGAAGACAGCCAGGGTGCGTATGGCGCTGACCAGTAATCCAAGCAAACCGACCAATAACCAGAAGGAGAGCGTCAGAGATGTATCTGCAAGCCCTTCCCAGAGGGCAAGTAAGGGTGGAAAACCTGCCAGTAAGGGGAAGCCTGTGACAGAGAGATTTGCCAGAATAATGCTGCCTGTTGCCACTGGATAGACGCGCGCATATCCTTGAACGGCAGAGAAGCGCAATGGTTTTGAATCTTTTTGAATGGTTGAGAGAGCCAGCCCCCAGATCGCAAGTGCAAATCCGCGTGGGATGAGCAGCAGTGATGCAACCTCAACAATTTTTCCGGGTACGAGGCTGAATGCCAGCAGGATAAATCCCGTTTCCACGATGGATGCATAAGCCATGATGCGCCCAAGGTGACGTTGGAACGCGGCCCATACCCCACCGGTGACAACCATGATCATTCCGCTGACTTGAACGGCCTGCGAAAGTTGCGAGGAAGTGCGGAGCCAAGTGTAACGGTCTAAAAAGCCCATGTAGAAGAGCGTTGTTATTGTGGGCAGTGCCCAGAGCATGAAGCTTATGATGTACGGCGATGTCTCTTCTGCCAGCAAGGGGATCCAGTTGTAGAGCGGGAAAACGGTCAGCAAAAAGGCGAAACCCAGGCCAAGCATGGTGGCTGATTGAACGGTCATTGTCAGATCACCAGGGCTAGCTTCCACGCCTGCAAGCGACCAACCTGAGAAAAGGATGAAGGGCATGGCCATGGTTTGGTAGATTAGGAAGCGGATCGTACCGCGTCCTGGTTTTTGATTTGGCGGCGAAAGCAGGGGAATGGAAAGCAAAACCGCAATTTCGATCAGGAGCGCCGCATAAAGAAAAGGCTCCACTGCGATTGATGCCACAAGCAAGGCAATGATCATCATGCCTAATGGAACCAATCGTCGCGCCACTCCCGCGGCTTCTGCACCAAAGAACCAGAGTGCGGCCAGGCTATAAAGGATCGCGAGCAAAGGTCCGTCAACGGGATCAAATTTCAGACTGCGCCCAAAAAACTGAATGCCAGCGCTCATCTTGAAGGATATTGGGCCGAGAAGAAGCGCTTGGTCAATTGGGATGATCAGAGCGATCAAGGCAAGTAGTGAAGCCAGCGCGCCGCCGATCACTGCCACGCTTCGCTCGTTTCGCAAGAGCAAAAGAAATGCTCCGATAATAATTGGCAGCATGACCCAAATAACGGGTGCACTCATACAAGTTCCTCGTTATCGGATGCGGCGTCGTCATACGAGTTGCCGATCAAATACGCGCCGACCAGCGCCAGTCCCAGATCAACAACCGCGAGCAAGCCTGCTACAAGCACCGATCCTTCCACTGCAGCGTACAGCGTTTCAAAGCCTGTCAGCATTGTTAAGAGACCGAGTATGACGCGAAAAATATCGGATGTTGATCCAAGCAGTAGCAGGCCCATTCCGATGGGGAGTAAACTTCCCGCGATCACGGGCAGTCCCAGTCCCGGCGTGACTGCTTCAATGCGCGGCGAAGCGGCCAATACGATCAGCGCGGTTACGCCGCTTGCAAACAGGCGAAAGGAGATGCCCTGCGGCAGGAATTGTTCCTCGGTTTGATCTTTTTGGTGATAGATATCATCTTCAGATAAAGCCAGCAGGGTCATTGCCAGTGCGGCGATAGCCATCCACCCTGTCACCAACTTGACAGCCGCCATACCGAGCGGCCAGTGACGCGTGACCAGCCAGAATGATCCAAGATATTGCGCGGCGAGCAGTCCCAGGCTCCAACGCCAGTTGCGGCTAAGTAATAATCCGCTTGAGGTGACCAGGATGATAAATACTGCGGCCCATGAAAGAATAGAGTTGAGCATGGTTATGGATTCCCCTGGGTCATCAACGAAACGAAGAGCGCGAGGAATAACAGAGTCCACATAATGCCGCTATTGCCTTCCAGTACAGTGGTGACGGTCTGAGTGATTTGTCCAAGTTGGCGATATAGATCCCACAAGACGCGGTATGCTCTTTCCAGCCAGGATGAATTCGCAGGCTGTATCCAGTGGGCACGCGAAGGATTGAGCGTTCGAATACGCGGAACGGCCCAGATCAGCCCAAAGGTCAGGAGTGATGCGGTCAATCCGATCACCCAGACTCCCAGTTGTAATGAACCGTCCCAGCCAAAGAGTCCCAGAAAGATGATCGTAAAAAGAAGCAGGCCGATGCCGGTAAGATATGCACCGCGCGCCCATGCCACTTGAGATTCATAACCTATGCGCGCAGCAGGTCTTAATGCATGCCTGATCCATCCGGCGGTAAGCATGGCTTGTGCCAGTAAAAGGAAGGGGAATAACCAGCCTGCAGTTGAAGTCCACGCGCTGGCGGTGAGTGAAAATGGAAGCGCAGAGAGGCCCCACGCTCCAATAAGCATCACGCGGCTTAATATTGTTTGTTGTACAGAGATCAAAAAGAGCGCGCCGCCGGCAAGGATCAACGCGCAACCCCATGCAACAGCCGCGACAGGATTGGCTTGTAGAGCTGCACTGACAGCCAGCGCGCTCATGCCAATGATCCAGAAGGGACGTCCCGTTAATTCATCGGGCGCGCGCAGCCACATCCAGCCGCCATAAATTGCGGCCAGCGCGGTAAGAATTAGCATGAAGATCGTGACAGGCGAGTTTACACTTTCTGCTGGAATGCGCGCCAACAAGACAAGGCTTGATGCGGCGGATGTCAAACGGATCGTTGTGCCGAAGCCGCGTCGCATGGCCGATTCACCTGTATAAGGTAAATGCAAGGGCAGAACGCCAAGACGTAAACCAGCCGCGGCCACGAGATACAAGCCGGCCTGTGCAGGCAAGGATAGAAAATCAAGACGTGCGCCTGTATTCACGCTGACGATGTTTGCCCACAATAAAAGCCCCACTCCTAACGCACGCGTGGAAAATGCAATCACTACGCGTTCACTGGCCTGCGGCGTATCCACAGAACGGAGTTGTGTGATCAATTCAGCAATATCAATTGCAACCCACGCCATGACCAGTGTCAGTGGGTTGCCGGCAGTGACGGCCAGAAGACTTAATCCGCTCAAGGTCAAGACACCAGCCCATGTGAACGAGTCTGAAAAATTATCGCGCACTACGGCTGTTAGAAGCACGGCAAGCGTCAGGCTGAGTATGCTGATTGCATAAGGCCACGAAAGGCCATCTACAAGAAAACCGGGCGAATCCGCGAAGAGACTGGCAGGCTGCCAGGGCGGCAATTGAAAAGAAAGCGGCATTTGTAATTGCCAGAAAAAAATCATCAACCAGGCCAGCAACGCACTGCCCACCGCGATCAGCCAGGCGGGCCGAAAATCTGGCCGCATAACGCGCAAGATAACCAATGCGAGAGCCGCAATAAACAAAACCAAAGCTGTGATCGGTATTAACATGGGATTGCACAATTGTAACAGTTTTGCACGCGGCTGGCATGTCCCGCTTTGGTAAAATCAACCCCATGATCCGACGCCCTTTACAATGGACCCTCGCAACTGTTTTAATCCTGACGTTAACCCTTTCCTGCGCCTCATCCCCGGACCTCGAGCCGGCTCCGTTAGATGCAGTGGGGACGCCAACCCCGTTAGATGCAGTGGGGATGCCAACCCCAACACCTTTTCAACCCGAACCCGGTGTATATGATTTGCCGTTCTTCGATACTGTTAATCCGCAAGCCGTTGCAACATACACACCTTACCCAACCACAACCGTTTACCAAAATGGCGTTTTCAATTCACAGGTTTTGCCACCCGATGCGGGTGTAAACCCTCTTTTTTCTGCGGTCACGAATCCTCTCACTGGCATGCCGGCTTCAGATCCGCTTTTGCTGGAACGCCGGCCGATTGCGATTAAGGTGGCGAATTTTCCTCGTTACGTCCGCCCGCAATCCGGGCTAACTTTGGCAGACGTGGTTTTTGAATACTATATCGAAGATCTGCTCACGCGCTTTATCGCGGTCTTTTACGGTAACGATACACCGATGGCAGGCCCCGTGCGCTCGGGCAGATATTTTGACGAGCATGTTCTGCGTATGTATCACTCCTTCTTTGTTTTTAAATTTGCCGACCCGCGTGAATATGATTACTTCCAGGCAAGCGATTTTGCGGATTTTCTGGTCGTGCCTGGGGTTGGCGCTTGTCCACCCTATAGAATGGGCAAATATAAACGCGAAAGCTATAACAACGTATTTTTTGACACGACGCGTTTCAAAAATTGTATCGAACGCAAGGGTGTGGACAATACCCGTCCCGCTTTGCACGGCGGTTTCTTCAGCGAGGACCCACCAGACAGCGCGCTGGTTTTTAATCGCATTTCCACCCGCTATTCCGCAGATTCTTATAACTACTGGGAATATGATCCAGCCAGCCAGAAATATCTCCGTTATCAGGAAGTAACCGATACGCGCAATGGCAGGCCGCCTTCCTTCGCACCGTTGATGGACGATCAGACCCATCTGCCCGTCACGGCAGATACAGTGGTGGTCCTTTTTGTTCCGCATACGTTTGCGACACTAAATGAGGCCGAAGATGAGGTCTATCACATTGACCTGTTGAACTATGGTGAAGCCTATGTTTTTCGTAACGGCCTGGCTTATCCCGCTCAATGGCATCGCACGAGCGTTGATCAACCTTTATTGCTTACCGACCTCAATAATTTGCCGATCTACCTCAAACCTGGCCGCACTTTTTATCAGGTAATTGGGAGAACATCAACTTATTCACAAAGTGGCACAGATTGGTATTTTAATTTCAAGATGCCGTAAAATCCAGTAATTCTCAATATGTCATTGCGAGCGTACTCTGCGAAGCAATCTCATTTCAAAAACAGGAAATTGCTTCGACCCCTTCGGGAGAACGCCGTCTCGCACAGCGTCCCCTTTGGGGAATGACATGGTTCATACTGAGAATTGCTGCATGGAATCACAGTTTTGAACAATAAGAAGTAAAATAATAAACAACCGATTGTATTTGGAGAAAATATGACTTTTGATCCATCCTTTCTCAGTGGATTTACGCTCCTGCTCACAGGTTTCGGCGCGGCGTTTTTAGCCGCGCTTTGGATCAGCCTCGTCATCTGGACCTATCGCGACATCCGTTCACGCACACGCGATACATTGATGCAGGTTCTGGCCGCCATTTTAGTGGCGATCTTAAGTATTCCGGGTGTGCTTGTTTATCTTATCCTGCGCCCGCCGCGCACGCTGGAAGAAGAATATCAACGTACATTGGAAGAGGAAGCCCTGCTACAGGCTCTGGAGGACCTTCCGCTCTGCCCGGGCTGTGAGCGGAGAGTCAAAGACGATTGGCAGGTCTGCCCGAATTGCCACACCAGGCTCAAAAAAGATTGTCACAATTGTGGCAAGCTGATGGAACTGCCGTGGAATATCTGCCCATATTGCGGGACGCCCGCGCCGGGCATGCGTATCGAATCCACCAGCATGGATGCCGCCTTGCGTGGCTTGAAACTCGATGACGAACCGAAAGAAGTAAGGCCAGAGTAAGTTACCAACGCGAAACGTCCCGTCGAAGACTCTGTGAGCAGGTTTCTTAGTCCAAGAATGTTTGTAAGAACAAACCTGCGGGACGATGTATACCATCAGGAGTAAACCCAAAATGAAAATTGATTCCATTACTTTGTACCATGTTAGTATGCCGCTCGTCTCGCCGTTTGAGACATCCTTTGGGCGCGAAACCGACCGCGAGTGTATTCTGATCGAGATCCAATCTGAAGGGCTGACGGGATACGGCGAATGTGTGGCATCGCGTGATCCCGGTTACAACTACGAGACCACCGGCACGGCCGGGCACATCCTCAAAGACTTCATCGCGCCTCTTTTGCTTGGACAGGATGTAATCGACGCCGCAGATTTTCAAGTCCGCGTGCAGGGGATTCGCGGACATCAGCTTGCCAAAGCGGGCGTGGAGATGGCCTTATGGGACTTGCTCGGAAAGCGCGCCGGTAAATCCCTGCACGAGCTCTTCGGGGGCGGGCGCGAAAAGGTTGACGTGGGAGTCTCGATCGGGATTCAGGAGTCGCCCGAAGTCCTGAAAAGAAGCGTGGCCGATTATTTGGATCAAGGCTATCGCCGCGTAAAAATCAAGATTAAACCGGGCAGGGATACCGGCGACGCATCCGCAGTCCGAAAAACATATCCTGACCTGCGCCTGCAAGTGGACGCGAACTCCGCCTACTCGCTTGAAAGCGCAGATGCTCTCAAACCTTTGGATGACCTGAACCTTCTGCTGATCGAACAGCCTTTGTTTGAAGACGATATTTGGGATCATCGCAAAATGCAGGAAAAATTTAAGACGCCGATCTGTCTCGATGAAAGCGTGATATCGCCGCGCCATGCGCGCTACGCGCTTGAGATGAAGGCCTGCCGAATTATTAACATCAAAGCCGGGCGCGTTGGCGGTTTGAGCCAGGCCATTATGATCCACGATCTGTGCCGCGCCCAGAATGTGCCGGTCTGGTGTGGTGGCATGTTGGAAACTGGCGTGGGCCGCGCTTCAAACCTCGCGCTGGCTTCTTTGCCCGGTTTTATTTTGCCCGGTGATATTTCAGCCTCTGATCGTTATTACAAAAACGATATTACAAACGAACGCTTTGTGCTTAATCCTGACAGTACCATTACAGTTCCAGATGCTCCCGGGTTGGGCGTGACTATAAATTATATTATCCTTGCAGAACACGCATTATCGAGGGTGAAAATTTAGAGATGTATATAATGCGGAGGTCATGAAAAAACGACCTTCCTATTTTATATTATTCTCCATCTCCCTCCTCACCGTCTTTTTTTCCGATGCTCCTTATGTGTTTCAACCAGCGGTGACACAGCCGGGCGCGTCAGTACAAGCCTTATCGCTCGCGCCTGTGGCTGAGTCGCCCAAGTCATTTAGCCTATGGGTCTCGCCCGGCCTGCCCACCTTTTTACGTGACACCGCATTAGCATGGGGACTTCCGACAACGACCGATCAAGCTTTCGCGACCATATCTGTAGATCTTGCCCAGCCACGACCGGGGGCAATGCGCGTATCAACCTGGATCTATGCACTGGTCGCACCGTTTCCAACTGTGATGGATGGAGTTACATCCGATGAATTGCGCGCCGCCTGGAACGGTTCTTCTTCCGGACCTTTTGCCGGGCAGCCGTTATTGATGGACCAAGCCACCCTGAATGCTTTTACCGCGTTGTGGGGGCAGCCAGCTGTGGGGGCCACGAAAGCTGTTCCGGCAAATAAGTTGTTGGATTCCGCCTGGTCTGAGATGCCCTCGTGGGCAATTGTCCCGTTTGAAGCGCTTGATAAAAAATGGAAAGTATTGACTGTGGATGGTCAATCTCCCATCCATAAAGAACTTGACCCGATCCATTATACCCTGGCGGTCACCTATCGTTTGACCTGTGCCGACCCTTGTGCGTTGCCAAGCCTGCCTTCCTTTGAATTTACGAATCGCGACCCATCCATGATGAGCACTTTGATCATGACAGGCGTGACGGCGCTGGTACGCGGCACCGCCACCATGATGGAAAGAAAGGGGATTACATATCCGGGGCGGGATCTTCGAGATACTTTGCGGGAGGCGGATATCACACACATCAGTAATGAAATTCCGTTTTTTGATGGCTGTGAAGAACCCAGCATGAAAAGTAACAAGCTGGTATTTTGCAGCAGCCCGCGCTATATTGAACTGCTTACCGATGTGGGAACAGACGTGGTTGAACTGACGGGCAATCACTTTGCCGATTACGGCGCGATCGCCATGAAACAAACACTCGATATTTACAAAGAGAACAACCTGCCGTATTTTGCGGGCGGCATGGACGATAAGGAAGCCAAGAAACCACTTCTCATGGAAAACAATGGCAACAAATTCGCGTTCATCGGATGCAATCGTCCGGATACAGGCGGCGGTGCCACGGCTACCAAAACCCGTCCCGGCGCAGCTCCTTGCGATTTTCCGTATATGACCGAACAGATCAGCGCTTTGTCGGCGCAGGGTTACATTGTTGTTACCACGTTCCAATGGAATGAAAGTTACAATAAACAACCGCATCCTTTACAGGTACGTGATTTTGAAATGATGGCTGATGCAGGCGCAGCCATTGTCACTGGGAGTCAGGCTCATTATTCACAGACGATGGAGTTTTATAACGGCGCATTTATTCATTATGGCCTGGGCAATATGTTCTTTGACCAGATGGATAAGCCCGTTCATGGCACGCGTCGTGAATTCATGGATCGTTATGTGATCTATGATGGGAAACTCATCAGTGTGGAGCTTTTGACTAATATGCTTATGGATTATTCACGTCCGCGCTTTATGACCCAGGATGAACGCGGGAGTTTTTTAACTACTTATTTCACGGAGAGCGGCTGGCTGCCTGCGGACTTCGTCGAGCATGCCTCGAAATAAAAGTAGTAAGCTATAATCATGGTCTTTGACTATCACTGATGCTCGTCTTTGAATCGAAGCCCATGAAAAAAAATATCATTTCGATTATCCTCATATTCATCTTTGCAGCTTGTTCTCCTGCACCTGAACCATCCGTAACCCCAACTCCTTCCCCTGTTCCAACTCTGCGACCATCTGCGACTAATACCAGTACACCCGCGCCGGCTATGCTGTGGATCAGCCCGGCAGTGCCTCCTGCTTTGCGACTAGCCATGCAGGATGTGGGCATTCCAACTACTGGCGAATCCGGGCAAGCCTCACTTCACTTTGATGTCACCCAATCAAATGATTCTCAAGTCAGTTGGATTTACGCCCTCGTCGCGCCGTTCCCAACGATTACCGACAACGTAACCGACGCGGATTTACGCGGCTTCTGGAGTGGCTCTTCCCCCGGACCGTTTAGCGGGGGTCCGTTATTGATGGCTGAATCCACTCTGGCGGCGTTCACTGCCCTTTGGGGCGAACCAGCACAAGGGTCCGTAAATATCGTGCCTGAAGATGGATTGCTCGATGCGGCCTGGGTGTCCATGCTTTCGTGGGCGATCATCCCGTTTGAGTCCATTCAACCGCGCTGGAAAGTATTGACCATAGACGGGCAATCTCCGATTCGTAAACAGTTTGATGTCCAGAAATATCCACTCAGGGTTATCTTTGGGCTTACTGGCGAAGCGGATCGAACCCCGAAAATTCCCGCATCGAATTATGACCCATCCAAGTTAACCACCGTGATCCTCACCGGCGTGACCGCGTTATGGAGAGGCACGGCTTATACGATGGAGATCAAAGGCATAACCTATCCCGGCTCATCCATCCGGGATGTTTTGCGCGAAGCCGATATTACCCACATCAGCAACGAAGTGCCTTTTGACAGGGATTGTCCGTACCCCAACCCTGGCGAGACCAGCTTGTCCATCCTTTGCAGCCGGCCTGAATACATGGATTTGTTTACCGATATCGGTACGGATGTTGTTGAATTATCCGGCGATCATTTCGACAACCGCGGCGTAAAGGCCATGCTTGCCACACTTGAGTTATATAAAGAAAATGGGATTCCCTATTATGGCGGCGGGGTTAATATTGTGGAAAGTAAAAAGCCTTTACTGATGGAGAAAAATGGGAATAAGCTGGCTTTCATCGGTTGCAACGCCAAGTTGGATTATCCACACGCAACCGCGACAATCCCGGGCGCGGCTCCATGCGACTTCAAATACATGACAGACCAGATCAAGACCTTGCGCGCCCAGGGCTACCTTCCCATCGTAACTTTCCAGCATTATGAATATTACTCTCCCGAAGCGCGTCCTGGGCAGGCCGAAGATTTTCACTTGATGGCAGATGCCGGCGCAGCCCTGGTGAGCGGCAGTCAGGCACACTCTCCGCAAATGATGGAGTTCTATAACGGCGCATTCCTGCATTACGGATTAGGCAATCTTTTCTACGATCAGATGGTTTACCCATTGGGAGATGGCAGGTACACAGACAGGACGCGCGATGAATTCATAGACCGCCACGTCTTTTATGATGGCCGCTACCTCGGTGTTGAGATGCTCACAGCCATTTTGATGGATTATTCCCGTCCCCAGTGGATGACCGAGGAACAAAGATGGGCCTTCCTTTCCGATTATTTTTATGCAAGCGGCTGGATACCGCTCCTGCCGACTCCGACTCCCCTGCCGACAGCCACATTGACTCCGCTTGCCTTGCCGCAACCGGTAAACGTAACTCCAACCCCGTAGTTCTTGAATCAAAACAGCGAGTGCCCAAAGGTGCTCGCTGTTTTTAGTAACTGATTTAAGTACCGTCCCGCAGGTTTTTAGGAAAACCTTGATGATTTACTCGAACCTGCGGGACGTTTTGCGTAAGGTGACATCACTTACTCAATCAAAATAAATATTCAAATCGGAACAATCAAACCTGTTTCCACAGTTCGGGCAGGTCACCTTGCAATTCTTTTCGTGCATCTTGTATCCGCAACGATCGCAAATGTAAACATGCTTGTTCCCTGGCATATCCCCATCCCATCCCACGGGCTTTAGGAGTGAGCGATTAAACCTACCGATATTTTCCATCCCTAACCTTTGCGCTTCTTCAAAGGCCGCCTGGGCATCTCTTCTTAACATCCCAACATCAACACCTCGGCATATTTCCGGCCAATCTTTGAGCCATTTGATGCTCCGTCCATATACCTTGAGCGCACCGTTATAGTTTGTGCGGGTAATGTGTAAATAAAAAACCGCTACCTGTAAAATTCCGCGATACAGTTCCCGTATCCCGCCTTTCTCCTCCTTCCAGGCATTCTCCAAAGCTTCGTGCGCCTCAAAATACCGGCCCGAGTTAAAAAGACGGATGCCTTCGATTGCTTGCGGATGTAATGGCGCGCTACAGTCGTCCATGGGTTCTAAGGATTTTTTTATTCCCTTCTGTATTCAGGGTGTCATAGGGAATTTTTGGAAGTATATCATGTTGCCGATTTGGATTTTTTCCACGCAAAACAAGGTGGTAGAATCTTATTTGCCTTCATGCGTACATTTTTTCAGCGCAAACCCTGGACTGTGATCCTCTCTGCCATTGCTTTAATGGCGCTTACCATTCTTTCGATTGGGTTGAAAGACCTTGCATATCGCCCTACGTTGCGCTTTCAACAAACACAAGAGGAACAGGCCCAGCTGACAGCAATAAAAGAGATTGTTGACCAAATTGTGGCAGTGCCTTTCCGGACGCATTTAATGATGTGGGCGGCGCTGCTCCTGGTTGTAGTACTCGTGGGATTTCTCCTTTCGCCAAAGTTACGCAAACAGCTCCTACGGGCATTCCTGCGGGCCGCGCTGATTGTCCTGGTTCTGACATATCTTCTGCAAAACGATAAACTCCCGTTTCTGTCCGAGAATTTGCAACTTGCATCACAGGCAGGTGAAAATCTAAATGATACCGGCCTGCCCGCACCTCCTGTTTTTCAGCCGCCTCAAATTTCACCCTTGCTTTCGTATGTTCTCAGCCTGGGCGTTGCCTTATTATTTATGGGCCTTGTAATGATTGTCAATCGCTGGTGGGCGAAACAAAAGCAACTTCAGGCGGATGAGCTTTCACTGGACGAGATTGCGCTGATCGCGCGTTCATCCCTGGATGATATTTCGCGAGGCCAGGATTGGGAAAACGTGATCATCAATTGTTATGCGCGCATGTCCAAGGTTGCATCTGCAAGACGCGGGCTTCACCGCCATGAATCCATGACACCTGGCGAATTTGCGTCCCGTCTGGAGAACGCCGGCCTGCCGTCAGATGCCATCCGGCGACTGACACGCTTGTTCGAATCTGTGCGTTACGGCGCGCTCAAGTCAACGCAAAAAGAAAATGATGAAGCAGTAAACTGCCTGACCGCCATCCTGCGTTATTGCGGAGAGACCGCATGAAGAATCCCCAGCGGTTTGCAGTTGTCGCAGCGATTCTATTGGCGGCATTGCTTGCCTTTCCATTGCGAACCACCGTTTATGAAGTTTTTGTCGTTCCCATTGCATACATGATCTGGAGTCTCTATCTGCTATATCGCGTTACCCCGCAATTCATCTGGTGGGTGCTGGTGTTCGTTTTGGTAGTGTTGATGATCGGGAATAGCCTTCTGCCTAAAATTTACCAGCCTCGCAAAAAGCTCATCAAATTTATAGCTCCGCAAGGCCCCGTGGAAACTCTTGCAACGTGGATGAAAAAAGCGCGCTCTGGCGTGTATTTCAAATGGCTGATTGCCAACCGGCTTGGGAGACTGGCTCATCAAATGCTCGCCCAACGTGAGACGCATCACGTCCGTTCTATTTTTGCGCCGCTTACCAGTCCGGATTGGACTCCACCCAAGCCTGTGCAAGACTATTTGGAAGTAGGACTACACGGCTCATTCGCCGACTTTCCGCAGGCTTCCGTACCCTGGGCCAAGTCCACGCCCACGCCTCTTGACCATGACCTGGCCGAGACCTTGAAAGCTCTTGAATCTCAAGATATAAAATAAATTGATGTCATTGCGACGCGTACTTCGCGGGGTGATCTTCCCGACGACGTGTGCCACGCAGTGGTAAGCAATCTCCATGTCGTTGAGGGGGGATTGCTTCGGGCAAGAACACACCTGCCCTGGCGGGTGGTGCCAGGGAGAACGCCCTCGCAACGACATGGCAGAGTAGTAGCAAATAGACTTTTCTTTGGAGAATACCAGTGGCTGACCTATCTAATGTTTCACACCCCAGTAATCAGATCATCAATGAAGTTGAACGTGCCGTCGTGGGTAAGCGCGGACTATTGGAAATGATCATGGCCTCCGCGCTGGCGGGTGGGCACGTCCTACTCGAAGACTTTCCCGGCCTCGGCAAGACGCTGATCGCGCGTAGTTTTTCCACCGCCCTCGGCCTGGACTTCAAGCGCATCCAATTCACGCCCGATCTTTTGCCTGGCGATATCACAGGCGGTTACATCTTCAATCGCAATGAGAATAAATTTGAATTACGCAAAGGCCCGATCTTTACAAACATTTTGCTGGCCGATGAGATAAACCGCGCTTCACCCAAGACCCAATCGGCCCTGCTCGAAGCCATGCAGGAGGGACAAGTCACACTGGAAGGGGAGAGCCTGCCTTTGCCACAGCCTTTCCTTGTGATCGCGACTCAAAACCCAATTGAATACGAGGGTACATTTCCACTGCCCGAAGCCCAACTCGACCGTTTCATGCTCAAGCTGACAGTTGGGTATCCAACTTTGGAAGAGGAAAAGCAGATACTAAATCGCCGCCGCGAACGCAAGCAGGAGGAAGTTGCACTTAGGCAGGTTTCCACACCTGAACAACTGCTTGACATGCGCGCCGCATTGGAGACCATCCACGTTGACCACGACCTGGAAGGATATATTGCGGCGCTTGTCCACGCTTCGCGCGCCGATCGCCGCGTGGCGGTTGGGGCCAGTCCGCGTGCTTCACTGGCTTTCCTCAAACTGGCGCGGGCTTATGCCGCACTCGAAGGCCGTTCATTCATTATTCCCGACGATATTAAACATTTCGCTATCCCAGTTCTAACCCATCGCATCATCCTTCAACCCGAATACTGGATGTCGCGCCAGATCGCGGGCGAAGTTATTTCAGACATATTAACTAAAACACCGGTGCCGGTTATTTCATAGTTGGGCTGGATTCCTTCCAAATCAAGGTTTTGAAAATTAGGTCAAAAAGCCTCTTGATAACAGTATCATTTTCTGATATTATCGCGTCGTGGATAGCAAGCACCGTAAAATTCTGGAAGCCATTTTCGAGAAGCCTGAGCGGGCCAATATCGCTTGGCGGGATGTCGAAGCCTTGTTCATTGCTTTGGGCGCTGAAATCTCGGAAGGCACTGGTTCACGAGTGCGGGTTGCGCTAAAGGATGTTCGGGCTGTGTTTCACCGTCCGCATCCTCGTAAAGAAACAAATAAGGGAGCAGTCAAGTCTGTTCGCAGGTTTCTTGAAGCGGCAGGAGTAAAACCATGATGGAATATAAAGGTTATATCGGTAAAGTTGAAATTGACGATGAAGCGGGCATTTTGTATGGGGAAGTGATCAATGTCCGTGATGTGATTACTTTTGAAGGCGAAAGTGTTGATGAAATTCAAAAGGCATTTCGAGAATCAGTTGATGATTATCTCGATTTTTGCGCTCAACGTGGTGAGTCACCTGAAAAGCCGTTCTCTGGAAAGTTTGTTGTTCGTTTGCCTGCCGAGTTACATCGCAAAGCCTATATCCAGGCAAAATTGAAAGATAAGAGCCTGAATGGTTGGGTAACAGAGGTTTTACAATCGGCGCTAAAAAATCAGTGAGGTTTTAAGGTCAAAACGCCAGCCGCAAAGCGAGACGAACCGTCAGGACAGGCGGCTGGGACTCTGCGCGGTTTTCAAGTATTTTTTGGTTGTCGACCGAAGGTGTCGAGGCACAACGCCACTAACGAAACCGATTGCTTTTTTCATGCAACGCACGCTCTTCCTAAGCCTCATTACCTACGTTCTCCTGCTGGCAGGCCTTGCCACTTTACGCGGCGACTTGCTGGCTTTGTGTTTGCCATTAATACTTTATCTCGCGTTTGGATATTTGCGCGCGCCCGAAGAACTGGATTTGGAAATGGATCGCCGCATTGAACTTGAACGCACCGTGCTGAACACCCCTGTAACTATCACGTTGACGATAACGAATCACGGCGCCGATCTGGAAGAACTATTTTTGGATGATACATTACCTTCTGGATTAACGCTTCATTCAGGCTCGACCTGTAGCCTGGTGACGCTTGCGATGGGCGCTTCCCACACCTGGACTTATACCGTTTCAGGTCCGCGCGGCGGCTATACCTTCGGGACTCTCAAAGCGCAGGCGACAGATCATTTAGCGGTGGCAGGCCGCGAGCTCCGCCTGGAAGCGCAGGGGCAGTTGTTTATCTATCCACTGGTGACGCGCCTGCGTCAAGTTGTGATCCGCCCGCGCAGGACGCGCGTCTATGCCGGTAATATTCCTGCGCGTGCCGGCGGGCCAGGGATAGAGTTCTTCGGAGTGCGCGCGTATTCCGTTGGCGATCCGCCGCGTTCGATCAACTGGCGTGCCAGTGCGCGTCACGTGGATGAATTGTATGCCAATGAGTTTCAACAGGAGCGCGTCGCGGATGTGGCGATCGTGCTCGATGGCCGCTGGCGGACGAATGAGTTTTCGCACGGCCATTCGCTATTCGAGTATTCAGTGCAGGCCGCGGCCTCACTGGCAGACGCTTTTCTCGCGCAGGGAAATCGCGTGGGCATGCTGGTGTATTCGATATATCTTAACTGGGTATTGCCCGCGTATGGCAAGGTGCAGCGCGAAAAAATCCTGCAGGCGCTCGCGCGTGCGCGTCCCGGCGGCAGTGATGTATTTGCAGGCTTGCAGCATATCCCCACGCGTTTATTCCCGCCTCATTCCCAGATCGTTTTGGTTTCACCTTTAAACGAAGATGACCTGTCGCCTTTAATTCAATTGCGCGCGCATGGCTATCAAGTGTTAACAGTAGCTCCAGACCCTGTGTCATTTGAACTTTCCTTTTTGCCGAAACAAAAGGAAGTGGACCTGGCGGCGCGTGTGGTCCGCATGGAGCGTGCCCTGCTTTTACGAAAATTACAACGCGCGGGTGTGCAGGTCCTGGACTGGGATATTACTCATCCGTTCGACCAGGTGGTTCAACGTGAGTTGAGCCGCGTGCCTGTCTGGCTGCAGATGCACGGGAGTTTAAAGTGACCAATATCTTTTTTGTATTAAGCGTGGTGACCGGCTTCGGCGCGCTGGCGTGGGGCTATGGTACTCAGGGTCATTCTGAATATGTACGCTGGTTTTTTCTGCTTGGAGCGGTCTGGTTATTGGGGAAATGGCGCGGCTGGAAATGGTTTTCCCCTTTAGCCTTGTTGATCGTGATTGGTTCCGCCGCCTATGGCTTGTGGATCGAGATATCCTTTGGCTGGATGATGTTCGCCGCAGTAGGCGGCCTGCTGGCGTGGGATCTCGCTGATTTTTCGCAACGCTTAAGTTATGCCGCGCCCTCGGATGATGTGGCCGGTATGGAACGCAGGCATCTCGCCCGTGTTGGCATAGTCGCCGTTCTGGGGGGCTTGCTGGGATTGATTGCCTTTGTAGTGCGAATACGATTGCCGTTTGAAGTAGTTGTGGGGCTGGTGATCTTGGCGGTTCTTGGACTCACAAGATTAATAACAACACTGCGCAAGGATTGATCCTAATTCGATGTGGTTAAATTTTGGTTGGCATAATACTGTGTGAGGGGGATGGCGATCACGAATAACCGGCCCCAACTTGCCTCTCCATTTTCGGCGATGCAGGTCTGCAAGGTGACGTGGCGCTCTCCCATATAAACCATCCGAAAGACATCCTCGGCTGAATATTCAAGCCCATTATCCAAATTGCGGAAATAGCTATAGGGGTTATAGGGTTCGTATGCCTGATAACGCAGAACTTGTGTAATGATAAATGTGCTGACTTCTCCGTTCCCATAAACCAGGTAGATCAACTGTCCGGGAACCAGTGAAAAAAAGTTTTGTCCTGCAAGATGATTATGGGCCAATAAACCAACATTCCCAAATTGATTGACCATACCAAACTGGGTCACGGCTTGCTCTGAAGTGGAAACAAAGCCGGCATTATCCCCGGGTTGCTGAACTACAGGCAGCGCCATCGCGCCCATCACGTAAATGCCGCGTAATTCCCTGGCGTTACTATTGCTTATGTTTGTAATAAAACTGGATAGATCGGGTAACGCTGATGCGTTGCCGGCGGCTGCTTTGGCCGGTGTTGGGACCAGGCTGATGAGGACGAGCGTGAGCAGGCTGACGGATAGAAGGATGCGTTGCGAAATATTTCTGGATGCCATTGGGACCTCTCCCCGATAAAGGCATCCAGGATGATGGGAACGTAAATCGCGAGAATGATTGGGTGGTGTTGCGCGTGTATGATTTCATCATTTTCGGCGGCCTGGCAGTCGTTGTCATGGTTGACATTAGACCCATTGGCTTTGCGTCCCCGATTTTCATCGGGTTTGCCTTTATCGAATGATAAAGTGGGATAAATTGATAAAGAAAATAGGCGAGCCTGGTCTCTGTACCAGGCTCGCCTTGATTCGATCAGGTTCTTATCTTCGGCAGCCTGGCGATCATAGTCACTTGCTGGACATTAGACCCATTGGCTTTGCGTCTCTGGCTTTCACCAGATTTGCTATTTCGGATATTTTCTTCCGGGGTTAGTATACAACCTTTTCCCGTTTTCGCGCTTTTCATTCCTGTGATGTTGCATTACAGACTTGTAAACCATCTTTCCGCCTCGCGCAAGGACCTGAAACAGAGCACCGTAAAAGAGTATTGCGCGGCCCTGATAACAACTGACGATATTCACGCTTGCGCCGCCAGATGTAGGTCGGATTGCCAACGTGTGCCAAGGTGCCCCGCAGGGGTACGAAGTGGTATCCGACCCACTGCTACAAACGAAACAGGGCGACCCGTCAATGGAATCGCCCTGCTTTCTATTGCCTGATCGAAAATTTACTTTGTTAGTTCAATTGATGCTTTTACGATTCTCTTACCATTATCTGCCTGGTTATAATAAATCTCGAGTGAGGAATTACCATTGGAAGAGACTTGGTATCCGATTACCTGGCTGTCAGTTTTCTTTGCATTGGAGTTGCCGCGGTAGTCAATGCAGGCGGATGGCGCAAAGATGGTGCCTGTTACGTCGGCTGCCCCATTGCCCCTAAATTCGATTACCTGCGTGTTGTTACTGTTAAAAGACGGGCATGGCGGATTTATCATCGCAATGATTATGTAGTAACCGGCATACTTTTCCGAGCCAGCATATGTTCCAGCAACTGTGGCAGTGCCAGCAAAGCCGCCGCCGCCTGCAAATTTCAAATCGAATTTATCATCTATGACATAGAGCGTGGCATTGGTCAGGCTGACACCTTCCGAGTCGAAAGCATCAAGATTGGTGATGCAATATACGTCATTAGAGAAGCTGAGTTGCCCGCTGGTAGGGACTTTGCCGCCGGTTGGATACCTGCCAGCGGTGGGAGTGCCGAGGCAGGGATTTTCCGGCATCATCTCGGCGATGTCTGCGGGGTAGGCGTATGCCTTGGCCGTCTGGTTTTGTAGCACACATGCATGAGTACCGCCGCCGGAAACCGTTGCGCCTCCAACGGCTGTGATGCATTTATTGCTGGGAATATTAAGTGTTCCATTGGGATGCTCGAAGCAACCGTTGGAGAAAATCCCTCCGCCTGTCAGTGTCCAATCTTTGGAGTTGCTATTACCGCTGTCGAAGCCGCAAGGAGACGTATTGCCCGGTTTGAGTCCCACAACCGCATTTCCATCGAATAATGGAACGACTGTCGTCGGTTGAGATTTGGCAATTGATTCAACGCAATTGTGCGTTTGTGTTATGCCGACCACGGGTGCAAAATAAGCGTTGACGTTTGTGACAATCTTGACATGAATATAGTCGGCAGTGCGGTATTCACTGCGGATGGATTGGCCGTCACAGCCTGTGGTTGCATCGGTAATGGGGTTTGTTACGGTAACCGTATCGTGGGTTGTGTCGTTAATATAGCCATTGGTCGCGGCGATACTCAGGGCAATAGTGGTTACATTTTGGCCGCGTATCTTTGCCAGGGCGGCTCCGAGGGCCGCGCTATCAGCACTGCTCTGGGCGTTTTGCCTGTCTACAAAAGTTCTGCCGCCGTCAACAGTCAGGCCGGTCATGGCAATCAGCCCAATCATTGCCGCTACGATAAAGATAAGCGCCTGTCCACTTTCGTATTTTTTAGTTTTCATTTGAATACTCCTTTCGAAAAAATAATCAATTTTGTTATCAATTTAGAAATCCACTTAAAATTTGAAGTAAAAAAAATAGGCGAGCCTGGTTTTGTTCCAGGCTCGCCTTGATTCGATCAGTATTTATCTTCGGCGGCCTGGCGATCATAGTCACTTGCTGGACTTTAGACCCGTTGGCTTTGCGTCTCTGGCTTTCACCAGATTTGCTAGTATCGGATATTTTCTTCTAACAATAGTATACAACTTTTTCCGTTTTTGTGCTTTGCATTTATGTTATATTGCGTTACAGAAATGCAAACCATTTATATGATGTTTTATTACAGACTTGCAAACCAGGACGTTTCTGCTTTACAGGCTTGTAGACCATTCTTCCGCCTCGCGCGGGGACTTGAAGCGGAATATCGTTAAATGAGCATTGCGCGGCTCTGATAATAACTGCGAATATTCACGCTTGCGCCGCCAGTAGGTTTTGAACAGCCAAGGATAGAGAGAATCCTGTGACCATAATTTGAAGTGCGTCCATAAATTTTCACGGTTTGTTTCCCACAACAATTCCTGAGACCACCAGCGCTTGAAGGTACGGCGGGTCAACTGACAGAAGATCATCCACAATGGGTAATCCAGCCAGATGACCGCATCCGCGCGCGGCCAGATCAAATCGCGGACGATGTGGTAGTTCCCCGCGACGGCCCAACGCTCCGAACTGACCGCCGTTTCCACGCGCTGGCGGAAGATATCGTCCGGCGCTTCGGTCCAGTTTGGTTCCCAATGCAAGGCATCCAAGTCAATGAAATCAAGATTTAACTTCCCGGATAGTATTTTCGCCAGTGTGGATTTCCCCGAACTGGTTTTATCAACTACGGCTCGCAGGTATTATTCGCAGTGCCAAGTTTCTATGCATCTCCAGGGACTGCGTCCAGGAGATGCATAGACATCTTGCAAAGGTTTTTCACAGCGGACGTTACATCCAAAATTTCTTCTGGCACCGGTTTGTACTTTACATCGAGTCAAACACGAGTTAAAATGTCTGATTATGCAGTATTTCACTATTGACTTTCTGGCAGATTCAAGTAAAATAGTGCCATACCTTGCAAAACTGTAAGGCATTGCAAAGATGAAAGGTTATTTTTTTTAATCGAAAATATAAATGGATTTAGAAATTGAAATATAGCCAGGCTTCTAAACTGGCTTCACAATCCAATGTCATAGTTACAGTCATCGCTTTGAGCGTTCATTTCCCAGAAAGTTCAAATTATCTTTTAGGATAAATCATAAATGAAAAGTAGAGTTCAAGAATTGGCCGAGAAAATCAATATATCACACGATGATTTCGTCGGCGAGATGCGCAAACGCGGATGTAGTGAACCAACCGCTCTAAAAATCTGGCGCGGCGACTATGAAACATTTAATGATTTTATGGATAACGATATAAATCTTAGTAGTTTGCGCAAGGCGGCTTTTGTGTTGAGAGTTGTAACTGGAGCACTGCTTCCAAATTGAAAAATCGAAATTGTAGTTCACAGACAGGCGATACTAATGCGGCCCTCTCCCGTCTGCCTCTTTCATACTATTGTCAGGATATACAAACCGAGAATAAGGTTTATAAAACCGTCCCCAATTCTTTATGTAACATTCGAAAGGAGTACTAAAATGCATAACAAGAAGGTAACCGTTTTTTCACTTGTGGTTCTTTTGTCGCTAATGCTGTCGTTGATTTTCCCGACGGGCGTATTGGCAGATGATAACCCGCCACCTCCACCAGAAGCACCGGAGGTGGTACCGCCATCAGAAGGAGCGCCTACAGAGGAACCTGTTGTCCCAGAACCGCTGGCCACCGAAGAACCGCTGGCAACGGAAGCGGCTGTTTCTACTCAGGAAGCATCTGCAGATACAGGCAACGATGTTTCGCTCCTCAGCCAATTGCCTGAAGGCACAGATGTAGTTGTGCTGAACGCGGATGGCAAAGTAGTGCCATTGGCATCGCAGGAGGCGGCGGCCATTGTGCAGGTCGCAGACCCAATGTGGTGCCCCGCAGGTGCAACAACAGTGACAACGGGCTGTAGAAACGCAACCACGGTCACACTTTTGTTGGCTGCGATGGCAAGCAGCCCTGTAACCGCTGGTCCCGGCGTTATCTATTTCACGAGCACGTATAGCACGAATGATGTGACGTTTAATGGAAGCGTTGGTCCCTTTGCGGCTCTTTCCAATTCTACCCTTACCCTCCAAGGTGGATGGACTCAGGCTATCAACGTAGGTGACGCCATTTCATATTCAGGCAGTTCCACGTTCTCTGTGCCTTTGGTTATTAGCAACTGGACTGGAAACATCTTTGTCAATGATATTACGATAAATAATGTCGCCACTGCAACCAGTCTGAGTGTTAATGGCGCCGGAGACATTACCTTGGATAGCGTGACTGTGAACAACCAAGCTAGCGCTAATGGCAACGGTACCACTTTCAATACCGCTTCGTTAAGCTCTGCTTCTGGCGACATTACCGTCCAGAATAGTTTTTTTGATGGAAACAACACTGGCGCCACCGTTAATTCTGGTTTAAGAAATCAAGGTTTCTCTGCCACTGCAACCAACGGCTCAATTTCCATTTCTGACACGACTTTCCAGCAGGCGTTTCGGTCCGGCGTTACAAATCACAATGGCGCCACATTGAACGCGCCGATAATTACGCTGACGAATGTGACTGCTCAAACTAATGATGGGAATGGTATCTTAGTAAGTGGAACAGCGACAACGATAGTACGAGTTACTGGCGGATCCTTCATAGATAATACTGGAGGCTATGGACTTCAAATTCCTGCTGGCGGAAAACTTTATGTGGATACGGCTCCGAGTCCTTGTACAGGGAATTTATCTGGTTGCTACAATGTCACCCCCCTGTTGCTTGTTCGGGGTTGTACCGATCCAACAGCCTTCAACTACAACCCATCCGCGAATACGGATAACGGTTCCTGTGTTGCGAAAGTCCTCGGTTGTACCGACTCAACAGCCTTCAACTACAACCCATTAGCGAACACGAACGATAATTCCTGTGTTGCGAAAGTCTACGGTTGTACCGACTCAACAGCCTTCAACTACAACCCATTAGCGAACACGAACGATAATTCCTGTGTTGCGAAAGTCCTCGGTTGTACCGATCCAACGGCCTTCAACTACAACCCATTAGCCAATACGAATAATGGTACCTGTCAGGCAGTTGTCCAGGGTTGCACCGATCCAACGGCCTTCAACTACAACCCATTAGCCAATACGAATAATGGTACCTGTCAGGCAGTTGTCCAGGGTTGCACCGATCCAACGGCTTTCAACTACAACCCATTAGCAAACACGAATAATGGTACCTGTCAGGCAGTTGTCCAGGGTTGCACCGATCCAACGGCTTTCAACTACAACCCATTAGCGAACACGAATAATGGTTCCTGTCAGGCGGTTGTCCAGGGTTGCACCGATCCAACGGCTTTCAACTACAACCCATTAGCAAACACGAATAATGGTACCTGTCAGGCGATTGTCCAGGGTTGTACCGACCCAACAGCCTTCAACTACAACCCATTAGCGAACACGAACGATAATTCCTGTGTTGCGAAAGTCCTCG
>Ga0315273_10001141_pt1 | contig 29647 bp, 27 predicted proteins | sample YL17G02_0_MG_FD_205753 | JGI IMG/M metagenome (GOLD analysis project Ga0315273, IMG submission 205753) | Sediment microbial communities from Yellowstone Lake, YNP, Wyoming, USA - YL17G02_0 | ecosystem: Environmental > Aquatic > Freshwater > Lake > Sediment | place: USA: Wyoming | collected... | reverse complement strand
AGACACTCGTGCGGGTGGACCAGAACACGACAATAGCGCTGAAACAGACGACCACCGAAGTCCTGGTGGAGTTCTTCCAGGACGATGCCACTCCAACTGCTCCCGGCGCACAGTGTTGCGGCGCTGCTTATTTCATCACGCGCTTTCCGAAGAAATTCAGGGTCACCACGGCGCACCTGAATGCCGCGGTCGAAGGCACTGAATTCATGGTGACGATGAGCCGCGAGGGTACAGAGCTCGCCGTCCTAGAAGGCGTGGTGCTCTCGCAGACCGCGGCTACGCTGGAGGAGCGAGCGGTGAGCGCCGGCGAGAAGCTGGTTGCAGCTCAGGCTGTACCTGCTGTTTTCAGCACGCTCATCAAACCCAAGGATGCGGTGCAGTGGGTACTCCATTACCCGCCACTCAGTGACGCCAAGGCCGAAGCAGAAGTTTCGACCACGGAGCAATGCCTCGGCGTACCTGCCCCCTTGGATCAAGACTGCTTGACCAAGCGCGCCGAACTGCTGCTGCGGCTTGGGCAAATCGACGAAGCGCTGCGGAATATCGACAGCGTATTGGCGCTCGATTCCGGGAACGGCGACGCCAATGCGTTGCGCGCGCTCATCCAGATCACCAAGAACGACAAGTCTGCCGCGATGGAATCCGCCAGGGCGGCTACCGTTTCCGCTCCGAACAGCATGCGGGCCTGGCTCGCGCTGTCCTACGCGGAGCAGGCTTCATTCGAACTTGACCAGGCTCTTGCAAGTGCACGGAATGCCCAAGCGCTTCAAGCGAGCAGCTCCCTGGCCAATACCCGCGTTGCCGAACTGCTCATGTCGCTGGGACGAACTGCGGACGCGGAGACATCAGCGCGGGCGGCCGTCAACAGCAATCCCGCCGAGAGCGGCGCCCACGCGATGCTGGGTTTCATTCACCTGGCACAGATCGACATCAAACAAGCCTGCGCTGATTTCGAAACCGCCATCGGGCGCGATTCCTTCAGCCCGCTGCCAAGATTGGGTTTGGGTCTCGCGATGATTCGTGGTGGGAAGCTTATTGAAGGCCGCGAGCAGCTGGAGATAGCGGTCGCCCTTGATCCGAGCAATTCATTGCTTCGGAGCTATGTCGGCAAGGCGTATTACGAAGAGAACAGCAAGGAACGAGATGAACTGGCGTCGACTCAGTTCGACTTGGCAAAAGAACTGGATCCAAGGGATCCCACCCCTTGGTTTTACGACTCCATCCTGAAGGATAGCCAGACACGACCGGCGGAAGCCTTGAAAAATGTGGACAAATCCGCCGATCTGAATGACGACAGAGCCGTCTATCGATCGCGGCAAATGCTTGATCTGGATCTGGCGGCACGCAATGCGAGCCAAGCCACAGTCTACAACGAGCTCGGATTCCATCAGCGCGGCGTATCGGAAGCCGCGCAATCGTTGGCGGTCGGTCCTGCAAGCGGATCGGCCCATAGATTTCTAGCCGATGTGTATGCGGCTGTGCCTCGCCACGAAATTGCTCGCGCCAGCGAGCTCTTGCAGGCGCAACTGAGGCAGCCACTGGGGGCGCCGCCTTTACAGCCGCAGCTGGCCAATGACGTGCTGTTCAAAAGCGATTTCTTTGGACCGGCGACCATTGGGCTGAATGAATTCAATCCGCTCTTCATCCAAGACGGGCAAGATCTGCAGTTCTTTGGGCTACTGGGCGACAACGATACGTGGGGCGAGCAGGCGATTTTCAGCGGGCTGCAAGGGCCCTGGTCCTTCAGTTTGAGCCAATTTGCGACTGACACGGATGGCTATCGTCCAAATAATGATGACCGCGTGCGGCAGTACGACGGATTCCTCCAATGGCAAATCGCGGTCGGCACGAGTGCCCAGATCGAGATCACCAGTGTCGATCGGAAGTCAGGCGACCTGCAGAGTGCTTTCGATCCAGCTTTTTTCAGCGATACCATTCGCAACGAAGAGAAACTTGACACGCAAAGGCTTGGCATCCGTCAAGTCATCGACCCGGATTCGGACATCTTGGTGTCCGTGATTCGGCAGGACCGGCATGCGTCATTAGAGATTCCTGACCCCTTCTTTCCTGCAACCATAATCAGCGATCAGGTGAGTTGGAAGGCTGAAGCGCAATACCTCACACGCCGCGCAGGCCTCGACGTGATAGTGGGTGCCAGCTATTTCGATGGAGACAGCCAGGAAGAAGTGATATCTCCGCCCTTTTCATTTGCTGCGACATTTGCGCCTCGCCACCTCAACGCCTACAGCTATGTCTTCCTTCCTACGCGCGCCAAGCTGCCGCAAATTCAGCTTGGTGTTTCCTATGACGACTTGACCTCTGATGTCGGGAGCCAGTCGGAGGTTAACCCCAAGATAGGCATCATCTGGAAAATCGCAGATTCCACCACGTTGCGCGCGGCCGGCTTTCGCGCTTTGAAACGCAGAATCAATTCGGATCAGGGACTCGAACCTACCCAGCTCGCGGGCTTTAATCAGTTTTTCGATGACCAGAACGGGGCCATTTCAGAAGGGGTCGGTTTAGCCGCGGATTTCTTGTTCTTGTCAACAGTCTCTGGAGGACTGCAGGTTACACGCAGGGATCTGACAGTGCCGTATTTTGACTTCACCGGGGCCGTCTTTTCCCAGCAGCAAAGAGAGGACGTCGCAAGTGGCTATCTCTACTGGCTCCCCAACAAACAGTTTTCAGTATCGTTGGAACCCCGGTATCACGATTTCGACCATGGCGCCACGTTCGAGACGATGAAACTGACAGAAGTACCACTTGCTTTCAGGGTCTTTTCTCCAAACGGGCTTTGGATGGGCATTTCAGTGACCGAAGTCGAGCAACGTGGCGTATTTGACGGACCAGGCGGGGTAGCTGCGGAAGGTTCGGACAGTTTCTGGCTGGTCGATGCCATCGTGGCATATCGTCTGCCTCGGCGCATGGGAACCATCAGCCTGCAGGGGACGAATCTGCTTGGTGAGAAATTTCAATTTCAGGAAATCGATCAAGCGGTGCTGCCGCGCTACATTCCTGAGGCGCAAGTCCTCTTGCGCGTATCCGCAAGTTTCTGATTTCCGCTATTGTGAGTGTCCGATAATCTGTCAACAGAGTGCAACTGCAAGGAGTACGAAATGGCGACTGCACTGATGACACGTGGAATGACGCTGATGCTCCTGGGATTCCTCGTTTCTGGATGCGCAGCAAGCCGCGGATCATTCGGCGATGGTTCCTGTGACAGCGGCGACCGCGTTGCTGTGGACGCCGGCGCGGCATATGCGATCTACGTCGACAAGGACGGCAATCCTGTAGGCTCAGGCCCGGTGCGGGTAGCTGAAGACCTGCGGGGCACGAGCGAGAACAAGATGTGTTCAACTCCATTGAGCGAACCGGACGATCCCGGTGTTTGCCAGCCTGGGTATTGCCCGCGGGTTATTGGGGGCAAGACCTATTGTTTGCGCTGCTAGCTGACGGGCCACGGCCCGGCAGCCAAGGCTAGACTGTGACGGGAGTTGGGCCTGCCGCACCTGGGGCGGAGCATGCGTTCCACAGGGCAGGTAACGAAGGCACAGGGGTTCTGGAGGGCCAGTGAAGCAATCGCGACGAAGGAAAAGCAGCAGGGAGACGGCTGCACGTCTAGAGGTGCCTGAATATGATGCTCGAGTCGTCGTGAAGTTCTGTGATGACATTGCACTTCCCTATGACGACAGCGTGGAACAGCATCTCGACAGACTACCGGGACGGGTGTGGCAGAAACTCAAGGAGCAGTTCCCCGGCATTTCCATACGCGTCTTGTTCAACGCGGTGACACCGACCCGCATCCGACAACTCGTTGACGAGGCGGTGCGGCAGGATGAGATTTATAGGCCGCCTAACTTCCTTAGCTACTTTGTGATCGATTTTCCGGCCGAGGTCAACGAAGAACAACTCGTCAGCGAACTCTCAAGGTGGAAGTTGGTCCAGACCGCTTACTTCGATCCACCAGGCGAAAATCCATCGACGAGCCCCGACGATCCGCGCATGGGCAACCAGGGTTACCTCAATCCAGCGCCAGACGGGATCGACGCCAAGTATGCTCGGGGGTTTCTGGGTGGGGATGGAGCCGGACAGCAGGTGATCGACCTCGAAAAAGGCTGGACGCTCGATCACGAGGATCTTATCGCGCACGGAGCCAACCTGCTGTATGGCAGCATCGTTGATACATCGCGCCCTCACGGTACGAGCGTTCTCGGTGTGATCTGCGCCACGGCTAACAAGGTCGGAGGTGTCGGAATCGCCCCCGAAGTCGCCTCAGTCAATGTTGTCTCGCACTCTGGGATAAAAAGCACGATTCCCGGCGCGATTCTCGCGGCGATCGACAAGCTCCCGGATGGTGGCGTCCTGCTGCTTGAGGTGCAGCGTTTATGGCTCCCGACCGAGACGATGCTGGCCGACTTTGACATGATCGGCCTCGCCATCGCGAGGGGAGTAACCGTCGTCGAGGCCGCAGGAAATGGCGGCTTTGACCTCGACAATTTCAAGGACGCTGAGGGATATCGAGTGCTCAACCGAGGCGACAGTGCTTTTCGGGATTCCGGCGCCATCATGGTTGCTGCCGCAAGTTCGACGGTTAAGCATGAACGGATGAATTTGAGCAATTTTGGCAGCCGCATTGACTGTTACGCCTGGGGCGAAAATGTGGATTGTCCAACTTCAACTATCACAACGCCGTTTTCCAAAATGCAATACACGCGCACATTTCAAGGGACTTCAAGTGCTGCGGCGATCATCGCCGGTGCTGCACTGCTGGCGCAGGGCATGGCGCGGGCTGGTCGTGGTCCCTTGAACCCGCAGCAGATGCGTGACCTGCTGAGAAATCCGGCGACCGGAACGGAGTCCAAGAATCCTGCTACTGAATGGATCGGCGTGATGCCTGACTTTCTAAAAATTATCAGCTCCAATGCACTCGGTTCTGTGCCGACTGTGTAGGCCCGCGACTACTCCTGCCAATAAACTCGGGCAGGAGACCCGCCGCTCGTCAGCCGCTGAAACCTCTTCCTTTCCGTACCAGCATGGTCCGGTATAATTCCAGTTTCCATGAGTCCGACGCTCCGCGAGCTGTACGAATCGAGCCCGTTCTCGAGTGCCCAGGCACCCTATCTCGAGGCGCTCTTCGAGCGTTTCGTTGACGATCCCGCATCGGTCGCGGTCGAGTGGCGCACATTCTTCGAGCGCCTCGGCACCGGCGCGACTGATACCGTCCGCCTCCTAAGGCCTCGGCCGCCCGCGCCGGATAGACGCGGCCAGCCGGCGCTTAAATCCGCTCCGGTTGTGGCACTGGCCCCGTCCGGCGATGCCGAGAAGCAGTCGGCCGTGTCGCGGCTGATCCAGTTCTACGCGAATCGCGGGCACCTGATCGCAGATATCGATCCACTGGGCCTGATGGAACGCCCCGTGCCGCGCGTGCTCGAGCTGTCCTATGTCGGGCTGACCGACGCCGACCTGGAAACCGAGTTCTACACCGGCAGCCGCACCAGTGCCGTGGAAGCACAAATGAAGCTGCGCGAAATCCTCGCCCAGCTGCGGCAGATCTACGGCGGCCGCATCGGGGCCGAGTTCGCCCATGTTTCACGCAGCGATGAACGGCTGTGGCTGCAGGACCGGTTTCAGGACGGTCGCCTGCATCATCGCTTTACCAAGGAAGAGCAGCTGAATCTGCTCTGGCAGTTATCCACCGCCGAAGGGCTTGAGCGCTATCTGCACACGAAATACGTCGGCCAGAAGCGTTTTTCGCTCGAAGGGGGCGATTCGCTGATACCGCTCCTCGATGATCTCGTGCAGCGTTGCGGTGCCGCCGGTGTCGAGGACATCGTCATCGGTATGGCACACCGCGGACGCCTCAATGTGCTGGTGAATGTACTCGGCAAGGCGCCGTCCACGCTGTTCTCGGAATTCGAGGGTCATGTCGATCTCACGGCGCTCAAGGGTTCCGGCGACGTCAAGTATCACAAGGGATTTTCCGCTGACCTGCGCACGGCGAGCGGCAACGTGCACGTCGTGCTGGCATTCAACCCTTCGCACCTCGAAGTCGTCGATGCCGTCGTCGAGGGTTCGGTCCGCGCCCGCCAGGAGCGGCGCGGCGACACAAAGGGCGGCATGGTGGTGCCGGTACTGATCCACGGCGATGCGGCCTTCGCGGGGCAGGGCGTGGTCATGGAAACGCTGCAGCTGTCTCAAGCGAAGGGATTCTGCACCGGCGGCACGCTGCACATCGTCATCAACAATCAGATCGGGTTCACGACCAGCGATCCGCAGGATGCGCGCTCGACGCTTTACTGCAGCGATGTCGCCAAGATGATCGAGGCGCCGATTTTCCACGTCAACGCCGACGACCCCGAAGCCGTGGTGTTCGTGGCGCGCCTGGCACTCGATTACCGGATGAAATTCCGCAAGGACGTCGTCATCGACCTGGTCTGCTACCGCCGCCATGGGCACAACGAAGCCGACGAACCCGCCGCAACGCAGCCGCTGATGTACCAGGCGATCCGCCAGCATCCCACCGCTCGCCAGATCTATGGCCACCGGCTCGAGGAGGACGAGATCCTTGCCGAGGGGCAGGTGGCGGAGATGGTTGAGGAATACCGGCGCGGTCTTGACGAAGGCCGGGCGCAGGCGCGCGCATTCGCCGGTACGACTGGCAATCGTTACACAGTCAACTGGAGCCGGCATGTCAACGGGGACTGGGCGGAAAAGCCGCAGACCGCGGTGGCAGCCGAGCGGCTCGCGACGCTCGCGGAGACCCTCACGCGCGTGCCGGAGGGCTTTACGCTGCACCCGCGCGTTGCGCGAATCATCGACGACCGCAAGCGCATGTATTCCGGCAAGCTGCCGCTCGACTGGGGCGCAGCGGAAATCATGGCGTATGCGGCGCTCCTCACCGAGGGCCACCACATCCGGCTGACCGGACAGGATTCTGCCCGCGGTACGTTTTTCCACCGCCATTCGGTGCTGCATGACCAGACGAGCGGTCGGACTCACGTGCCGCTCACGCATCTCGACGGGCAGCAGGCGCGGTTTCGAGTCACGGACTCGACACTGTCCGAAGAGGCCGTACTCGGCTTCGAGTACGGGTTTTCGACTACCGACCCGGATACGCTCGTGATCTGGGAAGGCCAATTCGGAGACTTCGCCAATGGCGCGCAGGTGATCATCGACCAGTTCATCACGTCGGGCGAAGCCAAGTGGGAACGCCTGTCAGGCATCACCCTGTTCCTGCCGCATGGCTACGAGGGGCAGGGGGCGGAGCACAGTTCGGGGCGCCTGGAGCGCTTCCTGCAGCTCTCGGCCGAGATGAACTGCCAGGTCTGCGTACCCTCGACACCGGCGCAGATGTTCCACCTGCTGCGCCGGCAGATGTTGAGGGCACTGCGCAAGCCGCTCATCGTCATGACGCCCAAAAGCCTGCTGCGCCACAAGCTGTCGACATCGACGACGGCCGATCTCGCCGAGGGCCATTTCTACAACATCATCGACGAGCAGGATCCGATACAGCCCGCCCAGGCCAGGCGACTCGTCCTCTGCAGCGGCAAGGTGTACTACGATCTGCTGGAACAGCGTCGCGCCGATAAACTGGGCGACGTCTCGTTGGTGCGCATCGAGCAGCTGTATCCTTTCCCGACCGACGAATACCAGGCGATCATCGAACGCTACTCCAGTGTCCGCGATGTGGTCTGGTGCCAGGAGGAACCGCAGAATCAGGGTGCCTGGTATCAGATTCGCCACCGTTTGCAGGCGGCGCTGGGTCAGAATCACACCCTGCACTATGCGGGGCGTGACAGTGCTGCGGCGCCGGCGACCGGTGTCCACGCCCTGCATCTCAAGGAACAGCAGGCGTTGGTTCAGGCCGCTTTGTCGACCAGGAAGAGTTCATGACCACCGAAGTCCGTGTCCCGCAGCTTCCGGAGTCCGTCGCCGATGCGACGTTGGTGACCTGGCACAAGAAAGTCGGCGATCCAGTCAGTCGCGACGAGAATCTCGCCGACCTCGAGACGGACAAGGTGGTCCTCGAATTGCCGGCGCCCGTGAACGGCGTGCTAACTGCCCTGAAGAAGGAAGCCGGCACCACGGTCGGCAGCGGGGAGTTGCTCGCCATCATCGAGGAAGCGGCCGCCACGGCACAGGCAAAGACCCCGGCGAAGAAGCCCGCAGCTGAGCCTGCGAGACCCGCGCCTGCCAGGAAGGAGGATGTGGCCGGCAAACTTTCTCCTGCGGTCAAACGCCTCGTCGAGGAGAACAAGCTGGTCGCGGGAGAAATCGCTGGCAGCGGCCGCGGCGGCCGGATTACGAAGGGCGATGTGGCCCAGCATCTGGACGCCGGCCAGTCCGCAATGCCGCCACCGGGAGCCCGTGTCGATCAGCGCGTGCCGATGTCCCGCCTGCGTGCCCGCATCGCCGAGCGGCTGGTCCAGGCCCAGACGACGCAGGCGCTCCTGACCACCTTCAACGAAATCGACATGCAGGCGCTATCGGCTATCCGCACCCGCTACAAGGAAGCCTTCGAGAAACGCCACGGCGTGCGGCTCGGCTTCATGTCGTTCTTCGTCAAGGCCTGCATCGAGGCGTTGCGGCGCTACCCGGTGATCAATGCTTCCGTGGAAGGCGGCGATATCGTTTACCACGAGTACTTCGACATCGGCGTCGCGGTCTCGACTGATCGCGGCCTGATGGTCCCGATCCTGCGCGATGCGGAGCACATGGGTTTCGCCGATCTCGAGAAAGCGGTCAGCGGATTCGCGGAACGGGCGCGCAATGGCTCGATCACGCTGGAGGAGCTGACCGGCGGAACGTTTTCCATCACCAATGGCGGGGTATTCGGCTCGCTGCTGTCCACGCCGATCGTCAATGCGCCGCAAAGCGCCATCCTCGGCATGCACAAGATCCAGCAGCGGCCGGTCGCCGTCGCCGACCAGGTCGTGGTGCGGCCAATGATGTACGTCGCGCTGACCTATGATCACCGCATCATCGACGGCCGCGAGGCGGTCCAGTTCCTGGTCGCAGTAAAGGAAGTGCTGGAGGATCCGGCACGGCTGCTGCTGCAGGTCTGAAAAAGTGAGGGGACATGACTGACAGTTACGACGTCATCGTCATCGGCGGCGGACCGGCGGGCTACCCGGCGGCGATCCGGGCCGGCCAGAACAAGCTGACGGTCGCTTGCATCGATGAATGGAAGAATCGCGATGGCAGCCCGGCTTTCGGTGGCACCTGCCTGAACGCCGGATGCATCCCGTCCAAGGCATTGCTGGAGTCCTCCGAGCTGTTTCACCGCGCCTTGCACGAATTCGCGACACATGGCCTGAAACTCGAGAATGTCGGCTTCGATGTTGCGACGATGCAGAAGCGCAAGGCTGCGATCGTCCGCCAGAGCACGCAGGGCATCCTGACGCTCTTCAAGGGCGCCGGCGTCACGCCGCTCACGGGGCATGGCCGCCTGCTGGCAGGCCGCAAAGTCGAGTTCACGGGCCACGACGGCGCCAAGCGCACGCTGCAGGCCCGGCATGTCGTGCTCGCTTCCGGTTCGGAGCCGTCGCCGCTGCGAGGCGTCGCCTTCGACGGCGAGCGAATTGTCGATTCCTGGGGAGCGCTGGAGTTCAGCGAGGTGCCTAAGCGACTTTGTGTCATCGGCGCCGGCGTCATCGGCCTCGAACTTGGCAGCGTCTGGCGCCGGCTCGGCGCGGAGACAGTCATTCTGGAGGCGCTCGAGCAGTTCCTGCCGATTGCCGATGGCCAGGTCGCGAAGGAAGCCGCGCGCCATTTCAAGAAGCAGGGCCTCGATATCCGTCTCGGCGCCAAGGTCGCCAGTGCCGAAATCCGTCCGGACGGCGTTCACGTCAGCTATTCGGACGTGAAGGGCGCGCAGACGCTGGTCGTCGACCGGCTGATCGTCGCAATCGGGCGCCGCCCATTCACGGCAGGGCTGCTCGGGGAAGGGACCGGCGTCACGCTGGACGAGCGCGGCTTCATCAAGGTCGACGATCATTGCCGCACCGGCGCGCCGGATGTCTGGGCAGTGGGTGACTGCGTGCGCGGCCCGATGCTTGCGCACAAGGGCAAGGAGGAGGGTGTCACGGTCGCCGATCGGATCGCGGGGCGGTATGGCGAAGTCAATTACCGCACCATTCCCTCGGTCATCTACACGGCGCCGGAAATCGCCTGGGTCGGACAGACTGAGGAGCAGGTCAAGGCGACCGGACGGCCTTACAAGACCGGCAATTTCCCGTTCGCGGCAAGCGGCAGGGCGCGTGCGATGGAGGCAGGCGTTGGTTTCTGCAAAATCGTCGCGGACGCCGCGAGCGACGAGATTCTCGGCATCCATGTCATCGGTCCGATGGCCGGCGAGTTGATAGCGGAGGCCGTGCTCGCCATGGAGTATTCGGCGAGCACCGAAGATCTCCAGCGAACGATCCATGCCCACCCGACCCTGTCCGAGGCGATGCACGAAGCGGCGCTCGCCGCCGACAAGCGCGCCATCGACATTCCGAATCGCTGACGAACTCCGGATCAGACGCGCCGGCGCGCGCTGATCACACCTCGCAGCGCGGCCAGTCGCGCGAGCAGCCGCCCCAGCTCGTCGAGACCCGAAACCGCAATGCGCAGCGCCAGGTCGGCGCTGCTTTCCGCCGCATCGGTACGCGTGGACATGCGCTCAATGTTGATTTTCTCATCCGCGAGCAGCGTGCTGACATCGCGTACCAGCCCACGCCGATCCATCGCATGGATCACGACGTCCACTGGAAAGCGTACGACGCGCGATTTTCCCCATTCGACCTGCAGCAACCGCTCCGGTGCGCGCGCCGCAAGACGGGCAAGGCCGCTGCAGCCGGCACGATGGATCGTGACGCCACGTCCGACCGTCACATAACCCGTCACCGACTCCGGCGGAATCGGATTGCAGCAGCGCGCGTAAACGGACATCAGGTCGCCGACACCTTCGATCTCCACGGCTCCCGCCGCGTTGCGACGCGCCGGTTTCACCTGCGTCGCAGCTGCAACCGGAGGAAGCGCTTCGCGACCCCGCATACGCCGCTGGATCGCCCCGGTCGCCTGCGCGAGGGAAACGTCGCCTGAGCCCAGCGCGAGATACAGCGCATCCGCATTGGAGACGCCGAATTCCGTGATCAGCCCGGCCATCAGGGAGTGCTGCGCGCCGAGGCGCAAAATCTCGCGTTCGAGCATTTCGCGGCCTTCTTCGCGGTTCTGCCCCACATCGCGCTTCTTGAACCAGGCCCGCACCTTGGCGCGGCTGCGTGGCGAAGCCAGGAACCCCTGCTGCTCCACCAGCCAGTCCCGGCTGGGCTGGGGCTCCTTGCCGCGGATGATCTCCACGACCTCGCCATTGGCAAGACGATGATCCAGCGGCACGATGCGGCCATTCACACGGGCGCCGCGGCACCTATGCCCAAGATCCGTGTGCACGTGATAGGCAAAATCGAGCGGCGTGGCGCCCGCGGGGAGGTCCATGACTTCGCCCTTGGGCGTCAGCGCGTAGACGCGATCCTCAAACAGGTCGACGCGCACGCGGCTCAGGAAATCGCTGTCGCTCTCGGCTTCCGCCGCCGGAGAGAGCAACTCCCGCAGCCATTCGATCTTGCGGTCATAGGCGGCGTCGCGTGTGCCGCCTTCCTTGTAGCGCCAATGCGCCGCCACGCCGAGTTCCGCGTGCTCGTGCATCTCGCGCGTGCGTATCTGGATCTCGAGTGGCACTGCACCGGGCCCGATCACCGCGGTATGCAATGAACGGTACAGATTGTCCTTGGGAGTGGCGATGTAGTCGTCGAACTCGCCGGGTATGTAGTGCCAGCGGCCATGAACGGCGCCCAGGGCCGCGTAGCAGTCGCCAATCGATTCGACCACGACGCGCACCGCGCGGATGTCGAAAACCTGGCCAAAGACAAGCCCCTTGCGGCGCATCTTCCGCCAGATGCTGTAGATGTGCTTGGGTCGCCCGATGACTTCCGCCGTCACGCCGACACGCAGAAGCTCGGTGTTGATTTCGTTGCGGACCGACTCGATGAATTTTTCGCGGTCGGTCCGCGTTTCATTGAGTTCACTGGCGATGCGCCGGTAGTCGGCTGGCTCGAGATAGCGGAAAGCGAGATCCTCGAGTTCCCACTTGAGCTGCCAGATACCCAGGCGGTTGGCGAGCGGTGCGTAGATCTCGCGCGTTTCCCAGGCGATCCTGAGCCTGCCTGCTTCATCGAGGCTGCGCGCCTCGCGCATGCGGCGCAGCTGTTCGGCAAGTCGCACCAGCACAAGGCGGGGATCGGTGACGACCGCAAGCAGCATGCGGCGCAAGGCATCCGCCTGGCCTGCGGACAGCGCCCGGTCCGGTGTCCACTGCGCACCGGCCTGAAACTCGCCCAGGCGGTTCAGCTGTACGGCGAATCGGGCGATCTGTTCGCCAAGCAGTGCGGCCGCAGCCGCTTCCTCGATCTGGCCCTGCCCGAGCAACGGCTGCAGCAGGGCTCCCGCAATGATTTCGCGTTCGGCATCGAGCCCCGCGACGATTGCGGCCACTTCGAAGCCCTGCTGTGCGGCGTTGCGCCAGCCGGGTGTGTCACGCGCGTGCTTCTCGAGTTCAGCCTGCAACTCGGCCAGGATGGTCGAGCCGACAACAGGCGCAAATGTCGTCGTTTTCATTTCGCTCTGCGTGCCGGGCCGGTGGGATTGCCGGTATCATAACCTCCATGCTGCGCATCCTCGGCCTGGATCCCGGATCGCGCGTCACCGGTTACGGTGTCGTGGACGCCGGCCAATCCGGTGTCCGCTACGTCGCAAGCGGCTGCATCCGTGTCGGCAAGGGCGCGATGGCGGACAGACTGTTCGAAATCCACCGGCTTGTCACCGAATTGGTCGACACCTATGCCCCAGGCGAGATTGCGATCGAGCGGGTCTTCATGCACCGCAATCCGGACAGTGCGCTGAAGCTTGGCGAGGCGCGCGGGGCTGCCTTGTGCGGCGCCTGTCATGCGGGTGCCCAGGTCTTCGAGTACGCAGCCCGTGCCATCAAGCAGACGATCACCGGCACCGGCGCTGCCGAGAAGAAGCAGGTGCAGCACATGATCAAAGCCCTGCTGGCGGTCGAGGGGCGCATGGGATCCGATGCAGCCGATGCACTTGCGATCGCGCTGTGCCACGCGCATCACCGCGGCGGACGGCTGAACGGACGGACAGGCAGAGCCCGATGATCGGCTATCTGCACGGAAAGTTGGTTCGCAAGCAGCCACCGGCGCTGATCATCGACGTCGCGGGCGTCGGCTATGAACTCGAGGCGCCGATGTCGACCTTTTACCGGTTGCCGGAGCTTGGCAGCGAAGTCCAGCTGCATACGCATCTGGTCGTGCGCGAGGACGCGCACCTGCTGTATGGATTCGCGACCGAGGACGAGCGCCGCCTGTTCCGCGACCTGCTGCGCGTCTCGGGCATCGGTCCGAAGATCGGGCTCGCGCTCTTGTCGGGCATCAATGTCGAGACCTTCCTGGTTTGTGTCGAGGCCCAGGATGTCGATGCGCTCATCCGCATACCCGGCATCGGTCGCAAGACCGCCGAGCGATTGCTGATCGAGATGCGAGACCGCATCAAGGCGCTCGGTCAGCTGCCGTCCGCAGCCCAGCGCGGGAACGGCAGGGGCGCCGAGGCCGAAGCCTATGCGGCGCTGGTGGCGCTCGGCTACCGCCCGGGTGAGGTGACACGGCTCCTCAAGTCCGTCGACCATGAAGGCGCCGGTACCGAAGAACTCATACGCCGCGCCCTGCAAGCGGCCGCCAGGTAGCCAAGGATCCAATGATCGAACAGGACCGGGTCGTTGCGGCATTGCCCACGCGTGAGGACGAGGCGCTCGAGCGCACGGTGCGGCCGCGGCAGATGAACGAGTTCATCGGCCAGACCGCGGTCAAGGAGCAGATGGGTATTTTCATCGAGGCGGCGCGGCGGCGCGGCGAGGCACTCGATCACGTGCTGATCTTCGGCCCACCCGGCCTCGGCAAGACGACGCTGGCGCACATCGTCGCAAACGAACTTGGCGTCAGCATGCGGCAGACCTCGGGCCCGGTGCTGGAGCGTCCGGGCGACCTGGCCGCCATCCTGACCAATCTGCAGCCTCGCGACGTGCTGTTCGTGGACGAGATCCACCGGCTGAGTCCGATCGTCGAGGAGATCCTCTATCCGGCGATGGAGGACTATCAGCTCGACATCATGATCGGCGAGGGGCCCGCCGCGCGCTCGATCAAGCTCGAACTGCCGCCATTCACATTGGTCGGCGCGACGACCCGCGCGGGACTCCTGACTTCGCCGTTGCGCGACCGCTTCGGCATCGTGCAGCGCCTGGACTTCTATTCGGAGGAGGAAATCAGGCTGATCGTGCTGCGTGCCGCACGCATCCTGGAACTCGAGATTGACGCCGGTGGAGCCATTGCCCTCGCGCAGCGCTCGCGCGGAACGCCGCGCATCGCGAACCGGCTGCTGCGCCGGGTGCGCGACTATGCTGAAGTCCGCGCCGCCGGGCGCATCGACCAGGCGGTTGCGGCGGCGGCACTCGACATGCTGGAAGTCGATCGCCAGGGACTCGACATCCTGGACCGCCGGCTCTTGATGACCATCATCGAGAAGTTTGATGGCGGCCCGGTCGGCATCGACAGCCTTTCCGCCACGCTGAGCGAGGAGCGTGACACGCTCGAAGACGTCGTCGAGCCCTACCTGATCCAGCAGGGTTATCTCATGCGCACGGCACGCGGTCGCGTTGCGACCAGGAGCGCCTGGCGGCATTTCGGACTCGAACCGCCGCCGACCGACGCTGCGGGCGGCAACCTGCCGCTGTTTCGCGAGTAAAGGGAAACCCGGCGTTGAACGATCAACATTCGATATTCCAGCTGATCCTGCATGCCGGACCCGTGGTGCAGTTCGTGATCCTGCTGCTGCTGGGCGCCTCGCTCGTGTCCTGGACCATCATTTTCCGCAAGCGCCGGCTGCTGCGCGAGGCGCATGTCGAGGCCAGCCGGTTTGAGACCGCATTCTGGTCCGGTGGCGACCTTGGCAAGCTTTATCGCTCGATTGAGGCACGGGGTGGCACCGCGGTCGGCATGGAAGGCATCTTCGAGGCGGGCTTCGGCGAGTTCACGCGCCTGCGGACCCAGTCGGGCCTGACGCCGGACCAGGTGCTGGAAGGCGTGCGTCGCTCGATGCGTGTCGGGCAGCTGCGCGAGATTGACCGGCTCGAGGAGAGCCTCGCGACGCTCGCAACCGTCGGCTCCACCAGCCCCTACGTCGGCCTGTTTGGCACGGTCTGGGGAATCATGGGCGCGTTTCAGGGCCTCGGGAACGTGCAGCAGGCGACACTGGCGCTGGTGGCGCCCGGCATCGCGGAGGCGTTGATCGCGACCGCGATGGGCCTCTTTGCCGCAATCCCTGCCGTGGTCGCGTACAACCGATACGCGGACAAGGTGAATCGCCTCGAACTGCGCTACGACATGTTCATGGAGGAATTCTCGACCCTGTTGCAACGGCACGCCGCCGCCCGGAGCGCCTGAGATGGCTGCCAACCCGCGCCGCCGCAAGCTGATGGGGGAGATCAACGTCGTCCCGTATATCGACGTGATGCTGGTGCTGCTGATCATCTTCATGATCACGGCGCCGCTGCTGACCCAGGGCGTGCAGGTCGAACTTCCCGACGCCAACGCACAACCACTGGATCCCGAATTGCTGCGGGACCACGAGCCACTCGTGCTGTCGGTGGATCGCGACGGCCGGTACTACCTCAATGTCGGCGATCACGAGGATGCTGCGATCGAGGCTAAAGAGGTTGCGCGCCGGGCAGCCGCTGTGCTCGGCCGGGACAAAGGAACACCGGTGCTGGTCAAGGCCGATGAGCGGGTGCCCTACGGCCGCGTCGTGCAGGGCATGGTGTTGTTGCAACAGGCTGGCGCGACGAAGATCGGTTTCCTGACGGATCCCAAGGCCGTGCGTGCACTCGAGGAACTCGAGCGGCGGCGATGAGCGTCGCGATCAGGCCCACGCTGGCGCCGTTTGGCTGGTCCATTGCCTTGCATGCGGCAATCGCCAGTCTCTTACTGATGCGTCTCGCGCTGCCGGAGGCCGAAATGCCGGAGCAGGCCATGCAGATCGAGGCGGTGATCGTCAACCAGGCGGTTCTCCAGGCAGTGGCCAGCCTGCACAGGGAGGACGATCGGCGCCGCGAACGGCAGGAACGCCTGGCCCAAGTCGAGACCGACAAGCGCGCCGAGGAGCAGCGCCGCCTGGATGCGGAACAGGCCGAGCAGCAGAAAACGCTGGCAGCAACCGAGGCACGCCGCAAGGCAGCGGAAGACTCGAAGCTCAAAGCCGAGCAGCAAGTTCGCGCAAAGGCCGCCACGGAACAGAAAAGGAAGGCCGAGGAAGTCCGCCTGAAGGCGGAGCGCGAATCCGACCTGCGTGCACGACTCGCTGAAGAGGAAGAACGAACCGGCACGGCTTTTCAGGGTCTGAAGGCCCAGTACATCGCGGCGATCCAGGCCCATGTCGAAAGGCGCTGGTTCAAGCCACCAGGAACCCCGGCGGGAGCGACCTGCATGGCATTCGTGACGCAGATTCCCGGAGGCGAAGTAGTCGGGGTCCGGTTTGGTGCCTGTGGCGGTGGTGAAGCATTGCGCCAGTCCATTGAAAACGCGATTCGAAACGCTTCGCCGTTGCCTTCGCCGCCGCAACCGGCGCTGTTCGATCGCGAGGTGCGCCTGGTGTTCAGGTCGGAGGAATGAGGATGCCCATGATTCGCCGCGCCATCGCCGTGCTAATGCTGCTGGCTGTGCAATCGCCGCCGGCGGCGGCCGAGCTCACCGTGCAGATCCTGCGTGGCCTGGCCGAAGCCGTGCCGATCGCGATCGTGCCTTTCGGCTGGGACTCGGACAGTGCCGCCGCCTGGGACGTCGCAGCCACGGTGCAGGCGGATCTGGAGCGCAGCGGGAGGTTTCGTGCGCTGCCACGTAGCCAGATGATCGAGCTCCCGCATCAGGCGGACGCGGTAGACGCAACCGACTGGCGCATGCTCAAGGTGGATTACGTCGTCGTCGGGCAGCTGGCGCGGATGCCGGACGGCCGATTCGAGTTGCGCTATGAATTGATCCAGGTTGCGACCGGCGAGCGCCTGCTGGGAACAGCACTGCCGGCGGATCAGGGCGCACTGCTGCCCGCGAGCCATCGTGTCGCCGACGCCATCTACGAGCGCATCCTGGGGGTACGGGGCGCCTTCGCGACCCGCATCGCCTATGTCGCCGTGCAAGGGCCACCGACGGCCCGTAGCTACCGCCTGATCGTCGCCGATGCCGACGGCGCCAACGAACGCATCGTGTTCAATTCATCCGAGCCGATCATGTCGCCGGCCTGGTCCCGGGATGGACGCTCGCTCGCTTATGTGTCCTTCCATAGCGGCCTGCCGGCAATCTACGTACAGACGCTCAAGACCGGCGAGCAGGTCCGGGTGTCGGCGCGCTCCGGGATCAACAGCGCGCCTGCCTGGTCGCCCGACGGCGACCAGCTGGCGGTCGCTCTGTCGCGCCGCGATGGCAATGTGGACATCTACCTGCTGTCCCTGGCGACCCAGGAGCTGCGCCGCCTGACCGACGACCCATCCATCGACACCGAACCGGCCTGGTCCACGGATGGCCGCTCGCTCTATTTCACGTCGGACCGCTCCGGCGCGCCGCAGGTCTATCATCTGGGCCTCTCCGCCGGGGGCCGTCCGCGACGAATCACCTTCGAGGGTAGCTACAACGCGCGGCCCCGGGTCTCGCCGGACGGGCGCGAACTGGCGGTCGTGACACTCGACCGCGGCGCTTTCCGCATTGCCGCCGTGAATCTGGAGCATGGCGGCGTGCGCATCCTGAGCAGCGGCCAGCTCGATGAGTCGCCATGCTTCGCGCCGAATGGAGCCGATATCATCTACGCAACCCGCGAAGGCGGACGCGGGGTGCTGGCTCTCGTATCGATTGACGGCCACATCCAGCAGCGCCTGGCGGCAAGCGCGGGCGAGGTCCGGGAGCCGGCCTGGTCCCCATTCCTTTACTGAGCGTGCGCGGCAAGCCGCGCCGTGTTTTGATAGAAGTCCGAGCCAAGGAGTTTCACCGATGCGTCTGATGCCCATCCTGATGATCGCCGCTGCCAGCCTGTTGCTGGCCGGTTGCCCGAAGAAGCCGACCACAGTGCCGGAAGCGCCGGCTGGAACTGCTGCACCCCAGGACTCCGGTGCTGCCGGCGCCGGCAGCGAAAGCCAGGTGGGCGCGCCACGCGACCTGCCGGGCGCGGGAGCAGGCGCCAGTGCGACGTCTGCACCGGCCGGGGTCGCGACGGTGATCTACTTCGATTTCGATCGCAGCGAGATTCGTCCGGAATTCGCAAGCGTCATCAGCGCCCATGCGAAGCACATGGTGGCCTTCGGTGCAGCCCGCGTGCGGCTCGAGGGCCACACCGACGAGCGCGGTTCGCGCGAGTACAACATTGCACTCGGCGAGCGGCGGGCACAGGCGGTGCGGCGTGCTTTGATGCTCCAGGGCGCCGCCGATGGCCAGCTCACGACCGTCAGTTATGGCGAAGAACGCGCAGCGGTCGAGGGCAGCGAAGAGGCTGCCTATGAGAAGAATCGGCGCGTCGAGATCCTCTACGGACATTGAACGCATGCAGCGCGCATTGTCAGGCGGCCTCGCGGCGGCTGTGCTGGCTGCGTTTGTAGCCACGCCGGCCATCGCGCAATCGCAGGGCGAGCGCATCGGTGCGCTCGAGCAGCGCATGGGCAACGTCGAGCAAAAGCTCGGCAACCAGGCCCTGCTCGAAATGTCGCGTCAGCTCGATGCACTCAGCGCTGAAGTACGCACCTTGCGCGGCGAGCTGGAAAAATTGCAGCATGAGCTCGCTGCCGCGCGCAGCCAGCAGCGCGACCAGTACGTCGATCTCGACACGCGCCTGCGCGCTGCCGAGACGGCGCTGACGACGGCACAAGCCACGACAACTGCCGCCGGGCCGGAAGCCGAGTACCAGGCCGCATTCAACCTGCTGAAGGAGAGCCGCTACGATGAAGCGGCGTCAGCGTTCACGGCGTTTCTGGCGCAGCATCGCGATCACGAGCTGGCGTCGAATGCGCAGTATTGGCTCGGCGAAGTACGCTACGTAAAGCGCGACTTTCCGGCGGCGCTCTCGGCTTTCGAAGGGGTGCTGACCGGTTATCCGGGCGCCCGAAAGTCGCCCGACGCACTCCTGAAGGCCGGTTACTGCCACTACGAACTGGGGCACTTCGATCTCGCGCGCACGGCTCTGACCCGCGTCACACAGAATTTTCCGGACTCCACGGCCGCCGTCGAGGCTGCCGAGCGCCTCAAGCGCATGAGCGCCGAAGGGCGCTGAGGAGGCGCGATGCAGGGCCAGGCGGCTGCCGCGTCCTCCGCGCCGATCGCGGCCGCGGCGTGTCTCAAGATCACCGAAACTTTCTATTCGCTGCAGGGCGAGGCGGATGCGGTCGGCTGGCCCACATTCTTCATCCGCCTGACCGGCTGTCCGCTGCGTTGCCAGTATTGCGACACCGCCTATGCCTTTGAAGGTGGCGAATGGCGCGGTCTCGATACGCTGGTGGACGAGGCCCTCGACTCACAGGCGCGCCATGTCTGCGTGACCGGCGGTGAGCCGCTCGCTCAGAAGGCTTGTCTCGCGCTGCTTGCGCGGCTCTGCGATGCAGGACTACTGGTTTCGCTGGAGACGAGCGGGGCGATCGACTCGAGCGCTGTGGATTCCCGCGTCGTGCGGGTCATCGACGTCAAGACACCCGGCTCGGGCGAGTCGCAGCGGAATCTCGACCTCGACACGCAGGGCTTGCGCAGCAGCGACCTGCTGAAGTTTGTCATCTGCGATCGTGGCGACTACGAGTGGAGCCGCGCACTGGTCGGCACGCGCAGGCTTGACGCACAGTGCCCGGTGCTGTTCTCGCCAAGCTATCTGCAATTACCCGCGGCACAGCTCGCCGACTGGATCCTGGCCGATCATCTGCCGGTGCGATTCCAGGTCCAGTTGCACAAGATTCTGTGGGGAGACATGCCTGGCCGCTGAATCACAGGCCGCCGGAACGGAGGCTGTCGTGCTGGTTTCCGGCGGCCTGGACTCTGCGACCGTGCTGGCGATCGCGCGCGAGCGCGGCCACCGCTGCCATGCGCTGAGCTTCGATTACGGCCAGCGTCACCGGGTGGAGCTCGAGGCTGCCCGACGTGTCGCGACTGCGATGGGTGCGATTGAACACCGGGTTTTCGCGCTGCCAATCGGCGACTTCGGCGGCTCGGCGCTCACCGATGCCGGCATCGCCGTGCCGGAACAGCCGGGCAATGGCATACCGGTCACTTACGTTCCCGCCCGCAATACCGTATTCCTGGCCTGCGCGCTGGGCTACGCCGAGGTGCTCGGCGCGTGCGATATCTACATCGGCGTCAACGCGATCGATTACTCGGGATATCCGGATTGCCGCCCCCAGTTCATCGCGGCGTTCGAACGAGTTGCGAATCTGGCGACCAAGGCGGGCGTCGCGGGCGCAGGGACTCGCATTCACGCCCCCTTGATCGAAATGACGAAAGCGGAAATCATCCGCCGCGGCGCTGCACTCGGGGTGGATTACTCGATGACAGTCTCCTGCTACCAGCCGGACGCGAACGGACTTGCCTGCGGCCGTTGCGATTCCTGCCGGCTGCGGCGCGCAGGATTCGAACAGGCCGGCATCGCAGACCCCACGCGCTACAGATGATTGCCGCCCACCATCCACCCGTTTCAGCCAGTCGCGTTCGTGAGCTCAAAGATCGCGAAGACGCCCGTTTCCACGCGGCGCGTCCACGCTCGCTCGCGTTGTGGCAGCGCGCCCAGGCGGTGATGCCCAATGGGGTGCCGATGGCCTGGCATCGCAGTAGCTATCACCACCTGCCGCTGTGGGTCAGCGAAGGCCACGGCTCGCGATTCACCGATGTCGACGGCCACACCTATTCGGATTTCAACATCGCCGACATGTCGATGTTCTGCGGCTACGCGCCCGCCCCGGTGGTGCGTGCCGTCGCCGAATGCATGGCGCGCGGCAACCAGTTCCTGCTGCCGAACGAAGACGCCATCGTCGTCTCCGAGGAACTCGGCCGCCGTTATGGTTTGCCGAAATGGCAGTACACGTTGTCGGCGACCCAGGCGAACATGGAAGTGTTGCGCGTCGCGCGCGTGGTCACTGGCCGTGACAAGCTGCTGGTGTTCGACGGCAAGTACCACGGCCATTTCGATCAGGCCCTTGTCGAACCCGGCGCCGATGGCAGTCTGGTTGCGGAGGAGCACGGCTTGCCGCGGGATGTCACCGCGCACACGGTCGTGGTGCCGTTCAACGACGATGCCGCGCTGGCGCAGGCCTTGCGACGTGGCGACATCGCGCTGGTGCTGACCGAGCCGGCACTGACCAATAATTTCGGATTGATCCTTCCGGAGCCTGGCTTCCATGCCCGTCTGCGCCAACTCTGCTTTGAAACCGGCACGCTGCTTGCCCTCGATGAAACCCACACACAGGTGGTGGGCCCCGGTGGCCTGACCCGGCAATGGTCGCTGGAGCCGGATTTCATCAGCGCGGGCAAGTCGATCGCCGCGGGCGTGCCATTCGGAACCTGGGGCATGACCGATAACATCGCCAGGTACTTGAATCAGGAAAAGGGACCCGATGGCGAACGCATCAATCTAGTGGCGATTGGCGGCACCTTGTTCGGCAACGCGCTGTCGATGGCCGCGGCACGGGCAACGATGCTCGAAGTGCTGACGCCCGCGGCCTATGCCAACACGCAGAAACTCGGTGCCAGGCTCGCGGACGGGATGCGCGCTGCAGTCGAGAAGGCGGGGCTGCCGTGGCACATCCATCACCTCGGCCCACGCTCGGGTTACACCTTCCGCGAAACACCGGTGCGCAACGCCGATGAGGCACGCGCCTGCCAGGATCCGCTGCTCGCGCGCCTGATTCGCGTCTGGCTCGCCAATCGCGGGGTATGGGAAGCTATCGTGGGCGCAGGCCCGGTCGTGCCAGTTCCGGCGACAGCGGCCGATGTCGATGCCTATCTGGTTGCGTGGCAGGAATTGCTGGAAACACTCACCGCGGGATGAATGGCTGCGGTCGCTCCTGTATCATTCGCGCCGCTTCCGATGGGCCGTTAGCTCAGTGGTAGAGCATCTGGCTTTTAACCAGTTGGTCGATGGTTCGATCCCATCACGGCCCACCAAATTAGCTTCGGCGGCATCGGCAGTAGCAAGCCCAGTTGATTTCGAATCCGCCGCGTCAATTGCGCCGTGTCAGCCGCGTCATGGCCTGATGCCGCAAGCTGAGTTATTTCGACGTGGGCCATCCCATGAACGCAGTCACCCTCATTGGTATCGACCTTGGCAAGCACAGCGCGGCTCTCATCGAGGAGCGGGGAACTACCTCCCCATCATGACTCCGGATAGATTTGCGCTAGCCTCCCTTGTTTCAACACCGGACTACCTTGCAAAGACCGGGCTGACCATGGAATCTGTTACTGGGTCCCGTACTGCTCGAACCCGCCGAAACTTGGCGTCGGCGCTCGCACTTGCCATGCGCCGACACTCCCGCACCTTCGGCAGCGCGGTCGGTTAGCCTCTATCGGCCTGGAGCCAAGCCCAATCGGTTGCGAACCTCAGGCCTCGAGCCGGCGCTCGTGCACGACGCCGGTGAGTGTGTCCTCGCCGAGCGACAGGTAGATCGTCCGATCGGAGACGGTCAGATCGAAATCCATGCGTCGGTCGAGCCGCGCGACGAGTGCCGCGAGCAGCTCTCGGTCCACTGCGCAGATCCGCAGCGCCCCGGCACGATGAATGCGCTCGCCGGCGAGGCGCGACAGTAGTTGATCCAGGTCCCGGTGCACGTACAACGCCACGTTCGGTGCTGCCTTCGCGGCCTTGTGCAGCCGCGCCGCGTCCGGTGCGCCGACCTCGATCCAGGCCTGCAGTGCGCCCGTCAGGTCACGCACGCTGATCGCCGGCTCATCCGGATCGGATAGCCCCTTGGAAAACGCGATGCCCTCGGTGTACTCGAGGCAGTAGGCGAGCAGGCGCGTGACCAGGTACTCGGCGGTCTCCGACGGATGCCGCGCCGCCCGGATCGTCAGCGTCTCGTAGATGCCTCGATCGGCATCGGCCAGGCGCACCTGGAACACGTACATCGTTGCACCCAGCGCCAATGGCCACTCCAATGCGAGTCACGGAACAGGCGAACTTTACCTCGTTCTGAAACCAGAAATTGGCGTGGAGCCCGCGCCTGGCGGATGATCTTCGGCCCCAGGATGCACATCCGCACCGCTATGGAATCAGGCCGGCCTCGCGCAGGCGCGCCGCAATCGCCGAGCTGATATCGACGCGCACGATGTTGTTCGCATCCTGGGTCTTCCCCGTCGTCTTGAGGCTGTAGACCAGCGAGGCGCCGCGGGTCTCGTAGAGTTGCGTCGTGATTTCGAATTCGCTCTCCAGCTCGAAGATGGACGGCGATACCGAAAAATCCCCGTAGACCACAGGCATTCCATAATAGCCGTAGCCCATGTCGGTGGCCTTGTACAGACCGCTGCCGCGCGTGTCCCGCGAGCCGCCTTCCTTGAGGCTGGTAGCCGCAGCGACCAGGCGCGATGCAAGGACGCCATCGGCCCCCACTGATGCGACGACTCGCTCGACGCTTTCGCGGCTGAGCGGCACGTCCGCTTTCATGGCCGAGCAGCTGCGAATGGCCGTGACGGCGGTGTCGCTGCGCAGCGTCGTCGCTAGCACCCACTCGAAGTTGCAGCGCTGCTTGTAGTCGGGGCTGACGCCGACGATCAGCAGCTTGTTGAAGGTCTGGGGTCGGGTTGCGCCTTCGTTCCAGGCGCCCGTCGCCTTTAAGGGCTGCGTGCAGCTGGCAAGACCGGCAAGGGCCAGGAGCAGCGGGGCCAGTGCGCGCGAACGCTTCGAGGGCCGCCAGGGATTGGCCGAAATTCTGCCGCGCGTCATCATTTGGGAAACACCAGTGTAAGCCGGATAGTTTGCGAGACTAACATGGGTTGTCCGGGCAGGTGGCTGTCTGGTGGCGACGGCGGCTCTTTTAATTCGATCCATTCGAACATGGCGAATTGTTCGCAGCGCATCAATTGATTCATTGATTAGGCGACTCTGACTTCTTTTCGGAAGACTTCGGTTTGGCGTCGGGGTGCAGCTTCCAGTCGCCGGGATGAATCTCGCAGACGGCATAGGCGGCACGTTCATGCCACCCTTCGGCACCAGGGCGCGAGCCCGAGTGTACTGAGCGTGTGCTGGGAGCGGCTTGGATCCTGCGTGCGGTGCTGCGGGCGACGGGAGTGACTTTCAAAAACCCCGGCCCCGCGCCGGGGTTCCTCGTTAGTAGCGCGTGTCCGTTACCGCCCCGAAGCGGACATGGCCAGAACCTTTGCCGGGGTGCTCGTCGGCTACTCGACGAGCCCGGCTGCCAAAGGATGAACTCCCGCTTTGGCATAAATAACGGCGGCTTGCGATAGACTAATAAATTGACCTGCGTCAGTTCGGGCGGAGCCTTGCAGCTGTTTAATTTCCGAAAACCCTTATGAACCGGCAATTCACAATATCTGCTCGTGGCAAGCCCGCTGCTGTCTCGATACAAATGTTCATAAAACGGTACTTCAACGACGTTCCGGTGGCGCAAATCGACAGTTTCTTCGGGTTTACCACCGATAAGAGCACGCTGTATGGCGGGCGAATCTACGTCAACACTGAAATCAGCGCCTATGACCTGCGCTCGATGTACCGGATGGGCATCAATCTAAGGCTGCCGTTGACCAATCACCAGGCGTCGCCGGAGGAATACGAAGCTAACATCCCGTTGTTCGAGAAACACCACCGGCCGGGAAACTCGATCATCATCACCAACGACAATCTGGCCCGGTGGATAAGACGGGATTTTCCGGACTATCGTCTCGAGGCCAGCGTGATCAAAAACATCGATAGCCTGAAGAAAATCGACAAGGCCACGCGCATCTACGACAGCATTATCCTGCCCATGAGCGCAAACGAGGATGAGGCATTCCTGGTCTCGATCGAAAATAAAGCCCAGATTACCCTGTTTGCCAACGCCGGTTGCGCCCTGAACTGTCCCTCAAAGATGTGCTATCCGAGCATCTCGAAAGTCAACAAGACCGGCGATGCCTCTCTGTTCAACTGCTCTCAGCATCTAAAGTATCGAGAGTTGCTCGGCATGCAGGATTTTGACCTGGACTACCTTGAGGGCCTCGGCTTCCATCGGTTCAAGTTGCTGCGCGCCCGCCAAGGCAACATGACAGGCGTTTAAGCGCCTGTGTTTCTATCCCCGTAGGGGCGCTTAAAAAGGATCAGGGTGCTTGGCTACGCGGGCACGGGGCAGCGGCGGCAAAATGATCGGTTAACCGAGGTGGGCGAGGAGGATTCGGATCGAGCGTGGTTCGGTGAGGAAGGCGATTCATCAACATGAGACGCCATTTCGATGACTCAATCGGCGGCGTCCACGCCCTTGCAACTGAAGCTGACTCAGGCAGAGGTGGCCTGCCAAATGCCGCTAGTTAACTGATTGCTTAACGACAAGCAATCAGTTACAGATTTTTGAGGCTGCGTTTTTCGGCCCATTTACGTGTGCCGCTGGATACAAATTAAACACTTGCTGGCGGCGCGCGATGGCGTGCAGCGGGGCCGAAGTGTCCTAACTTGGTTTTGTCTGTTGTGCCTGCGGGGGAGGGTGGCAGGCAATTACCAAATCGGGCCCCCGCGCCGGGGTTTCTACTGGTGCCGTCAGCAATTGCCCTCCGGTTACGCCGGTGGTAGCGCGTGAGATGCGCCCGTGGCCAGGACAACGGCGCGGCGACGGGTCGTTTCCTTGCTCCAGTCGACCCAGGGGCCTACTATCGGCCGCGGGAGGGGAACAACCATGAAACTTCATACACTGCTACTGGGCCTCGGCTCGGCTGTCGTCCTTGCAGCTTGCGCACAGAAGCCGGTCGTAGCGCCGGACACGACCGCGGCCGACACCGCCGCGATCCATGCGTCGGTCGATCAGTTCCTGACCAGCTGGAACGCGGGCGACTTTGCAAGCATGGGTCCGACGCTGGCCGAAGACGTTATCCTCATGCAGCCGGTCGGGCAGGCGATCAGTGGCCGCGATGCTGTCCTCGAGACAATCGCTAAGGGACATGACGTCAAAATGCTCCAGCAGGCGGCGACGGTCGATGAAGTCATAGTGAACGGCGACCACGCTTATGCGCGGGGCACTTGGCAATTGAACCCGACCGCGGCGGCCGGCGCCGATGTGCAGGCGGCCAACGGCAAGTGGTCCGTGTTCTACAAGCGCGGTGCCGATGGCGGCTGGCAGAACTCGCGCTGGATGTGGAACCAGGATGCTGCGGCGCCAGTCCCCACCAGCTAGTGCTAGCGGCCGGTAGTTTGCACGAATCACCCCGGGTGAAATGTTGCGCGCGCTACCAGTCGTCAAGACATTACGTAATTGAGTGAACCGGGCGGGGGAAACCTTGCCCGGTTAGTTGTGCAACAACCAAGCCCCGGCCCCGCGCCGCAAACAGTGGCGACGCGACAGTGTGTTCCGTTCAGCGCGGGCGCAGCAGAATGACCGGGATCTCGCGACTGCTCTTGGCCTGATAGGCGTCGTAGTCGGGCCACTGCGCGGTCATGGTCGGCCAGACGCGGGCCTTGTCGGCGGTGGTGCCGGTGCGGGCGGTGACGGGGATGACCTGGTCCCGGACCTGGATCGCCACGTCGGGGTGGGCGAGCAGGTTGAGATACCAGCCGGGGTGCTCGGGCGCGCCACCCTTCGAGGCCACGATCACGTAATCGGCGCCGTCGCGCCCGTAGATGAGCGGGAACTTGCGGGTCTCGCCGGTCTTGCGGCCGATCGTGTGCAGGACCAGGCAGCTGGTTCCGTTCCAGTCGTGGCCGATCCTGCCGCCAGTGACTTCGTACTGGCGCACATGCTCATCGCCGAATAGGCTGAAGTCGGGCATGGCGGTAGCGTGCCATGGCCTATCTTCCCCAAGGCCGGCCCGCTTGGCGGCAGCCCGGGCCGTCTCTGATGCATGACACTCAAACGATCGTTGCGCTGAATTGACGGGACCGCAAGCATGGAAGGCCAAGCTACTGACGGAACGAAGTCCAGGGGCTTCTTTCGGCCATCCGGTGGACCTTTCCGCCGCATGTTTCGTTTTGGCCAGCGCTGCGCTAGTCTCGGCGCACCGAGACAGACAGGAAGGTCGAACACACCGGGGGTAGGCCATGAAACACGTGTCTGGTTGGACCAAGGTGTTTATCGGGGCTTGCTGGTTATCAGCTTGTTCCAGTGGGTCCACGCAGTCGGTGGTAGCCGATCAAGCGAGCGACATAAACGACGGATCAATTGCAACGCTGACGCAGACCGGCATGCCCCAGTCCGCGCCTGAACCGTCTGACGCACAGACCGGCGTTTTCATCAATGGTCGCGAGCTGAACCCTGATCAGGTGGCAGCACTCACAGCAACGTACGGGTATTCGCCGCCTGCTGGCCGCTTCTGGTACGACTCATTGAGTGGAGCGTGGGGTGCCTTGGGAAGGGAGCCCGCCGGCTTCATTTTGCCGGGCCACGACTTCGGTCCCCTCCCAGCAGACGCCTCCGGTGGCACTACCGGCGTCTTCATCAATGGGCGCCAGCTCAATATGGTTGAAGCCATCGCAATACAGAGCGCGTTCGGCGCAGTCTATCCAGGCCGCTGGTGGCTTGATGGCCGAACTGGATACTTTGGTCTGGAGGGCAACCCGATGCCGCTTGGCAACCTCATCGCCATGATCCAGGCGCAGAACAACCCGGCAGGGGCTGGAGGTGGCGGGGACAACTTCTGGTCCAGCCGCACCGCGGTCGGCAACTCGAGCGGTGGGTGCACCTACGTGAATGTCGGCGGTACGACGGCCAGTAGCGGCTGCGACTGAGCGAGGCGCTCGCCAACCTGCCGCTGACTGAGAAAGACACCGGCCCCGCGCCGGGGTTTCTGCTACTGCATCCACGTCGCGCCGTTGATCTGCGGCACTGGTGGCCTGACCTGCCACTCGCCTACCGAGCCGCACTTACGGCACCGCGGCCTGCAAGCATTTGGTGGGCGATCTCCGAGGCCAGCCGCTATCAATGCGGCCAAGTCGCAACTGGCCCATCTGCGACAGCCGCCGCACCAACAATCGAGAGCGTGGCCGTGTTCGAGCAAGCCGCGAAACGTGCTGAGGTCAATGCGCTGCATGGTTGCAGCATGCTCCGCTGGCAGGGTCAGGGCGTGACCCCGCACAACTGATCCAACGGCTCAGAAATTGCTGCACCCGTAGACACCAAGCTATGATGCCATTTGGAATTTCGCGGAGGTGTGTCATGAAGGGTTTCGTCAGTGACATCGAAGATCTGGCAGAGGAAAATTTGAATTTCCGGCGTGTGATCTACACGGGTAAACATCTTCAACTAGTTCTGATGTCGCTGAAGCCGGGCGAGGACATTGGCGAAGAAGTACATCAAGATGGTGATCAGTTCTTCCGTATCGAGAAGGGCGAGGGCGAAGCCTTGATCGACGGCAAGCGATCGAGGATCAAAGGTGACGATGCGGTTCTCGTTCCAGCGGGCGCGCGCCACAACATCATCAATAATGGCGACAAGCCGCTGCAGTTCTACACTCTCTACGGACCTCCCGAACATCGGGACGGCACGGTGCATGCGACCAGGGCCGATGCGCAACGCATGAAAGAGCATTTTGATGGCAAGACCACTGAAACTGCATAACTGTGCTGGCTCAGCCGCCGCGCTGTGCATGTGATTTCGAGACGGTGATGCATGGTGGAACCATCATGGCGAGCCGAGCACACGACCGGCCAGGACGTCCTGATGGGATCCGGCCTGCAAGTGCTGTCGTCGGCGCCCTCGGCCTGATGGCGGCACTCGCCTCAGCCGCCTCGCTGGCCTCCCAGACGCTGTACCTCGCCCGCGACGAACTCATCTGCGACGTCGAGCGAATCATCTGCATCGCCGGGACTGTGGGCTACGACGTCAATGACCGGCTGTTGTGGCTGCAGGGGCGCGTCCAGTTCGCGACCGTGCCGGGCCTGCTACAGATATCCGTGCAGGGCTCCAACCGGCTCGGCCATGTGCACTACGCGCGCATGGAGATTGAGTTGCGCGGGCACGTGACCGAGATCGTCGACTTCAAGATGGTCGCCGACTACCCGGACGTCGCCAACTGGGCCATAGACCACATCATCTTCCTGCCCGGCAAGGAACAATGACGCACGGAGGGTGAGGATATGGTTGAGGACGTCGCGGCTGCCGTCCTGCCCGCCCGCCAGCCAAGTGCGCGCGTCGGCGAGCGGGCGTTGGTAATCAGATGGTTGGGAAGCGCATCGGTCTGAGTCGCGCCAGGGCCTTTCCGCAAACGTCCGGGGTGTGCAAAATCCAACTCACGGCCCCGCGCCGGGGTTAATGAGATGGTCAGCCCGGTCCCGCCTTAGCGCTACGCTGAGGAGGGATCTATTAGAGGAGGCCATCCCATGAATGCAGTCACCCTCATCGGTATCGACCTGGGCAAGT
>Ga0315273_10001139_pt1 | contig 29667 bp, 26 predicted proteins | sample YL17G02_0_MG_FD_205753 | JGI IMG/M metagenome (GOLD analysis project Ga0315273, IMG submission 205753) | Sediment microbial communities from Yellowstone Lake, YNP, Wyoming, USA - YL17G02_0 | ecosystem: Environmental > Aquatic > Freshwater > Lake > Sediment | place: USA: Wyoming | collected... | reverse complement strand
GCAATGATCCCCGGCGGGTTGTCCGCGGTGGCGGCGGCGCCGGCGTCGACGAGGACGCCGAGATCGGTCAGGCCGAGCACGCCAATGGTTTGATTGCCGAGCACCACGAGCACGGTTGCTGGCGGCGGGGCGGCGAGCGGCGGATGCGCCTTGACGAGCGCCACCAGCCCTGGGATGTCGGCGTCGGCGAGCGCCGTGCTCCAGTGCGGGTAGAAGATCACCGGGACGATGCCGCGCGCAGCCAGGTTGCCGATCGCCTCCGCGGCGCGTTGGAGCTCGAAGTAGGGGGTGTCGAAGTCGAGCTCGACGAGGTGGAGACCGCCGAAGCCCGCGTCGCGGATGAAGTCCTGATGCGCCGTGCCCGGCGTCGGGGTCCAGTCGCAGAATGCAGCGTCGAGGTGCTGCCCCGCGCTGTAGGCGTGGCCGATCACGCCGTCCGGCCCGCCCACCACGTAGGAGAATCCGGCGATCGGCCTGGAGGTGAGCGACTGCGCCTTCGCGCGCAGCGCCCAGGTGATCGCCCGTGTCGTCTCGTACCGCCAGCGCTGGTACCAGTGGAACTCTGCGACAGTGACCGGGTCCAGCCGCATGTCGCCCGGCGGCCAGCAGTCGCCCGCCGCCATGACGCCGCCGAGCGACCAGCCTGCCGGGTTGGTCGCCGAGAACCCCGCAAACTCCGGCGACAGACCGTGCAGAAAGGCGAGGAATGCCGCGATGCTCGACGGCGAGTCCCAGAACGGCGCGTTGATCCACGACTCGCCGAAGTGCCCCCACTCGACCTGATAGGCGACGACGTTGGGGAACGTCTCGAGGTGGGTGATGACGGCGGTCAACAGGTCGAGCGCTCCGGCGAGCTGGGTGGTGTTGGCGTACGCCGGCAACTGCTCGGCGAACGGCTGCGTCACCTGTACCCGCTCGGTGAACGTCGCCGAGTCGACGATGAGGCGCGGCATCACCCCGAGGCCGCGTTCGCCGGCCAGCCGGAGCAGCGCATCGAGGGTGTCGAAGCCGCCTTCGACCCAGCGCGTGTCGCACACCAGCACCACGGTGTCGACGCGGTTGACCGCAGCCACGCCGATCCGATCCTTGAGCGTCTTCGTCCAACCGCCCGGCCCCGGCGGCGGCACGTCGCCGATCAGCATCATCACCGAGTCGCGGCCGAGCGGCTTGAGCGCCGGCCGCAGCACCCGGCGGATGCGGCCGGTCGTCGCCGCGGCGGCGTGCGCCCCTCCTTCGCAGCGAGGCGACCCCGCATCGGCTTGGGCCGCCACCGAGCCGGGGGGCGACGTGAGATAGGTGGCCGCGGCGACCACCACACCGGCATGGCTCCTGCTGCGAGATCTCAACACAAGGTCCTCAGATCAGGGTATCACCAGCGAGATCGTCTCCCATGGCGAGCAACTGGGGGTCGTCTTGGGCGAACGTCGCTGTCCTTGCTTGCTTGAAGCCGTACTCGCACATTGACACCAAAACATCAAGGCGCTATTGTGCGTATGTGAGGTGCACATGGCTCGCATCACTGTCACCGTGTCCGACGAGCGCTACGCTGCGCTGAAGGAAGCTGCGGCGCGCCGGCGGCAGACGATCGGCCGACTGGTCGACGACGCGCTCGAGTTCTATGGCCTCAAGAGTACGGCGGAGGCTGCAACGCTGGTCGCGCGCGCTCGCCGCGCCGCCGCGATGTCCGAGGACGAAGCGTTGCAGCTCGCGGTGCGGGAGACCCGGGCAGGCCGCCAACGATGACTGCACCGGTCGGCGTCATCGACACGAATGTCCTGGTGGCCGGGGTCATCACCGGGGACTCGCAGGCGCCGACGGCGCGCATCGTCGACGCGATGGTCGCCGGCGCCTTCCCGTTTCTGCTCTCGATCGCGCTGCTCGCCGAGTATCGCGCCGTCCTGCTGCGGCCCAGGATCAGATCGCGGCATGGCCTTGGCGAGGAAGAGGTCGATGCTCTGCTGGTCGGCCTGGCAGCGAACGCGGCGATGCGCGAACCAACGCAGTCCGGGGGCGGCGAGGTGGATGTGGCTGCGCACCTGCTGGCGTTGCTCGCGACGCACGACGAGGCGGTACTGGTCACTGGCGACCAGGTGCTCCTCAAACGCGCCCCAGCCGCGCGCGCAGAGTCGCCGGCGAGCTTCGCGGCTCGCCTCTCTCTCGGGCGCCGCCGCTGACTCGATCGCCCGGTGCTATGCTGCAAGGGGTGAGTGAGATGCAACCGCCAATGCTCGATCGCGAGCTGCTCGCTGATTTCTGCCGCCGGCATCAGATCCGCCGGCTGGCGCTGTTTGGTTCCGTGCTCCACGGTGATCACCGGCCGGATAGCGATATCGACCTCCTGGTGGAGTTCGAGCCCGGTGTCCGAATCGGGTTTGTCGGCTTGGCTTCCATTCAATTGGAGCTGTCGAAGCTACTTGGAAGGAACGTCGACCTGCGGACGGCAAGCGAGCTCTCTCGTTACTTCCGGGACGGCGTCCTGGCCGAGGCAGAGGTGCAATACGCTTCAAGCTGATCTCGTTCGGATCCGGCACATGGTTGATGCGGCACGTGAGGCAATGAGCTTTGCGACAGGTCGCACTCGAGCCGATCTTGACACCGACCGCCAGCTCGTTCTGGCGATGGTGAAGTGCATCGAGATCGTCGGCGAGGCCGCCACCCAGACGACTGCGGCCACCCGCGCGGCACTGCCCGAGATCCCGTGGCCGAGCATCGTTGCGATGCGACATCGCCTCGTGCACGCCTACTTCGACATTGATCACGATCGCGTGTGGGACACGGTTAGCGGTGATCTGCCGCCTCTCGTCGACGCGCTCCAGCGAGCGTTATCGAACCGCTGAGGAATTGCGCGGAGCGATCGAGCCTCACCGCCGGCTGCGGCCGGTGGGCTGGGGGAAGAGGCTGGCGGAGGGACGGCGAGGCTCCCACGGCGAGATGAAGCGCGAGCGGGGGTCGCGGTCCTCGGCGGCGGTCTGTGGCGCCTCGTCCGCGGGCGCGTAGGGTTCGACCCTCTTGTGGGTCTTCGCCTCGATCGCGTCGAGCTCCTTGTGCGCCAGGTCGCGGATGTCCTTGCGCAGACCCTGCTCGGCGATCTCCTCGGTGAACTTGCGGCGGCCGTCCACCAGGTCCGCCACGTACGCCTCGATCTGCTGCTCGGAGTAGAAGTTCTTCGGGTCGTAGGCGGCCAGGTCGGCGCCCTCGCATTTGACCACGTACTCGGTGCCGAGGCGGCCCCTCTGGTACTCATTGGTGCCGCGCAGGTCGCCGCGCTGCAGCGCCGCCATCAGGTCGATCGGCACGCGCTGGACCTTGCGGACGAGCGTCTTCTTGCCCGTCGTCTTGTCGATGTCGATGATCTCGCCCATGCCGCCGGTGTTGTACTGGAAGAAGTGCACCTTGCCGGGGTAGCGGGCGACGAGGTCCATGACGATGTCGTAAAAGGTGTTCACCTTGCGGCCTTGCGCGCCGATGATGAAGTCGTCCATGCCGACGATGCGCACGCTCTCGCCGGCCTTGGCGGGGACGGTGGCGAAGGAATGGGTGGACTCGCCCCACAGGTATGCCAGCACGCCCTGCTCGGGGGTGAGACGCTGGGCGAACGGCATGATCGTGCCGCGCCGGGTGATGAACGCGAAGACGACGCCGTCGAGCTGCTCGAGCCCCGGCGTGTTGATCGAGTCGGCGCAGATCGACACCATCTTGTTCCCGCGCTTGACCTTGAGCTGGGTGCGGTCGAGCACGCCGCGGCCGTTCTCGCCGAGGCGCTCGTCGGTGAAGTCGATCTCGCCCTTGCCGTTGATCATGACGTTCTCGAGCAGGGCCGAGGAGTGCGCCAGGGAGCGGTACATCGCCTCCTGCATCTGCAGCGTGACGTCGGTCTTGACGTAGTAGTTCTGCTCGGTGCCGTACGACGACCCGTCGCGGCGTAGCCAGACGATGTCGTCCTGGCTCACCCAGGTGCCCTCGCCGGCGTCGCCGTCGAGGCCGAGCTGGTGGCACGACCACGTCGACTTGCCGGTGGCGGTCAGCCCAAACATGAACACCGCGTGGTTCTTCAGCTTGCCCGTGGCGCGGTCGCGGGCGCGCACGAACTTGGTGCCGGCATGCAGGCCGAGCATGCCGCGCTGGTCGGCGCGGAACATCGCCTGGCGCAGGAACCCCTTCTTGCACTCGCCTGTGTAGTCGGAGCCGAGCGCGATGTTGATGTCGTGCTCGGGGATGGTGAGGATCTGCATCCGCAGTTGGTGCTCCTGCGGGATGTCGATCATGGTGAACTCGGGGCCGGGCCGCTTGCGCTTGACCTCGCCCATGGTGCACGCCCACTCGTAGGCGAGGCGGTAGTTCTTGTAGTCGGCGACGCACACGTAGAGGTTGCAGATCGGGTTGAACTCGGAGTTGTCGCCCATCTGCCGCCGAATGTGGACGAACGGCATGGTGCGCATCAGTTGCAGCACCTTGTGGAGCTGATCGGGGGCCTTTTCGACGATCGCGAGCTGCTCGGCCGACGCCCTCGGCAGCACGATTTCGGGGCCGCCTCCCAGATAGACGGTCTTGGCGGCCATGCGCGAGGACACCGCGGAGAACCACAGCGGCGAGCCGTTGGCGGTGATGACGGCGGTCTTGTACGCCTTCTTCTTCAGCGTTCGCATCGAGACGTGCTCGATGTTGGGACCGTCGAGTCCTCGCAGGTTTTCGGCGAAGCGCCGGTAAACGTCGGGATCGTAGGGCTGAGAAGGCATGCGGACCTCGCGGGCGCCCCCGGCGCCCGACCGCGAGCATAGAGCTTGTACCTGACCGGCGCAAGCGAGGCTCGCACCAAGCCGCCGGGGTGCCCGCCGGAGCGGGCCAAGGCGCTGAAACCTCGGGCGCGGCAACGGCAAATGAGATCAGGAATCGAGTTCGCTCCGGCAAGAACCGAAAGGAGAGACCAGTGTCCATCTCAACTCTCACCGCCCGGGTGGTCGCGCCCGCCGAGAGGCTGCTCGCCGCCGCCGCGTTCCTGCCGCCGCTGGCGACGCGCGTCACGATCGGCCTCGGCTTCTTCCACACCGGCCTCGGCAAGTGGCACAACTTCGAGCGCACGGTGGAGTTCTTCGCCAGCGTCGGCATCCCCTTCGCCCGCGCCAACGCCGCCTTCATAGCCACCCTGGAGGTGGTCGGCGGCCTGCTGCTCCTCGTCGGGCTGCTCACCCGCCTGAGCGCGGCGCTGCTGGCAGGCAGCATGACCGTGGCGCTGCTTACGGCGGACCGGCAGAGCTTCATCGCTTCCTGGGGGAGCGCCAGCGAGAGCTCGCCGACCGACATCGCGTCGTTCGTCTTCCTGCTGTTCCTGCTCTGGCTGATCGTGCACGGCGCCGGAGCGGTCAGCCTCGATCGCCTCGTCGGCCTCGCCTTCGGTCGTGCAGCCGGCCGCGCCGGGATGGCGCCTGTCGCAGCCGTCGGCCGGTGAAACCAGGGACGGCCCAGTGGCAAAGTTGGGAACAAGGTGCAATTGAGGCTGGTTCTAAGAATCAGCCTGACGGAAAGGGGAAAACGATATGAGTAGCAGAGCCAGGAAGTTACTCGTCAACGCCGCGGTCGCGGGGATGCTCGCCGGGTTCGGTGGGGTGGCGCCGTCACATGCCCGGACCTTCAACGAGGCGATCGCGCACAACTCGTGTAGCAGCAAGGACGGCTGTAGCGGCAAGACCGCCTCGGCAAAGGACGCGGCCAAGACCGCCGACCGTCACGCCTGCAAGGGCATGAACGCCTGCAAGGGCAAAGGCAACTGCAAGAGCGGCGACAACGGCTGCGCGGGGAAGAACTCCTGCAAGGGCCAGGGCGGCTGCGCTTCGGCGGATGCCCGTCACACCTGCAAGGGGATGAACGACTGCAAGAGCCTCGGCGGCTGCAAGACCGGCGACAACGGCTGCGCCGGCAAGAACTCGTGCAAGGGCAAGGGCGGCTGCGCAGTTCCGGTGCAGCACGCAACGGCGTAACGAGATCAGGCGCGAGCGGGGGCTCGGGCGATACCCGAGCCCCCGCCATGCACGGAGGTGACATGCCCGACAATCGCTGGGGCCTGCCCGATCTCGGTCTGGGCGTCGGCTTGCGAACCAGCCACTTCGCTCACATCCTCGGAGAGCGGCCGAAGATCGGCTTCTTCGAGGTGCTCACCGAGAACTTCCTCGATACCGGCGGACGGCCGCTGTTCATCCTCGACCAGATCGCGGAGCACTACCCGGTTGTGATGCACGGCGTCTCGATGTCGGTCGGCAGCACGGACCCCGTTGATTTCGCCTACCTGGCGAAGGTCAAGGCACTGGCCGCCCGCACCCGGGCGCTGTGGATTTCCGACCACGTCTGCTGGACGGGTGTGCTCGGCCGCAACACCCACGACCTGCTGCCGCTGCCGTACACGGAGGAGTCGCTGCGCCACACCGTCGCACACATCCGCGCCATCCAGGATTTCCTTGAACGGCCGCTGGTCCTCGAGAACCCGTCGACCTACCTGGAGTTCACGCCCTCGTCGATGCCGGAATGGGAGTTCATCGCCCGCATGGCGGCGGAGGCGGACTGCGGCCTGCTGTTCGACGTCAACAACGTGTTCGTCTCGGCGTTCAACCACGGTTACGACCCCTACGCCTACATCGACGCGATCCCGGGCGACCGCGTCTGCCAGTACCACCTCGCCGGTCACACGCACAAGGGAACCCACATTCTCGACACTCACTCCGATCACGTGGTGGACCCCGTATGGCAGCTCTACGGCCACACGCTCCGTCACGTCGGGCTGCGCGCGACGCTGCTCGAGTGGGACGCCGACATCCCGCCGTTCGAGGTCGTCCACCAGGAGGTGCTCAAGGCGCGGACGTGGCGGGATGCGGAGGCGGCCAATGCCGCATGAGGAGCAGCGCAGCGAGGCGGCGGTCTTCGGGCGGCAACTGAAGCTGCGTCGCCACCGCGCTGGGGCCGTGCGGACGTCGTCGCTGCGTCTCGCGGTGGCAGGCGAGACCGTGCCGGCGCAGGGTCAGTTCGCGCTCGATCGGATGCAGCGCTGGCTGCAGGCCGTGATCGTCCACCCGGGCGAGGTCGAGGAGGCGATCGCCTCGGAGGAGGCCGCGAGGGAGCTGGCGCCGGCTCACCTCACAGACCTCATCCGGCCGTCGCACTCGCTCACCGCCGCCGAACGCGTCGAGATCTACCACGGCATGTACCTGTTGCGCATGGTCGAGGCGCTCGAGGCCGACTACCCGGCGCTGCGGCACCTCCTCGGCGAGGAGGCGTTCGCCGAGCTGGTGGATGACTACGTTCGGACATTTCCTTCTCGCAGCTACACCCTCAACCGGTTGGGCGACCACCTGCCGCAGTTCCTGCTCGACGGAGCGCGCCCGTACGCCGAGCTTCTCCACGAGCTCGCCCGGCTGGAGCTGGCGATCACGGAGGTGTTCGATGCCGACGAGGCGCCGGTGCTGACCCCCGAGCAGGTGCGAGCGGTAGCGCCCGAGTGCTGGCCCGAGGCGCGTCTGCGCCCGATCGCGGCGTTCCGCCTGCTCACGTTCCGCTATCCGGTGCTGCGCTGGCTCGACGCGGCGCGCCGCGACCAGGCCGCTCCGGCTCCGGTGCGAAAGGGGAGCCGCGTGGTCGTCTACCGCCAGCGCTACAGCGTGCTGCGGCTGGAGCTGTCGCGGCCCGAGCACGCGCTGCTCGAGGCGCTGGCGGCGGGCTCGCCGCTCGGCGAGGCGGTGGCGATGGCGGCCGCCGGCCTTCGCGAGCGGCGGCGCGAGGACGAGATCTTCAAGGCGTTCCGTTCGTGGGTCGCAGAGGGGATGTTCTCCGCCATCGACCTCTGACGCTCGCGGCCACAACACGGGTCGTGACGTGGCCTCTTTCCGAACCCCGAACCCCGAGCCCCGCGTTGGTTGCTAGCCTTGCATCCGAGCTCCCATGGGATACGGGTGGGAAGGCGAGAAGGTGCTGCTGCTCGCGCTGGAGCGCGAGTCAGCGCGAGCTTGAGGGGTCGTCGAACGGCGAGCGAACGCCGTTCTGCTTGCGGATGAACAGCAGCTTCCGCGCGCTCCAGTCGAGGGCGACGACGCTACCGGTGGGGAGGAAGGTGTCCTCGCCCGCCTCCCGGGTGAGGGCGCGGATGACGCCGCCGTGGGTGAAGATCAGGTGGCGGCCCGGCGGGAGCTCGGCGAGGAAAGCATTGACCCTCTCGCGCATCGCCTCGATCGTCTCGCCGCCCGGCGGCGCGAACCCCGTGAACGCGGCGAGCGACTGCTTGTAGACCGTGTCCAGGGTCATCCAGGGCAGACCCTCGAGCTGACCGAAGTTGATCTCGCGGAGCCGCGGGTCGGGCGTGGCGTCGCCCCACGCGAGCTGAGCGGTACGCCGCGCGCGCGACAGGTCCGAGGACCACGCTCCGGCGAAGCGCTCGCCGGCGAGCAGGGGCTGAAGCGAGCGCGCCTGCTCGACCCCGGCATCGGTGAGCGGCACGTCGGCCCATCCCGCCAGCAGGCCGTCGCGGCTGTGCGTCGTCTCGCCGTGCCGCACCAGCCAGAGCTGGAGCCCTGCAGTTCCCACCATGGCCCGCGAGTATAGGCCGGCTCGCCGGACTGCTGCGGGTCAGGGCCCCGGACCCGTGCTTGTACCGTGGCGGAACTTGGCGTAACGTACCGTCGCCGCCCGGCCGGGCGGTGGAGGAAGCTATGACCTTGCTGCCGTGGATCATCGGGGCTGTCTTCGTGGTCGTCGTGCTGGGCTTCGTCGGCCTGTGGCTGTTCAACTATCGCAAGGTCGGCCCCAACCAGGTGCTGGTGATCTCCGGCCGCACCTCGACGGTGGCCGAGCCCGGCGGCGGCAGGCGCCAGGTCGGCTACCGCCTGCAGGTCGGCGGCGGCACCTTCGTGCGGCCGTTCGTGGAAAGCGTCGACACGTTACCGATCGAGGTGTTCTCGATCTCCCTTCGCTGCCCGGAAGTGCTCACCGCCCAGGGCGTGATCATCTCCGCGGAGGCGTACGGCCAGGTCAAGGTCTCCACCGACGAGGCGCTGCTCCACCGCGCCGTCGAGAACTTCCTCTCCAAGGGCTCGAGCGGCATCACCTCCACGGCGCAGGAGGTTCTCGAGGGCCACATGCGGGCCGCTCTCGGCACCATGTCGGTCGAGGAGATTTCCACCGAGCGCGACGCCTTCGCCCGGCGCGTGCGTGATGCCGCGGTCGCGGACTTCAACCGGCTCGGGCTCGAGCTGCTCGCCTTCTCGCTCAAGGACATCTCGGACTCACAGGGCTACCTCTCGTCGCTCGGTGCCCGGCGCATCGCCGAGGTGAAACGCGATGCCGCCCTCGCCCAGGCCGAGGCCGACCGAGACTCCACCATCCGCGCCGCCGAGTACCGCAAGGAGGGCGACGTCGCCCGGCTCGGCGCCGAGGCCGAGCTGGCCAAGGCGACGCGCGACTTCGAGGTGCAGCGCGCCGACTTCCAGGCCTCGGTCAACGTCAAGCGCGCCCAGGCCGACGTGGCGTACGACCTCGAGAAGGCCAAGCTCTCCGAGGCGCTCAAGCGCCAGGAGTACGGGGTCCGCCTGGCCGAGAAGGAGCTCGCTGCCAAGGTCGAGGAGCTGGAGATCTCGCGGCGCGAGAAGGAGCTCGAGGCGACAGTGAAGCGGCCGGCGGAGGCGATGCAGTTCCAGGCGCGCCTCGAGGCCGAGACCGACGCCTACAAGAAGGAGCTCGACGCCAAGGGCAAGGCTGCGGGGATTCGCCTGATCGGCGCGTCGGAGGCGGAGGCCGCGGCCGCGCGCGGCAAGGCCGAGGCGGACGCGATGCGGCAGAAGGCGGCGGCGTGGAAGGAGTACACCGACGCGGCGCTCGCCGAGATGATCATCAAGCAGCTCCCCGAGCTCGCCAGAGCGGTCTCCGAGCCGCTCTCCAAGGTGGACAAGATCATCATGGTCGGCGACGTCGATGGCGTCCCAAAGCTTACGGGTCAGGTCGCCTCGGTCATCGCACAGCTCCCCGCCGTCGTCGAGTCGCTCACCGGCCTCAAGCTCGCCGACCTCCTCAAGAAGGGCAAGAAGGATGACTGATCGCGCCCGTGAAACCGGGGTCAGGGGTCAGGGTTCAGGGGTCAGGAAGGCGGGCACCGGGTCGTGGGTGGCCACGGGGGGACCGCAAGCTGGCGATGGTCCAGACCCCGGACCCCTGACCCCTGAACCCGTCTTCCCAGGGGGCCGGCCATGCTGAGTGAACGTGTCAATCGCATCGCGCTCTCGCCGACGCTGCGCATCTCGGCGCGCGCGCAGGCCATGAAGGCGCAGGGGATCGACGTCGTCGACTTTTCCGCCGGCGAACCCGATTTCCCGACTCCCGAGGTGGTCAAGCGCGCCTGCAAGGCGGCGATCGACGCGAACTTCACCAAGTACGTGGCCAACGACGGAATCCCCGACCTCAAGCAGGCGATCTGCGAGAAGCTCGAGCGCGAGAACGGCGTCCGCTTCTCGCCCGATGAGGTGATCGTCTCGGTCGGCGCCAAGAACTCGCTGTTCAACATCGCCCAGTCGCTCTACGAGCCGGGCGACGACGTGCTCATCCCGGCGCCGTACTGGGTCTCCTACCCCGACCAGATCAAGCTGTGCGGGGCCAACCCGGTGTTCGTGCCGACCCGCGAGGAGGACGGCTTCCGCCTGTCGGCGCGCGAGCTCGCCGCCGCGATCACCCCGAACACCAAGGCGCTGATCCTCAATTACCCCTGCAACCCGACTGGCGCCGCATATTCCCGCGACGAGCTCGAGGCGATCGCGGACGTCTGCGTGCGCGAGCAGATCTGGGTGGTCGCCGACGAGATCTACGAGAAGCTGATCTACGACGGCCGGCGGTACACGTCGATCGCCTCGCTCAACGAGAGGATCAAGAAGCTGACGATCGTCGTCAACGGGTTCTCCAAGGCGTTCTCGATGACCGGGTGGCGGCTCGGCTACGCCGCCGGACCGCGCGAGATCATCGCCGCGTGCTCCAAGGTGCAGTCGCACAACACCTCCAACGCCACCTCGTTCGTCCAGAAGGCGGCAGTGGTGGCGCTCAAGGAGTGCGCGATGGAGATCGAGCGGATGCGCCAGGAGTTCGAGCGCCGCCGCAACTTCGTGGTGTACCGCCTGCGCGCGCTGCCCGACGTGTCGTGCGCGTCGCCGTCCGGCGCGTTCTACGTCATGCCCAACGTGTCGCGTTACCTCGACCGCGAGTTCCAGGGCGCGCCAATCCGCAACACCTACGGGCTGTCGTACTACCTGCTCAAGGAGGCGCACGTCGCCGCCGTCCCCGGCGAGGCGTTCGGCACCGGCGAGCACATTCGCATTTCGTTCGCCACCTCGATGGACCGGCTCGAGGAGGGGACCAAGCGCATCGAGCGGGCGCTCGCCCGCCTCGAGGAGCCACGCCGCCTGCGCCCGCGCGCGCTCAACAACGTCTCGACCAAGGTGGCCGCCTACGTCGAGACGCGGGCCGTCTCTGGGCTGGAGACGCGCAACGCGCTGCTCGCCGAGTGCGAGGCGCACCTGCCCGCCGACGCCTACTTCGAGTGGAACGCGGCGGTGGCCGGCATCGTGGTGCAACTGCGGACCTCGTCGCCGCACCTCGCCGACTTCTACCAGGAGAACTTCTACCCGGCGCCGCTCGAGGGCGACCTCGAGCCGCACGCCGTGATCTACGCGGTCAAGGACGTCCCCGGCCGCGAGCCGTCGGCGATGGTGTCGCTCGAGACGAGCACCGGCTTCGTCTTCAATACCGCGTACTACGGCCAGGTGCGCTCGCTCGCGCTGCAGCTCGCCGCCGAGGCCGCGCAGCGCTCGTCGGGCGCGCTGCTCGCCCACTGCGCCGCGCTCGACGTCGACGGCAGCGGCGTGCTGCTGTGGGGCGGGCCGGGCTCCGGGCGGACCGGGCTGCTCGCCGCGCTGCTGCGCGAGGACGGCGTGAAGCTGGTCGGCAGCGACGCGGTGCTGGTCCGCTTCGCCGGCAACGGCCCGGTGGCGGATCTCGTCGAGCGCAAGCTCTACCTGAAGGCGAAGTGGGTCGCGAAGCTGCCCGAGATCGAGAAGCTCCTCGATCGTTCCAAGCTCGAGAACGTCGTAACCAGCCGCGACGGCTGCCACGTCGACCACCCCGACGACACCTGCCCGCTCGACCGCGGCGCCGCCGCGTGCATCGAGGCGTCGCGCGACGGCCGCATCGTCCTCGACCCGTACTGGCTCGGCGCCGCCAAGCGGCACGTTCGCCGCACTGCACCGCGTGTGTGCGTCCTGCTCGCCAAGGATGCAGTGCTGCCGCTCGTCTCCGAGCTGCAGCCGCGCGAGGCCGCGCGCCAGCTCGCCGGCGGGCTGCTACCGGGCGCCGGCGGCAAGGCTGTTCCGTTCCTCAACCCGCACCTCGCCGGGCTCGACGCGGCGCGGACGGACCTGCTGGTTTCCCTGCACGAGCGCCTGTTCGCCGCGACCAAGGTCGTGGTCGTCAATACGGCGGTGGGCGGCCGCGACGGACTGGCCAGGAGAATCCGCGCGCTCGTGTAGCCGATCGGCGCGCCGTCACCCCTGCTCGTTGCCCGACGCGGCGGCAGCAGGCTGGGAGCCCAGGCTGGGACGCGGCCGCATCAGGCTGAAGACGTAGCTGATCCGGAAGTCCAGGTCCCAGAGCGTCTCACGTCTCCAGTACGGAGGCAGTGCGAGCGAGAGGAGACGCGCTGCCGCCGCCGCCGTCGGGCGCACGAGGAACCGCCAGCCGAGCTCTGGGTGCCGGCGGACCACGTAGCGCGCCGCCGACCCGAACTCCTGCGCCCGCCTCCGGTAGTCGGCAGGAACAGCGAAGTGATGCCAGTGGTAGACGACCGCCTCGGGTACGTAGACCGCCCACCGTCCGCGCCGGTACTGTCGGAACGCCCACTCGCCGTCCTCGAGGCCCATGTTGGGAAAGAGCGGGTCGAACGGTTCGTCCAGCATCCAGGCGCGAGGCACCGCGAGGTTCGTGGCCCAGACGGAGCCCCAGGGCATCCGCGCGCCGGACTGGAGCCGGGCGAAGTTGAACTGGTGTCCGGCCGGGGCCAGCCACTCCATGAACGGTGTGATCTCGTGCTCGGGGTCCCACACGATCGTGCCCGCGACCAGACACGGCCCGTGGTGCTCCTGGGCGCGCAGGTGAGCGAGCAGGCATCCGGCCTCCGGGCGCGTGTCATCGTTGAGGAGCAGCAGGAGGTCGGATCGGGCCTCGTGAGCGGCGCGGTTTCGCGCTGGTCCCGCGCCGGCTTTCGGCTGGACCACGACGCGCAACGGGAACGGGTGCTCCTTCGCGAGGAGCGCACGGCTGGGAGGATCGTCGCCGTCGAGGACGACGATCACCTCGAACGGCGGCGACGCGGGAGCGAGCGAAGCCAGGGCGCGGAGCGTCCTCTCGAGCTTGGTCGGCCGCCCGGCGGTCGCAATGGCCACGGTGACGGCTGGACTTCTCGTCTTCCTGCCTCCCGGCTGAGTGAGTATAGCGTGGCCGTTGCTGATCGACCGGGCCGGTCAGCCCGCGTTCACGATGTCGATCGCGGTGATGTCGCGGTAGCTCATGAGCGGGTCGACGACGAGGTCCCGTGCACCCTCGGGCGCGAGCGTATAGGTGTGGTCATCGGCGGTGCGGACAGGCTCGCCATGGGGGTCGAACACGTAGTTGCCGGCGCCGGCAAAGCGCTCACCCGGGTGCTCCGATGCTGCGACCGAGCAGCCGATCACCCACGCGCCGTTCTCGATCGCCCGGGCGCTCAGCAGCGTGCGCCAGACGTGATCGCGGCGCCACGGCCACCAGGCGACGACGAGGAATGCCGCGCAGTTCGCCTGCAGCCGCAGCGCCCGCGCCTGCTCGGGGAAGCGCAGGTCGTTGCAGTTGAGGAGGCCAATCGTCCAGCCGCCGAGGCGGACCGCGGTGTAGCGGCCGCCCTCGTCCCATAGCTCGCGCTCTCCGTTCGGTGCGAACAGGTGGACCTTGTCGTAGCGCGCTCGCTCGCTGCCGCCCTGCCACAGTGTCATCCGGTTGCGACGTTCCTCGCTGAACGATCCGAAGGCGAACGTCACCGCGGGCAGCTCGCGCGAGATCGCCGCGAACGTGCTGCGCACGCGCTCGGGCTCCACGCGCCGGGTGTAGCCGTGCAGGAAGCTCTCGGGAAAGACGACCATGTCGGCGCCACCGCCGGCCGCCTCGTGGCACTCCTCGCCGAGCCGCGACAGGTTGGACTCGACATCCAGACACACCCAGCGAGCGAGATAGACCCTCATCGCCTCAGGCTAGCATCGAAAGGCGGATCCGAGCGACAGCGGTCCGACTCGCAGAGGCTCCGGCCGCGGCCAGAGCGTTTCGCCTCGCTTGACCGCTGCCTGGCGCTCGGCTAAAAAGGGCCTGGGTTTCCACCTCCCGTGCTCATACGTCCTTCGGATCCGCGGTTCCTCTGGTACCTGCTTCGCACCAAGCCAAAGCAGGAGCGGACGGTCGTGGGCACACTCTCTGCGCGGGGCGTGGAGGGATACTGCCCGCAGGTTCTCGAGCCGCGCTGGCACGTGCGGGCGCCGCGCGGCCCTGTGCCGCTCTTTCCTTCGTACGTGTTTGCACGGTTCCTGGCCGCCGAGAGCTTTGCGGCCGTCAACTACTGCACGGGAGCCGCGGGTGTTGTGCGCTTCGGCGACGAGCTCGCGGCCGTCGAGGACGGCGTGATTGCCGGCCTGCGGGAGCGGGAGGGCGAGCGTGGCTTCGTGGAGCTCAAAGCCGCACGCGAAAGCCCGCGGGTGGGGAGCCGGGTACGCATCGAGCGGGGGCCCCTGGCGGGGCTGGAGGGCGTGGTGACGCGCTATTTGCCGGCGCGTGACCGCATCCGCCTGCTCCTTGCCGTGATCAGCGGGGTGCGTCAGGTCGAGGTTGACGCGCGTCACGTGCGTTCGGCGTAGTGTGGCTAATGGAATGAGCCGTCCGGGACCGAACGCGGGCGCCGGGCGACAGAGGACGGGTGATGAGCGACGATCACGAGAGGCTTCAAACCGCAGCACGCGGCGAGGACCTTGGGCTGCTGGAAGCGATGGGAACCCTCCTTCGGCGATGGCAGGTGATCGTGGTGACGGCGGTTGTCGCCGGCGCCGTCACGCTGCTAATGCTCGCCACGGCCGTGCCGCGCAGGTGGGAAAGCGCGGCAACTCTCGTGGTGTCGCCCCCCGCGTTCTCATCCGAGCTGAGACCTCCGGCGCTCTCGCTCCAGGGGTACCAGAAGCTGCTCGAGTCGGGCTCGGTGATCGCGGAGACCCAACGCCGCCTGATCGAGCGAGGGTTGCTCGATCGCCGGCAGCCGCTGCGGGCCGGCGCCAACCTCGAGACGAGGATCTTCGTCTCGCGAAAGTCGGAGGAGACCTCGTTGACGCCGATGATCCTCGTCGTCGCCCGGGGCCGCTCCGGACCGCAGGCCGCCGACATCGCCAACACCTGGGCCCAGGTGTTCCTCGAGATGGTGGGAGAGCTCACGGTCGGCGCGACCTCGCCGACGATCGAGTCCGCGAATGCGCAGTATCACGGCGCTGCAGAAGGGCTGACGAAGCTCGATGCCAGGAAGCTCGAGGTGAGCTCGGACTTCGGCTTGCGGCAGGACCAGGCTGCTGGCCGCTGGGACCGCGCGATTGCGCAGCGCCAGAGTGCGTCCGCCGGCGCGCTTGCAGCCTACCGGGCGGAGACCAGTCGCCTCGAGGAGGGCTACGCGAGCGGCAATAGCCTGGAGGCTCGCGGCGCGCAGGTCAACGCGCTGCAAAAAGTCGTGGCCGACCTGCAGAGCGAGCAGGGGCACGTGGGCGCCGAACGTGCCGAGAAGCAGCTCCGGCTCGAGGCCGCGCGCAAGGCGCTGGCTGCGACGCCACCGGTTCTCGAGCTGAAGAAGGCGATCACCGACGACGCGCTCTGGCAGGCTGCGCTGGCGAGCGACAAAGACAAGCAGGCCGCGAGCAATGCCGTCGGACAGACGCTCGCCACTGAGATGACGAACCCCGTCTACACCGATCTTGCGACGACGGTGGCTCACCTCGAGATCGGCGTCAGTGCCCTCGTCCCGCGCGCGGACCAGCTCTCGGCGCTGGTCGAGGAGACCATGACGGCGCTGCACAATCGCGAGGTCGCTCTCGCGCAGGATCGGGCGGCTGCTGCAGCGTTGCACGAGGAGCGCCAGGCCGGCCTGATCGCGTTGCTGGGGCAGCAGGCGACCGAGGCAGCCGAGCTGTCTCGGGACCGTGATCGCGAGACGACGTCGCTCAAGGGAGCCCGGGACAACGCCCTGGCCGCAATCGACCGCGAGAGTGCGGCGCAGAAGGAGCTGTTTGTGTCGCTGTCCAAGGTCCACAACCAGGCAATGCTGGCCCAGACACAGCAGGGTGTGGTCGACATTCGACTGGCCGCCCCCGCGGTGGCGCCGCACGCCTCGGAGCCGCGCGGCATTGCCCTGAAGTCGGTGCTGGCCATGGCCCTCGGCGCGTTCGTCGGCATGCTGCTCGCCCTCGCCATCGACGCACGCGCGCGGATGGCGCGAGCCTAAGGAGAAAGGAGAGCAGATGCCAAGTCACCTGATCCCCCCGTACGGAGGCGCGCTGTGCGACCTCGTGGTTCCCGACCCGCGCCGGGCGGAGCTGCAGGCAGGTTCGCGGGAGTGGCCGTCGTGGGACCTGAAGCCAGATCAGCTCTGTGAGCTGGAGCTCCTCGTCTCGGGCGCCTACTCGCCGCTGCGCGGCTTCATGACCCGCGCCGATCATGATGGGGTCGTCGCCGGCATGCACCTGGCGGACGGGACGTTTTGGCCGCTGCCGGTCGTCCTCGCGATTTCCGCTGATGCTGCGGCACAGGCGGGTTCGGCCGGCAAGCTGGCGTTGCGCGATGCCGAGGGAGTGATGCTCGCCGTGCTCGATGTCGCGGACGTATGGCAGCCCAACCCGTCCGCCGACCATTGGTACGCCGGCGGCACGGTCGAGGCGCTCCAGCTTCCCGCCAACTACGACTTCACGGCGCTTCGCTTGACGCCGGCCGAGACGCGGCGCGAGGCCGCCCGGCTGGGTTGGCGGCGGATCGTCGCGTACCAGACCTCGCGCGTGATCCAGCGCGCCGAGCACGCGGCGACTATCAAGGCCGCGACGGAGCAGGAAGCGAGCCTGCTAATCCAGGTGGAGGCCGGAAAAGGCTCCAGCGCCGACGTTGATCACTTCACGCGCGTGCGCTGCTGTCAGGCGGCCTTGGCCCGTTACCCGATGGACACGGCCAAGCTGGTGCTGCTGCCGCTCCCAACCCGGTCGCACGATGACCGTGAGCGGCTGTTGCGCGCGGTGATCGCAAGGAACTTCGGGTGCACACACCTCCTGCTCGAGGCGGACGACCCGGCTCCACAGGGCGGAAGCGAACCGCACGGCGACGGCGCGGCGTTCGCGTGCGCCAAGGAGAAGCTCGGCGTCACGGTGGTCCAGGCGGACCCGATGGTGTTTGTCGAGGAGACAGGCGCCTTTTCCAGCTCCGCCAGCATGCCTGCCGGGTCCCGCGGCGCACGCCTGGGCGTCGACGAGCTTCGCCAGCGCCTGGCAGAAGGGCGGGAACTCCCGGCCTGGTTCTCGTTCCCCGATGTCATCGAGGAGATGCGGCGTGCGCATCCGCCGCGTCACCGCCAGGGGTTCACGGTGTTCTTCACCGGCCTCTCGGGCGCCGGCAAGTCGACGGTGGCGGGCGTCCTGCTGACCAAGCTCCTCGAGATGGGCGGGCGTCCGGTGACGCTGCTCGACGGCGACATCGTCCGCAAGCACCTCTCCTCCGAGCTGGGGTTCTCCAAGGAGCATCGCGACATCAACATTCGCCGAATCGGGTTCGTCGCCACCGAGATCACCAAGAACGGGGGCATCGCGATCTGTGCCCCGATTGCGCCGTACGACAACGTTCGCAAGCAGGTCCGCGCAATGGCCGAGCGAGTGGGGGGGTTCGTCCTGGTGTACATCTCCACGCCGCTCGCCATCTGCGAGCAGCGCGACCGCAAAGGTCTCTACGCCAAGGCGAGAGCGGGGATCATCCCGCAGTTCACCGGCGTGTCGGACCCCTACGAGGAGCCCGCGGACGCCGAGCTGGTGCTCGACACCACCGAGATGGCCCCCGAGGAGGCGGCGCGGGAGATACTGCTCTTCCTCGAGAAAGCGGGCTTCATCAGTGCCAACTGAGAGCCTCGGTGCTGAAGCGACCGTGACGCGCGGCGACGACTTGCGACGCATCGCCGCGGCGCTGGACCGCGTCGCCGCATGGCTGCAGTCCCGACCTCAGGATTCAGGCGCCGTGGAGTTCAAGGAGGGTGACGACCCGGTGACCGCGACGGACCGGGGCATCGATGCGCTGCTGCACGAAGCGCTCCCCGTGGCGGGCGAGGGATGGCTGTCCGAGGAGACCGTGGACGACGCGTCGCGCCTCGCGTGCTCGCGCGTCTGGGTCGTCGACCCTCTCGACGGCACCCGCGAGTTCGTAGCGGGGATCCCGGAGTGGTGCGTTTCGATCGGCCTGGTCGAGGCCGGCGAGGCGGTTGCCGGCGGCGTGCTCAACCCGGCCACGGGGCAGCGCTTCCTCGGGGCGGTGGGCTGCGGCGGCATCACGCTCAACGGGCAGCCGGCACGACCGAGCGAGAGAACGTCGCTCGTCGGCGCCCTCGTGCTGGCCAGCCGCAGCGAGGTCAAGCGCGGCCAGTGGGAGCGCTTCGCCGCCGCTCCGTTTACGGTCAAGCCGACCGGCTCGGTGGCGTTCAAGCTCGCCTGTGTCGCCGCCGGCCTGGCTGATGCGACCTGGACGCTGGTGCCCAAGCACGAGTGGGACGTGGCAGCCGGTGTCGCTCTCGCCCTCGCCGCCGGGTGCTCGGTGAGCATGCTTGACGGAAGGTCGCCCCGCTTCAACAAGCCCGCTCCGACTTTCTCGGACCTTGTCGCCTGCGCTCCCGGCCTCACGGCCGATGTCTTCGCGTCGCTGGAGCCCGCGCCGGACGTAGGGTCCGCAGGTCGCCGATGACAGGCGAGCGGCCTGCCCGCTCCGATCCTGCGGCCCTCCAACACGACGCCGACCGGGTCGCCTACTGGAACGCCGTCGCCGTCGCCCGAGATCGCTGGAGAGGGTTTGGCGGGTACTACCATCGGCGCCTTGCGAGGGTCTACCGCCACCTGGTTGCTCCCGGGCAGCGAGTGCTGGAGCTCGGCTGCGGTGAAGGCGACCTGCTGGCCGCACTCGAACCCTCGGTGGGAGTCGGCGTCGACTTCGCGACCGAGATGATCGGCAGGGCCCGCCGCAGGCATCCGACATTGCGGTTCATCGAGGGCGATGCCCACGAGCTCGATCTTTCCGAGACGTTCGACGTCATCGTGATGTCGGACCTCGCCAACGAGCTCTGGGATGTGCAGGGCCTCTTAGAACGGCTTCGACGTTGCTGTCATCGCCGGACGAGGCTCGTCCTCAACTTCTACAACCGCATGTGGCAGCCCCCGCTCGCGCTGGTGCGGCTGCTCCGGATGGCACGCCCGACGCTCGATCAGAGCTGGTTGCACCGCGAGGATATGCGCAGCCTCCTGCACCTGGCCGGCTTCGAGATGGTGCGGACGCGCACCGAAATCCTCCTGCCGGTTCCCGTTCCCGTACTGAGCGCGCTCTTCAATCGCGTGCTCGCCCGGGTCTGGCCGTTCCGGCTGCTGGCGCTCGCGCATATCGTGGTTGCCCGACCGGTTGGGTTGGCGTCGCCCGCGGACATGCCGCGAGTCACGGTGGTTGTGCCGGCGCGCAACGAAGAGGGAAACATCGAGGCGGTGGTCGACCGAGTCCCCGAGATGTGCGGCGGTACCGAGCTGATCTTCGTCGAGGGACACTCCCGGGACAACACTCCCGACGCTATCGAGCGAGCTGTCGCGGCGCACCCGGAGCGCCGATGCGTCATGCTCCGTCAGACCGGTCAGGGCAAGGGCGACGCGGTGCGGCTGGGCTTCGCCCATGCAACCGGCGACATCGTCATCATCCTCGACGCCGATCTGACCGTCCCGCCGGAGGACCTGCCCCGCTTCGTCGACGCCCTGATCGGCGGCCGCGCCGAGCTCGTCAACGGCGTGCGCCTCGTTTACCCCATGGAAGGCCAGGCCATGCGCTTCGCGAACCTCATTGGAAACCGCTTCTTCAACCTCGCGTTCTCCTGGCTGCTCGAGCAGCCGGTCAAGGACACCTTGTGCGGCACCAAGGCGCTGTGGCGAAGCGACTACGAGCTCATCGCGGCCAACCGCACCTACCTCGGCGATCTGGATCCGTTCGGCGACTTCGACCTCCTGTTCGGTGCCGCCAGGCTCTCTCTCCGGATCGTCGACCTGCCTGTCCGCTACCGTGCCCGCACCTACGGCGAGACCAACATTCGCCGCTGGAGTCACGGCTTGCTGCTGATCCGCATGGTCGCCCGCGCCGCCGGACGACTCAAGTTCGTGTAGTCTGCTCCGTGACTGACGTGTTGCGAGACGAAAGCGCTGCGAGCGAACCCCACCGCCGTCCACAGTTGACCCGGGCTCCCCAGGGGGCTGGCCTGTGGGGGGTGCTCCTTCTTCTCCCGCTCGCGGTGGTGCTCGTGCTGCAGCCGCTCAGGACTTCGCGCGGTCCGCAGTGGCTCGGCTTCAATGTCGACCCCGCGTACGCGTACCTCTTCAACAGCCTGCTGCTGGCGGAGGGCATGGGCGCCCGCCACACGGATCATCCTGGGACGACGGTCCAACTCATCGGCGCCGCCACCTTGCGTGTCGTCCATGCAGTCGGCGGTCAGGGGCCGTTGCGCGAGGACGTGATCGCCGATCCGGAGAGGTTCTTGTGGTGGATCAACGCCGTGCTGGTCGGGGTCTTCGCCGCTACGCTGCTCGGTTGCGGCCTGGCCGTTTACCGCGCCACCGCTTCGCTGCCGCTCGCCCTGCTCGTTCAGCTCTCGCCGTTTCTCGTCATGCGCAGCATGATCTCTCTGCTCGAGGTCCGCCCTGAGCCGTTACTGCTCAGTCTCTCCTTGCTCAGCGGGACAGTCGTATTGCTGGCGGCCCTTGGCCGGGAGACATCGCGGGGGACCGGCGCTGCGGTCGTCATGGGTGTGCTTGCCGGGGTCGGCCTGGTCACCAAGGTCACCTCGCTGCCGCTGCTCGCGCTGCCACTGGCAATCCTGACCGGGGTGCGCCGCCGCCTGGCGTTCTTGGCGAGCGCCGCGCTGAGCTTTGCCGTGATCGCCCTACCCGCCACTCATGACATCACCGGGCTGTTCCGCTTTCTCAAGGGCATCGCGGGCCACACCGGCCGATACGGCAGGGGTGACCCCGGGTTCATGACTCTCGGCCTTTTCCGCTCGCACCTCGTCAGGTTGGTGGGCGGACTGGCCAGGATGGAGTGGTTGTTTCTGTTGCTCGTCGTCGCTGGTGCGGTCGTCGTAGCTCTGTCGCGCTGGCGACCGAGCCGCGATGAGACCAAACGCCGGGTCTGGCGAGTTCTCGCTGCGATCGTTGCCGCGCAGGTTCTGGGCATCATCATGGTGACCAAGGACCCTGTGATGCCCCATCACTACCTGGTTCCGGTCTTCGGGCTCAGCGGGGTGGCGTTGTGCGCGATGGCGCTGCTGCTGCCTTCGGCCCCGGGTCGGCTCGGTCCGAAGAGGGTCTTGCTGCTCGTGGGTGCCGTCACGGTCGTTGCGGCAGTGTTCTCCTGCATCCAACTCACGGGGTACTTCACCCGGCGGCTCCGACTATCCGAACGACAACGCGCGGCGTCCCAGGCAGCACTGACCGCCGCCAGAACCGTGGGCTGCCGGCTGGCGTACGGGCCAGTCACATCGTCGCCGGTGCGAGCGCTGATCTTCGGTGACGGTTTCGCCGGTGAGACCTATCGCAGGGACCTGGCAGCACGCTTCCCGGACGCGCTCGTCTACAACGCCCGCCGCGGCGAGTTTCGCGATGCACTCGGGAAGCGTGTCGCGACCGATACCCTGCTGGGCTCGGGGACGGTCTGCGTGGTCGTGGCGGGGATCCCTTCGAAGACCTGGGCGGACGGGCTGGTGGGCGAGGCCATCGACCCGGATCAGCAGGAGGTCGTCTACCGGCTTTCCAGACCCGCGGGCAGCAGCTCCGCAGCCGGGTCGGCGGAGGCCGGCGCGCCGGAACCGGCGACACGCAAGGCAGGCAAGCCATGACGCGGGTACTGCTCGTCCACAACTACTACCGCCAGCATGGTGGTGAGGACGAGGTGGTCGCCAGCGAATCGGCGCTTCTCAGGTCTCGCGGTCACGAGGTGCGCCTTTTCACGGTTCACAACGACGAGCTCGCCCGGCGGAACCGCCTCGTCGTTGCAGAACAGAGCGTGTGGAATCACGGGACGTACCGGCGGATTCGCTCGCTCGTGGCGGCTTGGAATGCCGACGTCGTGCACTTCCACAACACGTTCCCGCTCGTCTCCGTAGCCGGCTACCATGCGGCGCGCGCGTCGGGCGCCGCCGTGGTCCAGACCGTTCACAACTACCGGGCCTTCTGCGTGAACGCGCTCTTCTTCCGTCAGGGCCGCCCTTGCGAGAGGTGCCTGGGCAAGCTCGTGCCCTGGCCGGGCGCGCTTCTCGGTTGCTATCAGGGCAGCATCCTCGCGAGCAGCGCGGTGGCGGTCACGATCACCGCGTCGCGGGCGCTAGGGGCGATGGGACGGGCGGTGGACCGCTTCATCGTCGGCAGCCGCTTCGCCCTGCGCAAGCTTGTCGAGGGTGGTCTACAGAAGGAGAAGGTCCTCTGCAAGCCGAACTCCCTCGAGGTCGACCCGGGACGGGGTGGCGGTGCCGGCGGCTATGCGCTCTTCGTCGGTCGGCTGGCGCCCGAGAAAGGTCTCGCCACACTGCTGACTGCCTGGCGGCGGGTCGGTGCGACAGTGCCGCTGCGGGTCGTCGGCGACGGTCCGCTCGCGTCCCTGGTCCGGCATGCGGCCGAGACTCAGACGGGCGTCTCATGGCTCGGCGAGCTGCCGCGCGATGAGGTGACCAGGGAGATGGGCGACGCGGCCTTTCTCGTGTTTCCCACCGAGTGTTACGAGACGTTCGGGAGAGTCGGGATGGAGGCCCTGGCGCGGGGGACACCGTTGGTTGTCGCGCGCATCGGTGCGGTCGCCGAGCTCGTCGACCCCGGTCGCACCGGTGTCCACTTTGTCGCCGGAGACGCGGCGGACCTCGCTGCCAGGGTCGAGTGGCTGATCGACCATCCCCGCGAGCTTGCGTCGATGCGGCAAGCAGCGCGGGAGGACTACGAGGCGAAGTACACCGCCGCAGCGAACTACGCGCGTCTGTCGGAGATCTACGACCAGGCTGTCGCCGCAGCCCACGAGGCGCGTGGAGCACGCTAACGATTCGCGAGATGGCGCCGCTCCGGAGCGGAACGCCGGAACAGCCGAGGCCGGCGCCGATCTGAACCCTTGGGTCGACGTGCTTGGCGTCCGGATCAGCGCCATCACGATGGGCGATGCTCTCGCCTCGATCGCGGCGTGGATCGCCCGCAGGGAACCGCACTATGTCTGCGTCACCCCGGCCCACGGCGTCATGGACTGCCGCGGCGACGGCGAGCTGCGGGACATCTTCAATGGCAGCGGGATGACCACCCCTGACGGCATGTCGATCGTCTGGCTGCTGCGCCTGCGGGGGTGTGCACGGGTGGAGCGCGTCTACGGTCCGGACCTTCTGCTCGCCGCGTGCGAGCGCTCGATAGCCGCGGGCTGGCGGCACTTCTTCTTCGGCGGTCTCCCGGGTGTGGCTGACCTCCTGGCGCAGCGGCTTCAGCAACGCTTCCCCGGGCTTGTCATCGCCGGCATCATGACTCCTCCGTTCGGCCCACCGACGCCCGAGGAGGACGCGGAGGCGGTCCGTACGATCAACGCCGCTCGGCCGGACATCGTCTGGGTTGGCCTCTCGACCCCCAAGCAAGAGCGTTGGATGGCCGCGCACCTCGGCCTCCTGGCCGCGCCTGTCCTCGTCGGCATCGGCGCCGCCTTCGACTTTCTCTCCGGTCGTAAGCGGCAGGCCCCGCGGTGGATGCAGCGCGCGGGCCTCGAGTGGTTCTTCCGTCTTGCCACCGAGCCTCTCCGGCTTGCGCCGCGCTACGCCAGGTACCCGCAGTTCGTTTTCCTTGCCCTCCGGCAGGCGTTCAGGGCGCGCGCGAGGTCCTGAAGGCGCCGCGCCGGCCGGGACATCGAGAGGCCTGCTGCCGTGGACGCTGCGATCGGCCCCGGAGTATCATGCTTCAGCAACAACGGGCACGAGCCTGATAAGCACATCGGGAAACTACGGCACGGCGTTTGGCGGCGCGTGAGAGTCACGGGTGGAAGCTCATGGCGGTGGAGTGATCGAGGGCGTCGCAGACGCGACCTTTACCGCGACTCACGCGGGTGAGCCGGCTGTCTCCGCGAGCACGATCGTCGCGTCGTTCGAGGCTCCGTGGTGGGCGCCGGCGACCCGTGTTTGCCTCTTGTTGCTCACTGACCTCACGGCTCTCTCGCTGAGCGCCACCGCTGCCTGGCTCGTCTGGGCAAACGGAGTTCTCCACCAGCCCGCGCAGCTCTATCTGAACCTCCTGCCGCTGCTCGCTCTTTTCGCCCTCGGCTACGCCAGCGCGGGCCTCTACCCCGGGTTCGGGCTCGGCGCCGTCGAGACGCTGCGCCGCCTGACACTGCGCTCGACCTTCCTGTTCGTGATGATGGCGGCCGGCGCCTTCGTGCTCAGGCTCCCGCCCCGATACTCGCGCGCCACGTTCGCCCTTGCCTGGGCCGCGAGCCTGGTCCTGGTGCCTCTGGCGCGTTACCTGGTCCTCTCGCGGCTCAGCCGCGCGAGCTGGTGGGGCGAGCCCACAGTGTTGGTGGGCGGCGGCATGCGAATCCGCCGCGTTGTGCGTCTTCTGAATGCCGCGGTGTCGCTGGGCTACAGGCCGGTGGTGATCCTCTCGACGCACCCCGACCGGGAGAGTGGGAGCATCGAAGGGGTGCCGGTCGCCGGCGGCGTCGACCTCGCGCAGGCCTTGGCCGATCGTGGAGCTCGTGTCGCGCTGGTGGCGGGTGTGGACAGCTCGTCGTGGGCGCCCCTCGGAACGTGGCTGCAGCGGTATTTCCGGCACGTTGTGCTGCTGCGCGACTCGGACGATCTCCCGGTCGAGGGCGTTGCCATCCGCAATCTCGGCGGCGTGCTCGGAATCGAGCTCTCCAACAGCGCCATCCGTGTCGGCAATCGTATCGTCAAGCGCCTGATGGACCTCGTCGTCGGTGGCATCGCATTCGTCGTTTGCGTCCCCGTGATCGCGCTTGGCGCAGCATTGATCAAGCTTGGCGACCGCGGGCCGGTGTTCTTCAGCCAGGAGCGCATTGGCCGGGCAGGTCGCCGAATCAGGGTCTGGAAGCTGAGGACCATGCGGGGCGATGCCGAGGACCGCCTGGAGGAGTACCTGCGGTCCAACCCCGAGGCGCGCCGGGAATGGGAGGAGCGGTTCAAGCTGCCGCGCGACCCCCGTGTGATTCCGGTGATCGGGACCCTGCTCCGCCGTTTGAGCATCGACGAGCTGCCGCAGCTCGTGAGTGTCCTCAAGGGTGAGATGAGCCTGGTCGGCCCGCGGCCGTTCCCGCAGTACCACCTCGCCCGCTTCCCCGACGAGTTCTGCGAGCTGCGCCGGAGCGTCCGGCCGGGCATCACCGGTCTGTGGCAGGTGATCGTGCGCAGCAACGGCGGCGTCGAGGAGCAGCGGCTGTACGACACCTACTACATCCGCAATTGGTCGATCTGGATGGACCTCTACATCCTCGTCAAGACGGTGGCGGCTGTCGTCACAGGCCGCGGGGCCTACTGAAGCCGGGCCGGCGATGATCGGCGCTCCGTCCGCGGTTCCCCGACCCGTGTCGCTGCCGATCGGCGCGCGAGCCGTGCTCGCGGCTGCCGCACTGGGTGTGCTCGCGGCTCTCGGAGTCGTGGCCTCCAGCCCCACGGTGGCGTACCTTTGCTTCGCGGCGGTAGCCCTCGCGCTCGTCTGCCTGCTTGTCGTCGCCACCGGACACCGGCTCTTCTGGGCCTTGCTGCTCTTCCTGCTCGCGGGCTACGCCTTCTTCAGCAAGGGTTTCGCCTACCTCGGCTGGAACGGCGTCTACGTCGGCGAGCTGTGTCTCGGTCTCGGGCTCCTCACTCTCCTGGTGCGGGCGGCCGGGCTGCGGCTGCGGATGAGGGAGCTCCACGTGCCGGCTGACATGCTGGCGCTGGGCGCCTTCATCGTCTGGCAGATTGGCTGCACGCTGCCGTACCTCGAGCGGTACGGCGCCGACGCCCTTCGCGATGCGGTCCTCTGGGGCTACGCCGCGTTCGCCTTCCTCATCGTCCTGGTCGTTCCGCGGAGTGCCGTCGACCGGTTCCCCGCGCTCTACGGCAGGTGCGTGGGTGTGTTTCTCGCGTGGCTGCTAGCCGCTTGGGTCTTGGGAACCGTCCTGAAGTGGAAAGTCATGATGCCCGGGACGGGTCTCGCGCTTCTTCAGATCAAGGCCGGAGATGTTGGCGTGCACCTCGGTGGCGTCGCGGCGTTCCTGCTGCTCCGGCTCGAGGGCGGGCAGCAGGCGTGGCGACCGCGGACGCTGTGGCTGCTCTGGCTGCTCTGGTGGGCGTGCTGGGTTCCCTTCGGGATCGCGAATCGGGCCGGCATGATCAGTGCGCTCCTCGGCCTCGGGGTGACGGTGCTCCTGCGCCCGAGAAGCCGATGGGACCGTCCCCTGGTCATGGGCCTGGCGGGAATCTTGGTGCTGCTGGCTGGCGGCAACCTGCTCCAGCTCAAGGACAAGAGCCTGTCGCTTGATCAGGTCGGCAAGAACCTGGCGAGCGTCGTGAGCGACACCGAGCCCAGGCTCGACACCACCAAGCAATGGCGATTGGAGTGGTGGCAGGCGATCATCGAGGACACGGTGCAGCCCGACCACGCCGTGTTTGGCCAGGGGTATGGGCTGAGCCTCGGCGAACGGTACGGCCGCGCCGGACGCGACGGCAGCCTGCGCAGCCCGCACAACGCCTTCATGACCATCCTAGCGCGCTCGGGCCTGCCGGGACTGATCCTCTGGGTCATCTTTCTTGCGGCGTTGCTCGTGCGGTTGCTGCGCCAGGGAACGTCGCCTCCGAGCTCAGGCGAAGACGGGCGCAATCGGGCGGTCTGGCTGCTCGCCTACCTCGTCGCGTTCATCTTCCACGCGTGCTTCGACGTCTTCCTCGAGGGCCCGATGGGCGGCATCTGGTTCTGGAGCCTCGTGGGTGTCTCGTGGCTGACGCGCCCACAGAGCGACCCCAGCACTGCCTTGAACCCTGGTGCGCAGCACCGTCCGGGATTCAAGTGGCAAGCCGCGGATGCGAGGGGAACACGATGATCAGGCCTCGTTCCATCGTGTTCGGCAGCGGCGACTTCTGGGCTTCCCCGATGCCGATGTGCAGCCATCAGTTGGCTCGGGCGTTTGCGCGTGCGGGTTGGAGCGTTGCCTTCGTGAGCGGCCCCATTACCCCGCTCCACTTCCTGCCCGGTGCCGCTCGGAACATGCGTGCCCGCTCACGTCTCTGGCGACAGGGTGGCGTGAGAGCCTACGACGGTCGGTTGTGGGCATTCGTGCCGTTCTCGCTCGTGGCCCCGACCGGTAGGCGAGGAATGCGAGGCGATTGGGTGCAGCGCAACTGGTGGCGTCATGCGCTGCCGCGGGTCGCAACATCGCTGGGTCGTGCCGGCTTCGCAGAGGCGGATGTCCTCTGCTTCGACGCGCCCACCCATGCTCACCTCCTTCGAGCCGTGCCGCATCGGAGGTCGGTGTTGCGCGTTGTCGACAAGCTGTCCGCCCTTCCTTGGCATGGAGCGGCAAGAGACAGGGCCCTGAGACAGCTCGCCGGCGAGGTTGACCTTGTCACCTACACCGCGGCCGCGCTGCGTGACTACGTCGAGGGGATGGCACCAAGGCGCCACGCACTGCTGGCGAACGGTGTTGACTTTGAGCGCTTTGCCGCGCCCCAGGCGCCCCCACCCGAGTACGCGGCGATCCCCCGGCCTCGCGCCGTCTACGTAGGGAATCTCGCCAGGTGGTTCGACTACACGCTGTTCGAACGCGTCGCCGCGACGTTGCCCGAGGTCTCGTTCGTCCTCGTCGGGCCGACCGATGTGGCCCATGGACGCCTCTCTCCCCGTGCCAACGTGCACCTGATAGGGACGCGACCCCATGAGGCGGTACCCGGCTACCTCCAGCATGCCGACGCCGGTCTGATTCCATACGACGTTCACCAGCACTCGGAGCAGGTCAACGCAATCAACCCTTTGAAGCTCTATGAGTACCTCGCCTGCGGCCTGCCGGTCGTCGCGGTGGACTGGGACGAGATGAGAACGTTGGCGAGCCCCGCCCGATTGTGCGCGGGCGCCGACTCGTTTGCTGCCACGTTGCGGCATGTGATCTCGGCGCCGCCAGACCGCAACGAGGCAAGGCGATTCGCCGCGGCGCGGGACTGGTCCGCCGTCGCCGCGCGGCTCGTGGATCTCCTCGAGCTCGGCTGAGGCCGGCGAGCTCAGGGAGCCTGAACCCTCCGCCAATGACCGAGATCCCTCCCGAGAATCGTCTCGAGCATGTCGATCTCCGCCGAGAGCTCCGACACGAGGCGGCTGCGAAACTCGGGATCCAGCGACACCGGCGCAGGCCGGCGGACGTTGTGTTTTACGACGAAGGGACGGATACCCAGAGACTGCAGGCCGAGTGCGCGCTTGAGGGAGGTAGCCGCTCTGAGCAGCCAGAACGGGGGGCGCGCCAGCAGCGCAAGGCTCAGCGGGGCGAACCGATGCGCCCGCCGTTCGTTGATCCGCGGGAAGTCGGTGCGCCCGTCAGGCTCGAGACCCAGGAACTCCAGCAAGCCTGCCCATACGGCAGCGGGTTCGGCGGCGAGGTCATCGAAGAGGATCGGGTGACACCGTGAGCGGCCGAAGGTCGCGAGGGCTCGCTCGAACTGAGTGCCCAGCGAGCAGACCTCCCGGTACTGGAGGTGACTGGGCGCCAGGCAAAGCCGGGGTATCGACCGGCCGCACGCGCGCTCCTCCTGCAAGTCCCAGGCGGTCGGGAAGTCGCGGACATCCTCGTTGAACGATGCGATCTCCTCTGCGTGGAGGGAGACGGCCATGTCGACGGGGTTGCGGAGCATGACGACCACGCGCGCCTCGGGGTTGAACTCGGCGATGGCCTCGAGCGCCACCCGGGAGGACAGATACCAGACGCTGCCCTCGGCGACGACCCGGTGGTTCGCGCGGGCGTCGCGGAAGAACTCGAGGTACTGATCGTCAGTCTCGATGACTCCGCCCCCCAGGCTCCGTCGGCGGTACGAGATCGACTCGTCCCGGCTGAAGTAGTTGAGCTCCTTCGGAGTGGAGAAGAACACCTGGCGGTGCTCGCGAAGGTAGGTTGTGAGCGCCGTCGTACCGCACTTTGGGGCCCCGACGACGAACGTGTTCGGCCGCGTCAACGCCTCCCCCCGGGTACGCCGTTCTCCTGCAACGATCTCCTCCTCCGCCGGTGCCGACCTTCCACGTGTGAAGACGGAAGATCAACACTGAATTCTAACAGCGGGAGAGGGTATCCTCTTCTCGAGTT
>Ga0315273_10001138_pt1 | contig 29674 bp, 26 predicted proteins | sample YL17G02_0_MG_FD_205753 | JGI IMG/M metagenome (GOLD analysis project Ga0315273, IMG submission 205753) | Sediment microbial communities from Yellowstone Lake, YNP, Wyoming, USA - YL17G02_0 | ecosystem: Environmental > Aquatic > Freshwater > Lake > Sediment | place: USA: Wyoming | collected... | reverse complement strand
TGAGCGCCAGAGCGAGCGCCGGCCGAGCGCCACCGGCCGCACACCCGCACACCGAGTTCACGAAGACCAGTATCGTGCCCTTCGCGTCACCAAGCGCGGCATCCACATCAGCAATGGTGGGCAGTTCACGGGCCCCCATGCGCGTCATCTCATCACGCATCGGTTGCACTAAGCGAGGATCGTAAGGCATGTCAGGCTCCCGAATCAGTCGTTATCCGCTTTTCGCCCTGCATCTCAAGGGCCGCCTTCAAGGCATGCCAGGAGAGGCTGGCGCATTTCACACGGGAAGGGAATTCACGCACTCCAGCAAACACAGCCAGCCTCACTGGGAGATCGCCGGCCGGCCCGCCCTGACCCGTGACCATGCGCTGGAAGCTCGCGAAGATCCTGGCGGCCTCCTCACGGGTCTTTCCCTTCACCACCGTCGTCATCAGCGATGCGGACGCCTTCGAGATGGCACACCCGCTTCCCTGAAAGCTCACGTCGGCAATCCGGTCGCCGTCCAGTTTCACCCAGATCTTGAGTTGGTCACCGCACAGGGGGTTGTAGCCCTCCGCCTGCCCGTTCGCCTCCGCCATCGGGTGGTAGTTGCGGGGCGCCCGGTTGTGATCCAGGATGACGTCCTGATAAAGCTCGCTGGCGTCGGTCATCCGCCGAACACCTTCCGCGCCTCCCGTACGCCGGCAACCAGCCGATCCACCTCGTCGGGGGTGTTATATAGCGCGAACGAGGCCCGCACCGTTCCCGGCACCCCGTACCGCCTCATCAGGGGCTGGGCGCAGTGGTGGCCGGCGCGTACCGCGATTCCATACAAGTCCAGCACCGTCCCCACATCGTGGGGGTGCACATCCTCCACGATGAACGACACCACGGCCACCGTTTCCCGGGCACCCCCGATGATCCGTACTCCCGCTTCACGGGAGAGCTGCTCCGTTGCGGAGCGCACCAGCTCGGCCTCGTGCTCCAAAACAGCGCCCCAGTCCAGCGCTTCGAGGTATCGCATGGCGGCACCCAGACCGATCACTTGCGTCACCGGGGGCGTTCCCGCTTCAAATCGGGCCGGAACGGAGGCGAAGGTCGTCTCCTCGAAGCTCACGCTCTGAATCATCCCGCCGCCACCCTGCCAGGGCACCATGCTCTCCAGCAGCTCTCGCCGGCCGTAAAGCACGCCCACACCGGTTGGCCCATACATCTTGTGTGCGGAGGCGGCGTAGAAGTCCGCCCCCAGCTCCGATACGTCGACCTTGAGGTGCGGGACCGCCTGGGCACCATCGACCACCACCGCGGCACCCACCGCGTGGGCGCGGTCCGCAAGCGCCCTGACCGGATTCACCGTGCCCAGAACGTTGGACACGTGGGTGACGGCGAGAATCCGAGTGCGCGAACCGATCAATGAGGCCGCGGCATCCAGGTCCAACTCACCTCGGTCGGTGACCGGAATGACTTTGATCTGAGCCCCGGCGAGCTTGGCGACCAACTGCCACGGAACGATGTTCGAATGATGCTCCATCTCCGTCAGTACGATTTCGTCGCCCGGCTGCAGCACGCTTCGCCCGTAGCTCTGAGCCACCAAGTTGAGGCCGGCGGTAGTTCCTGATGTGAAGATGATTTCCGCGGCCTCGCGCGCATTCAGGAAGCGGCGCACCTCCTCGCGCACGCCGTCGAAGGCCGCGGTCGCACGCTGGCTCAGCGTGTGCACGCCCCGGTGGACATTCGCATTCGCGAGGAGCGAGAAGTCCGCCTCCGCCTCCACGACCGAACGCGGCTTCTGACTGGTGGCGCCGTTATCCAGGTACGCAAGCGGGTGTCCGTTGATTCGCGTGCGCAACACCGGGAATCCCGCCCGGATACGGGCGATATCCAGCTGCTTGACCCCGGGCGCCGTCGCCGTCATCCCGTCGCCTCAGCGCGTTGCTCCAGGCGCTCCATGACCAGCCCCTCCAGCGCCTGACGCACTGCCACATGGGGGATCTCCTCCAGCACCTCCGCGGCGAAGGCGTAGGTGAGGATCTTCCGCCCCAGAGCACCGCCGATCCCGCGGCTCTTGAGATAGAACGCCGCCAGTTGATCGAGGTTGCCCACCGTCGCGCCATGGGTGCATTTCACGTCATCAGCGAAGATCTCGAGCTGCGGCTTGGTATCGATCCTGGCCTGATCGCTCAGCAGCAGGGCCCTGTTGGTCTGCTTGGCGTCGGTCTTCTGCGCGATCGGCGTGACATAGATCTTGCCGTTGAACACCCCGTGGGAGCGCCCATCGAGGATTCCCTTGTAGACCTCGCGCGTGCTGCAGTTCGGGTGTGCGTGCAGCAGCGAAGTATGGTTGTCCACTTCCTGCCGCTCACGGCCCATATACAGACCGAGCATCTGGGCCTCGACGCCCGGACCGTCAAGCACCACATCAAGGTTATTCCGGCACAGCGCGGCACCGAGGCTCACCGAGTGCGACGTCCCGCGGCTACCCGGGCCATGCTGGATATGGGTCGTGCCAATGTGATAGGCCCGTTCGCTCTCACGCTGGAGCTTGATGTGCTCCAGTTGCGCCCCCTCCGCCACCACGGCCTCTGTCACCGCGTTGGTGAAGTACGTCCCCTGGCCCAGGCCCACGTAGCTCTCGATCACCGAGGCTCGGCCGCCTGACTCGACCAGCACGAAGTTCCGAGGATGGGTGGCGGCGCCGTCCTCCCGGCCATCGGAGACGAACACTGCGTGGATCGGCGCTCCAGCGTCGACGTTCCGGCCCACGTGCAGGAAGAGACCATCCGTCAGGAACGCCGTGTTCAGCGCCGTGAAGCCGCTGGCCTCCGGCCGCGCGTACTTTCCCAGATGTCCGTCGAGCAAGCGGGCGTGCGAGAGCAGCGCCGCCGACAGGTTGAGAAGCGTTACTCCGACAGGCGCTTCGCCGATGTTCGAGAGCCGCGCCACGAATCGGCCGTTGACGAACACCAGAGTACGGACGCCCTCGATGGGGAAGAGATACGGTGCGATCTCCTGGGCCGTCACCGCTGCTGCGTCCGGGCATGCCAGCCGGAACGCCTGGCCCGTCAAGGGGGCGAGATCCACGAATCGCCAATCCTCCTCCCGGGGGCTCGGAAAGCCTTTGGCCTGGAATCGCTCCAGTGCGGACTGCCGGAGCCCGCTCAGCCAGGGCTCGCGCGCGTCGCCGCTCCGGGAGAACACCTCGTGGTCCTGCAGATAGGCCGTCGTCACGCCGACACCGCCTCCTCGGTGAGCCACTCATAGCCTTTGGCCTCAAGTTCGAGCGCCAACTCCTTGCCCCCCGACTTGACGATCTGCCCGGCCGCCAGCACGTGCACGTGGTCGGGCACGATGTAGTTAAGCAGCCGCTGATAATGCGTAACCAGGATGGTCGCGTTGTCCGGACGCCGGAGCTTGTTGACTCCGCCCGCCACGATCCGGAGGGCATCGATATCGAGCCCGGAGTCCGTTTCGTCGAGGATGGCAAGCCTCGGCTCAAGGACAGCCATCTGCAGGATCTCATTTCGCTTCTTCTCGCCACCGGAGAAGCCGGCGTTCACTGCCCGGGACATGATCTCCGGCCCCCATTCCACCAGTTTGAGCCGCTCCTCGACTAGATCCATGAAGTCAAGCGGATCGATCTCTTCCTCGCCCCGGGCCTTGCGGATCTCGTTGAGCGCGGCCCGCAGGAAGTAGGCGTTCGAGACTCCCGGAATCTCGACCGGGTACTGGAACGCGAGGAAGACGCCGGCCTGGGCCCGCTTCTCCGGCTCCATCTCGAGCAGGTCCTGGCCCTGGTACCGGACCTGACCCTCGGTGACCTCATAGGCGGGGTGGCCAGCGAGCACCTGGGCAAGCGTGCTCTTGCCAGAGCCGTTCGGACCCATGATGGCGTGAATCTCCCCGGCCTTCACCGTGAGTGAGATGCCGTTGAGGATCGGCTTGTCGCCCGCCTTCGCGTGCAGGTTCCTGATTTCGAGCATGAAACTTCTCCCTGATTGGCCGTCTCTATCCAACACTGCCCTCAAGGCTCACGCCGAGCAGCTTCTGCGCCTCGACCGCGAATTCCATGGGGAGTTCCTTGAACACTTCCTTGCAGAAACCATTGACGATCATGCTGATCGCGTTCTCGGTATTGAGCCCGCGCTGCTTCAGATAGAAGATCTGGTCCTCCCCGATCTTCGACGTGGAGGCCTCGTGCTCCACGGCCGCAGTCGGGTTCTGCACGTCGATGTATGGGAAGGTGTGCGCTCCGCAGCGATTCCCGATCAGCATCGAGTCGCACTGCGTGTAGTTGCGCGCCCCAGCGGCCTTAGCCAAGACCTTGACCTGGCCGCGGTAACTGTTGTTGCCCTGGCCGGCGGAAATCCCCTTTGACACCACGGTGCTTCGGGTCTCCCGGCCAATATGGATCATCTTGGTACCGGTGTCGGCCTGCTGTTTCCCGTTCACCACCGCCACGGAATAGAACTCGCCCACCGAGCGGTCGCCCTGGAGGATGACGCTAGGGTACTTCCAGGTGATGGCTGACCCCGTCTCGACCTGGGTCCACGAGATCTTGCTGTCGTCCCCGGCGCACTTGCCCCGCTTGGTGACGAAGTTGTAGATGCCGCCCCTACCCTCCGCGTCGCCGGCATACCAGTTCTGCACCGTCGAGTACTTGATGGTCGCGCCCCGTAGCGCGACTAGCTCTACCACGGCTGCATGCAGCTGGTTAGTGTCCCGCTTGGGGGCGGTGCAACCTTCGAGATAGCTCACAGAGGCCCCCTCTTCCGCCACGATCAGCGTGCGCTCGAACTGGCCCGTATCGGCCGCGTTGATGCGGAAGTAGGTGCTCAGCTCCATCGGGCAGCGCACCCCTTTCGGGACAAACACGAAAGAGCCGTCGCTGAATACGGCAGAATTGAGCGCCGCGAAAAAGTTGTCATTATACGGCACCACCGATCCCAGATACTTCCGGACCAGATCGGGATGCTCGCGCACCGCCTCACTCATCGAGCAGAAGATGACGCCCGACTTGGCGAGGGTGTCCTTGAATGTCGTCGCCACCGACACACTGTCGAAGATGGCATCGACCGCGACTCCCGCGAGCAGCTTCTGCTCGCCAAGGGGAATCCCCAGCTTCTCATAGGTCCGCAGCAGCTCCGGGTCCACTTCGTCCAGGCTGCCGAGCGGCTTATTGGTCCGGGGCGCGGAATAGTAGATGATGTCCTGGTAGTCGATCAGCGGATACGTGATGTTGGCCCAGTGATGGGGCTCCTTCATCTCCAGCCACCGCTGATACGCCTTCAGCCGCCACTCCAGCATCCAGCCGGGCTCCTGCTTCTTGCCCGAGATGGCGCGGACAACCCCCTCGTTGAGGCCCCGGGGCAGCGTATCGGACTCGATGTCGGTGACGAATCCGTACTGATACTCCCGGTTAACCAGCGACTCGACCGACGATTCCGGCGACGGACTCATGTGCGCTCCTCCCGGGCAGTTAGGCCCGAGCCCTGCAAGGTCGTGAGAGGCTGGTCCCCCGGCTCGGGGAATCGCACTCGATATTCACAGACGGTGCAACCGTCCAGCATATGCGCCTCTCGCTGGACCGCTGCCGCCAGTACCTCCTCCAGGAACCGCTCCTCGGCTGCGCAGATCTCCGGAAACCGCTCCGCGAGGGCCCGAATGGCGCAGTTGTGCTCGGTCAGGCGCAGTCCGCTCTCACCCGCGCTCCACTCCGCCATGTACCCGCCTTCCACGAGCGCCCGCATTACCCCCTCCATCCGCTTCTCCGGCGGCGCGTCGGCCAGCTCCACCCGGAGCTTTCGGGCCAGATCCGCAAACCGCGTTTCGAGCGCGGAAACCACGGCTTGCCGCCCCGCTTGTTCGGCAACCCGGTCGAGCACCTCCGTCAGCAGCTCCTTGTAGCGCTGCGGAAAGAGCGACTCGCCAGCGGCACTCAGATGCCAGGCGAAGGTCGGCGCGCCAACCCCGCGCTGCTCCCTGCGGTAGCCGATGACTCCCTCGGTTTCCAGCTCCTTCAGATGGTGCCGGATGGCGTTCGAGGAGAGCCGGAGCTGATTGCCCAGTTCCCGGGCCGTCAGCGATCCAACCCGCTTCAATGCGACGAGAATCAACCCACGCGGGCCCTTGTAGGCCGACGGAAGTGATTGCTCGTTCGCCTGTTCAGAGAGCGAAGTTCCCATGGCGACGGAAATGCTAAGGGCGGGTCCCTGGTTTGTCAACTAATTACCATACAATTGGAGATTATCCATAAGTTGTTAACCATGAACACGTTCTATCGTAAGATAGACATAATCGATGGCCCAGCGTGGCAGGAAGCATCATGGTGGTAGCCATTACAACTCCTATCGAGTGGCGATCTGCCGCCCGCGCCTGTCCCGGGCGTCCCTCTCTATTGTGGACCCGACTCATTGTCACAAGATTGGGTCAGTCTCTATTCCCTCTAGACCGGGTGAGACAATGACGATTCACCGGATCCGCGTACTCGGCGACCCGATCCTCCGAACCCGGTGCGAACCGATCGCCAAACCAGGCTCGGCCGCCGTCCGGGTAGTGGTCGACGATCTCCGCGAAACCCTACGGGATTTTCAATCCCGATTTGGCTTCGGGCGGGGGATTGCTGCACCGCAGATTGGTGCCCCAGTTCGCGTCGTCTATGTCGAGATGGACAAGCCCTGGCCCCTGATCAACCCGGAAATCCTCGACGTTGGGAACGAGGACTTCACAGTATGGGACGACTGCTTCTCCTTCCCGGCGCTCCTGGTGCGCGTCTCACGCGCGTACCGGATCAAGGTCCGATATCAGGACCTCAAGGGGAATTGGCATACCGACGAGCTCGAAGGGGATCGGGCAGAACTGCTGCAACACGAGATTGATCACCTCGATGGGGTCCTGGCCGTCGATCGGCCCCACGGCCTTGACCCTTTTTGCCTGCGAGAGGAATGGAATCGCCAGCACGCAGAGGAAAGACGCTACGGTGACCCCGAACCGCGCTCCGCGAGCTACGCCACGGCACACGCCAGCCTGATCTGAAAATGGGCCGATCGGGGGGGAGGGCAGAATCAACCTCACCCGAATCTATTTAGGCCAGCCGGAATTCGAGCCGCTCCACCTGCCCAGGCTCATCGCTCCTGTGATCGCCCGAGTTGATCCCGCGTCCCCTCCGGTAGCGGACACGGGATCGACCGAACAGGAAGAGGAATATCCCAAACATCACGAGGGCGGGCCACAGACCGTGTGCCAGGAGAGTTCCCTCCTCACCTCGTCTGTGCCTGGGCGCCACTCACGCTCGACTTCCTCCGGCGTGCGCTTGAGAATGTTCGCCCCTCGCTGCACCGCGGGATCCCTCCGTCCCCGCCGGAATGCCTCCCCAACGCCACGGCCGCGAGTCGGGCGAAGGCCATATTCACCTCCGCCATCAAACCGCCGGCGAGATCCCGGTCATTCTCCCGCACTCGGTCGATGATCTCACCGAGTTCGTCCCGGCACTCCTCCAGCAGCGTCTCCCCCTCTGGGGTGAGGTGATATACCCACTTGCCCTCGCTTTCCACGCCCCGGACCAGCCCCTGAGTCCAGCGACTGTAGGGTCGGATAGACCGTCCCGGCTCATGGGGGTATAGCACCTATCGTACGATATGTCATTGATTTCGGTCTTCGTGAGGCTGAATAGCTGGAGGCGAAGCACGAAGAATGAGAAACGGAGGGAGGGCGGCGCTCTGGCGCCAGTCGGTCTACGAGGAGGCCGGGTCCGGGTCCGGACCCTATCGCACGATACGGCCTTTGAGATTCATCCGGCCGAGGTTCTCATTGATGCGTCTGACATAGCTCAAGGTTTCGCGGTGGCGCCAGCCACGGACTTGGGGAGCGACGAACTCAATGCTCGACCACAGCCTCGGGTTTAGCGTGCGCTCACGGGCGATATCTTGAGCTTTGAGAATCGGGATCCGGCCGGCATTATAGCTGGCAAACATGAAATGCCGATGATCGTCGCTCTCCACCGAGTCCTCACGCCACCGCAGCCACAGGCGGCGATCGTGGTAGATACCGGCGGCGATGTTCCACTCGATATCGTCTATGGTGGCAAAGGTGGGGTTTCGAGTCTGGATCTCGAAAAAGGTCGAGGGCATGAGCTGCATGATCCCCCTCGCGCCCACCCAACTCTTGGCCCTGGGATTGAGGTTGCTCTCTGTCATGCCCTGCGCTTTGAATAGCCGCCAGTCGAATGCCACCCCGAAGAATCGCTTGGAATACTTGCGGAAGACCGGGTCGTACTGATCATTGGCCCCTTGCGCGGGGAGTGCCCGCGCCAGAAGCAGGCAGTTAAGGAGCAACAGCACGGCGCCGACCCGCGGGGCGCGCGACGCGACGCGACGACGGGTGGCGCTCAATTCAGCGCCCCTCCCACGATGATCGCAATCGCCAGAAACAGCGCCGCAATAAAGATCGCCGCGGCTACATTTCCACGCTTGAGCTCCTCCGCGAAGTTCACCTCGGGCGTGAGCCTGTCGAACGCGCGATAGGCTAGGTACATGAGTATCACCCCCAAGACAGCGTACAGAAAGTTCATACCAATGATTGACCACTCCATGGCACCTCCATTCACCTCGGTCCGTGTGCTCTCGGCGAGTCCCGGGCGTCCAATATGAAGACCTGACCGGCTCAGCGATATGCTCCGGCGCTTGCCCTGGATTGTGGTACTCGCCTCGCTTCTGGGATTCTCACTGGCCGCCCAGGCGCCGGGGGACACGGGTGCGCAACTCATCTCCCACGAGGGCGTGCTCAGGGCATCCGCGCTGGTGGATTCTGTCTTCGTCGACCGCAATCTGGCTACCGCGGTAGTCGACGGCGGTGATTTCACCGCCTATCTCATGGCGCGCCTCGGGGTCAGGACCCTGCCCCCCGACTTCGGGTATCGGGTAACCGTGGACTCAACCCTGATCCGCATTGGAGGCCGCATCGCCGACCTGCCAGCCGAGGCCCGCCAGGCCCTGGCCCAGTTAGTTTTCGTCCTACCGCCCGAGACTCGACTCGAAGCCCAAGTGGAGCTCCTGCCGGCAGGCCGCCAAGCTGTCCGCTTTCACCTGCGTAGCGCCACCGTGCAGGGCCTGGCGGTTCCTGAGCCGTTCCTGGCCGCCCTCATGTCCGACATCGGCCGTCGGTATCCTGCACTAACCGCAACAGGAAGGGACCTTTACGTACAGATGCCCGCCGGCGCGAGGATGCAGTTGGTGATTGGGGGCGTCGCGCTCACTGGACCCTGATTCCCAGGTTGCGCCGCGCCGCCCCGCGGCGCAAACTTGGCCGATGGTTGCGCCAGTCCACTACTCGCACCCCGAGGATTCGTCATGCTGCTCACTCTCCTCACGCTTCTCGCTACACCGCTGCCGTCGCATTTCCCCGCCCCGGCGGCGGACACCGGCCGAACCGTCAGCGGTGTCACGATGCCAGAAACCATCGAGGTCGACGGCCACATGCTGTCGCTGAACGGCATGGCCCTTCGCAAGAAATTCGTCGTCAAGGTGTATGTGGCCGGCCTCTACCTCGCCAGCACGTCCTCCCGCCCCGAAGACATCATCGGCGCAGACGCGCCCCGACAGATGGTCCTCCACTTCATTTCCGGGCACGGCACGAAGAAGAAGATGTGCGACGCGTGGAACGACGGGCTTGAGGCCAATACCAACGGGGCGACGCCCGAGCTCAAGAAGCAGTTCGCCGACCTGTGTGAGATGATGACCGACATCAAGGATGGCGAGACCATGCTGCTCACCTACGTCCCTGGCACAGGTACAAGGATTGACATCGCTGGAGCGGAACGGGGAACAATTCCAGGGAAGGATTTCGCAGACGCGATCCTCCGATGCTGGATCGGCCCGAAGCCCGGCCCGGGTGAAGGCTTCAAGAAGAACCTCCTCGGCCAGTCCTGAGTCCACATTGACCAAGGCCAGCAATCCGGGGCCTCTCGGGGCCCCGGATTGCTCCTCCTGTGCCCCTCCCCGCCCCTGAACGCGCGGCCGCCACCCACACCGCAGAGGTAGGGTCCCCTCAGTACCACTCCCCGACCCGCAGGAAGACCCCATTCCGTCCACCCCCTGCGACGCCATACTCCACCCGGATCGGACCGATCGGCGTCTCAGCGCCCAAGCCCAGACGCCCCCCGGTTTCCCACCGACCCTGCGGAAGCGTGGGTCCCCCGACCGCCGTCTGCCCGCTGGCCGCAGTCAGCCGCACCAGCACCGGGCCGAGCACTCGCTTGGTGACCAACACCTGGACCATCAATTCACGATCACCACGACGCTCGCCGATCTTGAGCCCGGGAAACCCATCCATCCCACCGAGAGGAAACGTCCGCTGCAGGGGGAGGTCCTTCCCCCAGCCGAATCGAACGCCGGGAATCGCGCGGAAACCCGCCCCGAGGCCAATGCTGCGGCGCGCCTCCGCCTGTACCCGCTGGTACGAGTCCGTCAACACCACTTCACCCCGGACTCCACTGGCGCGATATCGTGGTCCGCTGGAGATGCGGAGGAGCCCGCCCAGCCCGTTACCACGCGTGGAGCCCTGTGTATCCCAGGCGTGACCGTAGCCGCCGAGCGTCACCAGCCACTCGCGCCCAAAGCGCTGCTCAAAGCCCAGGAGGCCATCAGCCTCCTCCGTGTTGATATCCGGTTCCGGTGAACCATTTGAGCTGAACTGGCGAATCACTTCCCGAGCAATTGCGCCGGTGAGAACCGGCCGCCGCGGATGCAGGCCTACCGCCGCCGGCCGGAATCCCACGCCCAGCTCCTGCCGGAGTTCTCCCAACATCAGCGTCACAGAGCCCTCGAGGCCCCGCAGCAGCGTTCCGCGATCGGATGCACCCACCCACATCTGCCCGCCGAGATCGTTGTCATAGCTGAGCCCCGCCACCACCAACCGGGCCGGTGCGGGCCGAACGGCCAGGGAAAGCGTGAGAGAATCGGGCGGCCCCGAGGGCTGGATCCATACCTCTTTGTAGTCGTCGGCCTCGCTGACCGCCTGCAGGCGGTCCCGCAGACCAGGAACGTCGAGCCAGTCCCCTTCCTCGATTCCCAGCTGGCGCCGCAGTAGCCCCGCATAGCGGGACGGCCCCTCCACGACCCGGATCTTGGCGACCCGATAGGTGGTGTGCGGCGGCGCCGCCTCGCCATTGCCTAGGCAGACGACCTGGCCAGCGAACGCCGCCGCGGCGGCATCATGTCCGCGCTGGATGATCTCCGACATCTTCTTCGGGGAGAAATCGAGCGCCGCGAACGAATCCACCGGAGGGCGCACCACACGATCCTCGAGCCCGAGCGAATCGAGAGGCTGAGTGAAGAGGTAGCCAACGAGCAGATCCGCGACGGCCAGCGGATCGTCGGCTCGGACCGAGTCAGGGGGACGCCAGCCCACGTCCGACACGATGACCCGCATCGCTCCGGCGCGCCGCGCCGCGGCAATCGGCACGTTGGCGGCCAAGCCACCATCGATCAGGTCCCGCCCATCGATTCGTTCTGGGTCAAACACCAGCGGGATGGCCATGCTGGCCCGCACCGCACGCGCTAGATCACCACCGGCCAGCACCACCTCTGCCCGTGTCCGCAGCTCCGTCGCAACGGCACGGAAGGGAATGGTGAGGGAATCGAAATCCCCCCGCGCAGCCAGATTCCCACGAAGCAGTAGTTTGTTGAGAGCCGCACTCACCGCCGCCTCGCGGGCCCCGGCTTCTCCCGTGCGGAATCCGCCTGCCCCTGGTTGCCAGACGATCAGCGGGCGCCGCTCCCCAAGGGAGCGAGGGGTGCGCGGGTCGCCGCTCGAGAACATCTGCCCGAGGCCGAGGCTCCGGGCCTGTTCCTCCATCTGATCCGGGGAGAACCCACTGGCGTACATCGAGCCGATGATGGACCCCATGCTGGTCCCGACCACCAGATCGGGCCTGATGCCGAGGCTGTCCAGCACCTGGAGCACACCAATGTGCGCCAGACCCTTGGCGCCCCCGCCGGAGAGGACCAGCGCAAGTGGACCCGGCGCGGGGCAGCTTTGCCCGGAAACGGGTGCTGGAGAGCCGAGACAGCAGGCAAGAGTGACGCTGGATGCGACAGCCATGCGACGCATAGCTGAGAACATAATCTGCCCCCTTGCGCCCACCCGCAGGGGGCCATAATACTTGGCGTCCGTAAGCCCCGCCTCCGCCAACGCGAAGGGGGTGGTGCCGGTTGATTCCCGACGAGGAGCAGCAGAATGACTTATGTGATCGTTGAAGCCTGCATCGGCGTCAAGGATCGCGCCTGTGTGGACGTGTGCCCCGTGGACTGCATCTACGAGGGCGAGGACATGCTCTACATCCACCCGGACGAGTGCATCGACTGCGGCGCATGCGAGCCCGAGTGCCCGGTGAATGCCATCTACCCGGAAGAGGACGTCCCGGCCAACATGCAGTCCTACATCGCGAAAAACAAAGAAATCTTCACCAGCGACACTCCTCCCGGCAAACCGAAGAAGTAGGCCTGTTCTATCAAGCCGGCGGCTATTACGGCCGGCCCGCCTTCGCTATGCTAGTCGACCCTCCCCTGCCCGCCAGGGGAGGGTCGATCGCTCGGGGCTGGCCCGCCCACAGTGTCGGCGACGCTGTAACAGAGAGGCGCCCCGGAGCCGTACTGCCTGGCCGCGGCTCCGGGGCGTTTGTTGAGGAAGGGTACAGCGTGAGCGTCGTCGCCATCTGTGGTGTGGGCAGCCGCCGCTCACGGTGATAGACGCAGGGCCAGCCCGAAAGGTTGCAACCCTATCCTAGCCCGACGGCGGCCAGAAAATCGGCCAGAGCAGCGGTGGCCGCTTCGGGCCGCTCCACCGGGCTCAAATGCCCAACCCCCGGCAAGACCACCAGCCTGGCGCCGGGGATGGCGTCGGCCATCGCCTGAGCGTGCTCTTTCGGGGTGATCTGGTCCTCTGCGCCCGCGATGACCAGGACCGGAACTCCGGCGAGCGTCGGCAGCAACGACATGCAATCGGGCCGATCTCGCAGTGCCCCCAGCGCTCCGAGGATTCCCGCCAGCGGGGTCCCCGCCATCATCCGGCGAAGCCGATCGACCAGGGCAGGGTTCTCCGCAAGCGCGGCGGGCGCCAACAACCGCGGCAGCATCGTGGCCGCCACCGATGCCGCCCCGCCCTCTCTCGCCTTGGCCCCAGCGACATCACGAGCCTTCCGTCCCTCTGGGGTGTCGGCCTCGGCACGGGTATTCATCAGCACCACCCCACGCACCCGTTCGCGGGTGCGGCGCAGCATCTCGAAGGCGATGTAGCCTCCCATGGAAACACCACAGAGCACCACCCGCTCGACGCCGAGGGCGTCGAGGAGGGCAAAGAGATCGTCAGCGTAGGTGGCCATGCTATACCCAAGATCTGGTGCATCGGACTGCCCCATGCCTCGCAGATCGGGGGCGATCCGCAACCACCCCTCAAGGTGCGCCAGCTGATGCTCCCACAGGGTGTGGTCCAGCGGGTAGCCGTGGATGAAGAGAATTGCAGGCCCCTTGCCGCGCACCTCCACCGCCAGGTTGACTCCGTTCACCGCGATGCGGCGGAGGGTACCCGGCAGTTCGCGGTCTGCCATCACCTCCTGAAGCATCTCCGGGACGGGCACGGGAGCGCCTTGCTGGTTCACGCAGACGAATACCAGTTCCGCGGTGGCGATCAGCGCATCGTCGCGGACACGGCGGGCGGTCTGTCGGAAGGTGAAGCTGGTTCGCCCAAAATGGACCAAGATCTGGGTAAACCGGAGCACGTCGCCTGGAAACGCCGGTGCGTGGTATTCGACGAGCGACTTGCGCACCGCCGGCCATGCACCCGCTCGGGAGAAGAAGTCCATCCCAGGCCCCCGCGCGAGCATCTCCCACCGGGCTCGCTCGAAGAGCGAAAGGAACGAGGCCTGGTTCAGGTGCCCGTAGGCGTCGCACTCGTCGGGATAGACGGTCAGATCAATCTCGGGAGGGGCCACATCGCCTCCGCGTACCCGTGTGCCTCACGCACGAGGAAGGGCCCCCCGTGAGGAGGGGGGCGAGCCGCGGGTCAAAAGTATGTCAGAAGCAGAGATGCCGACAGCAGCCGGCGAGGGTCGAGCCACTACTCGGTGACGCGCCGTGGCCAAGAGGCGGCGCAGAACCCACGCATCGCCCGCAGTTTCTTGCCGCCCAACGAGGCACCAACAAGATCCTCCCGCTTGACGAGCAACGCTTCGAGTCCGAGCCGGTCCGCCAGACGAGCGGGAGAGTCACACAAAAACCAGCGTAAGTGATGTCGGGCAGGCGTACAGGGCCGCTGGGGCAGGGAGGTGCGCCATCAACCCAGCTAGATTGCACCTTCATTGTCCCTCCGACTTGAACCTTCAACTGCCCCTCATATGAAGCCAGCCACCGACTATATCCGCCATGCCGCGAAACTTGCGCGGAAACTGCAGCTGGACGCCGCCCTGGGCGGCAAACCCGAGCCGGATGCCGAGTTTTTCAAGACCCTCTCAAAGGCGTTCGAGGAGATCGCGGCCGGACTCGAGCTGGTCAGCGCTCGTGAGTGACGCGCCGGGGCGGCAACGCGAGTTCGTGTACCTGGACTCCCAGGAGCTCTTCGCGGGCTTCGCGGCCCAAATCGCCGGCACCCCTCTGCTTGCCGTCGACACCGAGGCAGCGAGCTTCCACCGCTACCGAGACCGGATCTATCTCGTTCAGCTCTCGACCCGAGAGCACACCGCCGTCGTCGATCCGCTCGCCGTGCCGGATCTGAGCCTGCTTGGCCGCATGCTCGCCGACCCCGCGGTGGAGACGGTGTTCCACGATGCCGACTACGACCTCCGGATCCTCCATCGCGACTATGGCTACACGGCCGCCAAGCTGTTCGACACCCGGGTCGCCGCGCAACTGCTCAACGAGCCCGGCATCGGCCTGGCAGCGCTGCTGGAGAAGTACCAGCGCGTTACGCTCGACAAGAAATACCAGCGTGCCGATTGGTCACTCCGCCCGCTGCTCGCGGGGATGCTTGAGTACGCCGCCGACGACACACGGTATCTCCCGGCCCTCCGGGACATCCTGCGCGACAAGCTGGTGGCCGCGGGCAGGTGGCACTGGGCTGAGGAGGAGTTTGGGCTGCTGGAACAGGTACGCTGGGCGCCGGCAGGACCGCCCGAGGAGGCATACCTGCGCCTCAAGGGCGCCCGGACACTGAAGGGACACCAGCTGGCCGTGCTCCGGGAACTCGTCGCGTGGCGCGAGCAGACCGCCGCGGAACTCGATCGGGCACCGTTTCGGGTGCTGATGAACGAGGCGCTCCTGGGCATCGCGAAGACGATGCCGGCGGACGAGACCGCGCTGCGGGACCTCAAGGTCCTCTCCCCCGAGCAGCTGCGGAGGCGGGGAAGCGATCTCCTGCAGGCGGTCGCCCGGGGCGTGCGGGCTCCCGTGGACAGCATCCCGGTCTTCGAGCGTACTCGGCGCCCGCCACCGGACTTGGCGTTCGAGGCCCGATGGGAGCGGCTCAAGGCCGCTCGCAACGCAGTCGCGGAGCGATTGCCCCTCGCGCCGGGCGTGCTGTGCCCCAACGGGATCCTCGAGGCAATTGCGCGAGTCGAGCCAACGAACGTCGCCCAACTCACCGCGGTCGAAGGAATGCGGGACTGGCAGCGGGAGGTGCTGGGGGAAGAACTGGTGAGAGCGAGCGTGCGGTCCTAAGGACACCAGTGCCCAGTACTGAGTGCCCAGTGCCCGCAGGTACTCGGTGCAAAGATCACTTCTAGCCCCCCAGGAACGCCCGAATCCGCGGGTCCATCCTCTCAGGCGTCCAGTACGGCTCCCAGACGATCTCCACGTCGACCGACGCAACCCCCTCGAGATCTGCCACTGTCCGCTTGACATCTCCCACGATTTCGGCACCAGCCGGGCAGCCCGGCGAAGTGAGAGTCATCTTGACGTGGACGTCGCCGGCCTCGCTCACCCCGATGTCGTATACCAAGCCGATATCAACAATATTGAGGTTGAGCTCCGGATCCTTCACGCCTCGGAGCGCCTTCCTGATAGTCTCTGATGTCTGCATACGACCTCCTGGAGGGAATCGTAGCCTTGGAACAGGGCGCAGGGAACAGCAAGGACCGCGGCAACCGGGTTCTCCGCCCATTCTTCCCCTGCTTTCTGCTGCTTAGCCTCCCGTCTCCGCTACCACGGCGTCGGCCAAGGCTCCCCGCACCGCGCGGAGAGCGCGGATAGAGTGGCCCATCCTCGGGCCGAAGCTCCGATTGGTCAGCAGTACCAGGAACAGGTCGCGGTCGGGGTCCACCCACATCAGGGTCCCGGTCCAGCCGGTGTGCCCGAAGGCACGTTGGGAGAGGAGGTGGCCATAGGCGGAGTCGTCGCGGTGGCGGGGATCGGGCCGCTCCCAGCCGAGGAGACGGGTGGCGGCGGCACTGTCCGGGGTAAGGAACGTTTGTACCGTCTCGGGCTGAAAGAGCTGGTAGCCGTCGACTGACCCCTGATTCAGCCAGAGACGGGCGAACCGCGCCAGATCCGATCCGGTACTGAATAGCCCCGCGTGACCCGCGGCGCCCCCCATTCGTTCAGCGTTCTGATCGTTCACGCGACAGCAGACCGGATGCCCGCGCCACTGGCCTGTGGGCGCCGTCTGTCGGACCTTGGTCTCGTCGGGGCGATAGCGTGAACGGGTCATCCCCGCGGGCCCGAGCACGGCGCGCGTCACAAATTGCTCGAGCGCTTCCCCCGATGCCGCCTCCACCAGAAGGCCCAGAAGAAGAAAGTTGAGATCGCTGTATTCGGCCGCGGTCCCGGGCGGGCGGCGAAGCGGTGTACGGTAGAGAAGCGCGATCGCGCTGTCGCGGGTGCGGGTGACACGGAAGAATTCGACGTAGCTGGGAAGCCCACTGGTATGGTCGAGAAGTTGCCGGACCCGCACCCGCTCCTTCCCGTCGCCGATGAAGCGGGGGAGATAACGGACGACCGGAGCGTCGAGCTCGATCCGCCGGTCCTCCAGCAGCCGCATCACGGCGGTCGTGGTCCCGACCACTTTGGTCAGAGACGCGAGATCCCAGAGAGTCGAATCGGGCGAGGGTACTGCGGAGCGCGTGCTCCAGGTCAGGTGCCCGAACCCGCGGGCGTGAACCACCCCCGCCCTCCGACCGATGACGAGCACGGCGCCCGGGTAGATCCCCGCGCGCACCCCCTGCTCGACGATGGAGTCGGCTGCGTGGAAATCCTGAGCGTGCAGAGACCCAACAGTGGAGCAAAGAGTAGTTGCCATTACTACCCACACTATCACTGCAGCCTGCTCCGGGTCGCGGTGCCGATCCACCCGGTGGGAAGCTCGTAAAGCAACCGAAGCGAAAAGCGGTCGCGATCAGTGAGGGAAGTCGCCGTCGCGATCGGGTACATCGCGTCGTCCGCATGACTGGAGTGCGGCAGCCCGAGCGCATGACCGAGTTCGTGCAGAACGATGGCGCGTCTGGCCTCAGGTGCAAACGGTCGACCGGTAGACGGGGAGCGGACGGCGAGGTAGACGGTGACACGGTGCACCCGGCCGAACTTGTCCCAGGTCACGTCGGCGGCACCGGCGCGGTCGGCCTCGAGGGTGTCCGCCCAGCGCACGATCATCTTCACATCGACGGTGTCCGCCTGCTCCAGAAAGCGCAGTCCCACCGCCCCTGGCGACCAGGCCTCGAGCGCCTGTCGGACCTCCGACACCATATCCGTGATGAACCCCGGGGGCCCGCCGGGTACGATCGCGAGAGCGATCGCCTCGGAGCCAACCGGCCAGCGGCGCACCGTCGAATCAGGTCCGGCGAAAAGCGAGTCGAGGTAGTGCCGAGCCACTTCCGCACCCAACCGTACCCGAGCTCCTGCCCGGGTCAGGGAGTCCGGGAGCACGGCGACTCCGCCGAGCGGGTCGGCGGCGAGCCGGTGCAACCGGTCAGTGCCCTCTGGCGTGAGCGTCAACTCGCCCGGAGCCGCGCCCGCGGCGGTGTGGCTGAGCGGCGCGGCCGTGTCCTGCCGCGCCACGCGGAGCTTCGCGATAGCGCCGGCGGAGACCAGGAAGATCAGCAGACCGGCCAAAATACGTCGCAGCATGATGATTCCGAATATTGGGAGGTAACGGCCCCCGGCGCCATGGCTGGCGCCCGGAGGGGTGCGCCCCTAGAATTTCGCCAGCCGCACGGCCCCGACCCGCCAGCCCATTTCCCGGGAGTTCCCCAGCACGTGGCTTCTAGAGTTTCGCGGGCCCTGATCCGCTGGCGCTGGCCCATCATCGTCTTCTGGACGGTGCTCGGGTACATCGCGGCGAAGAAGGCTCCGCAGGTAGTTCAGGTCCTGAACGTCCGGGGGGGGACCCGGGAGCCCACCGAGGCAAGCACGGCGGACCGGCTGCTCCGCGAACGATTCCCCAAGCCGCTCAACGACTTCTTCGCGGTGACCCTGGAAACGGCGACATCGGTCGACAGTACACCAGGACGCCTCCTTCTTGACAGCCTCATCGCCAAGTTCGAACGCCAGCCGTACATCAATACCGTCGCCTCCTTCCGCTCGACCCGGGACTCGACCTTCATCAGCCGGGACGGCCACCGCACGTTCCTCGTCCTCGGCATGGATGCCGACCGAGCCGACAGCATCGGAAAGCTCGTTGGCCCGGTCCGGCGATTGGTGCATGAGGCCTTCGCCGAGACCGGGACCGACAGCAGCGCCTGCAAGGTGCGCGTCACAGGCCGCTCTCCGCTGGACCTCGATATACGCGCGGTCGTCGCGGCCGACAGTCGCCGGGGGGAGATGCGGCTGCTGCCGCTCACTGCGGGTATCCTCCTGCTTGCGTTCGGCGCGCTGGTAGCGGCCATCCTGCCGTTGATCGTCGGATTCCTCGCGATCTGGATCACCCTAGCCATCGTGGTCGTCCTGGCGGACTACACGCCGATGTCGGTGTTCGTCCTCAACATGACCACGATGCTCGGGCTGGGCGTCGGGATCGACTACTCACTGCTCATCGTCACCCGCTTTCGGGAGGAGCTCAACCGGGGCCTCCGGCGACGGGAGGCCGCGGCGCGGGCGCTGTCCACCGCCGGCGCGGCCGTGCTCACCTCAGGCATGACCGTGGTGGTGGGCTTCGCCGCGCTGCTGCTCACACCACTAGTCGAGACCCGGAGCGTGGGCATTGGCGGGCTGGTCGTCGTGGCAGTCGCGGTCGCGCTGTCGACGACGCTGCTGCCGGCGCTGCTCGCGGTGCTGGGCCGCCAGATCGACCGGCCACGCTGGCTCGCTCGCCGGCTCACCTGGTATCACGCGCCCACCGCCTGGGAGCGGTGGGCCCGGAACCTCGGGCGTCATCCCCGCCGAGCGCTGCTCGTGGGCGGGACAGTGATCGCGCTGCTCACGGCACCGGTGTTCTGGATCCGGATCGGACTCCCTTCACGCAACTGGTGGCCCACGGCCACGGAAGCCGGTCAGGGGGTCCAGACGCTCGAGCGGATGGGTGTCGCGAACTTCATCCTCCCGGTGCGGATCCTGGTCGAGGTCCCCACCGACCAGTCCGCAATCAGCGCTGCCAGCCTCCGGGGACTCCGGGCAATCTCGGATTCGCTCAGAGCGGACCCCCGGGTAGCGCAGGTGCGGAGCATCGTCGATCTCAAACCGGAGACATCGATCCTCGAGTACTCGGTGCTCTACAGCAATATGGATGACGCGCGGGCGCAGTACGGCGCTTTTCTGGACGCCTATCTCAGCCGGGACCAGCGGGTGGCGCTGATCGACGTCGTGCTCCGGGACACCACGTCCCTCACCTCCGGCATGGATCTCTCCCGCAAGGCCAGGGTACTTGCGCGCGATCCGCCCAAGCAACTGCGGCAGGCCCGGATCGTCGTAGGCGGCTACACTGCGGCCTCGCTGGACCTGCAGGAGGTGCTGCTGCACCGCTTCCCGATGCTGGTAGTCCTGATCCTCGCCTGCACCGGGATCATGCTCGCCCTCGTCTTCCGCTCATTCCTGGTACCCATCAAGGCCATCATCATGAACACACTTTCGGTGAGCGCCACTTTCGGCCTCATCGTCCTGGTGTTCCAGCACGGATTCGGCGCCGCGATATTCGGGCTCGATGGTTCAACCTCCGCGATCTTCGTGGTCGTGCCCGTCCTGGTCTTTGCGGTCGTGTTCGGCCTGAGCATGGACTACGAAGTCTTCCTGCTGGCCCGGGTGAAGGAGGCGTTCGACAAGACCGGCAATAACGAGAAGGCCACCGAGGAAGGGCTCTCCGCTACCGCGTCGGTGATCACCTCGGCCGCGCTAATCATGATCCTGGTCTTTGGGGTGTTCGCCTTCGCCCGGGTGCTGGCGATGCAATTCCTGGGCTTCGGGCTGGCGGTGGCGGTACTGCTCGATGCCACGATCATCCGGATGGTGCTGGTGCCCGCGATTATGCACCTGGCAGGAGAGTGGAACTGGTGGCCAGGTGTGAGAAGACACAAGAAGTGAGCAGGTACAGGGCCGCACATTCCACCGCCCCGCAGACCATTACGAGCAGCTGATCACTCCGTCAGTACCCGCCGGGCCGACGGGCGCGGCGTCCCCCACCACGATGTAGCACCTCCTGGGCGTCCGGGTGTTGGAGGCGCTTCCCGACCATCCCGACGGGGTGGCCTCGTGGATCACAATGCTGTCCCCGGGCGAAGGCCGGGGGTTGAGTGAATCGAGTGTGGCGCTGTAGAAACGGTTCTGGAAGTAGAATGCCTCCTGCTCTTCGGCGATTGCCCGAAGATCGGACGTCATGGCCGCAATGGCGGCCTTGTCCTTCGAGGCCTGCAGCCGGAGATAGCCCATGCCCGCCAGGATACCGAGAACGACAATCACGACAAGAAGTTCGATGAAAGTGTAGCCCCGCCGCGTCATCGTTTCGCCTCCAGCCAGTTGGGTCCCGAGCCGACATCTACCACGAGGGGGACCTTGAGCTGCGCCGCACCCTCCATGTGCCGTTTCACGAGGGCCATCACGGCGTCCACCTCCCCCTCAGACACTTCCAAGACGAGTTCGTCATGTACCTGAAGCAGGAGCCGTGCCCCGAGGCCTCCGGTCTGCAGGGCGTCGTGAATCCGGACCATTGCGATCTTGATCAGGTCCGCCGCCGACCCCTGCAGCGGGGAGTTCTGGGCGGTGCGCTCCGCAAAGGCGCGCAGATTGAAGTTCTTGTCGTTGATCTCCGGGATGTAGCGCCGGCGCCCGAAAAGAGTCTCTACGTAACCGTGCTCCCGGGCCAGCTTCACCTGCAGATCGAGATACGCCCGCACCCCGGCGAAGCGCTCGAAGTACTGTGCGATGAAGGCTTTGGCCTCCTCCTGGGAGATGCCCAGCTGGCGGGAAAGCGCGAACGGACCCTGACCGTAGATGGTGCCGAAGTTGATGGTCTTCGCCCGGGCCCGCATCTCCGCCGTCACTTGGGCCAGGGAGACCCCGAAAATCAGCGCCGCCGTCTGGCGGTGAATGTCTCCCCCCGACCGGAACGCCTCGATGAAGGCCGGGTCTTCCGAGAGGTGCGCCATCAGCCGGAGTTCAATCTGGGAGTAGTCGGCGACCACGAAGCGGCACCCGGGCCCTGGTACGAAGCCCTTACGAATCTCCTCCCCCCGCGGGGTACGCACCGGGATGTTCTGCAGGTTCGGCTCCGACGAGCTGAGCCGCCCCGTGGCCGCCCCGGTCTGGTTGAAGCTGGTGTGGATGCGCCCGGTCATCGAGTTGATGCGCGTGGGCAACACCTCCACATAGGTTGACTTGAGCTTCTGCAGCTCACGGTGTTCCAGGATGAGCCTCGGGACTTCGTGGCCCAGCTCCGCCAGCTGGTCGAGCACCTCGGCGTCGGTGGAGGGTCCGGTCTTGGTGCGCTTGAGGACCGGCAACTGCAGCTTCTCGAATAACAGCGCGGCGAGCTGTTTGGGCGAATTGAGATTCACTGAGGTACCCGCCACCTGTGCGATCTTCCCCTCAAGGTGCATCAGGTCCCGGGTCAGCTCGCCGGCCAGCCGGGCGAACAGGGCCCGGTCGACCGCGATCCCGTCCCACTCCATGTCCACCAGCACCGGCAACAGCGGCATTTCGATCGTCTGCAGCAGCCGCTCCAGCCCCATGTCCCGGAGCGCTGGCGCGAAGAACTCGTGCAGCGCGAGCACCGTCGCGCTGTCGGCACCGCAATAAGCGGCTGCCTCTGGGATCGGCACCTCCGCGAAGGGAATCTGGGCCTTCCCCTTGCCCGTGAGATCGCTGTACTGCCGCATCGCCCGACCCAGATGCTCTAGGCTCAGGGTGTCGATGGCGTGGGAGCGCCGGCCCGGATCCAGTACGAAGCTCGCGAGCATCGAGTCATACGCGACACCCGCCAGCTCCACCCCGGCACGGCGCAAAACCTGCCAATCGTACTTGATGTTGTGTCCCGCCTTGGACACCGCGGGATCACGGAGCAAGTCAGCGATCGGGGTACACAGCGGATTGGTGATCGGTGGCAGGTTCCTCACGGGGGCCGGCGCCGCCAGCTCCCCCGCAGACGGCTGGTGGCCGAACGGCAGGTACCAGACTTCCCCGGGGCCAGCCGCGAGGGAGAGCCCGATCAGTCGCGCGTTACGGGGCTCCAGCGAGGAGGTTTCGGTGTCGAGGGCGACCAGCGGCACCCTCCGCAGGCGGTCGGCAATCCCGGATAGCCGCGCGGGATCGTCGACAATCGTGACAGCGCCGGCGGATAAGGCAGGTGACACGGATGCGGTAGCCGGGGCTTCCTCGGTCCCCCGGTCCGCTGCTCCGCCGTCTATCAGCCGCCGCACCAGCGAGTGCAACTCCAACTCTCCGCAGAGCCTGAGCAGGGCCGCGCGATCGGGCTCCACCTCCTTGAGAGCCCGCTCGTCCAGCGTGACGGGGACATCGGCGCGGATGGTGACGAGCTCCCGCGACAGCCGGGCGTCGGCCGAGTACTGCAAGAGCGCCTCTCGAGACCGCTTGCCCTTCACCTCAGCTGCCCGAGCGAGCATCGCCTCGAGGTTGCCGAACTCCTGCAACAGCTCGACCGCCCCCTTGCTACCGATTCCTTTCACCCCCGGGACGTTGTCCGAGGCATCGCCCACCAGCGCGAGGTAGTCCACGACCTGGCCCGGCGGAACGCCAAGTCGTTCGGCGGCGTTGCTCTCGTCCACCCATAGCTCGTCCACCGCTGCAGGGCCGCCCCGCCCGGGGTTGAGCAACGCCACTCCAGCGCGGATCAACTGATAGAAGTCCTTGTCCCCGGAGACCAGGACCACCTGCCATCCCCGCTCCACACCCAACCGCGCGAGCGTGCCCATGACGTCGTCCGCCTCGTAACCGGGGACGCTGATCACCGGCACCCGGAAGGCAGCGAGCAGTTCCTCGATCCGCTCCACCGAGCGATCGAAGTCGGCCTGCAGCTCCTCGTCGAGTTTCTCGCGAGTGGACTTGTACTCGGGATACAGCTGGGTGCGAAACGAATCCCCGGCATCGTGCACCCAAGCGAGGTAATCGGGCTGGTATTTCTCCCGCAGCCGCAGCAGGAAGTTCACCACGCCCCACGCCGCGGAGGTGTTCTCGCCCCTCGCTGTCCGCAGCGGCCGGGTGATCAGGGCAAAAAAGGCGCGATAGATCAGCGCATAGCCGTCGATCAGGAACAACCGCGGCGGATTGTGTGGGGGCATGGGGGACCAAAGATGGCTGGAGGGCCCGAAGGGGCGGTAGAGGCGGCGGGAAGGTGAGGGTCGGGAACCACCACTCCCCGCTGCATCGGCCTCTCCTGTCTAGGCCGCCTACCCGCCCAGGCGAGTGACCACACGCTCCAGCTCCACCCGGGAGGCTGGTGTCAGGCGGAAACGCCCAAAGCCGGTCTCATCTACGAAGTAGAGCACCAGTTGGGCCTGGGTGTAGCCCCAGCGGATCAGTCCGCCCTCGCTCGACGGACTGGCGTCAAACACCTCGTCCGGCTCTCCCAGGCGGATCAGCACCTCGCCCCGGTCAGTGCGCCAGCCCACGACACCCTCGCCCCGGAACCGCGCATTGGCGAGGGCCAGCCGGGCGAAGTACTCATCCAGCCCTTCATGTGCCGCGGTGGCCGCGTTGGGATCGGTGGCGCGCCAGAACGCCTTCCACAGGCGCCCGCGCTCGTTGATCCCTGCCTTACGCAGGGAGTCGAGCGCGGGTGATGGCGGAAAATAGCGGAGCAGCGACAGCATGTCCTCGAAGTTGGTGACCACCCACGCCTGCGAGAACGAGATGATTGCCCGGGTACTGTCGGCGTGCGGGGGCGTGCCGACGACGATGCGGATCTCCCCGAGCGGTGCCGAGTTCGGGGCAAAGCGCAGCACCGTGCTCTCGACCTCCCGGCCGCCGGCGAAGCGCAGCGTGTCGGAGATGACCACGCTGTCGCGGGCGTCGATAAGCCGGACGGGCACCACCGTGGGCCCCGCCAGCTGGTAGCCCTCCACGTAGGCCACCGCCGTGTCCCCCCCGTACGCAATCGTGCCCCGCGGATTGAGGATGATCGCCACGGGGGTCGCCCGGGTGCCTCGTCCCTTAGCCTGGTAGGTAAGTCGGGGTGCCGAGTAGGTGCCCGGCCCAAACGCGGGCACCTGATAGGTCCCCTCTGCGCGACTGGCCTTCTGAAGTGCGTGGTCCGTCACCGTCACGCTCACCTTCCACTCGCCGGGGGCAAGCGTGAGTCCCTCCTGATACAGAATGCTCTCGTCGCCCCGCTGAGTTTCTCCGAAGGTGCCAACCCGAATCACCTGGTCCTTTGCCGCCCGGACGGGCGTGCCACCGGCGGAGGATTGGGCGACAACCTCGACCCGGTAGTGGGCGAGGAACGCATCGCCTTCGCGCTGGAAAGCGAGATTGCGGGTTTCCAGCGAGAGCCCGAGCAGGACGATGGTGGAATCCCCGGGGCCCGCCAGAAACGCGACGTCCGCCACGAACGGCAGCGGCGCGCCGGCCGTGAGCCGGCCAAGTCGGCGGTACACGCTGGCGAGATCCAGCACCTGGGTGAGGGTCTCGCCCTGACCATCGGGGGCTGGCTGGCCTCCAACCCGTCCCCAAGAGCCGCAACCGAGAAGAAACATCGCGGCGGCAGCGCCGCCGACCTGCCGATATCGAGACATGGACCTAGCTTAGTGGCCGGGACGAGGGAGCTCAAGCATGCCTGCTTGCTCGCTCACCGGGGCGGGACTAGCTTGAGTGATCCCATGAGCCAAGACAGCCTCATCGGCCGGACGGTGGCCGGCTACCGCCTCCTGCAACACGTCGGTGAAGGCGGCACAGCTATGGTCTACAAGGCCGAACATCCCCAGCGCGGGATGGTCGCCCTCAAGGTGCTGCGCGCCCGCCTGGCGCAAGACCCGGTCGCGATCAAGCGCTTTCTACGCGAGGCGGAGTTCGGCTCCCGAGTAAACCACCCGAACATCGTACGGACCTACGATTACGGCCAAGTCGACGACCTCTACTACCTCGCGATGGAGTGGGTCGAGGGCGAGGTGCTCGAGAAGTTCGCCATCCGCTCCGGCCAGCTGGCGCCCGCGCTGGTCGCCACGATCATCGAGCAGATCGGCGCCTCCCTCACGGCCACACACGCGCAGAATATCATCCATCGCGACCTCAAGCCCGCCAACATCATGTATAACCCCGCAACCCAGCGAGCGGTGCTTCTCGATTTCGGCATCGCGCGGGACGCGGACCTGAAGCCCGAGGAGCGGCTAACCCGGACGGGGTTTTTCGTGGGGACCCTCCAGTACGTGGCTCCCGAAGCTCTCTCCGGCGAACTCGTCAACGAACAGGCAGACGCCTACAGCCTCGCCACAATCGCGTACCACCTGCTGACGGGCGCCCTCCCTTACGGCGGGCGCTCGCCGCGCGAGCTGTTTCAGCAGCTGCTGACGCAGCCACCGATTCCACTCAACCAGGCAGTGAAAGGTCTAAAGTTCCCGCCCGCCGTCGAGGAGGCAGTGATGGTGGGGCTGGAGCGCGATCTGACGAAGCGCTGCAAGACGGTGGACGAGTTCACCGCAAATCTTTGCACCGCGCTGCGCCAAGGCGGGGACCGCAAGGGTTTCCTCAAGGGCCTTTTCGGCAAGTGACACCGTCGGACCCCGTCGCGCTTGACCGCCTTATCCTCGAGCGCTCCGTCAAACGCGGCCACTTCGTTCTCGCCTCTGGCCGCACCTCCAGCTTCTACATCGATTGCCGCCTGACCACCATGTCCGCCGAGGGCCTGGTGCTGATCGGCCGGGTCGGGCTTCAGGCCATCCGCCGAGCCCGGTGGTCGCCCCGCTCGGTCGGGGGGCTCACCATGGGTGCCGATCCCGTGGCCTACGCCATCGCAGCGGCCAGCGCCGCGACGCCCCCGAAAATCGACGCGTTCAGCGTGCGCAAGGAAGCCAAGACCCACGGCACGGGCCGTCGGGTGGAGGGAAATTTCTCCGCCGGCAGCGCGGTCGTGGTGGTGGAGGACGTGATCACCACTGGGGGCTCCGCACTCAAGGCGATCGAGGTGATCCGTGAGGAGGGTGGGACGGTGATCGGTGTGCTCGCGGTAGTGGATCGGGAGGAAGGCGGCCGTGCCGCACTGGAGGCCGCCGGAGTCGACGTAGTTGCTATTACAACCGCTACCAAGCTGGGCCTCAGGGCCTAGGTCTCCCGCCGGAGCAGGGGCCGAAAACTGGCCCACACCTCCCGATAAGGCGCAATCATCAGGGTGATGAACCGGTCGAGCGCCGTCTCGAACGGGAAACGGCGCCGCAGTTCGGAGCTAGTGATTCCCAACAGCGCTCGCACGTGCCGGCCGAAACTCTGCGGCGACGAGTAGTCCAGCCGGTACGCCACATCCGCGACGGTGTAGCCCGGACGTTCGAAAAGCAGCGTGGCATGCACCAGCCGCACCGCCGCTAGGTAGCCCTTCGGGGACGGCAGGCCGGCGCGGGCGAAGCGGGACATGAGTGTGGTACAGCGGACCCCGAGGCGCTCAGTGAGCTGCCGCGCGGTCCCGACGTCAGGCGCCAGCCGGATCAGCGCCTCCAGGAACAGCCGCGCGTCGGGCGGCACCTGACCGAGGGCCTCAAGGACTGGACCCTGAATCCGGGCGGCGTCGCGAGTCGTTGGCTGACCGAGAACTTGGCGAAGCCGGTGCCAGCCATCAGGACCGGTCACGTCGATCACCTGTCGGACACCGCTGGCGCCGAGGTGGAGCAGCGCCTCGGATCCGGAGGCATCGTGGCGGCTCACCAGGGCCACGGTGGGAATTCCCGGGAAGCCACGAATCAGGTGGTCTAGCTGATCCAGCCGCTCTGCGTGGCATTGGTGGACCGAAACCAGGATCGCGTCCACCGGTCGTTCCCGAACCGTACGAATTGCCTCGGGGATGCTCTCGCGGTGGAGGACCGAGAACCAGCCACTGCCCGCGGCCTCTACCCGGCTGCGTTCGTCCGGGCGGAGTACCGCCGCCACCAGAGGTGGCGCAGCAGGAACGGCAAGGGAAGAGGGGGTCACGGCACGGCTCCAGTCGGGAGGGGGTAAGATGATAGGTGCCGGGATTCAACCCCTCCTCAAGCGACCGGCGGCGCACACTGCAACCTTCGCGGCACGAGCAGCGTCAGTGGGAAGATCGACGTAAGGCCCCCAGGCCATTCGGCCGTCTCCAGCAGGAGGGCTGATTTGCGAATTGCCACCACAGCTTCCGAGTTGATGGGCCGCCTGCAGGTGGCCCTCGGGCCCCAGTACCTCCTGGAGCGGGAGCTGGGGCACGGGGGAATGGGCGTAGTCTTTCTGGCTCGAGACACTACGCTCGACCGGCCCGTGGCCGTGAAGGTCGTCCACCCCGAGCTGGCGGTCCACCGGTCCATCACCCAGCGCTTCTTGGCCGAAGCCCGCATGATCGCGCGGCTGCGGCATTCGAGCATTGTCGCGGTACACAGCGCTGGGGAAACGACGGGGCTGTTCTACTACGTGATGGACTACGTCCCCGGGGAGAGTCTCCGCCAGCGTCTTTCACGGGAAGGTCGACTGCCGGTTGCGGAAGTGGTGCGGATAGTGGCCGATCTCGCCGACGCCCTCAACGCCGCCGGCGAGGCGGGTCTGGTGCACCGGGACGTGAAGCCGGAAAACATTTTGCTCGAAGAGGGAACCGGCCGCGTCATGCTCGCCGACTTCGGGATCGCGCGGGCAATGGCGGCGGCGGCCGATGATGCCAGCACGGGGCAGGGCATGGCAATCGGCACCCCGACATACATGAGCCCGGAGCAGGCGGCTGGCGACACGGTCGACGGGCGCAGCGATCTCTATGCGCTAGCGGTAGTAGCCTATGAAATGCTTGCAGGCCGGCCACCTTTCCGGGCCGACACTGCGGCCGCAGTTGCTTCCAAGCACCTGGCCGAACAGGCGACTCCGGTGGAGACGCTCCGCCCCGATGTGACCCCCGCCTTGGCCCATGCGATCGCCCGGGCGCTGGAGAAGGACCCGGGCGACCGCTGGCAGACGGGCGCGGACTTCAAGCGGGCGGTTCTGGGCGAGACCCCGTTCCCCCGGCCGGCGTCAAGACGGCGGCGACTGGCGTGGATCGGCGCGGTGGCCCTCCCGCTCCTCGGGTTGAGCTTCCTAGCCCTCCGCCCCGGCGGCCCGCCGGCGGGGGTCAATCCGCGACATTCGATCCTCATCCTCCCCTTTGACAACGTCCGCGGGGATCCGGCCGTCGAGTGGCTGCGCGACGGCAGCGTGAGCATGCTCGCGCTCAACCTCTCGCAGTGGACCGACCTGACGGTCGTCGACCACGAGAAGCTTCACGACCTGCTGGAGCGGCGGCACCTTGACCGCCCAGGCACCGTGGGACTTGACATGGCACGGCGCCTGGCGCGGGACGCCGGGGTATGGACCGTGGTGCTGGGTGACTACACCACACTGGGGGATTCCCTCCAGCTGGTCGCACGGGTCTACGACGTCACGACGGGAAGCCGCCTGGACCTGGCGGAGGTGCAGGGCAAGCCGGGTGCCGATGTACGGCCGATGTTCGACCGCTTGGCCTCGAAGCTGCTCAATCTCTCCGGTGCGCCCTCGGGGGTCACGACCGACCTCGCCCAAGCGACGACCGCATCCCTCGAGGCATACCGTGCCTACCTGCAGGGCATCGACGCGCTGAATGCCTGGAACCTGGGTCAGGCTGACCGGTCGCTACGGCGGGCGATCGCGCTGGACACCACCTTCGGATTGGCCTACTACAAGCTCTCACTCACCCGTGGTTGGGTCGCCGGAGCCAACGACTCCCTTGGCTTGGAGGCGATCCGGCAAGCCACCCGATTCGCGGATCGGCTGCCGGAGCACGACCGCGCGATGGTGGGCGCATACCGGCGGTTCCTCGAAGGCGACTACGCCGGCGGGCGCGCGGCGTACCGGGCACTCCTCGCGCGCGACTCCAGCGATGCCGATGCCTGGTACGGCCTCGGCGACGTCACCTTCCACGATCCGACGGGGAAGTCCGAGCCGGCGAGGATGACGGAATCACTCCGGGCCTTCAAGCGTGCCATCGCGCTCGACCCGGACAACTACCTCGCCTACGAACATCTGGCCCAGATCTACCTTTGGGGTGCCGCCGATCGGCCCTGGATGGTGCTGCTGCCCGGTGATTCCATCACCTTGACGAAAGACGGCGGCCCCGGGCCGGG
>Ga0315273_10001136_pt1 | contig 29696 bp, 26 predicted proteins | sample YL17G02_0_MG_FD_205753 | JGI IMG/M metagenome (GOLD analysis project Ga0315273, IMG submission 205753) | Sediment microbial communities from Yellowstone Lake, YNP, Wyoming, USA - YL17G02_0 | ecosystem: Environmental > Aquatic > Freshwater > Lake > Sediment | place: USA: Wyoming | collected... | reverse complement strand
CAGGTGGGGATCATAGGTGATTCGATCGACCTCGGGGATCCCGATCAGAACCAGCGTCCCGCCCGGGCGCAACATGCGCGTCGCGTCGTCGATCGACTCCTGGGTTCCGCAGCACTCGAAGGCCACCTCCACGCCTCCCTGCGACGCATCAACGACGGCGTCGGAAACCGCTCCGGGTCCGGGATCGAAGGCTGAATGCGCGCCGAGCTTCAGGGCCGCAGCGCGGCGGGCCGCCACCGGCTCGGATACGAGTATCTGCCGCGGACCAAATTCGGAAACCGCCAGCAGTGCAGAGAGTCCGATCGGGCCTGCCCCGACAATCGCCGTGCGACATCCTTGCGCGGCGTTCGAGTGTTTTGCGGCGTGCACCGCGATCGAAAGCGGTTCGAGCAGGACAGCCTCATCCAGACCCGTCCAGTCCGGCAGGGCCAGAACACATTCGGGCGGAAGCGCGATTTCTTCGCACATGCAGCCGGGAATCTCGAGTGGATTTCCCAGAAACCGGATATTGCGGCAGGTATGCTCCCGCCCCGCCAGGCACTGGTCGCACTGATGGCAAGAGATCGCGGGTTCGATGTAAACCGGCGCTCCCGCAGGGAACAACCCTGCCCCATCAAGTATCTCTCCGCTGCCTTCGTGACCCAGCACGAAGGGATACCTGACCACCTGGTCGCTGATGCGTCCGGTGGCATAATAGTGGATATCCGAACCGCAGATCCCCACCTGGCGTATTCGCACCCGCACCCAGCCCTGGGGTGCTTTCGGTGCGCCGGCTTCACGATACTCGAATGACTGCGGCGCCGACAGGTAGAGTGCTTTCATTTTTCTCTGCTTCCTCGGTGTTTTTTTGGTTTTATTTCTGACCGTAATAGGCCTTGGGTCCGTGCTTGCGAAGGAAGTGCTGGTCGAGCAGTGCCTGTGAAATCGGAGAAGCCAGCGGATTGACTGCGACGGTCCAACAGGCGATGCGGGCGATCTCTTCCACCATGACGGCGGCCTTGACCGCGGCGGCCGGCGTCGAACCCCAGCAGAACGGGCCGTGTCCATGAACGAGCACGGTCGGGATCGACGCCGGGTCCAGACCGGCAAATCGCCGAACAATCACCTCACCGGTGTTCGCCTCGTAATTCGACTCGATTTCGCAGGCCTGCATGGGTTCTGTAATCGGCACCGGCCCGTAGACATAGTCGGCATGGGTCGTTCCAAAGCATGGTATTTCCCGCCCCGCCTGTGCCCAGGCTGTCGAATGGCGCGCATGGGTATGCGCCACACCACCGATCTGCGGAAACGCGCGATAGAGCACGAGATGGGTGGCCAGATCGGACGACGGGTTCAAACTCCCCTCAACCCGATTCCCATCGAGATCCGTGATCACCAGGTCCGCCGCGCGCAGGGTTTCGTAACTCACACCGCTGGGCTTGATCACGACAAGACCCTGATCGCGCGCAATTCCACTGGCGTTTCCAAATGTGGAGAACACCAGCCCTTGCCGGACCAGCTCCAGGTTGGCATCCAACACCTCTTGTCTCAACAACTCGAGCAGCATATTAAATACCTACCACCAAGACTCAAAGGCACCAAGACAAACTAATGCATTTTTGTGTATCAGTGCCTTCGAGTCTTGGTGGTTGCTTTTTGTTTTAAGAGGCGCGCTTCGTGGGCGACGCCGCGCAGGGCGGGGAGGATGTCCCCGACGGCCACAGGCTTCGAGCCCGGCCTTCCCATCGAAAAATAAAGCCTGCTGTACATCTCGTACAGTTTCTCATAGACCAGGCTCTGTCGCGGATCGGGCTTGACCACCCGGTAGCTCGGGCAAAGAGCCGCCTGCGCCTCTTCGATGGTCTTGAAGGTTCCCGCTGCAAGAAACGCGAAGATCGCCGATCCGAGGCTGGTCACTTCCTGCTCAGGGACGAGCACCGGTTTTTTCAGGACATTTGCGTATACACGGTTCAGCACTTCGTTCTTCTGCGGTATGCCGCCTCCGTTGATCACCCGACGGATCGGGACGCCGAAGGCCGCCATACGGTCGAGAATGACGCGCGTGTGGAAGGCCGTGCCTTCTATAGCGGCAAAGAGCTCATCTTGAGCGCTGTGGGTGAGGTTCCACCCCAAGGTCGCGCCGCCGAGTTCGGGGTTTACCAGAACGGTGCGGTCCCCATTATCCCAGGTCAGCCGCAGGAGTCCCGTCTGTCCCGCGCGGTAAACTTCGAGGCCCTTCGAGAGTTCCGAGACGCTGGTTCCGGCGCGCCTGGCCACCGCCTCGAAAATATCGCCGGTAGCCGAAAGGCCGGCCTCGATACCAAACCGGCCCGGGTGAATCGAACCCTTAACCACGCCGCAGACGCCGGGGATCAAGTCCACCTTCCGGGCAATGGCCATGATGCAGGTGGAAGTGCCGACGACATTCACCACATCGCCTTCCCGCACCCCCGCTCCCACGGCATCCCAATGGGCATCGAAGGCCCCCACCGGGATCGGGATCCCCGCCTTGAGCCCAAGCCATCCGGCCCACCCCGCGCTGAGTTTGCCTGCGAGTTGATCCGATGCGGCATAGCGGCCCGCCAGCTTCTCTCTGATCCCTTTGAATTGCCGATCCACCTGGAGCAGGAATTTTTCCGGGGGCAGCCCTCCCAGGGATTCGTTCCACATCCACTTGTGCCCCATGGCGCAAATGCTGCGCGGGAGGCGCGTCGGATCGGTGTGGCCGCAGAGAACGGCCGCCACCATGTCGCAGTGCTCCAGCGCGGTAACCATGCGCTTGCGTTTGTCCGGGTTGTGCCGCAGCCAGTGCAACAGCTTGGCGAAGCCCCACTCCGCCGAGTAAACCCCGCCATACCATCCGATGGCCGGCAGCTTCATCCTGTGCGCCGTGGCTGTAATGAGCGCGGCTTCCCGCTTGGCGCGGTGATCGCACCAGAGGTAATAATCATCGAGCGGTTCCAGGTTCGCTCCCACAGGAATCACGGTCGAGCCTGTGGTGTCGAGTGCGATCGCTTCGATCCGGTCGCCCTTTACCCCGGCGTTCTTGAGGGCTTTTTTCATAGCCACCACCAGCGCGGACATGTGATCCGAGTGGCGTTGGGTCGCATAATCCGGATCCTCCTTTTTCCGGAACAGCGGATAATCGCCGGTTGAGGACCCCAGCCTTCCCCTCCGGCTGTCCACGATGGAAACACGCACGCTCAACGTCCCGAAATCTACCCCGGCCACAATTGCCATTTGCTTCACTCCGCGCAAAAGTCACCGCGAATTACTTGGGGCGGCATAGCCGCCGCCAAAACTCATGTTCACAGCAGAGACGCAGTGGAAGAGAGCCTCGAAGAGGCGTCAGAGAGTAGCCCCGGCCGTGAGGCCGGGGTTCGGGTTCGCAAGCAGATAGAGCGCCGAAGGTGCGGCACTTATAACCAGTACCGGTCCTTCGGACCTCCATCCCCTTTTCTCCGCAAACCCCGCCCTCACGGGCGGGGCTACTCACTGCCGGCGCTTCGCGCCTCGTTTTTCGACCGCAACTAAAATCCTTGCCCTCCAGGAAAGGATTTACGGTTTAGTAATACAAACATCATCTATTTTATATCCGTGGTAATTCGTCTAATTCGTGGCAAGTCGGTTTTTATCACTGGTGGTAATAAACGTCCCAGCCGAGATAATTGGAAAACGCCTCGTTGAGCACCCCGGCAACCGACGATAGGTTGGTGGCCACGTGATGCTCAAAACCGTTTTCACAAATGAAATGCAGGAGATCCTGGAGGCGCGGGATCTCGGCCACGGCATAACCGCCGAAGGTTTGGATCGGATCTTTGGTAAACTTCCCTTCACCGATGTAGGCGGAAATCATTCCTTCGGGATCGCGAGTCGAAAGCCGCGCATAGCTCATGGGACCGGATTTAACGCGGCCGACGCAGGTGCCGAATGTGTTCGCCTTGCCCACCGTGCCTGCGATGATCTCCTGGTAATCCATCCGGAAATCCTCGAAGAAATGCTTCGGGAGGTTGCTGCAGTGGAAACAAACGCACTTGTCCGGATCTTCGCCATAGTTGTTGTTCCAGTCCATCAGGGCACTCGGGGTTTCCGACGCCAGTTGTAGCGCGTACATCCCGAGCAGACCGCACACATCCAACTCGCAGGCGCTGGGCATGAGATTGTTGCTCATCAGGCTCATCATCGTGCATGGCACGACGCCGAAATATTCCTCGATCGCGGTCCAGCACTGGATGGTGCTGATCTGGACGTCGACCTCCTTCATCCAGCCTTCAGTCACCGCGGTCAGTTTCGCCATTCTCATCAAAGCCTCGGCAGGCACACCCTCAGTCGGGATGTAATCCTTGATCTGCTTGAGCTTCTGCTGCGCCGCAGCGTCATCGTCCTTCATGCGCTGGATGCGGCCCAGAATCTCCGACAAGTCGAGGGTTTCGACTCCGATGCCGTTGGCTTCGAGAATCTTTTCACTGAAACGAACCGTGTTGAACGCCGCGGGACGAGCGCCGATGGCCCCCACGCGCACCTTTCGGAGGCCGTTCACCACGCGGCAGACACCGGCGAACCATTCGAGGTTCGCCTTAAAGTCCGCCGACCCGGGGGCGACGGTGTGCCGTTCGGTCAGGGAGTAAGGAATTCCGTACTGCATGAGGTTGTTGCATGCCGACATTTTGCCGCAGAAGCTGTCGCGGCGATCCTTTATCGTCATGGCCGTGGAACTGTCCGGCGTGGCCTGGATGAGCACAGGCACCTTCAAACCGGAGAGTCTCATCGTTTCGGCGATGGCGCGTTCGTCCCCGAAATTCGGGAGCGAAACGATGACACCGTCAATCTCTTTGCGATGGGCATCAAAAAGCGCCGCGCATTTCTTCGCCTCAGCGCGCGTCTCGACCGCCCCGTGCTTCGTCTCCTCGGGGCCGCAAACGACCACCTTCATTTCTGCGCCCTGCAATACCTGGATCATTTCCTCGCGGCCCGATTTGGCGAGATGATCCGGGAAGAAACCACGATTACCGATGATTAAGCCCATCGTCATCTGCTTTTTCACAGCGACCTCCTTTGAATGAATGCCGTGCCGATGTTACCATGGCTTTCCGCATGGGATTGCCTTTTTGTCTCCAATCTCGCACCGGGACAAAATGGAGGGAAGAATCATGCTGCTCAGGTCGATCAACCCCGCAACCGAGGAAGTGCTGGGCTCTTTCGAAACGCACTCGCGCGTGCAGGTTGAAGCGATTCTGGCGCGGGCTGCCGAGGCATTCCGCGCCTGGCGCAAGACGGAGTTTTCCGATCGGGCGAGTCTGATGCATGCGGCAGCAACCCGATTGCGCGCCAACAAGGAGCGGTTGGCTTCCATCATCACCGCGGAAATGGGCAAGCCGGTCGCCGAGGCCGAGGCGGAGGTCGAAAAGTGCGCCTGGAATTGCGATTTCTATGCCGACCACGCCGCGGAGTTCCTGCGCAGCGAACCCAGAGCCTCCGGCGCAAGTGAGAGCTACCTCCAGTACGCTCCCCTCGGCGCCATTCTGGCGATCATGCCCTGGAACTTCCCCTTCTGGCAGGTGTTCCGCTTCGCGGCGCCGGCGCTTATGGCCGGCAACACCGCTATCCTGAAGCATGCATCCAATGTGCCCCAGTGCGCCCTCGCCATCGAGGAGATCTTCGTGTCAGCGGGTTTCCCTGCGGCGGCTTTCCAGACTCTCATGATTCCGGGCTCCGAGGCCGGCTCCCTGATCGAAGATCACCGCATCTCGGCCGTCACGCTCACCGGCAGTGAGGCGGCGGGCAGCGACACAGCCGCTCGGGCAGGCCGCGCACTTAAAAAGACAGTTCTGGAACTCGGCGGTTCCGATCCCTTCATTGTCCTCGCCGATGCGGACCTGGAGGCTGCAGTGAAAACAGGCGTGCGTGCGCGGTTCCAGAATGCCGGTCAGAGCTGCATCGCGGCCAAGCGCTTCATCGTCGCCGAAGCGGTTTACGGGGAGTTTCTTGAGCGCTTCGCGGAGGAGGTCCGCATCCTGAAGGTGGGAGACCCGATGAATCGTGCGACGCAGATCGGCCCACTGGCGCGCAAGGATCTGCTGGAACCGCTCGAACTGCAGGTGCGCGACACTGTGCGTCAGGGGGCAAGGCTGATCACCGGCGGCGGCCGGCGTCCGGGGCGCGGCTACTTTTTTGAGCCGACGATTCTCTCCGGCGTCCGCCCCGGGATGCCCGCGGGCTGCGAGGAGGTGTTCGGTCCCGTCGCCGCGATCATGAAGGCCGAAGATGAAGAGGAGGCTGTGAAGATTGCCAACGACTCCCCTTACGGGCTTGGAGCGGCGCTCTGGACCGGAAACCTGGAGCTCGCTCGCCGAATGGCGCGCGACATCGATGCCGGGCAGGTGTTTGTCAACGGCATGGTGCTGTCGGATCCGCGCCTCCCCTTCGGCGGCGTCAAGCGCTCCGGCTACGGGCGGGAGCTCTCCGAACTCGGCATGCGGGAATTCGTCAACATTCAGACCGTATGGATCGGCCCGGCCAAAAACGCATGAACAGAAAAAGCCGCCACCGAGGGGCCAGGACCGCAGCTTTTTTAATTGGTGTCTCGGCGTCCTGGTGCCTTGGTGTCTTCGGGATGCTGTTTTGCATCTCATGCGGGCGAAGCAGCTCCGCGCAGCCGCCCCTTGCGCCGCGCGAGGCACTGGAAAGATTTCGGATCGACGAGCGGTTCAAGATCGAGTTGTTTGCCGCGGAGCCGCTGATTGACGGGCCGTTGGCGATGGGCTTTGATCAGCAGGGGCGCGCGATCGTGCTCGAGTCTCCGGTATTCCCTCTTCAGTCCGTCAATTCAAGCTGCGCCAGACTTCTCGAAGATACGAACGGCGACGGGCTGCCTGACCGTAGGGTCCCGGCCGGGGGATCCTTGCCGCTCCGGCTGCAGAACTGGATGACGGAGCGCGACCGAACCTCCGACCCCGAAGAGTTCCTGTTCCTTACCGGCCCGAGCAATCATGTGCGGCTGCTTCTCGGCGGGTCGGGACTGGTATCCATATCCGATCATGGCGCAGTTTCCGACATCTTTCCTATTACCGAAAATCCGGTCTATCCCGTTTTGACCGACGCGGGCCGCACATCTTCAACGTGCGGTATCGTCTACTATTCCAATCCGGCCATCCCCGGATTCGAACGGGCGCTGTTCACGGCCGAGCCGGTCCACAACCTGGTCCACTGTGACCTGGTGACTAAAACTGAATCGGGTTTCGTTGCCAGGCACGCACGCGAGCGCGCCGATTTTCTTGTCTCCTCAGACTCATGGTTTCGGCCGGTAAGCTTCGCGGTCGGCCCGAATGGAGCCTTGTACGTCGTTGATTACTACGCACCCGTATCGGGTCCCAGCGAGGTTCTGGAGGTCGGAGTTAAAGCATCCGGACCGCTGTTCAGGTCCGGCGGCCGGGGGCGAATCTACAAGATCACGCCGAGGCCGGGCCAGACGAATTTGACTGCAGTTCCGGCGGGCCCGGAATCCATCCCCTCCCCCGAGCCGGCGCCGGATGCGGGTGCGCTGAACCTGCCTTCGGATCGAGCCGCCCTCGAAGCGCTTATTGCCGACCCGCGCGAACCGGACACCCGACAGGCGGCGGCTGTCCGCGCGCTTGGAATTTTGCCGGGCGACGAATGCGCTGCATTCCTGATATCCCGGTGGCGTAACATGTTCGCCGCGCCGCGCAAGGATGCGATGGAATCCCTGTTCCGCGAACCAGCGCGCCTGCGGTTGCTGCTCGATGCGCTGGAAAAGGAGCAGATTCCGCTGTGGATCCTGGATGACGAGCATCGGGTCAGACTTCTCGCCGGCGTCGACCGCTCACTTGCCGACCGCACGCGCAAGCTGCTTCAGGCACGCGATCCGAATCTCAATCCCGGTGTCAGGAAATACGAAGAGGCGCTGCGAATGCCGGGAAACAGGGAGGCGGGAGAACAGGTGTATCGGCGGCTTTGCGGGCGCTGTCATACTTTTCGCGGCGGCAGCAACTATGGGCCGGATCTGTGGAGTGTATCCAGCAGGCCGCCCCATCGGATTCTCATCGACATACTGCTGCCAAGCGACGCCATGGCGCCCGTACGCGAGTTGTTTTCCATTGATCTTAAAGGGGGAGGCAGCGTCGACGGAGTGATCGGATCGCAGACCGAGACTTCCCTGAATGTGCTTCACGACGAGTCGCGCCAGGAGACGGTGCTTCGTCAGGATATTCAACGCCTGCTCATGTCCGACTTCTCGGCCATGCCGGTAGATCTGGCCAGCCAGATCACCGTTCAGAATATGGCCGACCTGCTCCGCTTCCTGACCAGCCGCTGAGTGCCGGACACCCAAAGGGACAGCAACCATAAGCCGCGCCCATGTTCCTGCCGGCGTGTCACATATTCATTTCAGTGACTCATGGCGTACATGATGACATTGATTCCCAACCGGTAGGCAGCCAGCCCGTATTTGACGGGATAGCGGGGATCGTTGATCCACTCCCAGGCATCGCCCAGGTCGCAGTTGCGCGCGATGAACGTGACGAGCCGGCCCTTTTCGTCCTCAATTCCCATATAATGCGGGACTATACCCCCCTTCTCATGCGTGACCCCCCGGCCGAGCCACGAGCCAATTCCCGGCACCTGGACCACTTCCGCAATATCGAAATACGAATGAAAGACGGGATGGGCAAGGGGCAGGTCTTCAATCAAGCGGCCGGGAAAGATCATTCGCATCTGGTGCCGGACGTTCTGCCATTCATAATCGCCCCAGAAGTCATCCAGAAACAGCAATCCGCCGCGCGCTGTGTATTCGCGCAGTCGCCGCGCCTCCTCACCGGAGAGGACCATGTAACCTGGCTCGACAAAATAGATCAGCGGATAATCAAAAAGCCTGTCGTCCAGAATCGCTATCTGTTCCGGCTGGGCGGAAATGCTGAGATTCGTGGTGGACCAGAGCCGGATACCCGAAATGAAGTGGTAGTCGGCCTCCGGATAATCCGTAGCCCAGGAACCCAGCCGCCGTCCCATGAAGGGAGAAGAGTAAATCGTGCGCACGAATGTGAATTCCCCGGATCCGCTCGAGGCACCCGGCGCCTTCGCATTTTTATTCGGAACGCGGCCCGGCCTTCCCTGCTCCAAAGCCGGAACGGAAAACAGAAGCGCGGCAACGACCAGTATTACTCTGTGCATGCCAATAATCCTGAAGACAATGTCGTGTCGACAAGCAAAGCCGCTGCGATTCGCCAGTCGCGCCAGACAGCCAGACCAACGACGGCGGCGCCAGGTTCGATAAATATATCCAAGACAACCAAGGGGATTCCATCCATTTGACCAAATGATATCAACCGGATCCGAATTCATGAAACGGGAGGTGTCCGGCGCAACCAGGGATCAGTCAGCACAAGTCAGTTCAAGCGGAGCACTTTCCGATCGGGCTCGGATCTCCGCAGGGTGCTTTCTCGGATTGGGTTCTAACCCTGGCGCAGCCTGGCCAGGCCCGCCCCGGCGGCAATCAACAGGCAGCCCGCCAGGCGGTTGGTCAGAGTTTCGAAGCGGGGACTTCGGGCCGCCGCACAGACCCTGCCGGCCAGCTGCCCGTAAACAAACAGGATGATGAACTCGACCAGGATTGAGCTCAAACCAAGAACCAGGATCTGGAACGGCACCGAATGGCGGGCATCGATGAACTGCGGGAGTATGGCAGCAAAAAACAGAAGCGCCTTGGGATTTGCCCCTTGAAGAAAAAACCCGTCGCGCAGTATGCCCCACCCGCTTGAGTGTGGAGGATCGATCTCATGCATCGGAAGGACCGAGGTCTTGCTGCGGAAGCTCCGGAGACCGAGATAAATAAGGTAGGCGGCACCCGCCCACTTGATGACAAAAAACGCCCGGTAGGATGCGACGATAACCGCGCCCAGGCTGGTCGCCGAGAGCACAAAATAGACGGCATTCGCCAAGAGTATGCCGCCGCTCGCCCAGACCGATTTGCCCGGGCCGCGACGGAGAGCCTGGGACAATACGAAAAGCACAGCCGGCCCCGGAGTCATGCTCAGGACGGCTTCCGTAATCACAAAGAGCAGCCAGGTTTCCCAATTCATGCGCTTGTGGAAGATCTCCCCTGCACCGGCCTATCGGCCGTGCGCTCAAACGAATGCCGGCTTACGTACCAGCCTGCGGCAGATCCCCGGCACCCTTCAGAAAGTCGCAGATACACCAGGAACCGCCGGCAATCGGGTTATGGTCGAGTTTCCTTGAGTGCGGGATCGAGGTCGAGAACATCGACGTCTGAATGCCCTGCAATCAAAGCCGGGCGTAGGGAAGTTTTAGTGAACCCGGCGCTGAACCCAACCGTATCCAATATACATGATCAACCTAAGATTTGCGCTGCGCACCCTCTTCAAGACTCCGTTCGTCACGATTATGGCCATTGTTTCCCTCGCGCTCGGGATCGGCGCCAATACGGCGATGTTTTCGCTGTTCGATCAGATGCTGCTGCGGGCCTTGCCCGTCCAGGAACCTGACCGGCTCATCAATCTCTCCGCACCCGGGCCGAAGCCCGGCTCACAATCGTGCAACCAGGCGGGCGACTGTGACGACGTGTTCAGCTATCCGATGTTCCGCGACCTCGAACGCGTGCAGAACGTCTTCACCGGCATCGCCGCTCATCGCCTGTTCAGAGCGAATCTGGCCGCGCGCGGACAGACTCTGAACGGAGACGGCATGCTCGTGTCCGGCAGCTACTTCCCCTTGCTCGGTGTACGGTCCGCCCTCGGGCGCCTGCTGGATTCGGGCGACGACCGCACCCTCGGGGAATCGCCGGTGACGGTGCTGAGTTATGCCTACTGGCAGGACCGTTTCGCGCGGGACCCGGGCGCGCTCAACCAGCAGATTATCATCAACGGCCAGGCGATGACGATTGTCGGGGTTGCGCAGCGCGGTTTCGACGGTACCACTCTCGGGGCTAAGCCGCAGGTGTTCGTCCCGATCACCATGCGCGGACTTATGCAGCCGGGTTTCAAGGGATTTGACAACCGCCAGAGCTATTGGGCCTATCTCTTCGCGCGGTTGAAACCGGGCGTCACCCTGGAGCAGGCGCGCGCGACCCTCAATGGCCAGTATCACGCGATCATCAACGATGTGGAAGCGCCGCTGCAGAAGGGTATGAGCGACCAGACCATGGCGCGCTGGACGCTGGATCTCATCACCTCGCTCCTCCCCGCGCAAGCGGCCTTAACACTGCAGTTTACCCTCAACCTTCCCGTCCTGCTCTTCGCCGCAGCGCTGACCCTCGGTACCGGAATGCTCTTCGGACTCTTCCCGGCCTTGCACAGCACATGCCCCGATCTGATCTCTTCGCTGAAGGGACAGGCCGGCCAACCGTCCGGCGCGCGCTCGGCGGCGCGTTTCCGCGCCGCGCTTGCGACCGCACAAATCGCCCTCTCGCTGGCCCTCCTCGTGGCGGCGGGACTTTTCACGAAGAGCCTCTTCAACGTCAGCCGCGTGAACCTGGGGCTGAAGGTGGACAATGTCCTCACCTTCGGCGTTTCGCCTGCGCTGAACGGATACAAGCCTGAGCGCTCGCTGCAGTTGTTCGAGCGTCTCGAGGACGAACTCGCCGCGCTGCCGGGCGTCGGTGGGGCGACGAGTTGCCTGGTTCCGCTGCTCGCCGGAAGCAACTGGGGCAGTGATGTCTCGGTGGAGGGATATCCCGCCGGACCCGATACGGACATGAATTCGCGCTACAACGAGATCGGCCCCTCCTACTTCCGCACCCTCGGGGTGCCATTGATATCCGGCCGCGAATTCACACGATCCGACGCTGGGTCGGGTTCAAAAGTAGCCCTCGTCAACGAAGCGTTCGCAAAGAAGTTCAACCTGGGGCGCGATGCGGTCGGCCGGCGCATCGGCAATCGCGATGGAAAACTCGACACCGAAATCGTGGGACTGGTCCTAAACGCCAAATACAGCGAGGTAAAGCCGGAGGTGCCTCCGCTCTTTTTCCGCCCGTACCGTCAGGACAATCAAATCGGGTATCTCACCTTCTATGTCCGGAGCTCTCTCGATCCCGAGCAACTCATGCCAGCCATCTCGAAGGTGGTTGCCCGCCTCGATCCCAACCTGCCGGTTGAAAACCTGCGCACCATGCCGCAGCAGGTGCGGGAAAACGTGTTCCTCGACCGCATGATCAGCGTCCTGTCGACGGCCTTCGCCTGCCTGGCGACATTGCTCGCGGCAGTTGGACTCTACGGGGTGCTCGCCTACACTGTGGCGCAGCGCACGCGGGAGATCGGGTTACGGATGGCGCTCGGCGCCTCTCCGGCAAACGTTCGGGCGATGGTGCTCCGGCAGGTTGGAGTACTGACCCTCATCGGAGGGGTGATCGGTCTGGGTCTGGCTGTCATGCTCGGCCGCCTCGCGCAGTCGCTGCTTTACCAGCTCAAGGGATCCGATCCTGTGGTGCTTGCCCTATCGGCTGTTGTGCTGGCGTTTGTGGCACTCGGCGCCGGCTTTGTACCGGCATACCGCGCATCCCAGGTCGATCCGATGCACGCGCTGCGCTACGAATGACCCGCCGCCCCCAGGCCGAAGTAGGCATTGAACCGCGCATCCTGGGCGCAGGAAAACGCCGCACAAGGCAATAACACAGGAAGAGATGCAATTGCGTTTAGAAGTGCGAGTCAAATTCAGCCCGGCAGGCGACCACCATATGATTGGTCCCGAAAATCGAACCGCGAAGACCGCGAAGAAGAATATTCAGGCGGGATATGCTCCTGCGCTCCACGCATGGACGGCCTCCGGCCAGCGCCCTGGCTCGGGTGTTGAGGGAAAATGCGTGGAGCACAGGAGAGTATCCCGCCGAGTTCGAATTCAGAGACATGCCTGGATGACAGATTCTTGGAGGTCCCCGAGGTTTTTGTGGTTGGTATCTATGGGCGCGGCACTGACAGGATGGATCAGGTCGAGCGCAGGGCTTCGATGATGGGCAGGCGCGCGGCAGTGCGCGCCGGGAAGAATCCGCCCAGGACGCCAAGAATCCCTGAAAGCGCCAGGGCTGTCACGACCAGCGGAAATGTGATGCGGAAGTTATAGGTGATCTCGCTGAAGGTCACGAAATTGGCCGAACCGGTTGAAATTCCGTTTACCGGCAAGGCCAGCAGGCTGCCGATTCCCCCTCCAATCAGCGCCAGAAGAACCGCCTCAATCAGGAAGGACAGCAGGATGCTCGCGCGGGAGAAACCGAGCGCGCGCAGGGTCCCGATTTCGCGTGTGCGGTTGGAAACCGCGGCATACATCGTGTTCATGGCGGCGAAGCAGGCGCCGATCCCCATAAAAATGGTCATCAACGTGGCGAGCGCTTTGATGCCGGCTCCCGCAAGGGTCTGCTTGTCGTAATAGCTGCGCTCCGGGATCGCCTCGAGCTGCATGCGGCGGTCGGCGGCGACCTGCCGTATCAGATCCTGCTGAGTCCTGGGATCGCCGCAACGCATGAGGACGGATGAATAGCCGAGCCGGTCGAACTCGTTAACCAGCTCGTCATTATTGGCCCAGATTTCACTGTCGAAAGAAGTACCGCCGGCTTCGAAATGACCGACGACCGTCCAGTTGGCTTTGCCGAACCGGATCTGTTTGCCAAGCTCGATTCCGGCAAATCGGTTGGCCAGGTTGTTCGAGACGATCATTTCCCGGAACCCGGTCCTGAACAGCCGGCCTTCGACGATGCGCAGGTCGCGGCGCAGGCTGAACCCCTCCAGTCCCACGCCCCGCACCGTCACATTGGACATGCCGCTACCGTCCTGGCGGGCAATATTGAGCAACACGATCACTTCCGGTGAGATGAGCGGCAGCCCGTTCGGGCCCGATTCGATTCCGGGAAGGTAGCGCACGATCTGGAACTCCGCCTTGGTGACAGCCGAGTTTCCTTCCACCTGGGAGCTTTTGCGCAGCACCAGCAGATTGCGCGGATCGCCCGAGGAGGTGAAGGTTTTGTCGATGCCGCTTCCCAGCGCCATCAGGGCGATAAATACCGCCACGACGAGCCCGATGCTCAGAACGGTCATGGCCGTCGACACCTTGCGCACGAACAGGTTCCGCAAATTGTACTTGAGAGGAATCGCCAAGTCGCTCCTTTTCGAAAGACCAAATATAAAAGGCCCCGTTTGGAGTGCTGCGGCACGACCTGCACCTTACACGCATCTCGACAGTGTAGACAATGATGATCAATCTGTTTCGCCCTTACAGGGCTTTCCTGAAGGCGGTGCCATTTCCCAGGGCTCACGCCCTGGGCTTTTCTGTGTCGCCGCTACGCGGCTCAAAACTCCAGAGCCCCGAAGGGGCGGAACAGGACAGCCCAGGGCGTAAGCCCTGGGATTGAGGGCATTTAATATGGAAGCCCTGTAAGGGCGACACAGATTGCCTGCCATGGTCAGGTCCCATGAGATGCGTGTAAGGTGCAGGGCACGACGCCGCACTCCAAAAAACTCACCCCAGACGGCGCAGGCCGTCGGAGACCGTGAGTCGTGTTACGCTCAGGGCCGGAAAGGCGCCAGACACCAGACCGACAACCAATGCGATCACCAGGCCCAGCGCAATGGTGGGCATTTCAACTTGAAACGAACGGATAAAGCCCATGCTGGTCTTGGACAGGTCTACCGCCATAAAAAGAAACTTTGCCCCCACCACACCCGACAAGCCGCCCAGCATCGAGATCGTGATCGACTCACCCATCAGCATCCCCACCAGCGACTCGTTCTGAAATCCGAGCGACTTCAAAACGGCGATCTCGTGCGAGCGTTCCCGGATATTCATCGCCATCGTATTGCCGGTGATGAGCAGGATCATGAATATCACCACGCTGCTGATCGAAAGCACCAACCCCTGAACGTTCCCGATCATCTGGGTGAAACTCGACTCGAAGGCGCGCTCGGTCTCGGAGAGGGTTTCGGCATCGGTGTTTCGAAACATCGCGTCGACGGTCGAAATCACGGAAGGCACATTCCCGGGGGCGTCGCACAGGAGATACCAGACACCCACCTTCCCCGGTTTTCCCAGCGACTCCTCGAAATAGTCGCGATGGAAGTAGAACGCGGTCTCGTCGCTCTTGCTGGTGTAGATCCCAACCAGGGTAAAATCGAGGTCTACGGGATAGATCGAGCCCAGAAGCGTAAGCTTGTCGCCAACCTTCCAGCCGAAGCGCTCTGCCAGCTTGATTCCGCAGATCGCCGCGGAGCGCTGGCTCATCCAGGCCTCTTTGGCCGTCGCATCGAGCGTGATTTCCGGATACATTTGGAAGATCCTGTCGTGGTCGAGCGCGAAATTGGCAAAGAAATTCTTGGGCTCGCGGTAGACACCCCCGAACCAGTCGATCGCGGCCACCAGTTGAACGTGGGGCACGCGTTCGAGTTTCTGGCGATACGACTCGGGCATTTTTTCCTGGAGCGAGGTAAGCCGGCGCACCGCCACGCGCCGGCTCGACTCCGGCGCGGGATTGGCCTTGCCTAGTTCGATCACGAGCGTGCGCAGAAAAGTAACCAGCAGCAGCGAGAAACCGATGCTCAGGATCGTGAGCAGGGTGCGGCGCTTGTTGCGCGTCACGTTCTTCCAGATGATTTTCCAATACTTCATGGTCGGTCCTATCGATTCCGCCAGCAGGAGGCCAGGGCTTCAGGCCGCTGAATGGCCTGCTCCTAGCATATCCGGTAGCCCCCGGAGGGTTTTATCCCGCGGGCTGCTCGCCTTCCTTCAGGAGGAATCCCTTGTCCAGATACCGGATTTTCGAGGAGTGGTGCGCGGCACGGGGATCGTGCGTCACCACGACGATCGACTTTCCGAACTCCTTGTTCAGCCGTGTCAGCAGCGTCATGACCTCCTCGGCCGAGCGTGCATCCAGATCTCCGGTCGGTTCGTCCGCCAGCAGGAGGGTCGGATCAGTCGCGATCGCGCGGGCGATGGCGACGCGCTGTTCCTGGCCGCCCGAAAGCTGCCTCGGATAGTGTTTCATGCGGTCCGAGAGCCCCACCAGCCTCAGGGCAGTCTCCACCTGCTCCTTGCGCCGCTGTTTGGTGAGATTGGTCAGAAGCAGAGGAAGTTCGACATTCTCGAACGCCGTCAATACCGGGATCAGGTTGAACGACTGAAAGACGAAACCTATATGCTGGTGGCGCCAATGGGTCAGCTCACGGTCGCTCATGCTGGTGATGCTTGTGCCGTCGATTTGAACCTCGCCCGAAGTAGCCCGGTCGATGCCCGCAATGATGTTCAGCAGGGTGGTCTTTCCCGAACCCGAAGGCCCCATGAGCGCCAGGAACTCTCCCTGGTGAATGTCCAGGGTCGCCTTTTCCAGCGCAACCACTTCCTCCCCGTCCCGTTTGAAGACCTTGCTCAATTCCCGAATTGTAACCAGCGCTTCGCTCATACCCACCCCAAGGAATTGACGATTGATGATTGACGACTGTCGGAGGTCCGCTACCTTGATTGTCAATCGTCAATCGCCAATACCGGATTTGATGAATCAGGATCTTACTTTTTCAGGGCGACCTTTTCGCCATCAACGATCCCGTCGAGTCCCTTGATGATCAACTGCTCGCCACCGACCAGGCCCGAAGTGATTTCGAGCTGTTCCCAAAGTTCCTTCCCCGTTTTAACCGCCTGCCTGAGGGCTTTTCCACCTTTCATGAGGAACACGGCGGATCCGGCCACGACGGCGGCCTTGGGCACGAGAATCCTGTCCTCCTGCGGTCCGGCAGCAGGTTTGGTCTCTTCAAGGAAATTGACTTTCGCGTTGGTCTCCGGCCGCAGAAACGGGTCGGGGTCGTCGATAGCCACCTTAACCTGAATGGTCGCCTTCTGGCGGTTGGCTTCCGGGGCGATTTCCCTCACATGCGCCTTGTATTTGCGGTCGGGATAGGAATCCGGGGAAACGCCGCATTCCTGTCCCAGACGAACACGGGGGATGTCCGATTCGTTGATGTCGAGTTCAACTTCGAGTTCCCGGAGGTTTGCCAGGCTGACAAAGGCAGACTTCGCTCCGCGACCGCTCACGTAGCCTGTTGTCACCATTTCCCCTTTTTCGACGAGGCGATCCAGCACCGTTCCATCGACGGGGGCCCGAATGATGGTGTTGTCGAGTTGGGTCTCCAGCCACCGGACGCTCGCCTCCGCTTCAGCCAGCTGCGCCTGGGCGAGCTCAATTTGTTCCTTCCTCGGGCCGAGGCGGGCAAGCGCGAAGTTCTCGCGGGCGACCTTGGCCTGTGCTGCTGCGACATCGTAGGCGTTCTGGGCTTCGTCCAGCGCCTGTTTCGCCAGCACGCCGCTCTTCTGGAGCGAATTGGTGCGATCGAGGTTGATCTGGGTGGTCCGCACCGTAGCCTCGGCCTGTTCTACCGCGGCCTGGGCCCGCTGGATTTCCTCGGGGCGCGATCCGGCCACGGCTTCGTTGAGGCGTGCCTGAGCCGCCATTTTATTGGCTTTCGCCTGGGCGATCTGTGCCAGGTATTCGCGATCATCCAGGCGGGCCAGCACCTGGCCTTTTTTTACGGTATCGCCTTTGTCGATCATCAGCTGCTCGACACGCCCGGAGATCTTGGAAGAGACCTCCACCCGTCGGCGGGGAATGATGTAGCCCCCTGCGGTCAAAACGATGTTGCCGGAGCTCGGCGCCTGTCGAACAACCATGGACGTCTCGACCTCGCGGAGCTTCGGCCCGAAATTGGAGAGTTTCGTATTGCCGGGCATAAAAGCAACAGCGGCGGCCACAAGGATGGCGATCACCAGCAGGGCACCGATCATAAACCACTTGCGACTGCCCCGATCACCGGTTTTTAGGGTGCGGTCGATCTTGAGAGACCGCAGATCATTGCTCAGTTTATCAGTCATAAGTTCCGGAATATTACCATTTAGCCGTTGTCGGTGACCAGTGCTCCCAATCAGATCCATCAGGAGGAGGCAGCGCCGTTATCATCGCGAAGAGCTCCCCTCTTTCCCCCCGATAACGATGATTCCTGATTGAAACTCCCTCAAACCGGATACGCTCAATCGGTGGAAATCGGCTGTTTTTACATTATTTTTGAAATAAATGCGACACTTGCGAAACATTAAGGACAATCAATGCCCGGCGACGATCCGCAACAAGGTGTCGTTATCCCACCTTCACTCAACAATCGTCGCCGGGTCCCTCCATATGGGCAGCACCGGGTCCCGCGGATTCCCCTCGGCGCCTCCGTGATTATTCGTCGATTACACAATAAGATACGAAAATACAGAGCGCCGGATGAAGAGCAATCCGGCGAATGGCGGAAAATGGGGGACAAGCGGAGGTTTACCGCAGTTCAAATTCCAGACCGGGGAGAAACTCACCCCCGGGAGAACTGACCTTTTAGTTGATAGCCCAGCGCCACGAAACCGAATTGCAGGAGTGCGAAGAATACCCAGACGAGCAGCACAACAACGAGTAATTTCTGCCAGCGGTGCCGTGTCATGGCGCAAAGACCGGCAACCAGCAAAGCTACAAACCAGGCCTCGAACAGATTGACATTTGCCGCCAGGGCCCACCAGGGAGCGGGAATCCTCGGAAAAAGGAGATTCAGACCAAGGGCGACGTTGAGTCCTTCGTCTTGCATCAGAACCTCCGGATCTCTCAGACACAGAACGAGACACGCCGCCATGTCCCGCAAGAGGATGGGTATATGGGAATAGGCGATCACCGTAAGAGTCCGCGAAAAGCCGAGGGTAATCAAAAACAGCTGGGCCGTGAGCCAGATCAGCAGCGCGTGGGCCAGCCAGCGCACGGCCACGAACAGCGGGATTATGATCAACCCCACACGCGCAGACCGGCGCATCAGGTCAAGGCTGGAGGATATCTGGGCAGGCACAGCTCCCGCCGAGTTCAACTGCGCGCGCATCCACTCCACCTGGATTGGGGATTCAATGGCTGCCAGCACCATGGAGATCAGGCTCAGCACAACGAGGGGAACAAGATAACCCGGGCCGTCGGGATTGCGGGCAAAGGCCGAAACCGGCGAGTGCAGGACATCCCACATCTGATTCAACCTTGGATCCATCTCCGCCAGGGGCGGCTGGGGAGGCTGGAACCAGGGTTTATTTCCGGGGGGACAGTTCATAGGATTGGTAAAGACGAGGGTTTCGCCTCAGGAACAGGATTGCCGGCCGCGGAATATCGGAGAGATCGCGTATGGTCAGACGCCAGCCTTGGCAGCGCAATCCATGCGACTCAGCGGCATGCTTGATGCGCAGCATGCTGGTGCCGCCCGAATTCACCTCCAGGCGCAAGGAGAGTCTGTCGTAATCCGCAGCGATCCTGAAATGCATCAATACCATCTGCAGGGCCGCCGCCCCGCAATCATAGGCATCCCTCTGCCACACAACCCCCTCCCGCCCTAAAAACCTTGCTTCGGATAATTTCCGGTGAATTGCAATACCGGCAAGCGCAACTAAAATCCCGATCAGACACTCAAGGGCAAGGATCTTGGATCGTCTCATGCGCACACCGCCGGAGAATCCGGGTACCCTGCCCGGCACGCGGAAGAGAGCCTCTATCCGCAGAGCGAGCGGCCCCCCCGATGGGAACACTAATACCCGGCGCCACGATCCGCACCCAGCAAGTCTGCCAAAGTGGTGAGCTCATACTCCGGCGGCCGCTGGCCCGAGCGCACATAGATCACCCGGCCTTCAGAGTCCAGAAGATACAGGGTGGGCGCCATCACCTTTCGCACGACCCTCAGAAATTTCCCGGTCGGATCGGTAAGCACCGGGAACTCCGTTGGGACTCTGGGCGCCGCCGAATCCAACGCCAGGAGGACAATCCTCAACTCAGGGATGGACGACGAGACCGAGGACAATCCCACGATCTCGCGCTCACAGGCGCGGCATGTGGATCGATACAATACGAGGAGGGTGGGGGCTCCGCTCCACGACCGGGTATCCACCACGTGGCCGTCGAGGCCTACGAGCTGAGCTGCAGGCAGTTCCTGTCCGGGCTGGAGCCCCGCCCCTTCGCCGGCAAACCGGTATGCCACCAGCAGGACCAGCGTCGGAACCGCGAGCACCGCAGCTAGAACAGCCGCAATTGATCTTTTGCGCGCCATGGCGGCCCCAATGTTTCGCATCGGGTCCCGCTATTTCAAAAATCTTTATCTCCAGTGTGGTTCGTCGCAAATCTCGGCGCATGTTCCGCCCCTTGCTTACGCGCGCGGCTCTGTTTTGGCACGCTCCACCGAGCCGCGACCGTGAGGGAGCGGTTAAGGATTTGAGACGCACTACATTAGATCAATTTTGCGGGAAATCAGGGGCGGCTGAATCGGGTGAGCCAATCGATGAGAGGGCGCATCTCCTCGGGGACAGAGGCATCGGAGCCTTCCACAGTCCGGATCCCCGCTTCGTTTTCGATGGTCAGTTTATAATGGAAACGGTCGGGGCCGGGCGATGAGGTCTTCAGTTCCGGCGGCAGGTCGAAAAAGCGCGATTTGCGCAAAAGCGCTCCGAGCTGTTTGACATCCCCGGGGGGGAGATCCTTCGAGTCTAATGCGCGCTGGAGTTTCATTCCGGCAAAGCCGCCGGTTCGCTCGAAGAAGAGTCGCATGCGCGCATTATGCCCCTAAGGACCATAGGCGAGCAACTCTTGAACCTCCTCAGGAGTCAGGCACTTTTTGACTCTGCCTACCTGAGCCATGGTGTGAACATCGCGCCCCAGAATCCGCGCGAATTCCGCCCGGCGTGCCCGTTGCGCCGAAAAGTCGGACAACCGGATCACCTTTTCCTCGAGCGCCCTGCGGATCGTTTCGACCTTGCTCTCTCCCGTCAAAGCCGCCAGTTCCCTTGCCAGTCTCACCACCACGGGATTTTTGATAAGAATCGCCACGTGAACCTCCCTGTGCATGAACGGAATCAAGCAATGGGGATGTTTCGCGAGGCGCCCTTTTATTTCAGCAATTTCTGGAAATTATTCCGTCTGCCTGAAACCACCACCCGCCATCGATTTGTCGTTGCGGTCTTCGGGTCTTTGTGGTTCGCGTTTCGGAACGGGTGATGGGGCGGTCGCCTGCCGGGCTGAATTTGATTCGTACTTCTGATTGCACTCCCATTGGCTTTGTCACCATATAATCCGGGACTCAATAATGCCGGGGCCGGGGTCCGGATCTTTGCCGATATCTGATGCTTTTCGCCCCGGCTCCGTGCTAGATATTGCAGGTTACAAAACTTCGAAAGGATCGAAAAATGCCGCGGTATTGCATCGTTCCGCCCTACATGCTCCGGTCTATCTTGCAAAATGGCACCGCTGCTCAGCAATCGAAGGCATGGGCGACGTTGACCGCCTCGGAACAGATTCGCGGCCAGCGCAGGGTCCTCGGCGCTCTGGCCCAGTTGGCCGTCGCGGCGCCGGGACGCAAACGTCGAACCATTTATGACGCCCGCAACGGCTACGAACTCCCTGGCCGTCTGGTTCGCAGCGAGGGAGCGCAAAGGACCAAAGATGCGGCGGTCAATGAGGCCTTCAACGGGTCCGGCGCGACCTACGATTTCTTTTGGAAAGTATTTGATCGTAACTCGGTCGATGGGCGAGGCATGCGTCTCGACTCGACGGTCCATTATGGTGAGTCCTACGATAACGCCTTCTGGAACGGCCACCAGATGGTCTACGGCGACGGGGATGGCGAGATCTTCCTCCCCTTTACCAAGGCGCTGGACGTCATTGCTCATGAACTGTCGCACGGGGTGATGCAGTGCGAGGCGAATCTCGCCTATCACGGCCAATCCGGCGCACTCAACGAGTCTTTTTCGGACGTATTCGGCAGCCTGACCCGGCAGTTCCGCCTGCGCCAGACGGCGCTCGAGGCGGACTGGCTGGTCGGTAAAGGCCTGTTCATGCCGGGGATCAAGGCGAAGGCGATCCGATCGATGAAAGCGCCAGGCACGGCCTACGACGATCCCGTGCTGGGCAGAGACCCCCAGCCCGGGCACATGAGCGGCTATGTAACCACAGCCGAGGATAACGGAGGCGTGCACATCAATTCCGGCATTCCCAATCGCGCATTTTACGAACTGGCGCTGCGTCTGAAAGGCAATGCCTGGGAGAAGGCCGGGCGTATCTGGTACAGAACGATGACGCAAGAGCTGCGTCAGAACTCGAACTTTCACGAGGCGATGAACCTGACGGTCTTGGCGGCCGGCGAACTGTTCGGCCGAAACAGCCGCGAGCAGAATGCCGCGCGCGAGGCATGGGCCGAAGTCGGACTGTGATATGCTACGCGAATGAAAAAGGCGCTGATAACCGGCATTACCGGGCAGGACGGCTCGTACCTGACCCGGCTCCTTTGCAGCAAGGGCTACGAGGTGCACGGGATTATCCGGCGCACGAGCACCTTTAATACCGATCGGATTGACGACATCTACCTGGACCCGCATGAGAAGGGCGGCCGGCTCTTCCTGCATTACGGGGATCTTACGGACGGCACCAGCCTGCGCAGGATCATCGAGAAGATTGAACCGCAGGAGATCTATAATCTCGGCGCCCAATCCCACGTGCGCGTCTCATTTGACCAGCCGGAATACACTGCGGATACCGTCGCCACAGGCACCCTGCGGGTACTCGAGGCCATGCGGGATATTTGCGGCCAATCGGGTTGGAAAATCCGCTTCTACCAGGCCGGTTCGTCCGAAATGTTCGGCGCGGCTCTGCCTCCACAGAACGAGAAAACGCCGTTCTATCCGCGCAGCCCCTACGCTGCCAGCAAGGTTGCGGCGCACTGGTACGCCATAAACTACCGGGAAGCCTACGACCTGTTCATTTGCAACGGGATTCTTTTCAACCATGAATCCCCGCAGCGCGGCGAAACCTTCGTGACCAGGAAAATCACGCGCGCCATAGGACGAATCAAGCTGGGTCTGCAGCAGAAGCTGTATCTGGGAAATCTCGAGGCGCGCCGCGACTGGGGGTTTGCGGGCGATTACGTGGAGGCGATGTGGCTGATGCTTCAACAAGGCAAGCCGGACGATTATGTCATTGCCACCGGCTCGTCCTACTCCGTTCGTGAGTTTCTGGAGGAGGCCTTCAGCTATGCCGGACTCGAATGGAAGGGTTGCGTCGAATCCGACGCACGCTATCTGCGCCCCACGGAGGTGGATTGCCTCACGGGAGACAGCACCAAGGCCCGCACAAGTCTCGGCTGGCAGCCGCAGGTGGCGTTCAAGGAACTGGTGCGAATGATGGTCGATCACGATATGGAACTGGCCCGCAGCGAGCGCACGCTCCGTGATGCCGGTCATTCCATACCCGTGCGCGGCACACCCTGAATCACGAAAACGTATGAATCCTGACAGCGTCATCTATGTGGCGGGGCATCGCGGCTTGGTAGGGTCCGCATTGGTACGGGCGCTCCGGCGCCAGGGCTACACGAGGCTCCTCTTGGAGGACCGCCACAATCTCGATCTGGTGGATCAGGCTGCGGTCAACGCCTTCTTTGAAAGGGAGCGCCCGCAGTTCGTCTTCCTCGTGGCAGGCAAGGTCGGAGGCATCCATGCCAACGACACCTTCCCGGCCGATTTCATCTATCAAAACCTGATGATCGAAGCCAACGTGATCCGAGCCGCCTGGCAGGCCGGGGTCCGCAAACTCCTGTTCACCGGCTCTTCATGCATCTACCCGAAATTCGCCCCGCAACCGATCCGGGAGGAGCATCTTCTCTCCGGTCCGCTCGAACCGACCAACGAGTCGTACGCGGTGGCAAAGATTGCCGGGATCAAGCTGGCGCAGGCCTTTCGCAAGCAGTATGGTTTCGACGCCATTTGCGTCATGCCCAACAATCTCTACGGCCCGGGGGATAACTTCGACTTGAAGACATCGCATGTGCTGCCCGCGCTGATGCGCAAGATCCATGAGGCCAAGCTCAAGGGTGCGCCGGAGGCCGGGGTCTGGGGCACGGGAACCCCACTCAGGGAGTTTTTGCATGTGGACGATCTGGCGGATGCCCTGTTGTTCGTGATGCTGCACTACGATGGATACGAGATCATCAACGTCGGGGGCGGCGAGGAACTGACCATTCGCGATCTGTGCGAGCTGATTCGCGAGGTAGTCGGATACACCGGGAGAATAGCCTTCGACCCGAACATGCCCGACGGAACACCCAGGAAGGCCCTCGACGTTTCCCGCCTTTCTTCGCTCGGCTGGCGGCCCAAAATTCAGCTGCGCTCGGGAATCGAGGAAACCTACCGCTGGTACTGTTCGACACTCCCCTAGCTCGCCGCGCGCGAACTCACTAAACGCCCCCCACCTGGAAGGTGAGGGGTTCCTGCCATGTCCACTGAAGACTCAGCGGCCTGGAGAAAAGCACATCATTATTGTAGGGGCGACCGTCAGGTCGCCCGTAAAACCTGACGATGGGGGATCTGCCGGGCGACCTGACGGTCGCCCCTGCTTTTTGCGCCAGGTTCGAAGCAATTGATGTCATTGCCTGCGAACACCCCAGGCTCGTCAACTGCTTCGACTACGCCGCGCGATCCGATCCCGGAGATCAGGCGCCGAGAAGTTTTTTGAGATGGGGATACTCGGCGATGGCGAACTCGATAAAGGCCTCAAAATAGCTCTCGAAATTGCCGATGTCGTAGCGCTTTTCGTCGGGGCCGAGGCGCATGCCAACAATTTTTTTTCCCTCTTTCAGCATTATCTTGATCGCATCGGTGAGCTGGATCTCCCCTCCCTTCCCGGGCGCGGTCTTTTCCAGCGCAGCATAGACCTCGGAGGAAAAGACATACCTGGCGGCAATCGCAAGATTGCTCGGCGCCTCCGCCGGGACGGGTTTCTCCACGAGGTCATCAATGATGAACGCTCCTTCGCCCAGTGGAGTCCCGGGCTTGACGACCCCATAGGAAAACACGCTCTCGATCGGCACTTCTTCGACCGCGATGACGCAGCCCGCATGCTCGGATTCGAACACTTCGGCCATCCGTCGCACCACACCGGACTGGCCCTGCAGGCCGATGATGCTGTCCCCCAACGCGACAATGAAAGGTGAATCCTGGGTGAAGAGTCTTGCGCAGAGAATGGCGTCACCCAGCCCTTTCTGTACACGTTGGCGAGTGAAGAAGAACTGCAGCGGCATCTGCTCGAACTCGAGCTCGGCAAGAAGTTCCTTTTTCCCTCCGGACCGCAGGGTTCGCATCAGCTCGTGGTCGAAGTCGAAGTGGTTCTCGATGGAACTCTTGTTCTTGCCCGTGATGAAGAGGACCTGCTGAACCCCGTTGACCTCGAGTTCTTCGACGACATACTGAACCACCGGTTTCTTCGCGACGGGAAGCATTTCCTTGGGCTGGGATTTGGTCGCCGGCAGAAGGCGGGTGCCGAGTCCGGCCACAGGAACAACTGCCATGGTATTCTCATGAACCATCACCATCCGGAAAAGGAGTCCCCGCGATCAAGCCGGAGACAGGGCAAACGCCGATGAACGACGATCGGAGAGCCATTGTGCAAGAGTCGGATTATGCCGGTCTTTTTCCGACACAATGGCGGAGACACTCGGCCAGGCGATTCCAAGAACTGGATCGCTCCACAAAATCCCACCCTCGCCCGATGGCTCCCACTCGGCGGTACACTCATAGAGCACGATCGTGTCCTCCTCCATGGCCATGAAACCATGTGCGAAGCCCGGGGGCAGCCAAAATGCCAGGCAATTCTGCGCGGACATCTCCAGTATGACATGATCCCCGAGAGTGGGAGATCCGGGGCGGATATCGACTGCCACGTCAAGGATTACGCCCGAAACACAGCGGATCAGCTTTCCCTGGGGCGGGTCCCATTGAAAATGGAGACCGCGCACGACGCCGCGTCTCGATTTGCTCTGGATCGCCTGGTGGAAATCCGCGGCAATGCCGCTGCTTACCAGTTCCGAGCGAACGTAGGATTGCAATAGGAAACCCCGCTCGTCGGAGTAACACTTGGCCGTAAATAATTCAAGACCCTTTACTTCCTCCACAGAACGCAACATGGGGGCAGATAATAGCATTAAATACCGTCTCAGGAACATTGAAGACAACAACTCTTTTCCGTGAAATTCGTGTAATCTGTGGCGGGACTTTGAGAGAATCCCGACCGGAAATCCGGAAGCGGCCGGCGGGTCGCTTACGGCCCCTCCACTCTTTATCTTCCATCGTCGGATTTGTGATAATCTAAGGACACCGTGAATCTGCCAAATAGCCTGACCCTGGCCCGCATCTTCCTGATCCCCTTCGTTGTTGTAGTTCTGCTCACCCGGCAGATGCACAACTGGGCCTATTGGGGCGCCGGGCTCTTTCTCGCCGCAGCCCTGACCGATCTTTTCGACGGATATCTGGCCCGGAGGCGCAAGCAGGTGACCACTCTGGGTCGGCTGCTCGATCCGATCGCGGACAAGCTCCTGATTTCATCGGCCCTCATTTCTCTGGTTCAGCTCAGGATCGCTCCCGCCTGGATGGTGGTCATCATCATCGGACGCGAATTTGCCGTCAGCGGCATGCGCAGCATTGCAGCCTCGGAGGGATTCACCATCGACGTCTCAACCCTGGGGAAAGGCAAAATGGTCGCTCAGGTCATCGCGGTCGCCAGCCTCATCCTGGGCAACGAACTCGGGGGATGGATGCGCCAGACCGCCCGATATATGCTCTGGGCCGTGGTCATATTCGCCCTGCTGTCCATGGTGCAGTACTTTCGCGAATTCTGGTCGAAGCTGGACAGCAACATCAAATATCGCGAGCATCGGCGTCTCAAGATTCTCGAGCGGCGCAGACAGCGGATCATGGAAAGGCACGAATTGAAGCGGTTGCGCAAGCTGGAGCGGCAGCGGCAGAAGGCCCTGGGCCTGGATGCGGAGCGGAGCGGCGAGCCGTAAACGGTCGCTGGCGCCCGAAAGCCGGGCCGGGAAGGCTGACCGCACACGACATCAAGGCGATCGGCAGTGCCAGGGACCTGCGCTGGCTTCGGAGGCGGACAATGACCGGGACAGCCAGACTCGACGAATCGGACCAGAGAGAGCTCTTGCGCCTCGCGCGAGTAACGCTTCAATCGTATCTTTCCGCGGGCTTCGTTCCCGAATATCACACCAGCCGGCCCGGACTGCGCACGCGCGCCGGAGCATTCGTCTCCCTGCACCTGGGACCCGAGTTGCGCGGTTGTGTCGGACAGATTGTCCCTGATCGGGAGTTATTCCGCATCGTGCAGCATTGCGCCATCAGCGCCGCAGCCGAGGACAGGCGCTTCAGTCCCGTCGGGCAGAAGGAAATGGACGGTTTGACCATCGAGATCTCGGTGCTCACCCCCCTGCGCCGAGCTCAGAGCGTCGAAGAGATTGAGGTTGGGAAACACGGAATTTATATCATTCGCGGAGCGAACCGGGGGCTGCTCCTGCCCCAGGTTGCGACCGAATACGGGTGGGATCGTAAAACGTTTCTCTCTCAGACCTGCCGGAAGGCCTGCCTGCCCGAAGATGCCTGGCAGGATCCTACAACCATCATCAGCCTCTTCGAAGCGCAGGTATTCTCAGAGGAGAAACAATAAAGCCACCACCAAGGCACCAGGCCACCAAGGCTTTAAAAAAGGATTCCTGGTGCCTTGGTGGTGGCTGTTCCTAGGATTGCAGGATGACGGTAGCCAGGCAATGCGACAGCACACGCTCGGTGGTGCTCCCGAACAGCATCTCGCGCATCGGCCGGTGGCCATATGCGCCCATAATCAGAATGTCCGCATTTACCTTTGCGACCAGCTCGCAGATCATCTCCGAAGGCCTTGCCCCCAGAACGACCTGCTTTGTCGGAGTTATGCCATGGTGACTGAGGTAGGCCTCTGCCGGTGCCTGGGTTTCCGCACCGGCGTCCTCGGTCGCCGAGATGGTGACCAGTGTGCATTTTACCCCCGGCCGCCTTCCAAGTTCAGCTGCAACGGTCAGCACCCTTCCGGCGTGGATGCTGCCGTCAAACGCCACCAGAAGATGAAGGGTCTCTCCCGCCTGAAATTTCTCGCCCGAAACCAGAACCGGGCGGATCGAGCCCCGGATCACCTGGGACACCAGCGGATCAAGTCGTCCGTCGCCTGAGGGGGCGCGGGTGTAACCGCCGCGGGACATAATCACGATGTCGTGCGCCATGGCTTCGCGCGCGATCAACTCCCCGGGGATGCCGGTCTTGATATCCGTGGAACATGCGATGGATCGAGCCGTACATTCCCGGGCGACAGCCTGCAGGCGCTCGCGCGCCAGGCTGGTCATCTCGCTTAAAAGATTCTGGCTTTCCGTAATTGGTGGAGTCACCACGGAGGGCATGAAGCCGTCCGGAGTGCCCAGGACCGGAATCTCGAAGGATTTAATGTCGATTACGGCCAGGGCGTGGATGCGGCTGCCATCCTTTCTGGCCAGCCAGAAAGCGTGCTCCCGCGCAACTGCGGATAAGGGTCCTTCACCAATGGGTAGAAGAATCGAGCGGATCATAGCGCCCCCCAGATAACCGTCGAGGCGTCAGGGCCACCAGAAAGGGATCCATAACGGCAAGGCGCCCCCGCATCCTCGTGAAAGGTACCTCTACATTACACCAAGGTCGGACTTGATCTTGAAGAGATTCATGATGTCGCGCCTTGAGACGATGCCGACAAGGCGCCCGTCGTCAACTACCGGCATCCGTCCCAGATCATCCGTAACCATTCGCGACAAGGCTTCGGTCACGTCGTCGGTCGGCTTCAAGCTCGGAACCTGATCGACCGGCGTCATGATATCGCGCACCTGCTTGAAGCCCCAGAGCTCTTTGGGGACCGTCTTCACGTCTGCGAGCGAGACCATCCCTATGAATTCGTCACGATTGAACACAGGAAAGTTGGTGAATTGGTGCCGGTAGATGTAATCCCGCACCAGTTCATCCACCGATACCAGCCAATCCACGGTCACTACGTGTTCGGTCATGATCTGCCGTATCTGCACGCCGGCCAGCGCCTGTTTCACCACCACGGCCTGATAGCTTCCCACCGCCGACTGCTTCATAAACAGCCCGGTGAAGATGAACCACAGGCCGGAAATAAGGCTCTGCGTGAGGAAAAACTGCACAGCACCCAGGATGATCAGGAAAAGGGCAAACGCGTTCCCGATCTGGCTGACCACTCTTGTGGCGCGCGCGATGTCGTCCCACCGATCCCACAGGATGGCGCGCAGAATCCTTCCACCATCGAGAGGAAAGCCGGGAATCAGGTTGAAAAAGGCCAGCACGACGTTGGACAGCATGAGATAGCCGGCGACCGAACTGACAGCGCGCGAGCCGCCGCCGACGTAAACCACGCCATAGGCTGCCGCGAAGAAAAACGCCAGGGCCATGCTCGCAACCGGGCCGGCAAGCGCAATCAGGAATTCGTGCCTTCCCGTTCGAGGCTCCTGGGAGACCTGGGCCAACCCCCCGAATATGAACAACCGGATGCTCAGAACCTGAATGCCGAACCTGATCGCAACGAAGGAATGTGCCAGCTCGTGCAGGAGCACCGATGCGAAGAGCAGCGTCGCGGTCACCAAACCCATGGTCCAGTATTGCGGCGCCGTGAAGTGCTTCTGGGTTTGCGGAAAATAGCTCTCCGCCATCGAATAGATGACGAGGAAGAAGATGATGAACCAGGAGTAATCGATAATGATCTGGATACCCGCAATCCGCAGCAGGTGGAATCCCCTCAATTTCATAGCTTACATATACCACGAACCTGAGGGAGAGCACTA
>Ga0315273_10001135_pt1 | contig 29696 bp, 28 predicted proteins | sample YL17G02_0_MG_FD_205753 | JGI IMG/M metagenome (GOLD analysis project Ga0315273, IMG submission 205753) | Sediment microbial communities from Yellowstone Lake, YNP, Wyoming, USA - YL17G02_0 | ecosystem: Environmental > Aquatic > Freshwater > Lake > Sediment | place: USA: Wyoming | collected... | reverse complement strand
TTTACCTCGACTACCTTGACCTCTACCTGGTTAAAGAGCGGGCCTGGAAGTATGAAAGGGGTAAGGATAAAGGCCTGAGCGCCGAAAAGCTGAAATCTGAACTAGGTCTCTGATGTCCTGGACCCTGCGTTTCGCCTCCGGCGTCGATCAGGATATGCGGCGGCTGGACCGAACGGACGCGCGGTTCATCATCGATAGCCTCCAGCGCTTCGTCGCGAATTACGCCGCGCTCGAGCCAGGGTTTATGAAGAGCGGCAAGATCAAACGACTCAAGGGAGAGTTGGCCGGATTCCATAGACTGCGCCTCAGGACCTATAGGGTAATCTACAAGAAATATGAAAAGACTCTGGTCATTTTCGTGGTACGGGTCTCTCATAGGCGCGAGGCTTATCGTGTGTAGAAACGATTAAGGGCACGTCAGGAAATAGCAATTACACTCGGCTACTGGGCGCCGGATTCCTGATGGTGTAGTTCCATTCACCTCGCGCGCTTCGCGTTGTCTCTCTGCTTCACTTCTGCTATCCTCCCCCTGTGGCTGATCAGTACCTGTTACTGTTGAACGAAGGGCTCAAGCGCCACGTCCTCTCGCTGGGGCAGGCGGAGAAACGCCGCCTGCAGGAGAAGCTGGAGTTCCTGGCCAATGGCTTCTGGGACGCCGGCGTGCGGGTGAAGAAGCTGAAGGGTACCGGGCGGAAGGTGGTGTTTGAGGCGCGGCTGAATCGGGGCGACCGGCTGCTGTTCACCCTGGGCCGTCACCGGGAGCGGATCGCCGCCTATGTGTGGGGAATCTCCTCCCATGACGAGGTCGGCCGCCGGGCCCGCGGCATCATCCCCGAGAACGCGCCCTTCCTGGACTTCGAGGCGGAGAGCACCCAGGACCTTCCTGAGCTGGTCCTGGACCCGCCGGTCCCGGAATGGCTCAGCCAGGAGAACATCGAGGAAAAGGCCGGCGAGGGCTATGGTCCCCAGAAGTGGCTGGTGCTGAACGACGAGGAATGGCGCCGGCTGCTGGCCGGAGCGGAGCCGGACAGCCTGGAAATCCACCTGTTCCTGACCGAAGAACAGACATCGATACTCCAGAAGGACCCGCCCGTGCTGCTCTCCGGGACCGCCGGAAGCGGCAAGACCACCATCCTGGTCTACTACCTCCTGCGCCCCGAGTTCCGCCGCCGCCGCCGGCTGTTCCTCACTTACAGCCCCTTTCTCCAGCGTTTCTCGCAGCGCATCTACCGGGGGCTGGTAAAGAATACCGACCTGGAGGAGGGCCCGGACGTGCCGGCGGCGGCGGGAACCGGCGGTCCGAGCGGGGCGGCGCCGGAGTTCCGGGTGTTTCGCGAGCTGGTGGAGAGCATCCTGGAGGCTCACGGGGCCGCGCTGCCCAAGGGCGCGGAGGTCCGCCTGCCGGAGTTCGAGCGGATTTTCCGCAACCATAAGCTCCACCGCCGCTACGACCCGGAGCTGGTCTGGGAGGAGATCCGTTCCATCATCAAGGGAGCCAAGCCTCCGATCGACGCGGCCGGCTGCCGCCGTCTTGCGGCCGATTACCTGCGCGGCGGCCTGGGGCAGGCCGGCCTGCGGCGGCTCCAGGAGTACCTGCTGGGATTGAAGCCCTTCGAGTGGCTCATCAAAATCGAGAGGATCCTGGAGCGCAAGACCGACTATCCCTCCTACGACCGGTTCGTGCAGAGCCTGGCGGAACCGGAGCCCGCCGCGCGCGGCAAGGCGGAGTATCTATTGAAGGAGGTCCTGCGCCTCGTGGAGGAGAGATCCCGGGGCTTCCAGACCCCCCTGCTCACTTTCAACGAATACAACTCGCTGGGCCGGAAGAGGGCGCCGAATTTCCTCTACGACCGCGAAGGAATCTATTCCATCGCCGAGTACTACCAGGACCGCCTGCAGGCAGAAGGAAGCTGGGACGAGATCGACCTGTGCCGCCGGGCCCTGGCGGTGATGGATCCCGAGGAGGAGCGCTTCGCCTACGACCTGGTGGTCTGCGACGAGGTGCAGGATTTCGCCGATATCCAGATCGCCCTGGTGCTGCGCCTGGCCCGCCCCTTCGACCGCATCGCTTTCGCCGGGGACCTGAAACAGATCATCAACCCCAGCGGTTTCCGCTGGGAGGACGTGAAGCAGAAGTTCTACGAGCGCGGCCGGGAGCCCCCGGAGGTGAGCCTGCTCAACCTGAACTTCCGCTGCGTGGGCAGCATCGTGCGCCTGGCCAATGCGCTGCTGGAGCTCAAACAGGCCCTGGTGGGGCTTTCCGGCACGGAGGTCCGGGAAGACTGGAAGTTCCAGGGCAAGCCCCCCTTCCTGGTGACCGGGATCGCGGAGGAAGAAGTGCTGCGCCTGGCCCGCATTGCGGTCGCCGGCCGGATCATCCTGGTGCGCGACGGCGCCGAGCAGCGCCGCCTCAAGACCCTGCTGGCCAGCGAGCTGGTCTTCACGATCCACGAGGCCAAGGGGCTGGAGTTCGACGCGGTGCTGCTGTGGAAGTTCGGCCAGGACCGTAAATCCGGGGACCTGTGGCGGCGCGTGGGGCGGGGCGAGCCCCTGGATCCGGCCCACGCGCCTCACCTGCGGCACGAGCTGAACCTGTTGTACGTGGCCGTGACCCGGGCCCGCAACGTCCTGGTCCTGTACGACGGGCCGCGGGCCTCCGCGCTCTGGGAGGCCGGCGCCCTCGGAGCGCTCATTCACCGCACGGCGGAAAAAGAGGTCCTTTCCAGCCTGTGGGAAAGGGCCAGCACGCCGGCGCAGTGGCAGGAGCAGGGGGATTACTTCTTCGACCGGGAGCACTTCGCCGCGGCCGCCGAATGTTACCGCAATGCCGGAAACACGGCCCGGCAGGAGATCGCCGAGGCGTTCGCCTTCCGCGCCCGCGGCGAGCCGGAGCGCGGCGCGGAGCTGTTCGCCCGGCACGGCTACCATCGGGAGGCGGCGGAAGGCTTCGAGAAGCTTCGGCGTTTCGCCGAAGCGGCCGAGCACTGGCGGCGGGCCGAGGAGCCGAAGAAAGCGCGGGTCTGCGAGCTGCGGCTTTTGGAAGGCCAGCGCAAATACGAGGAAGCGGCTTCCGGCTGGGAGGAGCTGGGGGAGCTGGAGGAGGCGGCGCGGAACTGGGCGCAAGCCAGAAACCACGCCAGGCTGGCCGAGTACCTGTATGCGCAAAAAAAGTACGCCGAGGCCGCGGAGCGCTACCGGGAGGCGGGCGACCTCACCCGCGCCGCGGAGAGCTACCGCCGGGCCCGCAACTGGAGCAAGGCGGCCGACCTGTACTACCGGGCCGGGGCCTGGGGCGAAGCGGCCCCTCTGTATAAAAAGCTTAAAAACCAGGACAGCCTCCTGGACTGCTACGAAAAAATGGGCGACGAGCACGCGGCGGCGGTCCTGTACGAAAAGCGCAAGGAGGTGGAGAAGTCCATCGCGGCTTTCCGGCGTTTCGCCGAGCAGGGCCCGCAGCAGAGGGAGCGGCTCCAGGGGGAAGCGCAGTCCTACCAGAAGGGGACCTTGAAGGCCGCCCTGCGCTATTCGGCGCTCTCGCAGTTCGACCGGTCCGCCCCGCTTTTCCAGGCCCGCGGGTACCTGGAGCAGGCGCGGGCGGATTACCTGGCAGGCGGAAATGCGTCGGCGGCCGCCGAGTGCCTGGCCGCCATGGGCCAACACCTGAAGGCCGCCCGGGAAATGGAAGGCCTGGAGTTTCCGCAAAAAGAAGAGCGCATCCAGCGGGCGCTGGCCGCCCACCTGCGCCGGGGCTGGCGATACGATCCGCTCAAGGCCCAGGAGCTGGCGCGGGAGGCGGAGGACCGCCTGGGTCGCGGCGACGGCAGGGGGGCGGTACGGCGCTTCCAAGCCCTGGAAAACAAGGAAGGAATGCTGCGGGCCCTGCTCAGCTTGAAGAGCGACGCGGAAGCCCTGCCTCTGCTGCTGGCCGGCGCCGAAGTCGAAGCTGCCCGGAGCTACGTAGAGCAGCGGGGGGAGGAGCTGGAGGTGCCGATAGCGGTGCTGGAACGGCTGGTGACCGGACTCGAGCAGCAAAGCCATTGGTACGTGCAGAAGGAGAAAATGGCCCTGTTCGCGCTCCTGCTCACCCGCGGCCTGTCTGTGGACAGGGAAGCGACTCTGCCCTTGCTCCGGCGGGTATTCTCCCTCCGCCAGCCGTACTTCGACTTCACCGAGGCGTATCCCGAAGACCAGCTTCGGCTCCTGGTGGAGGCGAAAAATTACAATACCATCTTCGAAATGGTTCGCTGGCACTCCCACCGCCTGACAACACTGCCGGAGTTCCTGCCTCCCTTCCTGGAGGCTGTGGAGAGCGCCGGCAGGGAGGCCGGGGACGCGGCTATATTAGCCTGCACCGCCTATCTGCGGGATATGGAGCGTTTCGAAGCGCTCGTGGCCGGCCTCCCGGTGGACGAGTGGAACTACAGGCTGGTCGGAGGCAGCGCCCGCGACTATCGGCGGGCTGTTTCCTGGCTCCTGGAAAGGCCGCAAGTCCAGCGCGGGCAGCTGGGTGAGGCCGCAACCATCTGCCGGATGCAAAAGGACTACACGCTTGCCGGCTCGCTCCTGGAGCGGCACGGCGACCTGCAGGGCGCGGCCAGGCACTACCGTGACGGCGGCCTGTTCCCGCAGGCTCTGGCCGTTTTTCAAAGGCTCGGCGACGAGCCCAACCAGGCGCGCATGCACGAAAAGCTGGGGGAATGGAAACAAGCCCTGGCGATCTGGCGGAAGCGCGACCGCACACGGGACGTGCAGCGCGTGCTGAAGCTGCAGGCGAAAGCCGCGCCCAGGCCGAGGATACCGAAGCCGAAAAGGCCGAAGCCGAGCAGGCCGAAGCCCCAGGAGGAACCAGAGGCGCAAGGGGAGCTGTTCTAGCCTTCCCGGCATCCCCGTTGCATTTTGCTGCGGCTTGCACATACAGCGTGCTCCGCCGCAAGGCAGCCTTGCAGCATTGGCCTGCCGGTTCCAGCGGTTCTTGGTGCGGAGCGCGCGCTAGGTGAGCCGGCCTGCTCGCAGTTGCAGTCAAGGGGGCGGGATTTCCAGGTCTTTGCGATTCACTCAGAGGTTATCGGAAATTTTTCGCGAATTACATCACGGCCAAAAAGGTCTTCCTCGACATATTAACTCCTCCAAACTCCTCCCACTTCCCTGGCTTCGTCATCCTTACACAGCAGGAACATGTTCACTAGCTCCTTCCCCCTACTTCCTTTTCTTCCTCCCGAGCTTTCGAGCGGCATTGGCTATCTTACGCTTTTTCCTCTCCAGCTTCTTTTTGTTCGATGTGGCCTTTTGAATCCTGGCGGTATCGCGGATATGTGGCCAAGACTCCTTCAACCCTTCGCGCTCAGGTGATAGGCCGGCATTATAGAGTTTTACGAAAGAATCCATGTCTTCTTGTTTGGTCATATCAAAGCCTGCCGACTGACCCATCATGAAAAAAGACTTCGCCATACCGAACCTTGCGGGATCGTTCATCAATCCTTTGAACTGCGGTTCGATTCTCTCTAGGAATCTCAATACTGAATCGGCTTGGGGCAGCATGTATTCTCGCCCGAGATACTCCCAGAACAATGTCAATTCGGGAATTGCGGCGTCAGCACCGTCAGGAGAGGATAGGGATATCTTGCGGGGGAACAGCTCGGTTACGATTTCCTCCACGTCTTTGACGGTCATCCGCGGCAACGTTACGCCGATATAGCCCCACCCATAGTAGATAAGCTGTGCTGCCCAATACCCCAATTCTGGGGCAACCTCTATACGAGCTCGTCCCTCGGGAGAATCTACGAACCTCTCGATCAGCTCATCCTGATATTTTCCGGATGCCGCTTCTGCTTTGTCGCTGCCTGGGTCAACGCCATCAAGCTGATGAATGTCGAAATCCATGCATCCTCCCAAACCGTCCCTTCCCGCAGTCTAACTTCAACATATTTTACCTTCAAGGGCGGGCTACTCCGCCGGGAGGCGCACCTCGAACACGGCCCCGCCGCCCTCGCGGTTGGCCGCGCTCACCGTGCCGCCGTAGCCCTCGACGACCGCCTTGACAATGGGCCAGCCCCAGGCCGGGGTGCTCGGCACGCGGGTCCGCGGTGCGCGCGCCGGGCGGCTCGCCTCCCGCGTCGGGACCCGAACGCGGGCCCGGCTGCGGCCGGTAGCTGAAGACGCGGTCGAAGATCCGCCCGAGGTGTTCGGGGGGGATGCCGGGTCCCCGGTCCGCTACGCGCAGGACCGCCCACGGGCCCTCGCGGGTGACCGTCACCTCGACCTCGCTGGCAGGCGGGGCGAAGCCCGCCGGGTTGTCCAGGAGGTTCTCCAGCACCTGGGCCAGGCGGTAGGGGGCCAGGCGCACGGTGGGTCGAGCCGCAGGGGAAGCCCCGGAGCCCGGCACGGTCAGGCGGAACGCCGGGAGCGCCAGCTGGCGCAGGCTTTCCACGCAGCCTGCGGCCTTCTCCGCGACGTCCAGCCTCTCCCGTTCCTCCTCTTCCAGGCGCGCCACCTCCCGCTGAATCACCTCCACGAAGCGGGCCCCCTGCGCTGCACCGACTGTCCCGCCGAGCATCTCCGCGGCGGCCTCGGGCGTGAGCGCCCCACGCCCCGAAAGGGAGGCGGCCAGCACCCGGGCCTGCTGGGCCAGGGCGTGCTCCAGGGAGCGCAGGAGCTGGCGCTCGTAGGTGTCCAGGTACAGGAAGCCGGCCACCGTGTCGCGGATGTTCTCCTCGTCCTCCACCAGAGCGATCTCCTCCGGCATCGGAGGCATTCCACCACGCGCCGCCGGCCGCCGGGAAGCGAGGCAGGGAAGCGACGTTGACACCGCGGGCCCCGGTACATAGGCTGGTGGCAGGAGGTGCTTATGAAACGTCACTTGCTCCTGTCGGCGGTCCTCGCGGCGGCGATCCTGGCATCCTGCGCCACACCTCCCGCCACGGTAGGCCCGGAGGAAGCCGCTCCGGCTCCCGCGGAGCCCCTGGTTGTGACGATCCTGCACGTGGGCGACACCCACTCTAAGATGGAGCCCACCCAGGTTCGCCTGGCCCTGGACATCGCCGAAGGCCTGAAGGGCAAGGCAGTCTATGCGGAGCTCGGGGGCTTCCCCAACGTCATGGCCGCGGTGGAGGCCCTGCGCCGGGTGGCGCCCAACGTCCTGTTCCTGCACGCCGGCGACCTGTTCCAGGGCACGCTGTACTTCACCCAGTTCCAGGGGGCGGCGGACACGGATTTCTGGAACTTGATGAAGCTGGACGTGGCCACCCTGGGCAACCACGAATTCGACAAGGGCCCGGCCATTCTGCTCGCCAACCTGCTGGAGAAGGCCCAGTTCACGATCGTCTCGGCGAACGTAGACTTCGGGGCGGAGCCGCGGCTTCAGGCCGTGAAGATGCTGCCGTACACCGTCCGCCGCCTCCAGGGGCAGGAGGTGGGGATCATCGGCCTGACCACGGTGGAGACTCCGTTCATCTCCAGCCCCGGCAACAACATCGTGTTCAACGAAGCGGCCTTGAGCGTCCAGAAGGCGGCCGACGAGCTCGCTGCCCGGGGAATCGACAAGCTCATCCTCCTGTCCCACCAGGGGTACGCCGAGGACCTCCAGCTGGCGGCCGCGGTGAGCGGGATCGACGTGATCGTGGGCGGGCACTCACACACCCTGCTGGGCAACTTCGCCGCGATCGGCCTGGCCTCCGCCGGTCCTTACCCGACCCTGGCCAAGGACAGGGACGGGGGGACGGTGCTGGTGGTGCACGCCAACGAGTGGGGCAAGATCCTCGGGGACCTGCGGGTCAGCTTCGACCCGGCGGGGGTCGTGCGCTCCTGGGAGGCCTCGCCGAAGGCCGTGGTGGGACGGCAGTGGTTCCGGGTCTACGACGTGCCCAACTTGGCCGGCGAGCCCAAGCGGGTGCAGTTCGCGCCGGACAAGTCCGAGGCTGCGGCGATCACCGAGTACGACGGAAAGCTCTACGCCCCCGTGGCCTCCGCGGAGCAGGCCGAGGCCTACCGTCTGGTGCACGCCGCCCTGATGAGCAGGTTCGCGGCGGAGCCCGCGGTGGTCCTGGTGGACCCGCACCCGGAAGGGGCGGCTAAACTCGCGGTGTACTCCGCGGGGGTCAACCAACTCAAGGGACAGGTGATCGCCCAGGCCGGGGAGGACCTGATCCGCAGGCTCAACAGCGGCACCGGACCCATCATCGCCGACGGCATGGCCTGGAAGACCGGCGCCCAGGTCGCGCTCAACAACCCGGGGGGTGTGCGCATCAACATCAACCAGGGACCCATCAGCGTGGCCACGGTCTACGAGCTGCTGCCCTTCGCCAACACCCTGGTCACCCTGCCGCTGAAGGGCGGCGACCTGGTCAAGGTGATCGAGGACGGCGCGGATTTCCAGATCGCCCGCTACGGCACCGACCCCGACAACGCCTACCTATACGTCTCCGGGGTGCGCTTCACCCTGCAGACCGCCAAGCCCAAGGGGCAGCGGGTCAGCGGGGTAGAGGTGCGGACCGCGGGAGGCGGCTACGCGCGCATCGAGCCGGAGGCGGTCTACAAGGTCGTGGTGAACAACTTCATGGCCGCAGGCGGCGACAAGTACGACACGCTCAAGGACGCCTCCGGCAAGTATGATACCGGGTTCAACGACGCGGAGATCTTCATGGAGTACATCCGCGACAAGTCGCTCGTGAACATTCCAGAGGAGCGTATCCGGGTCATCCGGTAGCGGCGCTTCGCTCGCACGGTGGGGCCGCCGCGGACGAGGAGTCGATTGTGACGGCTATCGCGACGACCATCACCCTCGTCAAAGTATTCAGGCCGCAGCTCAATGATCGCTTCAACCCCCGCTTGAGCACAGGACCTTTCGCTTGTCGTTCACGAGGCTTCTGACCACAACGGCTGTCGCCGCCCCTGCCGCGTAGTAGGCACTGCCTGATTGAAGCAGCGACAGGAGCTCGGTCCCCGCGTTTTTCGTCCTTTCCAGCAGCCTGTTCATCACATCCGGCTCGATGAGGTCAATCGCGGGGATCCCCGCGACGCTCGCGTACCGGCTCAAGGGAACCATCAGCTCGCCATGGCTCCCAAGCACCATGGCATGGACGTCCTCGGCTGATACGTTCAGCTCGCTCGCCAGAAACCAGCGCAGACGTGCGGAATCCAGAACGCCCGCCATGCCGAAAACCGCCCCTGGCTTCTTCCCCGAAAGCTTCCACACCGCGTAGGTCATGGCATCAAGGGGATTGGTGATGACCAGAAACACCGCGTCCGGACAGACCCTCATGAGGTGGGGGACAACCTCCTTGATGATCGCGCAGTTGGTGTCCAAGAGGTCATCACGAGACATTCCCGGGCTGCGCGGGACCCCGGCCGCGAGCACGTCGACGAGGACGCAATCGCCCATGTTCATCCTGACGATCTCGTTGGCCACCTCACTTCCCACGTGGCCGCTGCCTACAATGCCGATCTTGGGTCTCATCCCTTTCTCCTGACGCGGTCCTTCCGCATGATGAGGACGATGACGAGGAAAAAGACGCCGGCCTGGCGCGAGCAAATCCACTTAGATGGTGAACGTTCGGATGCACGTCTCATGGACAGGGGATACCTCTGCGAGGAGTGAACCACGGAAAGGTTAGCAGATTCAAGGTGGACTGGCCCCGGCCGGGGGTGCGCGGCCTGTAATGCCGGGCTTAGGAGCCGCGCATAAATTAATATAGCAAGTATTGGATACATGCGCTATACTTCTCGGTGTGGAAACCGAAGTTTCGATCCGTGGAAAGTACGAGTCGCTGCGGCCGCGGCTGGACGAGTGCACACGGCGCATCTGGGCAGCGACCGAGGCCAAAGCGTCGGGGTACGGCGGCATCTCACTAGTGTCACGCGCCACGGGAATAAGCCGCCGGGCCATTCTGGTCGGCTGCCGCGAGATCGAGAATGGCGACATGCCGCCCGAAGGGAAGGTGAGGCGCCCCGGCGCCGGACGGAAATCAAACGTCGAGCACCAGCCTGACCTTCGCGAAAAGCTTGAAAGTCTCGTGGATCCGCTGACGCGGGGTGATCCGCAGTCGCCTTTGCGCTGGACGATTAAGAGCACGCGGCGGCTGGCCGAGGAGTTGGCGAAGATCGGCTATACGGCATGCAGCCGGCTTGTGGCATCGTTGCTCATCGGAATGGGCTACAGCCTGCAAGGCAATAGAAAGACCATCGAAGGCAAGCAGCATCCTGACCGCAACGCCCAGTTCGAGCACATCAATGCCAGGGTGGACAAGGAGTTGCGGGCATCACAGCCCGTGATCTCCGTCGACACGAAGAAGAAGGAGCTTATCGGGAACTACGTCAACGGCGGCACCCAATGGCTCAGCATGGGAGGGGCGAAGAAGGTGAACGGGCATGACTTCCCGGGCCCCGAGGTGCCACGGGCCCATCCGTACGGCATCTATGAACTCAGGCGCAACGTCGGATTCGTGAACGTCGGGACCGACCACGACACCGCCACGTTCGCGGTCGCTTCGATCAGGGCATGGTGGAAAGCCGAAGGCAGGAAAGCATATCCGAAGGCGAAACGCATTCTGGTCACCGCGGATTCGGGCGGGAGCAACGGCGCGCGGCTCAGGCTATGGAAATGGGAACTGCAGCGTCTGGCCGACGAGATTGGGTTACCGATCTCGGTGTCGCATTTCCCGCCGGGGACGAGCAAGTGGAACAAGGTTGAGCATCGGCTGTTCTCGTTCATCAGCTCGAACTGGCGGGGGGAGCCGTTGACGGATTACGGCACGGTGGTGAATCTCATCTCGCGCACGAGCACCAAGACCGGACTGAAAGTCTCTTGCCGTCTGGACAAGAGGAAGTATCCCGTAGGGAAGACGGTCACGGATTCGGAGTGGGCATCGATATACGTAGTCCGCGATGAGTTCCATGGCGATTGGAACTACACCATTCGCCCTAATCGACAAACGTAACTTGATATACTAATTTATGCGCGGCTCCTTAGTGCCGGGAAGAACAAGTCCCCGGGAAGGTTTCGCCGCCTCATCGCCCATCCATCGGGTTGGAGAACCTGACCCAGAAGGATCTGGGGTTGAGCAATGTGAAGGAAGCCTGTCTGTTCCACCGGGCACCTCCCGGCAGCGGGGCACCCGAGCCGAGTACTGCCGACCCTTGACCCGAAGCCTCTCGCCTTCGCAACCAGACGGCTGTCCGGCCCTCCCTTGCACGCTGCCGCGGAGGCTGAGGCCGCAGGCTCCAGCGGCAGAGCAGGGTGACCCTGGACGGGAGCTCAGTAGGTGAGCAGCTGCAGACCCGGGATCCTGTCGAAGTGGCGACGATCCCGGGTTACGAGCTGAGCGTCCATTTCCAAGGCTGTGCTGGCGATCCAGAGGTCGTTGTCCCCCAGGGGTGTCCCACCCGCTCTCAACAGGCGGGAAAGCTGCCCATACCGCCAGGCGGTCTCCTCGGTGAGACCGACAACCTGATATGGTTGCATCAGGCTCAGGAAGTCCTCTTTTTCTGCCTCGGAGAATCCTTCGGCCATCTCGCCGTAGGTAAGGATGCTGATCCAGACTGGAGCTTCGCCATGAGTCTTCAGGAAATCGAATGCCTTTCCAGGGGTCCGGCGCAGGGCTTCGCGCTGAAAGTCGATCAGAAAAGTCGTGTCGAAGAGCATTCGGGTGCTTTACCAATTCGCAGGAGACACGCGGGGTGTCTCCTGCGCGGCGTCCAACCGTACCAGGGCGGCCTCATCCAGTGGGATGGTTCCAGCCTCCATGCGCCTGCGCATCAGCTGCAGAAGCTCGGCAGCCGTGCGGGCCTCAGCGGGGAACACGGCTCGACGAACCACCGACGAAAACGACTCCCGATGGGTTCGCTTGGCTCGACGGAGCTTCTCGTACGCATCGAGCTCTAGCGTAATGGTTTTTGTTGCCATACATGAATAATACACGAACAAACGTCCCCGATCAACTCGGTTCGTTCTCCACAGGACGGGCGAAGTCGTAGGTCACGTCCTTGGCCGCGATGGTCCGCTCAACAACGCGGAGATCTTCATGGAGTACATCCGCGACAAGTCGCTCGTGAACATCCCCGAGGAGCGCATCCGGGTCATACGGTAGCGGCGCTTCACTCGCACGGGGGGCTGCTATCAGGGTCGGGCGGACCCCGCCACAAAAAGACGCAATCCCGCCTCACCTGGGCCATTCCTCCGCGATAGCCTGGGGAGCATGAACACGACGAAAAAGACGCTGGTGGAGAGGATTCGCGAGAACGGCGGGGCTTCCTGGTGGCGCCGGTGCTGGCCGCGGCCTACGCCTTTCTGTATGCCGCGCTGCAGTCCGAGGACTACGCACTGCTGATCGGCTCGCTGGGGCTGTTCGTGATCCTGGCCGGGGTCATGATCCTGACCCGCAAGGTGGACTGCTACCGGCCGGGGGTGCGCGGCCGGTGACCAGGGCCTTGCCGCCGGCGGGGCATTCAAGGCTGTGATGCGGACTACCGTCGGACTATCGTTGGTTCTCGTCGCGGCAGCAACTTGTCGCCCCAGAGGATGTCCAGGAACCGGGTCCAATGCATGATCTCGATGCCGTCCACGAGTCGCGGCCGCGGTTCCCTGCAGACCAGGATCGTTCGGGCGATGTTTTTCTCCTCGCGGATCGCCTTAAGGCTCCGCAGATCCTTCTCCTGTACGCGCTCGGTGGCTTTGACTTCCACGGCGGTAGCTCCGCCCAGAAGGAGGTCCACTTCGAACCCCGAGGTGGACCGCCAGAAGTGGAGGGTAGTCCGGGGCTGGCGATAGTCGATCCACGCCCGTACCTCCAGGAACAGGAAATGTTCGAAGAACTCTCCAAAATCAGCCGAGGATGGAACGATGCGGGGTAGCCGCCGCAGCGTGCGGACCACCCCGGGGTCGAAGAAATACAGCTTGGGCGTTGCGACGGCCTTCCGTTTCACGGTGGCCGTGTAGGGTTCAAGCTCGAAGGCGACCAGCGTGTCTTTCAGAATCTGGAACCACTGCTGCACGGTCTGCCGCGGGACCTGGGCGTCGTTACTCATATTGGTGAAGTTCACGGTTCGCGTATTCACCGTGGACGCCGTCTGCAGGAAACGGGCGAAAGCGGGCAGGTTCCTTGCCAGCCCTTCCGCGGCGATCTCCTCCGTCAGGTAGCGGTCGACGTACGCCGCGAGATCCTCCTCGGGTTGATCAGAAAGGAAGTGCGGAGGCAGCAGCCCATTGAACATCATGCGCTCGAGGGAAAAGCCCTGATGGCGCACTTCCGGGTACACGAAGGGATGCATGACCCGGTCGCGGCCTCGGCCGCCGAGCAGGTTCGTGCCGGACCTCTTCAGTTTCCTCGCGCTGGACCCGGTAAGCAGGAACCGAATGCGCTGTTCCTCGATCAGCAGGTGCACCTCGTCGAGCAGCTCGGGGAGCTTCTGAACCTCATCGATGCACACGAGGCAATTGCGCAGCTTTCGGGCGAGGATCTCCTGGCGGATCAGGGTAGGGTCCGCCATCAGGCGCAGCAGGAGCCCCCTGTCCAGCAGGTTGTAGACCAGCACGGGAGTATCGGCGAGCTGTCTTCTGAGGTACGACGATTTTCCCGTCTGACGAGGGCCGAACAGGAAGACCGATCTGCGGCGCAGATCAGAGGCGATGTCCAGCACTCTGGGAATGTACACTTCGTCTTCCATGGCTCGCTCCCCGCACATACTGCCATCGCATATGGCGAATTCCATGATATCCGCCATATGCGATGGCGTCAAGTCCATCCGCAGATGCGTCAGTACTCAACGCTCCCTGCGCGGAGCGGGCCGACGGCTCAAGAATTTCCGGGCCAGTGCGGTGCATATCGACCGGTTGACAGGAGAACTATCCAGGGCTGAGCTCAACAGAGGGGACAAGGCGCCGGCCTTCAGCCTTCCGGACCAGGACGGCAAGCAGGTTGCGCTTTCGGCCCACAGAGGCTGGAAGCGGCTGTTTTTTTTCTTTCCCAAAGCGGACACTCCGGGCTGCGCCACGCAGGCCTGCAGCATCCGGGATGCCATGCCCGAACTCAAGAGCCTGGGGGACCGGCAAGAGCCCGGGGGACCGGCGGCGGGGTCTGCTGCTGGCGCCGGTGCTGGCCGCGGCCTACGCCTTCCTGTACGCCGCGCTGCAGTCCGAGGACTACGCGCTGCTGATCGGCTCGCTGGGGCTGTGCGTGATCCTGGCCGGGGTCATGATCCTAACCCGCAAGGTGGACTGGTACCGCCCGGGGGTGCGCGGCCGGTGACCAGGGCCTTGCCGCCGGCGGGAAGGGTTCGCCGGGTCATCGCTGTAGATTCTCGGCGTACAAGTATTATCATACTCGCTCGGTGACTTCGGCCGATCACCTATCCTTCTTCCAGGAAGGAGCGGTACACTCGTTTCACTTCCGAAACGAATTGTTCTGCTTTGGCCAGTGAATCCCGCGCTTCCTGCTCGGTAATCTCGACATAGTCTCCGTAATCGGAGTCCACGCGGCGGGCCTGCAGGTTTCTGAAGACCTCGCCCATCTCTTTTGGAAATAAACCGGTTTTTATGAACTCACGAGAAATCATGGTTTTAACCCCTTCGTGAGTATCCGCACTGATCCCGCGCAGGATGAGCAACGATCGAGCTGCCGACAACATGGCATGATAACTTCGGTTAGCAGAGGATCCGTAGGAGGAGGCATCGAGCAGAGTCTTCGCGTCATTCAGGAGGACAGCGGCCTTCTGCAGGCGGTAGGCCGCAAGATCCTTCTTGTCATACTGGCTCAGCGTCATAAACAATGATCCCTTCGGATTCGATATTCCTGAAAAAAGCGCTTCCCAGGCGTTTGTTCTCCTCCAGCTCGTGTCGGGTATACAAGGTCGGGGACAGCGGCACGTCGTACACCAACTCCAGGTCGTGGATCAGGTGAATCACCCCGTCTTTGCATTCCAGGTTTTCAACGACAACCAGCAGGTCGAGATCAGAATCCCCATGGAAATCGCCGCGAACCCGTGAACCGAAAACGACGATTCGGATGATTCCCGGGCAATCGACAGCAGCCTCCGCGAGTCGCTCGAGAGCCTCTGTTTCCGACCTGAGAGCTAACGGAAGTTTCGTTTTCACATCTGCCTCAAGACCCGCCGGCACGACCCAGGGTCTGTCAAGACAACAATACTTTTGGGGGGAGGTACTTTCAAGAGGTCCAAATCCTGCACGCCGATCCTTACCAAAGGGTCCGCAGGGGGCCGCCGTTCGGCTGGATTCCCCGCTCGGATAGGCGCTCGAAGCCGCACAGGCTCTCGTGGATGGGTTATCCACCGAAACGGGTCAACTCCAACCCTCAAAACTTCACCTTCAGAAACTCCGTCGGCGATAGTATCCGGATACCCTTGAACAACTTGAGGTTCAACAGATGCCGATCGCCGGAGATGATGAGTCTTGCGTCTGCTGCTACTGCGCATTCGATGAACTTGTTGTCAGCTGGATCCTCAGAAATCGCCGAAATGGTCGGGACTGCTGCGAAAAAGAACTGGTTATAGCGCTTCTGTAATAGCTGCACCAGCTCTGCGCCTTCGGGCTCCTCGGACATCCCAAAGCGGCCAAGAACCTCGAAGTATTCAGCCAGCATCGCCTTGGAGAGGCAAAGGGTGATCTTTTCGAACCTCCAAAGATCGATGACCTTCCTTGGGTTGCCCTCGGTGTTCAAAAGTGAGGATATGAAGACAGTCGTGTCGACCACAACCCTCACTTGGACGCCCTAGCGCTCTTGATAGCCTCCTTCACGTTCTTCTGCGTGTAGCCCTTCTTCTTGAGCTTCTTGGCGGTCCGATCCCAGATATCACCAATGACGCGAGAGAAGTCATTTTCTTCGATGTAGGAAGCAACAAGCTCCCTCACTTTGGTGCTCGCCGTCTTCCCCTCCGTGCGGGCGATTTTTGAGAACTTCTGCTTCGTGCTCTTATCGATCCTGATGACCAGTTGTGTTTCCATATGCTACTGCGTATAAGGTGTATATACAAACAATACAGAAAGCCAATCTGGGAGTCAATCCCTCCTCCAGGGGGGATGCGCCCTTCTCACCGCTTGCTTCAGGTCCTCCCAGGGGTGCGCTTAAGGCCAGCGTCGCGCGTACCGCCACGAGCGCCGTGTCGAAGAGCATTCGGGTGCTTTACCAATTCGCAGGAGACACGCGGGGTGTCTCCTGCGCGGCGTCCAACCGTGCCAGGGCGGCATCGAGCGTGAAGTAGCGTTCGGGGATTTCCCAGACCACGACGTCCGCCTGGACATCCTCCAGAACCGAACCCTGCAGGAGAGCTCGCATGGGCGCCAGGGAGCCCTGCCCCTGCTCGGAGAGGTTCAGGACATCCGCCTCCAGGGCCGTCTTGAGAGCGCCCTCCAGGTTCCACAGCGCCCCGGCGCTGTAGCTGGTGCCCACCAGGACCACGGGAATAATGATGCGGTCGAACAGCCCCGTCGCCAGCGGGTCCTCCGCGGAGGTCACGCTCTGCAGCACGCTGTCCGGCCGCGGCCCGAAACGTTTCTCCCAGGAGCCCAGGGGAATGAAGTTGAGCAGGTCCCCCCGGTACTCCAGCCGCGGGCCCTCAGCGGTCAGGAAGCGGGCCCGCGGCGAGCCTGCCTCGGCCAGAAGCCCCGCCACCGCCTCGGCCAGGGCTGCGGCCGCCACCTCGGCCCCGTAGGGCGTCCAGTGCGTGTCGGTGCGCAAAAAAACCTGCCCGCCTTTCTTGCCCTCCAGCAGTGAGCCCAGGAGGTCTGGTGCCGGGATTCCGAGATCGCCCAGCCGGGCCAGCAGCTCCCGGTAGCGGCCGGCGAGCTCCCGGGTCAGCGGGTAGCGGCCGAGTTGCTCCGGGTAGACGCGCGCCTTGGCGGGAACCAGGGCGATCACCAGCCTTACCCCGCGGGCGGCCAGCTCATCCCGGGTTTTCCGGACCGCCTCCAACTCGACCCGCAGGCGGGGCTCGAGGTCCCCGGCGCTCTGGAGCTCCTCGTCGGTGAACAGCCAACCGTCCCTGCCCACCAGCACGCCCCGGCTGCCTTCGGCAAACAGGCGATACCTCGCGAGGCCCCAGGCGGCCAGGGCCGGCCCGCGCACGGCCAGGCCTTCCTCGAACGCCTTCTGGTACGCGCGGCTCCAATCGCCGTTGAGGATGTTTCCGGGGCCGGGTCGGGAGAAGGCTGCCGGGTTGGTCAGGGCGAGCACGGCGCAGGCGCCCAGTACCAGGAGCAGCGCCAGGCCGGGCAATCCTGGCAGGAGAAGTTTCCGGCGGGAAGTTCGCGGTTGCATGTTCTCGGCCCCTCAGAACTGGAAATAGAGAAACGGCGAATAACTCTCCGCCGCCGTCCTCAACAAGGCCAGCAGGAACAGCGGGATGACCGCGATCCGGCCGGCCAGGAACGGATCCCAGGCCCCCCGGGCGGCGGCCGCCGGCAGGGAACCGCGGCGGGCCAGCCACGGGCCCGCGTACACGGCCACCAGCGCAAGCGCCAGCACCGCCAGCTCCGGGCCGCCGAGCTGCCAGCGCAGGGCGTCGCTCACCCCGAGCCCGTGCAGCCCGATCATCCCTGCGTACATCGCCAGCGCAGCCTGCACCGAAGCGCTGCGGAACAGCACCCAGCCGACGATCACCGCGGCCATGGTAGCGGCCACCGCGACGGGGCGAGGCCCCTCGGGTTCCGGGAGCCGCCTCCGGCGCTCGATCGCCAGGAGCAGGCCGTGCCAGGCCCCCCACAGGATGAAGGTCCAGGCGGCGCCGTGCCACAATCCCCCCAGGACCATGACCACCAGCAAATTCACCAGCGTGCGGCCGGGGCCGCGGCGGTTTCCTCCCAGCGGGATGTAGAGGTAGTCGCGCAGCCAGGTGGACAGGCTGATGTGCCACCGCCTCCAGAACTCGGTAATGTTCCTGGACAGGTAGGGGGCTCGGAAGTTCTCCGGAAAGCGGAAGCCCATCATGAGGCCCAGCCCGACGGCCATGTCCGAGTAGCCGGAGAAGTCGAAGTAGATCTGGGCGGTGTAGGCCAGGGCTCCGAGCCAGGCGTCGGCCGCCGTCGGCGCCCCCAGGCCGAAAGCGGCGTTGGCGATCGGGGCGACCAGGTCGGCGATCAGGACCTTCTTGCAGAAGCCGATCATGAAGCGGGCGCCCCCCTCGGAGAACCCGGCGAAGGTGTGGGCCCTCTGCCTGAGCTGCGGGCACAGGTCCTTGTAGCGGATGATGGGGCCGGCCACCAGCTGGGGGAACAGTGCCATGTACACCGCCAGCTCCAGGAAGTCGGCGGCCACTGGGGCATCTCCTCGGTGCACGTCGACGAGGTAGCTGGTGCCGTGAAACAGGTAGAAGGAGATGCCCACGGGGAGCACGACCTGCCAGGCCGTGAGCGTGCGGGCGCCGAGGGAGGCCAGCAGGGCATTGAGGCTGTCGATTCCGAAATTGAAGTACTTGAAATAGCCCAGGACGGCCAGGTTCAGCGCGATGCCCAGCACGAGCACGGCGCGCGCGCGGCGGCTACCCCGCAGCCGGCCGATCCATAAGCCCGCCAGGTAGGTCCAGGTGGTGGCGGCCACGATCAGGGCCAGGAAGTCCAGGCGCCACCAGCCGTAGAATACCCAGCTGGCCGCCAGGATCCAGGCCAGGCGGGCCCGGGGGGGAAGCAGGTAGTAGCCGGCCAGGAACAGGGGCAGGAAGAGGAACAGGAACACGCTGCTGGTGAACACCATGGCAGGGGATTATTTCTGGGCGAGCTCAGCCTTGGCGCAGACGACCTCCGGGGCTGGACCGCTTTCGAAGACGAACACGCTGTAGGAGGCCCCTCGCTTGAGGCCCGGGTCGCCCACCATAGCGAGCGGCCCGGCGGCTACGAACACCCCGAGCTTCACCGGGACGGCGTTCACGTTCATCCGGCCGGCTTCCCCGGGGCCCACCCCGGCGATGACGGTGGTCCGGCCCTCGGCCGTCTTGAGGTCGACCCGGTCCAGCGGCAGGAGGTTGTACAGCACCATCTGGGCGCGGGCCGGATCGGTGTGCTCGACGTCCTCGAAAATACGGATCCCCTCCGAGGTGAGCGCCAGGGTGTAGTAACGCCCGACCTTGGGGATGAGCTCGGTTTCCCGCCCGCCGGTGCGCAGCAGGTAGATGTCCGGCGGGACCGGGCGGTAGGGGGTCACCCCGCCCCGAGGGGGATCGAATCGCCCGGCGCCCAGCTCCAAGGACCCGCCGCCGTCGGTGGCGCGGAACAAACGGACGAACGCGGCGTCTTTGGGCGCCTGCGTACCGTACAGGGTGTCGGCGACGGCCAGGCTGCCCGCTCCCAGGAGGCAAAGCAGTATAGCGATGAGGCCCCGGGGGTTCATAAACGCCACTATACCTTATACCCCGGGCCTATGGCGAGCCGGAAGCGGCGGCCGCCGGAAGGGCGGCCAGGCTTTCCATCCACTCCACGGAGGCGCGGAAGCCCGCCGACCGGGTGTAGCGATGCTGGACCCCCTTCAGCACCAGGAAGCGCACCTCGCTGCCGGCCAGGCGCAGTTCCTCCACGAAGCGGGCCTGGGAGGCGGTGGTCACGATGGCGTCGGCGTCCCCCTGAACGACGAGGGCCGACAGGCCGTGGCCGGAGGTGCCGCTCCGGTTGGCGGCCAGGGCTGCCGCCAGGGCCGGGTACTCCTCGAGCAGCCGGTCGCCGTGCAGCGCCTCGTAGAACTCCGGGCGGTACAGCTTCCTGCCTTCGAAGGGGTAATATTTCTGGAACTCGTCCACGCACATGCTGTTGGCGTCCGCCTCCAGGGTCCGGGCCCAGCGCTCCTGGAGGTAGTCCCCCGGGTCGATCTGCCCCTTGCCGTACATGGCGGAATAGCTGTAGAGAATGTGCGGGGCGTAGTAGGCGCCCTCCTTCAGGAGCGCGGTCACGTTGGTGGTCGCGGCGAAGCCGATGATCCCGCGGAGCGCCACCTCCGGTGCGTAGCGGGCGCGCAGGTCGGCGGCGGCGAAAGCCGCGTGGCCCCCCTGGGAATAGCCCGCCGCGAAGACCGTCCCGGAGGGCCGGACTTTTTGAGGGTACTCCGTGAAGAAGGCCCGCACCGCGCGGGCGGCGTCCAGCAGCACGTGGGCCTCTGCCTGCCGGCTAAAGTACCTTTGGGGGCGATTGGGGTCGTTGAAGCCCAGGTAATCGGGGAAGACGGTGATGAAGCCGGCGGCGGCGTAGGCCAGCATGTTAGCCTGGTAGTGGCCCCACCGCCGCAGCTCCGGAACCTCCCTGGAGGGGGCGCAGGAGTCCGCGATCCCCGTGGTGCCCGAACCGAACACCAGCACCGGGCGGCTTTCCGGTTCCACGTAGCGGGGCACGAAAAGACGGGCCTGGATGACCGCCTCGGAGCCGTCGAAGTCGGTGCTGCGGTAGCGCAGCTCGTAGGTGTCCACCGCGAAGCGGAGGCTCGGGCTTTCGAATCCTTCGAACAGCGGCCGGGCAAGCTCGTCGATCCGCGCCGTGGAGTACTGTTCGCGAAAGCTCCAGTCCAGCAGGGCTCCGGGTCCGGCGGCTTGGGCCATGGCCGGCGATGCCAACGCCAGCAGCACGGCCAACGCCAGCAGCACCGTGGTGGCCGCTGCCGGCAGGTAGCGCCGGCGCATAGCCGGGCTATCGCGCCGGCGAATAGCCGGGCAGTAGCCCCGGCTCATGGCTGGGCCTCCAGGGTCCGGCAGTCCGAGGGGGCCTTCTGGCCGCCGGCCAGGGCCCGCATCCACTCCAGCGCCTCCCAGTAGCCGATCTGGCGGGTGTCGTGGCGGCGGCCCCGATACACCACGTACCGCACGGCACTGCCGGCCCGGCACAGCCGGCGCACGAACTCTTCCTGGGAAGTCAGGGTGACCACCACGTCGTCGGTGCCCTGCAGGATCAGGCAGGGAACGCGGTGCCGGGCCAGGCCGGTGCTGTTCTCCTTTAGTATCCGGTGGATCTCCGGGTACTTGTTTTCCAGGTCCCTGGCGAAGAGCGCGTCGCTAAAGGCGGGCGCGAACAGCTCCCGCGCCGACCAGGGATAGTACTGCTGCATTCCGCCGACGCACTGGCGCGTCACGTCGTGTTCCAGGCTGCCCACCCAGCGGCTGTCCAGGATCTGGCCGGGGTCGAAGCGCTCGGTCCCGTACATCCGAGAAAAGCTGTAGACCGCCATGGGCGCCACCACGGGAAACTCCCGGAAGAGGGCTTCCATGTCCGTGGTCGGCCCGTAGCCGATGATCCCGGACAGGCGCACCTCCGGCGCGTAGGCGCGCTGCAGGTCGGCGGCGGCGAAAGCGGCGTGGCCTCCCTGGGAGAAGCCGGCCACGAAGACCGGCGGCTTGCCTCTCGGCAGGCGGCCGCCGGCGGACTGCTCCAGGAAGTGGCGGACCGCCCGGATGGCGTCCAGCACCAGGTGACCCTCGGCCACCGCGCTCATGAAAGGCTGGAGGCGGCCGGGGTCCCCGAAGCCCAGGTAGTCGGGAAGCACGCCGATGAAGCCCTGGCCGACGAAGGCCAGCACGTGCGAGCGGTACAGGCCCCAGCGGATGCCGGCGATGTGCTCGCGGGAGGGGCGGCAGGAATTGATGAGCCCCGTGGTTCCCGGCGCGAACAGGTACATCGTCGGCGGCCCGGGCTCCGGGGTGCGGGGCACGAACAGCTGCGCCGTAGCCGAGGCGGAGGTGTCGTCCGGGTAGCGGCTCTGGAAGCGAAGGGTATAGCAGTCCACCGGGAAGGCGGCCGAGGGCATTTTCGCCTCCTCGAAGAGCCCCGCGACGATGCGGTCCACCTCGGCGGGCGCCAGGGTCTCCACCAGCTCGGCGCCGGTGAGCGTGCCGGGCGCAAGCGGCTGGGCTCGCGCCGCTGTTGGCGCGGCCAGCAGCAGGACCGCGGGCGCCAGGAGGCGCAGCCAGCCGCGTCGCCTTCCTGCATCCTTCATCGGCCGCTTCACGGCCGCTCAGCCGCGCAGGTCCGGGCTCAGCGTCTTTCGCAGCTTCTCGAGGAACTCCTTCTCGGTCATCTCGTACTTGTTCATATACTGCACGGTCCCGATCTGCAGCTTCATGCCCTCGGAGAGGTCGGCGGGCTGCAGGAAAACGACCAGGATGTTCTTGTTCTCGCTGGAGGCCAGGTTGATCTCGTTGCGCACGTTGCGGCTGTCGATGGCCGCGGGGCTCATGAACACCACGAAAAGGTTGCTGCCCAGCAGGGCCCGTCCCACCTCTTCGGGCCACTCGTTGCCCGGCTCCACCCCCTCGTCGTACCAGATCCGGTAGCGGCCGTCGGCCAGCCTCTTGATGACCGCGAACACCTCGCGCATGTCCCGGTGGGAGTAGCTGGTGAAGATGTAGGGCTTGGTGCCCCGGTAGGCCTCGATGGGAGGGCGCAGCAGCGGCCCGCGCGGGGCGGGAGCCCGCGCTGGCGGCGCGGCCGGCCTGCGCTGGGCGATCCGCCGGACCGAGACTTTCCTGGCGGCGCGGCGCGCGCTCACCACGCGGGCGGCACGGGCCGGCGCGCGGGGGACGCGGCGGGGGGTCTTCTCTGCGGCGCGGGCCTTCACGGAACGCGCTTTGACCGCCGCTTTCCTGCGGGCAGGGCGCGCCCTGGAGATGCGCGCCTTGGCGCTGCGGGCCTTCACCGGTCGGGCCTTGGCGCGTCGGGTCTTGGCGCTGCGCGCCTTCACCGATCGGACCTTGGCACGTCGGGCTTTTACAACCGGCTTGCGGCGGGCGGCGCGGGTGGACCGCGCGGACCGGGCGGCGCGCGCCTTGCGGGCAGCTTTCTTTAGCCGGGCCGCGGGTTTGCGCCTGGCGGACGCCGTCCGGCGCGGTTTCCGCCGCCCGGCGGCGCTTTTGCGGGCCTTGCGGGAGCCGGTCCTTTTCGCTCCGGCCTTTTTTGAGGCGGTTTTCTTAGCAGCGGCTTTCTTTGAGCCCGCTTTCTTCGGCGCGGTTTTCTTCCGGGGCGCTGGCGGACGGGCACGCCTGGCTTTCGAGCGTCCGGGTTGGCGTGCGGCCTTGCGCTTCGAGGAAGCGGGTTTTTTGCCCTTCGGGCGTGGGGCCTTGCGCGTCCTCCCGCCGCTCTTCCGCGCCCCGGCAGGCTTTGCCTTGCGCCTGGCGGTCTTGCGGGCGGCGGCCGGGCGCCTGCGCTTGGTCTTCACGGCGCGTCCGGCGGTTGTCTTCTTCCTGGATGTCGTCGCTTTCTTTTTCTTTTTCGCCATACCCTCATCCCACCTCGTTCTTGCGTTTGATATGGTAAATCGGATAGCTTCCGAACTCCTTGGGCAGCACGATGACCCCGACGTACCTGCAGTCCAGCCTGTTGCGCGCGTCGGCGAGCAGCAGCGCCGCGAAGGGCTCGCTGGCGTAGACGTTGCCCGGGCTGGTGATGGGCTCGATGCGGGCGGCCTGGTTTACGTGGGAGCCGAAGAAGTTCCAGCGCTCCTGGAGCGGCTCCCGGGCCCCGTACACGGGCCCCGCGTGCAGGCCGATGCGGATGTTCAGCTCGGCCGGAAGCCGCCAGCGGGTCCAGTCCGTGTCCCGCACCAGGTCGCGCATGTCCATCGCGCTCTCCGCCGCCTCCAGGGGGTCGGCGAACACCAGGCAGATCGCGTCGCCCCAGGTGTTCTTGTACAGCGGCCGGTAGGGGGACTTGTCCACCGCCTCCGAGAGGGCGCCCAGAAAGCCCTGCACGTAGGAGAGGATCTGTTCCTCCTGCAGGCGGCTGTAGCCGACCAGGTCGGCGAACAGGATGGCCGCCGTCTGCCGGCCGCCAGTTTTCGCTGCGGTGCGGCCGGGGCGGCGTCCATGCTTCTTCCCTGGGGCGGGCCGCCGCGCCTTCCGGCCGGTCTCGCGCGCTTCCGGCGGCCGGCCGGCGATCTCGCGCACTTCCGTGCCCATGGGGTCGATCACCGCGACCGGGAGGCCGCTTTGCTGCCAGGTCTGCACGCACTCCGCCGTGCCTCCCGGCAGGGCGTTGCGCGCCCCGTCCCACACGGCCACCAGCAGCGGCTCGGTCTCCAGGAAGCGGCTGCGCAGGATGGCCTTGCCCAGGATCACCCGGTTGGCGTAGCTGAACAGCACGTCGTCCCCGCCGTAGCCTCCCCGGGTGGCCTGCTCCACCGCTGAGCTACGCTCCAGCGCCTCGCGAGCGCGCCGGACCCAGCCCTCCCCGGCCCGCGCGACGCTGGTCCGGAAGAACTCCTCGCGCTCGAAGGGCAGCACCACGTTGCTCTCTCCGCCGCGGGCCTGCAGGCACTCGAGAAACAGTACGTCGGAGCCGCAGGCCGCGGAGGCGTACCCCATGCGGGCGTCCAGCTTGTCGAGCAGCTCGGCGATGCGGCGCTTTACCTCCGGGACGGCGCTCTCAGGGAAGCGCGGGGTTTTGCGTCCGGGGGCGTCGAGCATGTGCCCCGAGAAGGCCACCACCGGCGGGATGCGCAGCGCCTCCAGCACCTCGGCAGCCACGGGCGTGTAGCGACTCAACAGCTTGAGCTGGCGGCGGGTGCTGGCCAGCGCGGCGTAGCTCTGGGCGCTTTTCGCGCGGGCCGCGCGGTAGTACTTGGCGGCCGCCTCCTGGCGGCCCAGCAGCAGGTTGGCTTCGGCCACCGTGGCCACCGTCCAGTAGTCCCGCCCGGCGGGACGCCGCCAGCGCTCCGAACAGATCCCGGCCACCTCGCGGGCCAGCTTGCCCGCCTGGCGGAGGTCGCCCAGGATCAGGCTTAGACTGGCGGCGTTGATCCCCGAGTAGTGGCCATGGCTGCGCCGGAAGGCGTCCAGGTACAGGTCGCGGGAGCGGGCCAGGTGCGGGTGTGCCGGGTCACCGTCACCCTCGATGAGCCACATCTCCTTGTGCACCCTGCCCAGGATACCCAGCGTCTCCTCGTCGAGGTACCCCTTGTCCACCAGGGAGGCCAGCAGGTCCCGGGCCCGCAGCAGGAAGCCGCACTTGATCAGCGACAGGCTGTACCGCTGGGTCAGCCGCACGTGCTGCGGAAAGAAGCCCACGCCTTCCTGCAGGATGTCGTGGGCGAACAGGGACTGCCCCAGGGAGTCGGCGAGCTCCCCCAGGCGCAGGTGGAAGAAGGGGTCCCGTTTCCAGACCGACGGGTCCCGGGAGCGCCACAGTTCGTGCAACGCACTGCCCGGCTGGTGTTCGGCCAGGTAGCGGTCGAAATCCTCCCGCGTCTGCTCGATCACTGGCCGCTAGTATACTTCATTTGCCGCTTTCTTGAAGATGAGACCTGATTTTTTCGGCGAGGTCCGCCGCGGCGATGGCGCTTTCGGCCCGAGCCAGCTCTTCATGAATGTTCTCCCGCCTGTTTTTCTGAGTCATAGCGGGACTCCTTCGCTCAGGATATCCAGTGCGATCCGCCGTTCCTTGCCGGCCAGCCTCTGCAGCTCCTCCTCGGTGAGGATCAGCAGCGAAACGGCCTGGCAATGCTCGAACTCCAGCCTGGCAACTTCCTGGAATATGGACTCGCGCAGGTCCCGTGAGGATTCCTTGACGATAACTGCCACGTCGATGTCGGAGTCCGCGGAAGCATCACCGCGGGCGCGCGAGCCGAACAGGACCATCCGGATCAGGGAATCCTGAAGCAACGCCAGAAGGCGTTTTTTCAGAGTACTGAGCAGCGCCTCCACCGAACCGCCGTCCACGCTCCGATTATACTTGCGAGGGCAATCCGTTCCAAGGCCTTCTTCGTATTGACGCAATCGCGGGAATTGTCTATAAAAAAGAACTTCACCATGTTATCCATCCGCGGGGTGTCCAAATCCTTCGGGGCTTTGCAGGCTCTGAAGGATGTCAGCTTTGAAATCGAAAAAGGCCAGATCCACGGCGTCATCGGCCCCAATGGCTCGGGCAAGACCACCCTGTTCAACTGCATCAGCGGGCACCTGCGGCCGGAGTCCGGCGTAGTCCTGCTCGCCGGGGAGGCGCTTACGGGCCTGAAGCCGCACGCCATCGCCAACCTCGGCGTGCGCCGGACCTTCCAGGGGGGCAAGCTGGTCAATTCCCTGACCGTGCTGGAGAACGTGATGGCCGGGGTCTACGAGTTCCGCGGCAGGGACTACTGGGACACCTTCTTCCGCCTTCCTGGGCGGCCCTCCCGCCGGGAGCGAGCCATCGAGGAGCGGGCGCGCGAAAGCCTCGCCGCGGTGGGCCTGGACAGGAGCGCCGAGCGCTTCGCGGTGGACCTGGTGTGGGCCGAGCGGCAGTTCGTGCAGATCGCCCGGGCCATGGTCGCCAGACCCCGGATCATGCTGCTGGACGAGCCCAACAGCGGCATGGGCGCCAGGGACACCGAGCGCATCGAGGTGGTGATCCGCGGCCTGCGCGCCCTGGGCATCACGGTGGTGGTCATCAGCCACGACGTGCGGCTGCTGATCCGCCTGTCCGACTGGGTGACCGTGCTGAACTTCGGCCGGACCATCGCCGCCGGCAGGCCGGAAGCGGTGCAGAAGGACCCGAAAGTGCTGGAGGCCTACCTTGGCGCCGAGTGAGGTGCTGCTTTCGGTCAAGGACCTGGCGGTGTCCTACGGGCACATCAACGCCCTGTCCGGGGTGAGCCTGGAGGTGCGCCGCGGGGAGATCGTAGTGCTGATCGGGGCCAACGGCGCGGGCAAGAGCACGCTCCTGGCAACCTGCTTGGGCATCAACGTCCCCCGCGCGGGGAGCGTCACCTTCCGGGGCAAGCTCATCTCCGGCCTGCCGGCGGATCGCAACGTCCGCGCCGGCCTGTGCCTGGCGCCCGAAGGGCGGGGGGTGTTCGCGGCCATGAGCGTGCTGGACAACCTGCTGCTCGGGGCCCACCACAACCTGCGCAACGTGGACCGCAACCTGAAGCGGGTGTACGAGTGGTTCCCCCTCTTGCAGGAGCGCAAGAACCAGGTCACCCGCACCCTGAGCGGGGGGGAGCGCCAGATGCTGGCTATCGGCCGGGCCCTGATGTCCTCCCCCGAGCTGATCATGGTCGACGAGCCTTCCCTGGGGCTGGCGCCCATCGTGGTGAACGACATCTTCCAGATCCTGGTCCGCCTGAACCGGGAGGGGTACACGATCCTGCTCTCCGAGCAGAACGCGTACAAGTCGCTGAAGTGCGCCCACCGCGGGTACGTGCTGGAGACGGGCAAGGTCACCCTGAGCGGGACCGCCCAGGAGCTGCTCGCCGACCCCGCCGTGCGAGCGGCCTATATCGGAGCGTAGCGCATGGAAGTTTTGGTGGCGCAGGTGATCAACGGTCTGTCCCTGGGGTCGATCTACGTGCTGCTGGTCACCGGCTTCAACCTGCTGCTCCTGGTGGCCATGATCATCCACTTCGCCTACCCGCAGGTGGTCGTGTTCTCCATGTACATCGCCTGGGTGGTGCTGCGCTACACCGGCAACTCCATCCCCCTGTCGGTGCTGGCCGCGGTGGGCGCCTCGGTGGCCATCAACCTGGCCTCCGCCCCCCTGTTCCAGAAGATCATGAAAAACCGCGAGGAGGTGGACATCAACTCCACGATGGTGGCGTCCATGGGCATCGGCATGATCATCACCGACGTGCTCTCGCACGGTTTCAACAAGGGTCTGCCGATCTCCTTCCCCAGGCAGCTGGTGGGCGATGTCGCCCTGTTCCGCTTCGGGCTGATCAGCCTGCTGTCCGGGCAGGTCGCCTCCCTGGCGGTCGGGGTGCTGGCCGTGTCCGGGGTGTTCCTGCTGCTGTACAAGACGCGGCCGGGCAGAGCCTTCCGCGCCATCGCCGAGGACCCCAATGGCGCGCGCCTGGTGGGCATCCCCCTGCTGTCCACGGGGCTGCAGAGCTACGCCCTTTCCGGCATCCTGGGCGGGTTGATCGCCGTGCTCCTGGCGCTGATGCTGGGCTACGCCTCCCCGGGGCTGGGCGAGCAGGTGGCGCACAAGGTGCTGGCCGTTTCGATCATCGCCGGGCTGGGCAACCTTCCCGGCGGCCTGGTGGTGGGACTGGCCCTGGGCATCCTGGAGGCGCTGGCCCAGGGGTACCTCCCCGGCTCCTGGTCCAACGCCATCGCCTTCGTGGTGCTGTTGGGGGTCATTCTGGTCAAGCCGCGGGGCCTGTTCGGGCTCAAGCTGTAGGAGAGCGCATGCCGCTGCCTTTGTACTATTTTCTGGCCATCACGGCGATCAACATCCTGATGAGCTGGGCCCTGTACCTGCCCTATCGGGTGGCCCACCTGCACTTTCTGACCGTGGCCAACATGGCCATCTCCGGCTACTTGAGCGGGTGGCTGGTGCAGGGCCTGGGGGTTTCCTTCTGGGCGGCCCTGCCTCTGGGCTTCGCCGCCGGGGGACTCATCGGCTGGGTGATCTCGCTGTTCATCGGGGAAGCCCCGACCTTCACGGTGGTCATCGTGGGCTTCACCTTCATCTACATCACCCGCACGGTGATCGAGAACACCAAGGCGGTGGGCGCCACCATGGGGATGTTCGGCCTGCCCCTGGTGGCCGGCAGCCCCGCCCTGCACCGCTGGACGATCCTGGCCCTGCTGTACGCCTTGGTGCTGGTCGTGGGCTTCCTGATCCACCGCTTCGAGCACTCCCGCCTGGGGCGGGCCGCCTCGGCGGTGTTCGTGGACAAGGACCTGGCGACGTCGTTTGGAGTGGATATCGCGAAGCTGGGGCGCCTCCTGCAGGTGTTCTCCAGCACCGTGGCGGGCGGCTGCGGGGTGATCTACGGCTTTCTTTACCGCTCCTTCCACCTGGACTTCTTCACCTTCCACCTGGTCGGGCTGTTCATGACTATCATCTTCGTGGGCGGTTATGCTACGATGTGGGGCGTGGTGGTGGCCGCCCCGGCGCTGTACGGGTTGACCCTGCTGTTCCCCCCGGAGGTGGCCTCCTGGCGAATCGTGATCTACGGGGCGATCCTGGTCGCCGTGCTGGTGCTCAAGCCGGAGGGTTTCGTCACCCGGCGGCTGGTCCTGAATCTGGAACGACTTCTTTCGTCCCAACGAAAGAAAATCCAATAACTCTAAAGGAGTCGCGTATGCGCAAGAATTGGTTTGTGCTTCTGGCCGTGCTCCTGGTCCTGGTGGCCTTCGTGTTCACCGGTTGCCAGAGGCAGGGCGCGGCGAAGAAGGTGAAGGTCAAGGTGCAGCAGTGGGAGATTCCCTTCCTCAACTCCCTGACCGGTCCCATCGCCTCGATCGGCGAGTTCCTGCACTGGGGCGCGGAGCGCGCCGCCAAGGAGATCAACGAGGCCGGCGGCATTTCCGGCAAGCCGGTGAAGGTCATCGGCGTGGACACCGCGCTGGACCCGCAGAAGGGCGTGGTGGAGATGGGCAAGATCGTGCAGACCGCTCTGGTGGCCCTGGGCCCCGTGCCCGAGCCGGTCATCATGGCCGCCATGCCGATCGCGGTGGAGAACGAGATGATGTCCTTCACGGCCACCACCTCGCTGGAGTACGCCGAGAAGTTCTTCCCCTGGTCGATCTCCTGGTTCCCCAAGACCGAGGACCGGCTGCCGCCCCTGGTTACCGCCTGGGCGGAGCTGAACCCCGAGATGAAGAGCGTGGTGCAGTTCGTCGGCAACTACGGCCCCTGGCCCGGCATGGTCGCCGCCCACAAGATCGGCCTGGAAAAGCTGAGTCTGAAGGCCCTCAATAACGTGGAGGTGCCGGCGGACGCGGTCACCTTCGGGCCCCTGGTCGTGAAGGCCCTGGAGCAGAAGCCCGACGGCATCATCATCGCCTGCTGGCCCGAAAAGGCCGCCAAG
>Ga0315273_10001134_pt1 | contig 29704 bp, 27 predicted proteins | sample YL17G02_0_MG_FD_205753 | JGI IMG/M metagenome (GOLD analysis project Ga0315273, IMG submission 205753) | Sediment microbial communities from Yellowstone Lake, YNP, Wyoming, USA - YL17G02_0 | ecosystem: Environmental > Aquatic > Freshwater > Lake > Sediment | place: USA: Wyoming | collected... | reverse complement strand
GCGGACCCTTACCGCCGAAGGCCTCCCGCACGACCTGCACGACCAACTCACGACCCTCTTTGAGTCGGTCTTGAATGGGCGGGCCCGCCGACGCCTCCCGGTAAGATCGGCGCATCGCGAGGGTCTCCGCGTCTCCCTCCGCTCCCACATCGGGTTCGCTTGCGGAAGCGCCGCCAAACGCCAGAAGCGGAGGCGGGGCCGCCTCACCCGGAAGCAGGAGGTCGGTCGCATGCAGGAACGCGTCTCTGTCCTGGCCCACGTCGAGGAACGCGGACTGGATCCCCGGGAGGATCTTCGAGACCCGCGCCTTGACGATGTGCCCGACGGCAAGCGCCGCGCGCTCGTCCTCGACGCGAAGCTCCACAGTCACACCGTCCTCGCGGAGCGCGGTGCACGTCCGGCCGCCCGCGCGGCTAACCAGCAGCTCGATCGACAACCGGCACCGCCGCGGAGTCGGCGAGCATGGGGTTCACCAGCCGATCGCCCCAGACAACCGCGAGGTCCTCGCGCACCAAACGAATTCCCTTCGCCGCTTCGCCGAACATGATCGTCAGGACTTCGTCCGGCCGGACCGAGGCGCCGTCGCCCCCCGCTGCCAGCGTCATGCGAAACGATGTCGCGTCCGCCTCGGCGACATCGAGAAGCCAGTCGCGCAACGGAAAGGTGACGGTTTTTCCGTTCTTTTCTCGCGTGGCCGAATGCGCCTCACGCGCCGCGAAGGTTGCGAGCGCAAGGGAGGGATAGAGGCCTCCTGGAAGTCGCACGAGGTAGCGCGCGGCGCGCACCGACTCCGATAGTCCCCGCGCGTCGCTTCCGATTTCGCGGAGCGCCGACACCGAAAGCCCGCGGGGCAACGCGGCGTTGATCGCGGCCACGGCCGTTTCCGCGTCGAGACGCATGAAGGACCACAGGTCGAGATATTCGCCGTGGGATTCGATCCCCACGGCGAGCGCGGGGCCGAACTGCACGCGCGGCTTCGGGTTGAAACCCTGCGAGTAAACGAGCGCGATTCGCGCGCGACGGAACGCGCGGAGCATCGCGCGCGTGAGGTCGAGGTGGCCGAGAAACTGGAGCCGCCCCGTCTTTTCGAAGCGCAGGCGGTACCGGTAGCGCGGCAGGTCGCCCAGCGACGCCTTCAAGGCCACGCCTTCCTCGACCGTCAACGCCCGCGGTGCCTCGACGGCCCGCGCGGGAACGCCCGGTCCGGCCGCGGACGGTGTCGCCAGAATCGTGAGCCCGGAATCGAGAGGGCGCCCGGTGGTCTCCTTAACAACCCCCTTCACGCACTCCTTCGCGAACGGCGCGCATCCGTGACAATCGGTCGGGCCGCAGATCGAGAGCGTCCCTTCCGCGAGAGCCCGCTTCAACTCGAGCGCAAGCCACTTCTTGTTCACGAGCGAGTCGAGCACATCCCACGGGAGGCGGCGATCGGTGGCCCAGTCGCCGTAGGCGTAGAGTTCCGGGTCGATGCCTTCCTCCCGGAAGGCGCGCTGCCAAATGTCGAGATTGAAATGCTCTGCCCATCCGTCGAAACGGGCACCGATACGGAAGGCGCGCTCGACCACCGCCCCTAGCCTGCGATCGCCGCGGGAGAACACGCCCTCGAGAAACGTCGTCTCGCACTCGTGGTGCTTGAAGCGCACACCGCGTCGGACCCGCGAGGCGATCCGGTTCTGCTTGCGATAGAGACTCTCGAGGCGGTCCTGGCCGACCCACTGGAACGGCGTCACCGCTTTCGGCACGAACGACGACGCCGACAACGTCACCTCCGGGCGCCTCCCCTTGGCGGGTCTCCTTCCGAGGGAATGGATTTCGTGCGCGAGATCGACCAGTCCGTCCACGTCGGCGTCGGTTTCGGTCGGGAGGCCGATCATGAAATACAGTTTGATGAGATCCCACCCTGCCTCGAACGCAAGGCGACAGGCGTTGAGGATTTGGTCCTCGCTGAGGTTCTTGTTGACCACGTTGCGCAGGCGCTGCGTCCCCGCTTCCGGCGCGATCGTGAATCCGGACTTCCTCACCCGGCGGACCTGGCGCGCGAGGTCTTCCGTCATCGTCGACGCATGCATCGACGAGAGGGACACCGAAACCGACTCGGGCTCGAAGCGGTCCATCAGGTCGAACAGCAGCGGTTGCACGGCGCCGTATTCCCCGGTATTGAGCGACGCCAACGAGAACTGGTCGTAGCCGGTCGAGCGCACCGAGCGAATCACGGTGTCGCGGACTTGATTGGGGTCGCGCTCACGTGTGGGACGGTAGATGTAGCCGGCCTGGCAGAAGCGGCAACCCACCGGACATCCGCGCATCAACTCGATCGAGACCCGGTCGTGCACGATCTCGCCGTGGGGAACGAGAATGCGATCGGGGAACGGGAAGCGGTCGATGTCGTAGACGATGCGTCGCTTCACCGGATACGGCGCCTGACCGTTACCGACGGGAATCAAGAGACCGTGGTCGTCCTCCAGGTCGTACAGCGCCGGCGCATAGATGCCGGGGATCTTCGCAAGCTCGCGAATGCGTGCGGCGCGCGGAGCGTGCGCGCGCTTCAGCTCTTTCAGCGTGTCGAGGAACTCGGGAAGGAGCTCCTCGGCGTCGCCGATGAACACGAGGTCGAGGAAATCGGCGATCGGCTCGCAGTTGAACACGACCGGCCCACCCGCGACGACGAGCGGGTCGCTCTCGCCGCGCTGCAACGCGCGCAAGGGGATGCCCGCAAGGTCGAGCATCTCGAGGACGTTCGTGAAGGTCATCTCGTATTGGAGCGAGAAGCCGACGACGTCCATGGTCGCAAGCGGCGTCGCGGTCTCGAGCGTCGCCAGGGGGCGGTTGTGGCGTCGCAGCGCGTCGGCGAGGTCGGGCCAGGGACAAAAGACGCGCTCGGCCGCGATGTCGTCACGCGCGTTCAAGAGCCGGTAGAGGATCCGGAGGCCCAGGTGCGACATCCCGATCTCGTAGACGTCGGGGAACGCCAGCGCGAACGTCAACGCGACACCGCGGTGGTCTTTGACGATCTCGTTCCACTCGCCGCCGATGTAACGCGTCGGCTTCTGGACGTCTGCGAGAAGCTCGCGAAACGCGGTCTCTTCGTCGCGGATCGATTCCGTCCTTGGCGCCATGATCTTCCCTTGGGCGCGTGCGGCGTCGCGCCGCGGAATTCTAGCAGGAGGCTTAGTTGACAAAGCGTCGTCCGCGCACGTTGGCGATCAGGCCGACGCCGCACATCACGGAGATCAGGGCCGTTCCGCCGTAGGAGAGAAACGGCAGGGGCACGCCGATGGTCGGCATCAGGCCCAAGACCATACCGATGTTGATCGCCGCCTGCCCCGTCAGCCACGAGACGACGAGCAGGCTTAGATAGGTCCCCAGCCTGTCCTGGGACGAACGCGCCGCAAGCAGGCCCCGATAGAGTAGGTAATAGAACAGCGCGAGGACGCCGGCGGCCCCGATGAAACCCAGTTCCTCCGCGATCACGGCGAGCACGAAATCGGTGTGTTGGGCCGGGAGGAAATTGAGCCTCGTCTGCGTCCCCTTGAAGAGCCCCTTGCCGGTGAGCCGTCCCGAGCCGACCGCGATCTTGGATTGGCGCACTTGGTAGCCGATTCCGGACGGGTCGCGGCCGGGATCGACGACCGTCAGGATGCGCTCCTTTTGATAGGGCTTGAGGTGCCGCCAGCCGACCGGCGTGAGGAGCGCGACGACGCAAATCGCGAGGGCGACGACCCGCCAACGGAGGCCGCCCAGCAAGACCGCGGCGAGGGCGATCGGCACGAACGTCAGTGCCGTCCCGAAGTCGGGCTGCTTCGCGATCAACAGCATCGGCACGCCGATGATCGCGCCGAGCTGCAAGGCCTGCACAAATCGGATGCGGTCGTGGACGCGCTTGGCGAGAAAGGCGGCGATCGCGAGACACGTCGTCCACTTCGCGAACTCGGACGGCTGAAACGTCACCGGCCCCACGGCCAGCCACGAACGGTTGCCCCCCACCTCCTTGCCGAACAACAGCACCGCAATGAGCAGGGCCACGGCCACCCCGTGCAGACTGAGCGAGAACTCCGCCCAGACGTGGTAGTCGACGGCAATCACGACGACGGCCGCGAGCGCCGCGATGCCGAGCCAAGCAAGCTGGGTCCTCCACAAGCCCGCGCGGGCGGGCTGCTGCGAGGTGGCCGACGCGATCGCCGTCATGCCGACCGCGGCGAGCGAGAGCGCCGCCGCAATCGTCGGCACATCGAGCCTATCGAGGAGTCGGCGTCGCAGCACTGCGGGTCTCGGGGTGGGCCATCAGGTTCGCCTGAAGCACTGGAACCGCGTCCTTGTGGGGAAGCCTGTCTTCGAAGAAAACCTCGAGGACCTTGCGGGCGACGGGCGCTGCCGTCGTTCCGCCGTGGCCGCCGTGCTCGATCACGATCGCAAACGCGATCTCGGGGTTTTCCGCGGGTGCGTAGCCGATGAACCACGCATGATCGCGCTCGTCCTTCGGTTGCTTGTCGGCATCGACACCCACCGATTTCTTGAAGACCTGCGCCGTCCCGGTCTTCCCGGCGACCCGGATCGGCCCGAGCTGCGCGCGCGTCGCGGTCCCCTCTTCGACGACGTCCGCGAGCGCATCGCGAATCAGAGCGAGGGTCGCGGCCGACACCGGGAGCTTCGCGGGCTGCAGCGTCGCGTCGCGGGCCAGGTGCGGCCGGACGAGCGTTCCGCCGTTCGCGACCGCCGAGATCATCGTCGCCATCTGAACGGGAGTGACGGCGAGGAGCCCCTGCCCGATCGATACCGAGATCGTGTCACCCGGATACCAGGGTTCCTTGTGGATGCGTTGTTTCCATTCGACCGAGGGAGGGTTACCGCGACTCTCACCCGGAATGTCGATTCCCGAAAGCTCACCGATGCCGAACATCTTGGCGTACTTGCTGATCGCGTCGATACCGACCTTTCTGCCGAGCAAGTAGTAGAAGACATTGCACGACTGAACGAGCGCTCGGTGGACATCCACCGTCCCGTGCCCCCCCTTCTTCCAACACATGAACTGCCGGCCGTAGATCACGACCGAGCCCGGGCAGAACACCGTAGTCTGTGGCGTGATCGCGCCGGTCTCCAAGCCCACGATCGACATGAGAACCTTAAACGTCGAGCCGGGAGCGTAGAAGGACGATATGGCCCGATCGTTCAACGGATGGCGAGCATCGCTGATCAATGCCGTCCACGTCGTCCGCGAGACGGGCGCCGTGAACACGTTGGGGTCGTAGCCGGGGGTCGAGGCGAGCGCCAGGACCTCGCCGGTGTTCGGATTCATGAAGATGCCCGAGCCAACTTCGTCGGCAAGCGACTCGACCAGCTTGCGCTGAAGACGTTTGTCGATCGTGAGACGAAGCGGGTGCCCGTCTTCGGGGTCGCGGCCCGGCTGGGACGAGCCGAGGGGTCGGCCGAGACTGTTGACGGTCTGGAGCTTCCAGCCGCGACGGCCTCGCAGGACCTCGTCGTACTCGCGCTCGACGCCCGTCTTGCCGACGATGTCCCCCTGCTGGAGGGATCCGTCGGCGATCTTTGCGAGTTGCGATTCGTTCACTTCGCCCACGTAGCCGACGGCGTGCGCGACCGCCGGGCCGTCGGGGTAGTCACGCAGCGCGGTCTGTTCGACCTCGACGGACGGGAACCACTCCCGGCGCGCCTCGACCTTGGCGATGTCGGCCAACTGAACGTCTTCCTTGATGACGAGCGGCTCGAACGTTGGACGGCGGCGCATCGCCTGCAGGCGCGCATTCAAGCCGTCATAGGGAATGCCGAGGAGCCGTTCGAGGCGCTTCAACTGCCCTTCCGCATCGGTCAGCCCTTCCCGAACGAGCACGAGATTCAGAGCGGGTCGCGTCGAGGCGAGAACTTCGTCCCGGCGGTCGAGCACGACGCCGCGCGTCGGCGGAAGCGCGATTCGACGGAGACGGTTGCTCTCGGCGAGCAACGCAAACTCGCCCCCCTTGACGATCTGCAAGTACCAGAACACCCCGAGGAAGCCCGCGAGCACGATCACGATCACGGCGTGGAGGAGCGCAGCGCGGGTGCCAAGCCGCTGCTCGCTCTGGTACTCCTTCAGCTCCCAGCGCTCTCGGTAGTCCATGGGTCAGGCCTTCCGGTTCTTCTGCCGCGTCGCGCGACGGCTCGTCCCGAACTTGCTCACAATGGCCAAGACGGCTGCCGTCAGCAAGCCGCCGGCGACGGCGCGGATCCCCAGGGAGGCGACGCCCACCGGGGCCACGATCTCCCCGAACAGACGTCGCAACGCCGTCTGAAGTCCCTCATCGACGAGATGGACCGAGGCCCCCGAAGCAAATCGTCCCCAGAAGTTGTTCAGGTCGAAGCGGGCGCCGATACCCCCCATGGCCCAGCCCAGGATCGTCTTCACGAGTCCGTTGAGCCCGAAAAGACGTGGCTCGATCCAGTAATCCTCCAGGAGGCCCGACGCGCATCCCACGACCATCGACGATCGCTGCGAGGTGCGAAGCGCGTAGGCCACCAGCGGGAGCGTCATCAGAGCCACGTAGCGCGTGGCGCCCGGCGCGAATCTGCCTAAGACCAACTCGAATGCGAGCGACAGGCCGATTCCGAGAACAGCCCACAGAACGATCACGGGCGGGCCTCCGGTTCCTCGGGGGCCAGCAACCTGGTGCCGGACGGCTCGAGGAGGATCAGCACGTCCTCGACGGCACGATCATCGACCTCCGGCTCCAGTCGAATCGACTTGCTCGCACCCACTGGCTCCCCGACGACCGTGACGCGACCGAGTCCGAATCCGCGCGGAAACACCCCGTCGAGCCCCGAGGTGATGACGCGGTCCCCCACGACGACGTCGGCGTACTTGGGAACGTAGATCATCTCCATGGGCTCGCCGCCCCGCCCCACGATCATCCCCTCGGCGCGGCTGCGGGCGATGACTCCGGACGCTCCGCTGTTGGGATCCGACAGAAGGCGCACGCGAGCGAATCCCTTTTCCACGCTCACGACGCGCCCGACGGCTCCCCCCCACGCGACGACCGCCATGTCCGGACGAACGCCGTCGGTCGCCCCGCGGTCCACCAGGATCACGCGCGACTGGCCGGCGAGGCGCGCGGTCACGACCGAAGCCCCAATCGACTTCGGCGCCAGATCCTCGTGCATGCCGAGAAGTCGTCGCAGGCGCGTGTTCTCTTGGGCGAGTTCTCTCGTGCGTTCGAGCTCACCGGAAAGGCGCGTGACCTCGAGCTCGAGCTTCACGTTTTCGATCTCGTCCGCATGCACGTCCCTAAAGAAGTGGACGACGTCCAAGAGAATGCCGGAGACGGTCCGCTCGGGCGTGACGGCGGGACGCGAGGCGACCCCAACGACGGCGGCCACCGCGGACGCCGCCATGCCCCCGCGGACGCTCGCCGCCATCAGCAGGAGCTGCGCGAAGGTCATCACCCCCAGAAGGAGGGCGTTGGCACGGGCGGAAGAAACGGCCGCCATGGAGATCGCCTCGAACGCGTCCGGACACCGTCCGCCGCGCCATGCATGCTAATCGAGCGCAACCCGCCGAAGGAGATCGAAGTCGGTGAGCATCTTGCCCGTGCCCATCACGACCGACGTGAGCGGGTCATCGGCGATCGAAACCGGGAGCCCCGTCTCCTCGCGGAGGCGCTTATCGAGGTTCTTGAGGAGGGCTCCTCCGCCGGTGAGGACGATCCCACGGTCGACGATGTCCGCCGAAAGCTCCGGAGGGGTCTGCTCGAGCGCCGCCCGGACCGCTTCGATGATGGTCGCGACGGTCTCGGCCAAGGCCTCGCGGATTTCCTCGTCCGAAACCACGATCGTCTTCGGAACGCCTTCCACCAGATCGCGCCCCTTGATTTCCAGCGTCAGCTCTTCGTCGAGCGGAAACGCGGAGCCGAGCCTCATCTTGACTTCCTCGGCGGTCCGCTCACCAATCAGGAGGTTGTACTTGCGCTTGATGTACTGAATGATCGCTTCGTCCATTTCGTTGCCGGCCACCCGGACCGAGCGCGCATAGACGATGCCGGCCATCGAGATGACGGCAACGTCGGATGTTCCCCCGCCGATGTCGAGGACCATGTTGCCGGTGGGCTCGGTGATGGGGAGACCCGCGCCGATCGCGGCCATCATCGCCTGCTCGACGAGATAGACCTCAGTCGCCTTCGCGCGCATCGCGGAGTCGCGCACCGCGCGCTTTTCGACCTGCGTGATCTCGCTCGGCACGCCGATGACGATGCGCGGCCGGACGCCGAATTTTCGATTGTGGGCCTTCTCGATAAAATACGAGAGCATGCGCTCCGTGTGCTCGAAGTCGGCGATCACTCCGTCTTTCATCGGCCGGATCGCGATGATGTTCCCGGGGGTGCGACCGAGCATCTCCTTGGCTTCCTTGCCGACGGCTTCGACCTTCCCCGTCTTCTGATTGACGGCGACGATCGACGGTTCGCTCACGACGATCCCGCGTCCTTTGGAGTAGACGAGAGAGTTCGCCGTGCCCAGATCGATGGCGAGATCGTTCGAGAACATCGATAGAAACGAGGACGGGGACCAGGACATGAGGAGTCTCTCCACAGGCGGCACGAGCGCCGCGCCGACGTCGGGAGCGCTAATCTAGTCGCCGGAAACCAAGAAAAGCAAGAAAACCGTCCGCCGTCTCTAGTACGGGTCGACGTAAGCGCGGTGGGTCATCTTGCGAGCGTTGCCGGAGGCATCCTGGGCCAGGAGCGAGACGTCGTTGACTCCCTCCTTGCGGAGCCGGATGACCGCGTAAAACGTTCCGTCGTCGGTCACATCGACTTTCTCGTTGTCAACCCACAAGTGCGCGCCGGATTCGGTCCGCCCGTTGAGGATCAGCATCGGCCCTGACTGGACGCTCTCGGTGATCTCCAGGATCGGTGGGGTCGTGTCCTCCCGGTCGTGGAGGCTCTGCGAGGTCACCCGGAACCGCCACGGCTCGCTGTACGGGCCGCGAACGCCGGCCGGGAAGACGGAGGCGACTTTCCAGTAGTACTCGCCCGGCAGGAGACCGTCGATCTGGACCGTCGTTTCCTCGCGGTCCGCGTCGTAGCGCGCGACCGTAAACAGCACGCGGTCGGAGATCACCAGGTGGTAACGCGCCGCGCCGGCGGCTTTCTCCCAGGCCAGCGTCGTTGACGCCTGGGACGGATCCTCATGAACAAAGATCTTCTGGTCGGCGGGAGCGATCAGGCGCGGGACGCCCGGCAGAACCTCCTTCGCCTGCAGCTGCCCGGAAGCGTCGGCTCGAATCCGTTCCCCCGAATCGAGACGTTCGACGCGCCCCCCGGAGGAGATCTGCACCCGCCCGCGAAAAACATCCACCGCGGTCGCTTGCGACTCCTTGTTGGACGAGACACGGAACTCGCCCGCGGCTTCGGAACGTGCGGACACTTTCTCCGTCGCGACCTCGTGAAACGATCCATCGACGTTCGTCTTTTGGGTCGAGGCGAGAACCTCGCCCCAGTTCAGTTTCTCGCTGACCCGACGGACCTTGGTCGCGGGGTCCTCGTGAATCTCGCGGATCTCGAGGAGCGAACCCGGGTTGATCGTCGTGAGCGTTCCGTCGAAGTAGATGAGTTGGACCGAGCCCGAACCGGCCGTCTTCACCTGGTCTCCGACCCTGAGGAACATCTTGCGATCCGCCGGCTCCCAGTTGAATTCCCCCGCCCGCTTCACGCGGACGTCCCCCTCCATGCGGTAGATCCGGACTTCCTTCAACGCCGCACCTCCTCCCCGCGCGATGTCGATCGCCTTCTGGGAGAAGTTCTCCGACCGGATCGCGGCGACCCGGGCGTCGTCGTACTGCCGGCGCTCAAACGCGTCGCGCCCTTCCGCGAGTGCCGAGCGGGCGCTTCCGCGCACCTCGTCGAGGTGGAGGGTGGCCGAATAGCCGGAGGCCTCCGCCATCCTCTCGACCGCGCGTGAAATGGCCTCTTGCGCCTCCTGGCGTGGCTTGCTCGGCGCGTAGAAGAGCCAGTACCAGCCTCCGGCGAGGAGCGTGGCGACCAGGAGAACGACCCCGGTGGCAACGCTGCGGTAGCTCACCGTGAACCAGTCGAGAAGGACCTTGGGCTTCTGGGGCAGAGCGGGCATGCGGGGGGACGTCCTCCGCCGGGGGCGGCAGGCCGCCTGCCCGGATCGCCGCGAATCTAACACGCGGTCCTGTCTTAAACCACCCAAGGCGAGCCTCGCGCACCTTCTCCCGCGCTTCCGTCTTGATGACGCCCCCACGCTGGACTACCATCCATACTTTGCCCGACGCCCCAACGGAGAAACGTCCATGCTCAACGTCATGCGCGACAATCTGAGACACCTCAAGTGGGTGCTCGTCGTCGTCGCCCTTGCCATGCTGGGTTATCTGGGCTCTTACTTCGATCCGCGCGTCAAGAGCAGCGGACCGTCGTCCGACTGGGCGGCTCGCGTGGACGGGCAATCGATCCCGGCCCAAGAGTTCCTGGAGATCGCTCGCACGCAGGACGATTACTACCGTAAGCTCCTTGGCACTCAGTACGAGCCGATGAAGAAGAACCTGAAACTCGGCTCGCAGGCGATCCAGACTCTGGTGGATCGCCAGCTCGTCCTCACCCAGGCGCGCACGCTCGGCCTGAGTGCGACGAACAGCGCCATCTCGAAGGCCATCCTCGAAAATCCGAGTTTCAAGGACCCGTCCGGCAACTTCGTCGGCAAGGACCGTTACCAGGACTACATCGGGCAGAATTACGATGGAGGCGTCGAGGCGTTCGAGCGACGACTCGGCGAAGACATCCTGACCAAGACGTGGATCGAGGTCATGACCGCATCGGCGCGCATTTCGGACGCGGAGATCGAGCAGGCCTGGCGCTCACGAAATGTTCACGCGGCGGCCGACTACGTCTTCGTTCCGTCGTCGTCCGTTCCCTTCGAGAAGAGCGTGGACTCCGCGACTGTGTCGGCGTGGTACGCGGCGCACTCCAACGACTACAAGAGATCGGAGTCTCGCAAGGTCCGCCTCATCGTGATCGACCGCCAGTCGCAGATCGCGAACGCGAAGGTTTCGGACGCGGACGTCAAAGCCGACTACGATGCGCACGCTGCAGAATACGCACGCCCTGAACAGCGCCGGGTGCGTCACATTCTCTTCAAGCTCCCCTCCGGAGCGAGCGAGGCCGACAAGAGCACCGCCCGCGCCTTGGCGGCGTCCGTGCTGGCCCGTGCCCAGAAGGGGGAGGACTTCGCCGCCATGGCTCGGTCCCTCTCGCAAGACGCCGTCTCGGCCGCGCAGGGGGGAGAACTCGGTTGGTTCGGCCGCGGCAGCATGGTGAAGACGTTCGAGGACGCCTCCTTCGCGACCCCTCCCGGGCAGTTCGCTCCGATCGTCGAGACGGAATACGGGTTCCACGTGATCCAGATCGAGGACGCCCGCGCCGCGGGGGCGACTCCATTAGGCGAAGTCAAAGACGCCATCCGCCGCCGCCTCGACCTGCAGCGCGCCCAGGATCTCGCCGCTTCCGAGGCGCAACGGCTCGCGGGCGAGGTCAAGACGCCTGCGGACCTCGATGCGATCGCGGCGAAGGCCGGCCTGAAGATCGAGGAGCGCGTCGTCTCCGCCGACGACCAGGCCGCCGACCTCGGTCCCTCACCCGAGTTCACCAGTGCGGTTGTCTCCCTGAAGCCGGGTCAGGTGTCCCCCCCACTGGCCGTCGCACGGGGGCTCGCCATCGTCGCGTGCCTCGAGATCGTTCCCTCCGCGGTGCGACCGCTCGCGGAGGTCGAAAACCAAGTCATGAAAGACGTGTTGAACGAGCGGGGGCTGCAGGCCGCACGGCTCGCGGCGCGCCGCATCGCGTCGGGTGCCTCGCTGGCCGACGGGGCGAAACCGATGAAGCTCGACGTCAAGAAGAGCGGCGACCTCGGGGCCGGTGACGATCTCCCAGGCATCGGCCGCGTCCCCGAACTCAACGCGGTCCTGTTCGGCGTGGGAAGCGTGGTCGGCACGAAGGGATCCGCCGTAGCCCCAGGCGGCGCGATCGCCTTCGAGATCACTCGCCACGACGCGTTCGACCCCGCGAAGTTCGAGGCGGGCAAGGCGGCATTGCGCGACGAGTTGTTGCAGCAGCGCCGCGACCAGTTGGCGCAGGGCCTCATCGAAAACCTGCGCCAGACACATACCATCGAGATCAATCAACCGCTCGTCGACGGGGTCAACGGGTAAGCCCACACGCTTCTTTACGTTCCTGTGATCGGTCTCACACAACGAGGCATGGCTCGTGGGGCGCCACGGACTCGATACTCTTCCGCGGTCACGGAGGAGAATCGATGCTCGTCCAAGCGGCGGAGACGAGGTTCCAGCGAGGCTTGCTGGCGCTAAAGGACGGCCGCGGTCTCGAGGCGTTAGCACTCTTCGAAGCGGCGCTCGAACTCGAACGACGGCTCGGCGCGAGAACACCGCAGGCGCGCTACCTCTCGTACTACGGCCTGTCTCTCGCCCGGGATGCAGGCCAACTCCGCGAAGGCGCGGAGATGTGTCGCCAGGCGGTCGCGCTGGAATTCTTCAACGCGGACCTGTGCTGGAACTACGGACGTGTGCTGCTCATGTCGGACCGCCGGAAGGAAGCGTACGCCGCCCTCGTCAAGGGCCTCTCGGTTCAAAAGAGCCACCAAGAGATACTTCACGAACTCGGACGGATGGGCTGGCGCAAACGTCCGCTGATTGGTTTCCTGTCGCGCGCCCACCCGATCAATGCCGCCCTCGGAAGGCTGTTTCGCACCGCACAGCTACCGGCCCCCGCAGGTAGGCGCGCATCGGGGTCGGTGTACTAGCAAGCCGGGCTACGACGCTCCGCCGAGAACGGAGAGCACCTGGCGCAGGACGTCCGCGATGTCGAACGGCTTGGCAAGGAAGCCCCCGCTCTGCGACCTGTAGTAGTCCAGCTTGTCGTCCGATTGAAGCAGACCCGACATGAAGATCGTGCACGATGCGAGCTCCGCGTCCATCTGGCGGATCTGGTGATGCAGCATCACTCCGTCCATGTCCGGCAGGTTGAAGTCGAGAAGGGCGACATCGTAGATGTTCTCGCGAATGAGTCGTAGCGCCGTTCCCGCGTCGGGAGCGGTGTCCACGACGTAGCCGTCGGCCGCGAGGACGTCACGCAGCAACTCGACGATCTCGGCCTCGTCGTCAACGACCAGAATGCGCTCACCTGCCATGACGCCGTCACCTCGCGGGCGAACTCATACTACTGCAACCGTAAGGACGACCTTTCCGAACACCTCTCGAGACGCGAGGTGCCGGTGGGCCTCCGCGATCTGCTCGAGCGGGAACACCCGGTCCACGATCGGGCGAAGGCGCCCCGAAGCGACGAGAGAAAGCACGGCGGCCAACTCGTGGCCGCCGCCCATGGTCGACCCCAGAATGGACAGGCTCTTGAAGAACACGAGCCTGAAATCGGTCTTCAACTCGAACCCTGACGTCGCGCCGCACGTGACGTAGCGGCCACCCTTGACGAGACAGCGAAGGGACCTCTCGAAGGTGTCGGCTCCGACGTGGTCGACGACGACGTCGACGCCGCGCCCGCTCGTCCAGCGTCGGACCTCGCGCGTGAAATCTGCCGTCTTGTAGTTGACCGCCTCTTCCGCCCCGAGCGCGAGCCCCCGCGCGCACTTTTCATCGGTCCCCGCGGTCGTGAGGACCCGGGCGCCGAGGAGCGTAGCAATCTGAATCGCCGCCGCCGAAACGCCGGAACCCGCCGCATGCACGAGCACGCGTTCGCCTGGTTGGACGCGAGCGCGCGCCTTCAACATGTGCCATGCGGTCAGGAACGTCAGCGGGACCGACGCGGCTTGCGCCCAGTCAAGACCGTGCGGTTTCGGAAAGATCCCGCCGTCCGGGACGACGAGGTACTCCTGGCAACCACCGTCTTGCGACTCGCCGAGGATGCCGTAGGTCCGGCAAAGAGCGTCCTCCCCCGCCCGACAAGAAAGACAGCGACCGCAAGACACGCCGGGCGCGACGACGACTTCGTCGCCCTCAGCGACTCCCGCAGCCCCCGGGCCGAGCGCATCGACGACACCCGCGACGTCGCACCCGGGGACGATCGGGAGCGGAAACGAGTGACCCGGGACGCCGTTTCTGACCCAGAGATCGAGATGGTTGAGGCCAACCGCGCGCACCCGTAGGCGAACCTCCCGCGGCCCGGGTAGGGGCTCGGGCCGTTCCTCGAAGGAAAGAACCTCCGGGCCCCCGTGTTCACGGATGACGACGGCGCGCAACTCAGCGCCCCAGATCGATCCAGACGCTCTTCGTCTCGAGGTAGCCGTCGATCGCCTCGGTCCCCAGATCGCGCCCGAAGCCGCTCGCCTTGAACCCGCCGAACGGAAGCGACGGATCATAGAGGTTGTAGGTGTTCACCCAGACGGTTCCCGCGCGGATTGCGCGCGCCACCCTGTGCGCCTTCGCGACGTCGCGCGTCCAGACGCCGGCGGCGAGCCCGTAGACCGTGGCGTTCGCCTTCGCGACGACGTCGTTCACATCGTCAAAGGGAAGAACCGCCAGCACGGGCCCGAAGATCTCCTCGCGGGCGATCTTCATGTCGGGCGTGACGCCGTCGAACACCGTCGGCCGCACGAAATACCCTTTGCCGCCGTTGACCTCCGAGGCGCGCCGTCCACCCGCGGCGATGCGCGCTCCGTCTTTCGTCCCCGAAGCGATGTAACCGAGCACCGTGTCCAACTGACCGGCGGAAACGACTGGTCCCATGCGCGTGCCCTTCTCGCGGGGGTCGCCGAGGACGATCGCGTCCGTGCGTTCCGCAAGTTGCGCGACGAAACTATCGTGGATCGACTTCTCGACGAAAAGACGCGAGCCGGCCGCGCACACCTCGCCCTTGTTGTAGAAGATCCCGTTGAAGGCGCCGCGCAGCGCCGCTTCCTGATCGGCGTCGGCGAAGACGATATTCGGGGACTTTCCGCCCAGTTCGACCGACACGCGCTTCAGCGTCGAGGCCGCCTCGCGGAGAATCGTCTTTCCGACCTCGGTACTTCCGGTGAACGCGACCTTGTCGACTCCGGCGTGACGCACCAGCGCCATGCCGGCCCCTGATCCCGCCCCGGACAGAACCTGCAACACGCCCGGAGGAAGTCCGGCGTCCTGTCCGATTCTCCCCAATTCGATGGCCGTGAGTGGGGTCTGGCTCGCCGGCTTGAGGATCACGCAGCAACCGGCGGCGAGCGCGGGCGCCACCTTCCACGACGCCAACAGAAACGGGAAATTCCAGGGCACGATGGCCGCGACGACGCCGACGGGTTCCTTCAAAGTGAACAGGAACGCGTCGGAGCGGCTGGCGGGCGTGCGCCCGGCGATCTTCGACGCGGCGCCCGCGTAGAACTGGAAAATCTGCGCGGCCATCGGCAACTCGATCTTGCCGGAATCGAACAGCGTCTTGCCGGTATCCAGGGTCTCCAGGAGCGACAGGTGCGCCAATCGCTCGAGGATCAGCTCGCCCATGCGCCAGAGGATCTTCCCGCGGTCGGCCGCGGACATCTTCGGCCAGGGCCCGGACTCCCAGGCCTTGCGCCCCGAAGCGACCGCGGCGTCGACGTCCTCCGGGCCCGCCTCGGCGACGTGGGTGATGACGCTCTCGTCGGCGGGGTTGATGGTCGCAAACGTCTTGCCGGATCGGGCATCCGCCCACTGGCCGTCGATCAGCAGTCGTCCGGGCTCGGGCGCAACGGTCTGGGACATGTGGTCTCCTGGTGTCAGACCCGCAGGGTCGGATCGAAAAGTCGCTGGTATTCCTCGCTGGCGTAACGATCGGTCATCCCGGCGATGTAGTCGGCGATGGCGCGATGAACGCCCTCGACCTCAACGCTGCGCCGCGCGTCGTCGGGGAGAAGCCTCGGATTCTCGAGATAGCGTTCGCACAGTGCGCGCAGCACGCGGCTCGCCTTGTCTTTCATCCGCTCAATTCGGTGATGCTGATAGAGATGGGTCCGCAAGTACGCCTTGAGCTCGCGGTTTTGGTCGTGCGCCCCGGGCGAGAGCCCGGCCAGCAGCCGGCCGGCATCGCGAACGTCCTCCACCGTCGTCACACCCGCGCCTTGGATGCCAGACCCGGTCGTTTCGATCAGGTCGGTCACGAGCACGTTGATCACGCCGCGAAGGGCGACGGTCCTCACGCGACGGGGATCCGCCTGCGGCCAGCGCGCGCGCGCGCGGCGGAGCGGCTCGCCGAACAGGGGCACGGCATCGGCCAGGGCCTCGGTTTCCAGAAGGCCCGAGGAGAGACCATCGTCGATGTCGTGGTGGTTGTAAGCGATCTCGTCGACGAGGTCGATCAGTTGCGCCTCGAGCGGCGGCTGACGGGCGGACTCGTATTCCGAGAATTCCGGAGCGTCGGCGGGGACGATCGGCCCGGAGTGTTTCGCGATCCCTTCGCGCACCTCCCAGGTCAGATTCAGTCCGGGGAAATCGGGATAACGCTCCTCGAGGATCTCGACGATTCGCAGGGTCTGGCGGTTGTGGTTGAAGCCCCCGTGCCCTCGCATGAACTCATCGAGAACTTCTTCGCCGAGGTGACCGAACGGCGTGTGCCCCAGATCGTGCGACAGCGCGAGCGACTCCACGAGGTCCTCGTTCAGGCCGAGCGCGCGAGCGACGGTCCTTCCGATCTGGCTGACCTCGATCGAGTGCGTCAAGCGCGTCCGGTAGTGATCCCCTTCGTGATTGACGAAGACCTGCGTCTTGTATTCAAGCCGGCGGAACGCGCGCGCATGCACGATGCGGTCTCTATCCCTCTGATAGAGCGAGCGGTACCCGTGATGGGCTTCAGGGAAACGGCGGCCGCGGGAGAGCGCGCTCGTTTGAGCGTAAGGAGCGAGTGCGCCTTCCACGCGTTCCAGGGACGGGAGAATCGTCATGGAAGGAGGGTAACGGGAGGGACTTGGGGCGTCAACGGAGGGCGCGGTCGGCACCACGCCCCCTCTGGACTGTTAACGGTGAACTCTCGACTCTTGTTCCTACGCCTGGAAGCTCTGGCCGCAACCACAACTGCCGGAGGCGTTCGGATTCTCGATCTTGAACCCCGAGCCCTCGAGGCTCTCGACGTAGTCGATCTTGACGCCGTCGAGGTACATTCCCGACATCGCATCGACGTAGACCTTGAGACCGTCGATCTCGAGGACGTTGTCGTTCGGCTTCTCTTCATTGTCGAAGGTCAGCCCATACTGGAAGCCCGAGCACCCGCCGCCCTGGACCGCGACACGGAGCCCGTAGCCGGTCTTGTTGTCCGTCGTGAGGAGTTCCTTCACCTTGCTGACGGCACGTTCGCTCAACTGGATCATCGTCTGTCCTCCGCTCGATCGTTCTTCGCGCTCACGGGAGCGCGAGTCCACGTTTCCCGCCGAAAGGTACGGTATGGCCTCCGCTTCGTCAATACAGAACCGGGCAGGTCCCCATTCGGGCGGCTTGCGAGGGCGATCGGCGAACGGCCACTCTCGGCCCCTTGGGAGGACTCCACGTGGCCGCGATCAACCGTCTGCAACTCCAGCTTCCGCTTCCCTGCGGGCGAGAGCCGAGAAATGACGAGCGGGTCATGGTCCTGATGGGAATCCGCGCGATGCCGCGCCCTCCCTCAGATCAACCCTAGCTTCGCCCCGACTCTCTTGAACGCGGCCAACGCGAAGTCCAGGTCGTCCTTGGTGTGCGCGGCCGAGATCTGACAACGAACGCGCGCATGACCCTGCGGCACGACGGGATGGCCGAAGCCGGTGACGAAAACGCCCTCGTCGAGCATCATCTCGCTCGCGCGAATCGCCTTGGCCGTCTCACCCAGGATGATCGGGACGATCGGTGTCTCGCCCGGCAGCGGATGCAGCCCCATTTCCTTAAGACTCGAGCGAAAGTAGTTGGTGTTTTCACGCAATCGCGTGACGCGTTCCGGGTGCGCTTCGAGGTAACGCACCGCCGCTAGGGCGCTCGCGGCTACGGTCGGAGGAAGCGCGTTCGAGAACAACTGCGGGCGCGACCGCTGGATCAGGTAGTCGACGAGGGCGGCCGACCCGGCCGTGAACCCTCCGGCGGCTCCGCCGAGGGCCTTTCCGAGCGTCGATGTGACGATGTCCACGGAGCCCAAGAGTCCGTAGTGTTCTGCGGTCCCGCGTCCGGTGGCACCTAAGACTCCCGTCGCGTGGGAGTCGTCGACCGCGACCACGGCGTCGTGCGCTCTCGCCAAGGTGACGATCTCGGGAAGCTTGGCGATGTCTCCTTCCATGCTGAACACGCCGTCGGTGACGATGAAGCGCGTTCGCGCGGAGGCGGTCTCTTCGAGGATCGCCCGAAGCTCTGCCATCTCCGCGTGCTTGTAGACACGGCGCGAGGCCTTGCACAACCTCACGCTGTCGATGATGCTGGCGTGGTTCAATGCGTCCGAAATGACGACGTCCGGTTCGTCGAGAACCGCGGGCAGCAGGCCCTCGTTCGCCGTCCAGCAGGACACGTAAGAGAGCGCGGCCTCCGTGCCGACAAAGCGGGCGAGCACCTGCTCCAGCTCCCGGTGGATCGTAAACGTGCCGCAGATGAAACGGACCGATCCGGTGCCCGCACCGAAGCGGTCGAGAGCCGCCTTCCCCGCCTCGATGACCTCCGGCACGTCGCACAGTCCGACGTAGTTGTTCGAAGAGAGGATCAGGACGCGGCCGCGGCCCTCCATCGTGACCCAGGCCGACTGCGGGCTGTCGAGATGGTTCAGCTTCTTGTAGACGCCGTCGCGACGGAACCCTTCGATTTCGGCCACCAGCCGAACGTCGAGCCCGTTCTTCATGGGCGCGGCGTCCCCGGCTCGGGAGCCGGCGCGTCCGCGCCCGGCAACATCAGGAAGGCGCGGGCCTGCTCGAGCAGGAACTCGAAATGACGGGGGTCGAGGGGGCTGAGGCGATACTCGTTGATGTACTTGACCTGCATCCCGAGCCAGTCCTTCCAGCAGGCGGCACAGACGTTCGCGAGAATCGTCTGCCCCGCCTCGCCCGGAAGCGGCGCGCGCTCGAGACCGGCCCTTTCGTTCTTGCATCGAGTACATGTGACGGTGGCCATGGCGTTCTCCTCAGGGTCGATGAGACCGTGTCCACATTAGCAGGCCGGGATAGGATAACCGCGAAGGAGGCACCATGGCCGACGAGCGTGAAATCCACATCAAGATCCCCGAGGAAATTCTCCGCGGCGTCTACGCGAACCAGATGGTGGTGCGACATAGCCGTGAGGAATTCGTCATCGACTTCATCAACGTGTGCCCTCCCGAAGGCATCGTGAACGCCCGCGTCATCGTGAGCCCTGGACACCTCAAGCGCATGGTCGCAGCACTCGGGGAGAACCTCGCGCGCTACGAGCAACGCTTCGGCGCCGTGACGATCTCGGAGGCGCCACCCGACCCGAAGTTCCAGAACTGAGACGACGGCCCCTAGTCTCCCCGTCCGTGGCGGCGGAGCTCGCCCACCACATGGGCGATCTCCGGCAAGACGAGGCGCGTGAGCGCGAGGGTCACCGCCTCGGGTGATCCCGGAAGAAGGAAGACCGGCGTCCCGCCGACGATGCCGGCGGTCGCGCGGCTCAGCATCGCTCGGCTACCGATCGCCTCGAACGAGAGCAGGCGAAACAACTCGCCGAAGCCATCGATCCGGACGTCGAACAACTCGGAAACCGCTTCGACGGTGCGGTCGCGCGCCGACAGCCCCGTGCCGCCGGTGGAGAGGATCACGTCGCAGGCCGGGTCGAGCGCCCAAGTGAGCACCCGCTCGCGGACCGTCGGTGGTTCGTCGGGAACGATCGCGACTGCAAACACGCGGTGGCCCGACGCCGAAACGAGCTCGCGTAGAACGCGTCCCGAAACGTCGTCGTCGCGTTGGCGTGTGTCGCTGACGGTCAGGAGTCCGAAGGCGAGGTCCCCGATCGAATCGCCGGGACCGCCGTGCGGAGCGGGGCCTCCGCTCATTGCGGCATGGCGGCGCGTACCCGCCGGAGGATGCCGGTGGCGTCCAGACCGACTTCGGCGAGAAGCTCGGCGCGTGAGCCGTGGGTGACGAATTCGTCGCCGAGCCCGAGACACAAGACCCCCTCGCGGGACAGCCCGCCTTCGGCGAGCGCCTCCAGGACCCCTTCGCCGAAGCCTCCCGGCAGATTGTTCTCCTCGATCGTCACGAGAAGCCGCGCCGTCCCCCGCACGAGCCGCAGCGTGGCGCGATCGAGCGGCTTGACGAATCGGCAGTTCACGACGCCCGCCGAGACGCCAATCGCCGCGAGCTCCCGGCGCGCCTGTCTCGCGGTTTCGACCATGGCTCCGACGGCAAGGAGCATGACGTCGCTCCCCTCGTCGAGGACTTCCCACGAGCCGATGGGCAGAATTTTCGGCGGCAGCAGTGGGTCGAACCCCTCCGGCACCGTGTCACGCGGGTAACGGATCGCGAAGGGTGCGGCGTCTTGCGAGAGCGCCGTCCACAACAGGTCCCGCAGTTCGTTGCCGTCCCGTGGCGCCGTCACGACCATCCCGGGAACGCAGCGCATGTACGACAGATCGAAAACGCCGTGGTGCGTCGGGCCATCGGCGCCGACCACCCCCGCGCGATCGATCGCGAAGATCACCGGGACCTGCTGCAGAGCGACGTCATGAACCACTTGGTCGAAGGCGCGCTGGAGAAACGTCGAGTAAATCGTCGCGACCGGCCTCGCGCCCTCGCACGCCATGCCCGCGGCAAAGCAGACCCCGTGAGCTTCGGCGATTCCGACGTCGTAAAAACGTGCGGGGAACGCCTCCCTGAAACCGTTGAGCCCGGTGCCCGAGGGCATCGCGGCGGTGATGGCGACCATCTTGGGGAACGCGGCGGCGGCCTCGATCATCGCCTGGCCGAACACCGCGGTGTAACCAGGCCGCCCGGGCGATGCGACGGGGATCGCCCTCCCCGTGACCTTGTCGAACGGCGCCACGCCGTGGAACCCCTCGTGATCGGCCTCGGCGGCGGGAAGTCCCTTCCCTTTGCGTGTCATGACGTGAAGGAGCACCGGTCCGGGCCGGTCGAGGACCTTCGGGAGGAGGTCGAGGAGCATCGGGAGGTCGTGACCGTCGACGGGACCGATGTAGTTGAAGCCGAGCGCCTCGAACAGCCCGCCGGGCACGAGGGCCGTCTTGATCGCCGACTCGAGGCGCGTCGCCAAGGAGCGCGCCGTTCCGCCGACACGCGGAAGACGCCCCACTGCGTCGAGACCTTCCTTGCGCAGCCGGCGGAGATGCGGGTTGGTCTGGATGTTCGTCAGGTAGTGCGCCAGAGCGCCGACGTTCGGCGAGATCGACATGCCGTTGTCGTTCAGGATGACGAGCAGGTCGCGAGCCGAATGGCCCGCGTTGTTCAGCGCCTCGTACGCGAGACCTCCGGTCATCGCCCCATCGCCCATGATCGCGACGACCTTGCGTTTTGCCCCGACGAGATCTCGCGCCGCGGCCAGGCCGAGCGCGGCCGAAATTGCCGTCGAAGCGTGACCCGCGCCGAAGGTGTCGTACGGGCTCTCCGCGCGCTTCAAGAACCCGGAGATGCCGCCGTACTGGCGAATGCCCCACAGCGCGTCCTTGCGGCCGGTAAGCACTTTGTGCACGTAGGCCTGGTGGCCCGTATCCCAAACAACGCGGTCATCGGGGAGATCGAGGACACGCGCGAGGGCGACGGTCAACTCCACGACGCCGAGGCTCGCCCCGAGGTGCCCCCCTTTTTGCGACACAACGTCCACGATGTGCTCTCGGATCTCTGCGCACAAGGTCGTAAGTTCGGTCGGTGTGAGCCCCTTCAGATCGACAGGCCCCGTCACACGGTCGAGGATCGCACCCGCTCCGAAGCGGTCTCTAACGACGTCGTCCATGGGGAATTCCTCTCTCGACGCCACTCTAGCAGCGCTGCCTTGGTCCTCGCCGAAAGCTAACGCGCCCTCGAAACCGCACCAAGAGAGCGGAGGAGGTCGTCGATCTTGAGGTGAAGAAGGTCGAGATCACCGTTGTTGTCGATGACCCGATCCGCGAGGACGAAGGTCGCGCGGAGCTGCTGGCCGGCCGGGTTCGCGCTGTTCTCCTGCCGTTCGCGCGCCACAAACTCCGCGAACGAGCCCGGATCGCCCGGCCGGGCCCTGAGTCGCGATCGTGCAAAGCGTAGCGCGGCGGGTGCATCGACTCCGATGAGGACGAAGCCTGGCACCTGTCGGAGCGTTTCGACCTCCGCCGGATTCCTGATCGAATCGACGACGTCCCACCCGTCCAATCGGGGGAGTAATCGCTCCGCAAGAACTCCGAGTCCGCCCTGTTCGCGCAGAAGCGTACCGATCCGGATGAGATGCTCGCGCTCGGGAGGAAGCCCTCGCGCTGCGGCCTCCTCGCGGACGATGTCGGAAAGGGAATGTATCGCGAAACCCAGAGTCATCAGGTACGCGGAAACCTCACCCTTGCCCGCGGCATTCGGGCCCGTGACGCCCAGAACAAGACCCATCGTCTCAGGGCGTATCGGGAGGATTCTCGGGAGCGGGATCGGCTGCGGCCGGATTGTCCTGCGTCTCGGTGCTGACGGGCGGAGGCGGCTGGTCCGGAGGACGCGTCGGGGTAATCGCAATCTGGACCGGCGCCCTCGGCTTCCCCGGCGGCATGATCACCTGGGGCGCCGCACCGGGCCCCGAAGGGAACGCCGGGTTGAAGATGCGCCGGCTCTGCGCCACGGGTTGCTCGATGGGCTGGCCAGCGATCGCGGCGACCGGAACCACATCGGCGGCCTCACCGAGCATCACGCCCGCCGTACCCTTGCCCGCCCGATGAACGAGACCGGAGGGATCCCCGGTGCCGCGAATCGAATTGTCCGCGACGGCGCCGCCGGAGGCTCCGCCGATCGCTTGATTGGACGGGTGAAAGACCGGGTTGAGAAATACGTCCTGGCCGGCGTTCACGATCTTATCGACCATCGTCATGGGGAAGGCGATGAAGCTGTTTCCGCCGAGGTCGAGTCTTACCATCTCTTTGTCTTTTTCGACGGTGTGGGAACGCACCGTCATCTCGGCGCCGTTGGTGAAGTGGACGATTTCATCCGCAAACGCGGCCAGAGGAAGGGTTCCGATGGCCGCAAGCACCAAGAAAACGCGACCGAAGCGCTTCGTCGTCATGGAATCCTCCCCTGCTACGGGACGGTCGACCACAGGGGGAGTGTACCCCCACAACGTGGGGGCGACAACCGAGGGTTGCCTCCCGGGCGCCGCGTTGCGGGACGGACGGACCCCCCATAGAATGAAGCGGATGAAGACGCGGATCGCCTTCCTTGTGAGCCTTTTCATCGCCGTTTCGCCAGCTGGAGCCGCTTCCGGAGGCGGATTGGCCCCTTTAGAGACGCCGATCAAGGTCACCGTCGCGGTTTCACCGGCGATGGTCGGCGCCGGGTCCGACGCGGTGGTCACCGTCAGGCTCGACCCGAAGCCCGGAATCAAGATGAACAAGTATCCGAAGATCAAGCTTCAGATTCCTGCGGTTCCCGGCCTCGTGGACGCCGCGGAACAGTCGTTGGGGAATCCCGCGCCACCTCCGGCCGATCAACTCGACGCGAACTACTTCCATGGAGGCGTCGATCCCCTCACGATCACGCTCCACCTCGACGCGCAGGCGGCGAAGGGGCAGCACGACATCCGCGCCAAGCTGAGCTACTTTTACTGCGTCGCCGCCTCCGGTTACTGCGCTCCCGCCAAGACCGAGCTGACGATCCCCGTCACGGTTCGCTGACGGAGACGCCCCGTCGCGCCACCCGCACCCTCAGCAGGGTCGCTCCGGTTCGCGCGATCGCTTCGGCAACGTCGTCACGCCGCCCCTCCCGCGCGAAGGCCACCATGCATCCCCCGCCGCCCGCGCCGCAGACCTTGGCGCCCAAGGCCCCCGCCCGCCGCGCGGCGCCGTCGGCCGCTCGGAGCGCGTCGGTTGCGACCGACGGCGCGAGGCTGTAGCGCAGCCGGCCTTCCTCGCCGAGAAGGCGTCCGGTTTCGTCGAGATCCCCCGCGAGCAACGCATCACGCATCGAACGCGCCAGTCGTGCGATCGTCTCCATGCGCCGCTTCGTCGCCGCATCCTTCTCGACGTACCGCCGGAACATGTCCCAGTTGGAAAAGCCCGATTGCCGCGGCTGCCCGGTGTAGGCGAGCACGAGTCGGCTCGACAGTTCGTTCGCATGAGGGAGCGGCTGGCGCGCCACGCCATCGAGACGGTGCTGGTAGCCGGCCAGCCCGCCCCAAAGCGCCGCGAGGTAATCCTGATTTCCCGTCGGCACTCCGATCTCCCGCGTCTCGAGGTTCATGACCCGCCGTAACAGCGCGTCCTTCGACAGGTGCTCGCCGGTGGCGCGAGCGAGCGCGGCGCCGACGGCGATACCTAACGCCGAAGATCCTCCGAGTCCCGCGCCGGCGGGAGCTTCCGCTTGGCAGGTCAGCGTCAGGGGAATCCCCGGGGCGAAAGCATGGGCGAGCCGGACGAGCCACGACAGCGGGCCGCGGAAGGCGGAAGCGGCAAGAGGCAGCTCGTGAAGGACGTTCCGCCCCCGATCGACGCTGCGGATCTCGAGCCGCCGGTCGCGGCGAGGCGTCACGATCGCGTGCGCCGTCAACCGCACCGCGAGGTTGACGGTGACGGCGTCCTCGATCAGCTGCGAAATCGGCCAGATGTCGAGCGTCCCGCCGGCCAGATCGATGCGCGAGGGAGCCGTCGCTTGCGTGGGGCGTAGCTTCACGGTGCCCTTCGTTAGCGGACGACGGCCACGGCCAGCCGGTCAGGATCGAGATACGCCAACGCCACGCGCTTGACGTCCTCGGCGCGAACCTCGCGCAACGAGTCGACGAAGCGTCGCTCGTCCCCTGGCGCAAGCCCGCGCATCGCCTCGATCCCGGCCTCATAGGCGAGACTGATCCGCGTCATGCGCCGCATCAACGCGGCGCCACGCGCGACGTTGATGGCCCGCTCGACTTCGACAGGGGTCGGGGCCGCTTCGCGAAACGCGCGCACGCCGCTCACGATTCCCGCACGGGCTTCGTCGAGATTTTCGGGGCGTGTCCCCATCGCAACGTCAAAGCGCATCCGCCCTCCCCAGGGACGGACCGAGGCGCCGATCGAGTACGCGAGCCCTTTCGTCTCGCGCAGATCGAACGCCAGCCGGTCGGAGAGCATCGCCACCGCAATCGTCAGCGCCGCTCGATCCCCGGGGGCGATGTCGAGGACCGTTCCCATGGCGAGATACGCTTGGCTCTTGCCGAGTTTCGCCTCGACGAGCGAGTCCTGCCGCGACAGCGGCGGGAGCGCCGTCGCGGGGAGCACCCCGCCCGCGGGAAGCGGTCCGAAATCCGCGTCGAGCGCGCGGACCACGTCCGCGGATCCGACCGGGCCGATGACGGTGACGATCGCCCGCCGTCCGACGGCGAAGGCGGCGTGATAAGCGTTCAATTCATCGAGCGTGATCGCCTGCAGCGACGCCTCGGTGCCGTAGACGGGCTTCGTGAGCGGGCTCCGCGGCGCCTCGAGCGCGTCGAGCGCGCCTACGGCGACCTCGCGCGGCGAACCGGCGCGACGCGCCACGCGCTCCCGCATGTCGCGACGCGCCTCGTCGAGTGCTTCGGCGGTCAGCGCCGGGAATCGCACCATCTCGGCGAGCAAGGCGACGGATTCCCGCCACTGCGACGCGGGAACCTCGAGACGCAACCAGGAGAATTCCGGTGTCGTGTAGTAGTCGTCGAAGGGAACAGACGGATCGTCGACCGCTTTCACGCGCGCCCCGAGCGCCGAGAGTCGCGCCTCGAGCGCCGCGGGGTCGTGGACGATCGTCGCGCGCGCCATGGTCCGGTGGAGAAGATCGGTGATCCCCTCTTTCCCGGCGGGCTCGGCGGCGGCGCGCGGAACGAAGGCGATGTGCATCGCGAACACGTCCGAGTCAAACGATTGGCGCACGACGTAGCGGAGCCCGTTCGCGAGCACCCCCGCCAGCGAAGTGCCCTGAGCGTTTGCCGGAGGACCCACGTCAGCTGGCGGCGCGAACGGCACGCGCTTGGCGGCGAGGCCGGGACCGACGATCCGCGCGCGGACCGCCGGCAGCCCCGCGATCAGTCGCGCGGAGGCCGCGTCCCAGTCCGCGGGTCCGAGCGAGGCGAGCCGCGCCGTCTCGTCCTCCAGCGACCCCTTCGGCGATCCGAGGATCGACGACGAGCGCAGCATCGCGAAGTAGTGGATCTGGTCGCGCGCGATCACGGCGTCAGACGCCGTCCTCGCAAGGACGCGATCGATTCGCGCGCGGGCGTCTCCCCCGGGGCGCGTGGACCGGATCGCTTCGCAGAGCGCATCGAGCACCGCTTTCGGATCGACTCCCGGATCCACCCGGGTATCGAGGACGACGGTCGACCAGGGGGCGCGGCGCGGCGCGAGGCCAAGACTTGGCGCGTTGTCGGTCACGCCGCGGCTGAAGAGCGCGCGCATGAGCGGCGAGTCCTTCCCGTCGGACGCCGCGGCAAGGAGAATCTCCGCGGCCACGGTCGTGTCGTCCCACGGCGAGGCCTCGAACGGAAACGCGGCCAGAAGGCGCGCCGGCTCTTTCTCGGCGGGCGCGATCTCCACGTTGTCTTTCGGCGGCGCGGGCCAACTCCCGGGAACCGAAGGCGGGGCGGGTGCCGCCGGGGCGGCGCCGAACGTGCGCTTCACCGCCGCGAGCATCTCCTGAACTTCGAAGTCCCCCATCACGACCAGCGTCATGTTCGCGGGGACGTAGCGTGCCTTGTAATAGGCCCAAACGTGCTGGCGCGTAATTCCGGCGAGCGAGGCCTCAGAGCCCAACACCGGCCGTGCGATGGGAGTTCCCGCATAAGCCATGGCGCGAAACGCGGCCTCGAGGTCGTACGACGGATCGCTTCGATCTCGGGCCAGTTCCTCGAGAACGATCTTGCGCTCCTTCTCTAAATTCTCGGCGGGGATCGTCGACCGGAACAGCATGTCGGCCTGGATCGCAAGCCCCTCCTCAGCGTGCTCTTTGGCGACGAGCAGCGTGAAGAGCGTGTGGTCTTCCCGCGTCGTCGCGTTGTTGTAGGCGCCCAGCCGGTCGGCATCGTCGTACAACTGCCGCTGCGAACGCGTCTCCGTCCCGTCGAAGAGCAGGTGCTCGAGGAAGTGCGACGCTCCGGAGGTCAGGGGATCCTCGTCGACAACCCCCGCGCCGACGATGACCGCGGAGGCGACCATCGGATTCGCGCGGTGCGGGATCAGGACGACGCGCAGGCCGTTATCGAGCGTCTGCTCGGTGGCGCCGCACGGTACCGCGGCCATGAGGATCGCGAGAGCGAGAACATGTCGGCGCACGGGGTATCCCTCGAGGCGGTCGGGCATGGTACACCGGAGCGAGCCCTATAATCGCGGCTTCCCCTCTTGGAGAAGGCATGAACCGTAAGCAGTGGACCCTTCTCGCCGTCATCGCCTTCGCGGCCGCGTTCATCGCTTGGCTCGCGTGGTCAGGCCGGCAACCGCCGCTGCTGCCGAAAGACGACGCGCACGCAACCTTCGAAAGCTCCGGCACCTGCATGGGCTGCCACGGACAAGAAGGCGCCTCGCCCCAGTCGCCGCGACATCCGCTCGGGGACGAATGCCTTCGCTGCCACGGTAGCCGTTAGCGGCGGCTCCACGGATTCACCGGAGCACCCAGTACCGTGAGCAACTCCGCGACGACCATCGCCGTGGCGCCCCACAGCTTGGCGCCGCCCAGATCGAAGTACGGCACCTCGACCGAGGAGCCCTCGCGCTCGCGCAGCTCGAAGGTGAGCCCGGAGCCGTCGGCGAGCCCCGACAACAAGACCTCGACGATCCGGTCGACCTCGGTAGCAGCCGGCCGCACGGCGGGGGGCGACGCCGCGGTCGCGACGACGGGATGCAAGACGTAGGCGCTGACCGGAATGTGCAGCGGCGTCAAATGAAGTCGGACCGTGACGGCGGCCCGACTGAGCCCCACCTCCTCTTCAGCCTCGCGCAGCGCCGCGTCCTCGACGCTCTCCCCCGTTTCGACCGCACCACCGGGTAGCGAGACCTGCCCCCGGTGGTTTGCCAGGTGCGCCCCGCGCACGGTCAGAAGTAGTGCGGTGTCGTCGCCCCGCGGGTAGAGCAGCGCGAGCCCTGCCGCCTTCCGCGCGCCCGCGGGAACGACGCCGGGCACCCAGAAACGGCGGGGGCGAGGGGCCATCGACGACTGGGCGTCAGCCCCCGGAAGTTTCTCGAACCGCGCCGCCGCGAGGCGACGCTCGACTTCGTCGAATCTCATGTGATCACGGACGGCGTGGCTAGGCGCCCCGCCCGGGGTCATTCACAAACGCTTGAAGGTGATCGATACGACCTGAGTCTCCGCTTCGCCGACTTTGTGCGAGACGAACTCATCGTAGGTCCACGTGTTCGCATCGACGAACGTCGTCACGGTCCTGACGATCGTGAGAATTCGCGACTTCTGATCGCTGAAATGCGAGGTCATGACGAGCTGTTTTTTTTCGGCATCGTAGGTCCCGACGGAGTTGACGATCGCGGTCGACGTGTTATCGACCGAAGAGGCGGTGTACTTTCTGGTGGCCTGGTCAAACCCGTAGATCGCCATCGCCTCGAACGGCTGCTTCATCCGCTTTTCCGCATGGGCGAGTTGGACGAACGCCCCGCCCATGATGGGCTTTCCTTCGGCGGTGCCCTCGGTGTCGAACATGCGGGCATACGGGCCCGAATACACATGGACTTTGGTCGTGAATTTTCCGGCCAGCCCCGCAAGGAGCGCGTGCTCAGGCCTGAGGTCGGTAGGAATCCACGGATTCGCGCCAACTTCCATCTTCGGCTTCAGCGTGTTCGCTGGCGGCACAGGTGGGTCCGATGCCGGCGTCCCCGCGGTTGGCTCAGGAGTTACTTGACCGGCCGGGTTCGCGGCCACCACGACCCCGCTGCAGATCATTCCCGTCGCGAGAACCAGCACCGCAATCGTCCGTTCGAATCTCATCATGTCTCCTTGCGGGACCCTTGCAGCCCGCCACGACCAGGTAGATTGATACAATCGAGTCCGTCAAAAGCCAACCGAATCATCAGTCACCGTACCAATTTTTCTCCCAGGCGTGGGCCTCGAGCCGATTGAGGAGCGCCGGATCGAGCAACCTCCCGTCCGAAACCGCGGCGTTCGCCCGGGCGTGCTCGACCCGCCGCATGCCGGGGATGACCGTCGAGACTTCCGGTCGCGACAAAACAAATCGCAGAGCAAGCTCGGGGAGGGTCGTGGCCCCGTCGCCCAGAAGCGGCATGAGCGCATCGGCACGCCGCGCCGCCTCGCCCCGCCGCTCCCCGCGGAAGTACCGGTGACGCCAATCTCCTTCCGGGAACTGGGTATCCGACCGGATCGCGCCGGTCAGCGTTCCTTCGTCGAACGGAACCCGCACGATGATCCCGATGGTCTTCTCGCGCGCGAGGGCGAACAGGTCCTTCTCCGGCGAACGGTCGAAAATATTGTAGATCACCTGCGCGGTCGCAAACAGCGGATCACCGAGTGCCGAGAGCGCCGTCTCGGGCGCGTGGTCGTTGATCGAGATCCCCCAATGCCGGACCTTACCTTCGGCGACGAGCTTTTCCATTTCGTGTCGCGTCGCGGTCCACGCCGACTGACCGAGCCACGCGTCGTGCCA
>Ga0315273_10001133_pt1 | contig 29717 bp, 49 predicted proteins | sample YL17G02_0_MG_FD_205753 | JGI IMG/M metagenome (GOLD analysis project Ga0315273, IMG submission 205753) | Sediment microbial communities from Yellowstone Lake, YNP, Wyoming, USA - YL17G02_0 | ecosystem: Environmental > Aquatic > Freshwater > Lake > Sediment | place: USA: Wyoming | collected... | reverse complement strand
GCCGAGCGGCTGGTCGATGTACTCGCCGAAGCCCGCGCCCCAGCGACCGAGGTACGGCGCAGCCGGCGTGCCGCGCAGGAGGCGAACCGCGACCGCGCAGCCCATGCCGGCCACGATCGGCGTGATATTCTTCTGGAGCATCGCCGGGAGCTTGCCCTTGCCCGCGAGGGCCAGCACGAGGCCCGCGACACCGGCGCCGACGAGCGACTTCGTGACGATCGGATCGACGCGGCCCGCGTCGAGCACGTTCGTGATCGCCGACATCGCGCCCGCCGCGTTCGCCGCCGCGTTCGCGACCATCAGGCCGCCGACGGCGTAGGCGCCGGGGATGGCGACCTGCGTGATCGGATCGATGCCGAGGATCGAGAAGTTGCGACGAAGGCCACGGCGCCGGTTGCGCGTGAGCACGTAGCGGTTGCGCTTCATGCCGTGCTTGCGGCTGTGACGCTTGTTGCGGCTGACGTGCTTCCGGCTGTGGCGCTTGCTGTTCCGACGCATCCTGGACCTCCCATTCGCGCTCACGCGCTTCTTGCTGTATCGCTTCTTGCTGTACCCGCTCCGCATCGCGCGGGAGTGGGCATCGGACGCTGCGCCACCGAAGTGGAACTTGCGGACGTAGGCACGCTCGCTCACGTGACCGGGCACGTAGACGGCGTAGCCCTTGCGCTTGCTGCGCGGGCCGAACTCGACGAGCTGCACGCGCTGCCCGTGCGGCAGTCCCTTGCGCTGGCTGATGCGCCCGAGCATGTTCGCCGCCATGCGGATGCCCGCGGCGCGGCGCTTCGGGTGCTTGCTCGTGACGTGGATGTAGGGCGGGTTGAAGAGACGACCCGTCCGGAACGGCGACGCCGAGAAGCCCTTGACCCGCTTGTAGCGGCCATGCGCCTTGGACGTCAGCGTGAACTTGCCGTGCTTGCGGCTGAGGCGGCCACGACGCTGCGCCTTCTTCGACGCGCTCACGGCGGCGCTGGCGGCGCTGGCGGCCTTGCTCGCGGCGCGGCGCGCCTTCGCGGCGGCCTTGTTCGCGGCCTTCTTCGAGGACGGCTTGGCCTTCGCCGCCTTGCTCGTCGCCTTCGTCGCAGCCTTCTTGGCCTTCGTCGCAGCCTTGCCGGCGACCTTGGCGGCCTGGCTCGCGACCTTCTTCGAGGTCGTCTTCTTCGCGCGCGTCGCGGCCTTGGTCGCCACCTTCGCCTGCGTGGTCGCGCTCTTGGCGGCCTTCGTCGCCGCCTTCGCGGTGACCTTGCCGCCGCTCACCGTCGTGCCGGACGACTTCTTCGAGCTGCTCTTCCGCTTGGCGCCCGACCCCGTGTCGATCCCACGGGCCGCCGCCTTGACGGCCGCGCGATCAGCGGGCGACATGTTCTTCCGCATCGCGCGACGAAGAGCCTTCAGATTGTACGCCATCGACTGTCTCCCTGTGTTCCGAAGGACCTGTTTGAGACTCATGGGACGAGCCATGATCGTTCCGTACTCGTCAATCGCGACGAGCTTGGCGTGAGCCGATTCCGGCACGTGCGTCTTTGCCCAACCACGCGCACCGCGGACGGTCCGATAGGCGGGGCTCAAGTGCTTGTGGTTCCCGCGAGCTGAGCCGCGGATCCACTGAAACGGATTGCTCCGGGGAGGCCGACCCGGATTGATCACGGTCATGTGCGTCACGCCGCCCGTGTTCGGCTCCATGCCGGGGCTACGCTCGTACTTACGAGCGACGGACTTCGTGCTTTTGCGATAGACCAGGGCCATCTGGACGCAACTCACCTGCTCGACCCCTGAGAGCAGGTGAGAAGCGCAGGGCGCCCCAGGTCTTCGAGAGGAACCCTACGGGGCTCTTTTCCTCAACGCAAGAAGAATCGTCAGCGCACTCGACGCGTCGTCTCTTCCTCCGGCGGCGGCTGCGGATTGCGCGAGTCGTAGTCCTGCATCACCGCGTCGGTCGCCGCAGAGAGGCGCTCGCTCTTCGGGATGATGCGTAGGTTGCGTGCTGACTCTTTGACGCCGCGAGCGGCGCGGCGCGCTTCGACGAGTTGGCGTCGCATCTCCAGAACGTGGGGGTCGGCCTTGGTTTCGTTCATCGAGGTCTCCTTGGGTCGTACGTGCCAGATGAGAGGCTTTTCCCCACGATCGCTTCGAGCGAGCTGATACGCATCTCGACGCGAGCCAGGGCGTCGACAACGTTTTCGCTGACGGCGCGGGTCTCGGTTTGCGAGCGCACTTGCTCGCGCGCCGCTTCGCTGAAGTCCTTGATGACTGCGATGACCGTGCCAGAGACGGCCTTCGAGTCGTCGATGTGCTCCTTCTTCGCCTTCGACAGCTCGCGCGTCTGGTAGATCGCAAAGCTGGCGAGCGGCGTGAGCACGAGAAGGAAGACCGCGCCGAACGCGCCCCACTGCTGCGTGATGAGGTTCTCCACGATCAGCCGTCGATGCCTTCCTTCAGCACGCGGAGTTTGCCGCCCCACATGACGCAGAGATAGCCGACGTCGCCGTTCGGCTGCGGCTTCGGCGACAGCAGGGCAAGCAGGTGCCCGTCCGGGGCTGCGCACAGCCACGTGTTGCGCGGGTTGACCTCGTGGATCTCCCCGTCGTCGTCTCGACGCACGAAGAGGCCGAGGCAGAGGCCGAGACGCGGGAGCGCGGTCACGGTCTGTGGCGGCTTCACGACGCCCGCGTTTCGCTTCAGCTCGGAGTCGACGAAGCGCGCGTTCTCGTAAAGCCGTACCCCATGCAGCGGCTTGTACTCGCGGTCCTCGGACGGCTCGTGCCGGTGCTTGTAGTCGATGTCCTCTTCCTCGTCGCCTTCCTTGGTCCACTTACTCGACCGGTACATCACCGAAATCGCATCGCCGATGGGTACGACCTGCTTCGGCAGATCGTGATGTACGCGGACGACCCTCCGTGGCGCCTTCTGCTGGAAGATCTGATAGCGGTCCATCGCCGCATCGAGCGATGTGCCGGCAGCACCGCGAATGCGGTCCGGGTCGATCTCGGTGCCGAACGTGCGCGCCTCGACGCTGCGATTCGGCAGGAGCTTTCTACTCGAACGACGCCCGCGGCTCGACCGCTTGCTGGAGCGCTTCATCGTCGCCTCCCGGTCCACCACTTCACCACGAGCGCCCCGAGGACGCCGCCGATGACGTACTTCTTCAGGTCGTCGTTGCTCGGCATGTCGATGCCGAGCCCAGAGAGCGGACCATCACCACGGCGACGGACTTCTCCGCGGCACATGTGGTCGTACCCGACGAAGTTGGCGCCGGCCGGCAGCGAGTTCACCTGCGTGTCGGGGTCGGCGCCGAGCGGGCTGATGTTACGTGGTCTCGGCGGCGTGGGGTCGTCGCCCACCGAGACGGTCTTGCCGTCGCGGTAGACCGCCCACGAGTTCCGATCGAAATCCCAGACGGAGTACAGCGCCATCGGCCTCTTCCTCAGAAGACCAAGCGTGCCCGCGGTCAGCGTAGCACGGAGGTCAGCGACGCCGCTTGCTCGACCGCTTGGCGGGTACTGGCTTCAGCTCGACGTCCGTCGCCGTAGGTCCGGCGACCGCGTTGTTGTGCAGGCTGTCGTACGCCATCCTGTCGGTCAGCTCCATGATCTCCATCTCGACCTCGTCATGCCGGTACTCGTCGTGGTTGCCGGGGATCGTGACGTCGAACCAGATCGTGACCTTCGCTCGGTACTTCATGCTCTGCTCCTGTTCTTCTGAAACTCGCCGAGCGAGATGATCTTCTTCACTGCGCCGGGGCGCCACACCGCGCCGGAGGCGACGTCCCAGAGATCGTACCAGTGCGCGGCGATGACCTTCCGGCCGACCATCATGGCCCGATCGTGCGACGCCTCCATGGAGACGGTGCGGTCGGAGCGGTAGGGACAGATCTCGATGCCCGCGTAGTCGCGGATCACGTCCCACCAGTTGATCGCGCCGTTCTTGCCGTACTTGTGCTCGAACGCGTCGAACTCTTCGGGCGTGCGGATGAGGAGCATCTCGTCCGTGGCGAGCTTGACCTCGTACTTGAACTTCGTGCGCGCGAGAAGGTTGACCTGCTCCAGCGTCTGATGGCGACGCATCCAGGCTTCCCACTCGTTGCCGCACGAGTACCAGAGCCCGTTCGGCTTTGCGGTCGTGTAGCCCTCGGGCTGCTCGAAGATCGAGACCGGCTTGAACTTCTTGAGCGGCTTCGATGCGTAGACGACGCGCTGCTGCTCGGAGTTCGGGGTCACCTTCTGCTTCGGCCTGTGCAGCAGACGCAGCTCCTGGTCTGCTTCACCCACGGGGAACATGTAGTGCACGTCGTGATCGTCGTCGTCCTCGAACGTGACAAGCACGCCCGTCATCCGACCGCCGTCCATGTACACCGATTCGACGTATCCGTGCTGACCGTCTTCCAGCGTGTACCAAGGCGAGACCGCTCCGACGGTGACGGTTCTCCTGAGCTGCTTGGGGCCGAACACGTTGGTGTACTTGACGGTATCTCCAACGCGAAAATCGCCGGGCGCGGCGCTGGGCGCTTTCGCCGCCACCGGCGCTGCTGCTCCGGCGACCGTCCCGCCCTGGTAATACTTGCACCCCGGCTCGCCGCAGTCGCGGTTCCACATGCCCTCGTAGTAGTGCGGTGACCCGCACGCCGGGCACTTCGCGTTCTTCTTCACCCGACTCGAACGCGTCTCCAGCCCGTGCCGACGCAGCATCGACTCGATGTTCTTGATCGCCCGGCGCTCGCCGATGTCCGATCCCGTGTAGACGGGAGGGACCGATCGGTCCGGCGACCGGAAGACGAGGTGACCCGCCTTCGTCCTCTCTACGGCCCACCCGGCTGCGCGGGCTGCGTCCTCGACACGACGCATGTCGGAGCCGCCGCGCTTGCTGACGCGCTTGCCGCCGTTCTTCGCGAGCGGACGACTCGTGCGCGTCGCGAGGCGGCGCGATGTTCGACGCTTCGCCATCACCAGTCCGACTTCTTCGCCAGGCTGTGCAGCAGACCCGAGTCCAGGAACGAAAACGACTGCGTGTCGGTGACGATGACGTGGTCGAGCAGGCGCAGTCCCATGGTCTGCGCAGCTTTCGAGATCCGCTCGGTGAGCGCAACGTCCTCGGGGCTCGGACTCGGATCGCCGCTCGGATGATTGTGCGTCACGATGAACGCCGACGCGTTCGTGAGCAGCGGGGGCTTGAGGACGATGCGGATGTCGACCGCCGCAGACGCGATGCCGCCGAGGCTGACCGTGACGAAGCCGATCGGCTGCTGCCTCGCGTCGAGGCACAGGACACCGAAGAACTCCTGAAAGAGCATGTGCGCCCGAGCGAACTCACGACAGATGCTCACGGCGTCTTCGGAGGTCATGATCTTCTTCTTCGCCAGCTTCGGCGCGTCGCGCCAGTGCGCGCAGACGTCCATTGCGAGCCACTGCCAGTCGGCGAGGCCCGAGGCGCACGCGCTGTGCTTGCCGTTCGCGACCAGCAGGCGCTCCTGCTCGGGCTCGTAGTTCCGCTTCAGCGATCGGCTCGACCGCTTGGCGGGACGACGCGAGGTCCGACGGGCCACAGCTACCTCTTCGCGCTCTTGGACGTCGTCCTCTTGCGCGACACCACGACGTGCTCCGGCGTGCCGACGAGCGTCTTGGCGTACTCCTCGACGCGGAAGTACGTCCTGCCGCGATCGTCGATGCCACGGATGATGACCGGAAAGCGAGGGTCGAAGTTGTCGACGACGTAGTGCGTTTCGGCCACCTTGGAAGCGCCGATGCGCGTCGAGGTCATCGCGCCCAGCAACGACGCGTTCTTGAACTGGACGATCGCCTCGCCCTTCTTCGGGCCCCAGCCGTACTTGTAGAGCCCCGGCGGCAGCTTCTTGAACTTCGCCGCGACGCCCGGCGGCAGCATGCCCGCCATCACGCTCGGGTGACCCGCGGTGCGGACGGCGCCGACGGAGGACCAGACGGTCATCTCGCTGAACTTCGGTGACTTCGGACGCGCGGGCGACGAGCGACGGCCCGTGTTGCGCTTGAGGCGGCGAATCGCTGCTTTCACAGGCGCGGCCTGCCGTGCCCCAAGCGCTACGCGCTCTCTGCTGTACACGACGTACGAACCGTCGCGAGCCTTCGAGACTTTGCTCTGCCAGCGGGGATGATCCCACCGGATGGTGCCGGACGGATCTGTTGCGTGACGCGACACCTCGAACCATGGCCCCGGCTGGTTCGGTGTCATCCGACCCGTGTTGCGCTTCGATGATCGTCGCCGGCTCGTCCTCTTGCGTGACGTGCGCCTCACCACGAGAACCAACCCTTCTTCGGCGGCGGCGCCGTCTCTGCGATGTCGCGCGTCTTCTGCTGGATGCCGAGGATGACGGCCTGGCTGATTACCCTCGGCATCAGGTCCCGCGCTCGGTTGATCAGCTCACCGCTCCGCCAGCACTGCTCGGTCTTGTTGTCCTCGCAGTTTTTGACGTACGCCATTTTGGCGAGCATGGCGGCGGTCGTCAGCATGTAGACCGCGTTCTGGAGGTCAGACGTGACCGCCGCGCCGTGATCGAGGATGGTCTCGGCCTTCTCGATGTTCTCCGCCGCCTCGTCGAGCACGCTTGTCAGGTCGTACCTGAGCAGGTTGTGAGCCTCCGCCTCGCGCGCCGCGAAGTCTTCGTCGACCGGGGCGCTGTACTCGCGCATCGTCGAGGTCGTCGTGTTGCGCGATACGCGCCGCCTGCGTCCGCCGTTGGGAGAGATCCCGAGGCGCACGTTCTGCATCTCGCGGTAGACGCGGTTGACCTCGGCCTTCGCCGCTTCGGCGGCGCGGTAGTCGCCGGACTTCTCCGCGAGGCGGACCGCGTAGTTCACGCGATCCCACTCCTTCAGCATCTCGGGAGAGACACGCCCGTTCCCCTGGAGCCTCGACCGATCGCGCGGTTCGAGCGTCAGGTGCGAGTGCCCGAGGCGGTCGACTACGTACGCGCTGCGCATCGACGGATCGCCGAGCCAGCTCGCCATCGCCGTCTCGCGCATCGCGCCGACGGGGCCGGTACCGATCGGACGCCGCTGCCCCGAGCTGTCGACGCCGATCGCACGGTAGAGCTGCGGCGGAGGGTTGCGACCCAGCTCCCCGCGCTGGACGACGCGAGTCTCCGGTCCCTCGTCCGCGCTGATGGAGCTGGCCACCGACTTCGCCAACGCGTGCGTGAAGGTCATGGCCTCGCGCGCCGACTTGGTCAGCGCGGTGCCGGCCACGCCGATGGATGGATGGTAGTCATAGGACTTCAGGTACTTGCCCTCGACCATCACGAGCCACGCCTGCTTCGGAGGATTGCGCGAGACGCGACGCGTCGACTTCCGACGCGGCTTCGCATTCCGACTCGTCCTCCTCTTGCTCGTGCGTCTCATGGCGCTCCTCACGACTTCTTCGGCTGCCAGTAGTTGCTGCGCTCCTCGACCCACGTGTCCATCAGGACGCGATCGCCGATCTCCTGAGCCCACTCGTAGAGCGCGCGATGCGTTTCGCCGCCCTCCACGGCGCGGATGTACATCGCCTGCGCCTTGGACATGTTGAGCGGCTTCGGGTCCTGGAGGTACTCGCCGTACGCCTGACCGAAGTCATCGATCAGCGACACGCGGCCCGACGCCTTCGTCGGGGGCCGCTTGCTCGCCTTCGTCGCCTTCGTCGCCGTGGACTTGCTCGCCCGCTTCGTCGTGGACTTGCTCGTTCTCGTCGCCGGCTTCGTCTCGGGCAGACGATCCCACATGAACTTCTGGACGAAGTCGTAGGCCCGGTGCCGCTTCTCACGGTCCTCGATGCTCTCCGCAAGCTTCTGCGCCTTCGAGCACAGGGCCTGAGTCAACGGCTGCGACGCAAGCTCGTACAGAGCTTCCGCGACTGAACTCATTTTGCCGGCGCGAGCCATGGCTCAGCGCGACCGACGGTGGCGGCGACCATTCCGGCGCACGCGCCGACGGTTCGCCTTCACCGGCGCCTTCACGTTGTAGCTCATGTAGCCGATGCCACCGAGCACCGCGACGCCGACGCCGATGACCACCGGCCAGTACCAGCTCGGGCTGGCCGAGACCGGCGGAGCCGCCGTCGGAATCGGTTCGAGCGAAGCCGGTGTCGCGGTCGGCGTGCCAGGCTGCCCGGTCGCCGCGCCGATGATGCCGGTGACGGCAGGCATGAACGAGGTGATCCCCGAGGCCCAGTCCGACCCGGTGTGATCCGGCGCCGCGGCACCGCCCGTCTTGGCCTGGCCGAGCCCGAGCAGGCTGCCGAGGCTGAAGATGCTGCGGTAGTCGCTACCGTGATGGCCGTGACCCCCGAGCCCACCGGCAGCGAAGATGCCGCGCCCATGAGCGCGAGCGCGATGCGAACCCAATCCTGTGTAGCTCATGACATTCTCTTTCCTTTTCCGATGTAGTACGCGGCCACCCCAACAGCAGCAACGAGCGCGAGGCTCTTTGCCGTGTACCAGGCCATGAAGTAGTTGGGGCTCGCGGCGAACGCCGCGCGAGTATCGTCCGCCCAGGTGCCCAGAGGCTGCGACGTGTAGCTCACCGTGCGCTCCGGCGACGCTTGAACCACCACGTGATTCCGGCGCCGATGGCGGCGACGCTCACTACGCCGATGGCGATGTTCCTGGTCGAGGAGGAGGGCGTCGCTGGCGCGTTCAGCTCTGCAAGTATTCTTGCGCGATTCGCCGCCGCCTCCGGAGACAACGTGGCCGATGGCGTCGCCGGATGCGCTGCGAGAAGCATCATCGCGCGCACCTCGTCCGACGAATAGGACTGTCCGAGGCCGAGCAGGACACCGGGGTCTCCCGCGACGCATCCGCGGTAGCGCAAGCACGGCAGCACGAACGATGGCGGCTGGCTCCAGCATTCGTCGCACGGGCTGTAGCTCACGTAGTCGACGTAGCCAGGACTGTAGCCGCCGCCGCCATACCAGCCGCGTCCACCCCAGCCGCGACCTCGGCCGCCGTGATGGAATCTGCCGTGGTGACCGCCGCCGCCGTGACCGCCGCCGCCGTGACCGCCGCCGCCGTGACCGCCGCCGCCGTGACCGCCGCCGCCGTGACCGCCGCCGCCGTGACCGCCGCCGCCCCCCTTCCCGAGTCCGTGTGCGTACGTCATCGGCGACGCCTGTTCATGACAAGCCGCGAGGCTCCGCGGATCTTCGCGACGTTGCTCATGATGTAGCCGACGGCAACCAGGCCGACGATGCCAATGCCTGCCCAGATCATCCCGGTCCGCCCGAGGCGTGACAGGCGCTCGCTCCACGAGACGTACTCATGAGAGGTGCTCGTCGGAGCGAGTCCGGTGATCGAATGGTAGCGTCGCTCGAACGCGTTGTAGGCGAAGGCCTTCTCGCGGATCTGCGCCACGAGTACGCCGCCTGCATACGCCGCCTGCGTGCTGATCGAATATCCGGTGTGGTTCGCGGTGTAGTACGCGATCCACTGCGCGTTGAACCCGATCCACTCGTTGAAAAATCGCTGGCCGTCCGGCGTGGTCATGATCTGCCGTGCGTGCGTGTTGATGTCAGCGTTCAGCGACGTCACGGCGCGGTTGATCGTGTCGAGCGCTCCGACCACGTCACCCGGCGTGTAGAGCGATTCCGCGAGCTGAACCTCCTCGCCAAGGCCGCGCAGCGACGCTCCGCGCCGGGCGGCGCGACGACGCGAACGAGCGATGCTGACGTAGGGCATGATCTACCTCTTCTTCCGACGACCGTTCCGACGCGTGCGGCGCCGGTTCGCGTAGAGCGCCTGCTGGTGACTCTCGGCGCCCTTGGCACCGAGCACCGTCAGCAAGAGCAGTCCGCCGCCGATGAGCACGAGCGGCGAGATGGGGGCGCGGGCCGGTTCGGGCGTCTGTCCGAGGCCCGAGAACAGTGAGCGATAGCTCATCGCGACCTCCTGTGGCGACGATTCGCCGCCACCGGCTTCCGCTGCCTGTACATGATGCCGCCAGCGACGAGCACGAGCACGCTCACGACGGCGACGGGAACGAGCCAGGTCGGGGTCGTGTGCTCGGGAGCGGCGCCCGGATCGGTCCCGGGGTCCGCCGCCGGCGTCGTCGACACGTACGACCCGGTGATGTGCGAACCGCCGCCGCCGCCGCCGACCGCCGGAAGATCTGACTGGCCCGTCGCCGTCACGAGCGCGGCGCGGGTGTTCGCGCCGTAGCGCCCGTCGACCGTGAGTCCGTGTCCGTACTCCCGCTGGAACGTCTCCACCGCGGCGATGTGGCCGGCGAGCTGCGACGCCGACGCCGCCCTGACCGCCGCCGCCGCCAGCAGCGCCGCGGCGCCGCCGGTGGTGCCCTGCGTCGTCGATGGCGCCGCAGCGCCGAGCCCGAAGCCGAGCAATCCGAACAGCCCTCTGCTGTCCGGCGCGATGCTGTCGCGTCGAGTCGCACGTCCAAAGCTCGCGCCTCGTGCTCGTCCGTACGGAGTCGCTCCCATTCCCGTGTAGCTCATGTCTCTCTCAACCCTCGCGGCTCGCGCCGCTGTGAATCAGACCTTCTGTCCCGCGTCGCGCAAGTCGTCGATGTACTCTTCCCACGCCTTGCCCTTCTTCCCGCCACCGGGATAGAAGCCGACGACACCGCCCTCGTGCTCGACCGCCGTGAGACCTTCGCGCTTCGCGAACTTGTCCAGCTCCTTGATCGGCGGCTTCACCTTGCAGTGAATCGTGACAAGCGGCGAGACCTGCTTGAGCTTCTTCGCTGCCTCGTCGGCATCGGAGTAGACGACCGTCTTGTCGGCGATGCCGTTCTTCTGGAGAAACGGATTCAGCCGGTCGCAGAAGCCGGTGCGACTCGCGCGCTGACCCGCGGGCAGCGCGGGGAAGGCGGACTCCGAGGAGGACTCGTCCTCGGGGTTCTTCGCGACCGCCTTGTTCTTGTTGAGCAGGTAGTAGGCAAGTCCGGCGGCGGCGGCGGCGCCGAGGCCCCAGCCCCAGACGGGAACCCCCGCCATGCGACGCTGAAGCAGCGGCTCGGGCGGTGGCACCTGCGCGAGCGGGTACTGCTGCTGCTGAGCCATCGACAGCGGATAGAGCTGCATCTGCATCGACGGGGGAGCCTGCCCCGGATGCTGTTCCATGTAGTCGGCCTCGATCTGATCGAACTCGTCCATGTGCCCCACGTTCCTCTCTGTTGTCAGCGGCTGCGGCGGTGGCGCGAGCGACGCCCCCGCTTGCCGCGGTTCGCCGTCACGGTACCACCGCGACGACCACCGCTCATCATGAGAACGGCGAGCAGGCCGACGACCGCGACGCCGCCGACGACGTAGAGCGTCGTGTTGTCGGCCGCGGGCGCGGCGGTGTAGCTCGGGATCGCGGTGGTCGGCGCGGGGGGCATGTAGGCCGTCGAGGGCGACGCGCCCTTGCCCCCCGAGGGCGGCATGTAGGCCGTTCCGCCGCCGCTCTTGGTTCCGGTCGTGCTGCCGCCCGTCGTCGCGGTCAGCGCGATGGCCGCGGGATCGGACGTGAAGTCCATGTCGGGCGTCGTCGTCTGACCCAGCCCGTAGAAAAGATGTCCACCGAAGATGCCTGCCATGACCCGTTCCTCTCTTGCTCAGTGCGAGCGCTTGCGACGCCGGTTCGCGGCAACACGCCGACGACCGCTCATCATGAAGATCGCCGCGAGGATGCCCACGGCTGCGACACCACCGACGACGTAGAGCGTCGTGTTGTCCGCCGCGGGCGGGATGTACGTCGCCTGTTGCTGTGCCACGGGCACGGTGGGACCCGCAACCCACTGCGGGGGCGCCGCGCCTTCGCTCTTGGTCCCGGCCCCGTACACCGGCGCAGTCGCGCTCGGTGTGCCTGTGGTCGCGCCGCCCGTTGTGCGAAGCGTCGTGAGCAACGAGTCGAACGAGTCCGTCTGTCCGAACGCATGGCCGCTGAAGATGCCGCTCATGACCGCTTCCTCTTCCGTCGACGCGAGTTCGCGGTCACCTTGTTCGACGAACGGTACGCGATCGCTGCGATGCCCACGCCTGCGGCGCCGAGCACCCACCATTTCAGGCCGACGCCGAGCGGCGCCGACTGCGTCCAACGCGGCAACGCGGTGCCCGGCGGCGGCGTCTGCGCGCCGGGAGGCGGCGGCGTCAGGCCCGACCCGTCGATCATCAGGTTCGGAAGCGCCTCCGAGATGTCTTCCGGCGGCGGGGTCACCTGCGAGACGTCCGGCTGAGCCGGCGGTCCAGGCGGCGCTGCGTTCGGCACGCAGAGCCCGCTCGCATCACGGAAGTAGCCGTCGGTGCACTGCACCTGCGTCCCGGCCGGCTGCTGTGCGAGCGCTGCCGCGGCGTCGGCCGCCGCCTTTGCGACCGCCGCGTCGGCCGCCGCTTGGTTCGCCCTCGCCGCCGCGTCTGCCGCCGCCTGCGCATCCTGCGCGGTCTGCGCCTGCTGGGCTGCGAGAGCCGCCGCCGCCTGCGCCGCCTGCGCGTCCGCGAGCTTCTGCGCGGCTGCGGCCTGCGCGTTCGCCGCGTCCCGGACCGTGCTGCCGCCGGCGGTGAAGATGGTTCGGTTGACCGGCGTCGTCGTGAGCACCTGCGGCGTGTACTTGCCGGCGCTGATGTCGCTCAGAATCTTCGTGATCGTCGTGCCCGACAGGAAGCGGTCGACGTAGGGACGCAGGTACAGTGGCAGGGTACCCACGTCGATCAACGACTTCACGGTAGCCGCCGGGATCAGCCCGCTGCTGTTGGGCCTGATAGCGCCAAGCAGGACGCTGATGCTGTTCAGCTTCGTCGGCGAGGCCCTGTCGCTGCCCCAGTCGTTCTTGGCCGCCTGCGCGAAGACCAGCTTCAGCGTCATGACCAGGGACGGCGGCATGCCGTTCGTCGAACCAGCGGCCGGCGAACCAGCGGCCGGCGCACCGCCGCCAACGGTCGATCGGTAGATCACGGCGCCCATTCCTGCGTAGCTCATCGGCGACTCCTCTTCCTGTTCGCAGCGACGGTGACACTCGGGCGCGAGTTCCTCGTGTAGAGGAAGACTGCGGCGCCACCGGCGACCCACCAGCCCCACGCGAAGCCGAACGGCCCAGGAGAGACGAGCTTGTCCTTGACGGAATCGAAGACGCTCGTTCCCGTCGTCATCGGTGTGAGCGGAACCAGCGGCGTCGGCGGAGCCGGCGGCATGAACGGCGCGCCTCCCGGCTTGGGGTACGCGGGCGGAACCAGGTCCGTCGGGCTCGGCGTGATGTACGCGTTCGGATCGGTCGTGAAGCCCTGCGGTGGAGGCGCCGGCGTGGGCACGATGTCCGTGCCGAACCCGTCATCGTGGGTCCGCACTCCTGGTGTGTAGTGGTGGTAGGCCATGAACTGTTCCTCTCAGCGCCCGCGGCGCCGTCCCTTGTTGCGAGCCACGGGTCGGCGGAAAAACGCCCGCCACACGAAGAGGGACGTGAGCGTGAGCCCGATGAGGCTGTAGACCTCCATCCGCGTCCCGCGCGACGCCTCGGAGAAGATCTGCCCGAGCGGGTGCATGCCCTGACGCGGCGGATGCGTCTGCCAGACGTACTTGCTCGGCACGCGACGACGCTGCGGCTGCGCGAGGTTCGCATAGACCCAGGGGTTCGTCACGCCCCACGGCTCGTAGCCGAGGTGCCTCTTCACTGCGTAGGTCATCGCTTCCTCTTGCTCGTACGGCGCTTGCTCGCGCGACGACTGTTCTTGCGCGTGCGTTTCCTGCTTGGCCTCGGGAGATCGCCCCAGTTCATGGCGCCGTTGATGACCGCGTGGAGCGCGCTCTCCGGGGTCGCTCCCCTGCCACTGAAGTAGCTGAGGTCGGGCTTGACGATCTTCGCCTCCCACCCTTTGCCTTCGGGACGCACATCGACCGTGAGCACCTGGCCGGTGTGGAAGTCGACGGTGTAACGAACACCACCCTTCTTTTTTGACAACTTCGCCATCACTCCTCCTCTTTCTTCTTCATCTTCGCCTGCCGCGGACGCCACCACCCGAAGTACGCCCACACGGCGCCGACCACCGCCGCGCCCGCGCCGAAGCACACGAGCGGACGCCGGTAGAACGGCACATCACCCGATGCGACCTGCCCGAGCGGCGGGATCCCGTAGAGCGGGTAGGCGGGCATGCCGTCCGTGGGCATGGCGCCGCCGCTCATCTCGGAAGCCTGCTGCTCGTACTGCTGCGGCTGAACGTACTGGTCGAAACGCATGGGCTCCTCCGGCTAGCGACGCGACGTGCGCTTCTTGGCGCGCTTCGTCAGATCGCGAATATCGCGGTTGACCTCGCCGAGCATCAGCAGGATGCGCTTGCGATCGGCGAGCAACAGCCGCCGAACGCTCGCGTAGGAAGCAGACGGCCGCGTCCGCGCCCTCCTACTTGTCCGCTTCTTCGAGCCGTGCTTCCGACTCGTCCGCTTCTTCGAGGTCGCCATGAAGCGATCCTCAGTGCTTCCGGCTGTGACGACGGTTCTTGCTCACGCGCTTGCGGCTGTGGCGCTTGCGGCTGTGACGACGACCGTTCTTGCTCACGCGCTTCTTCGAGCGGCGCTTGCCGCCCTTCGACGTGCGCTTCTTCGAGCGGCGCTTGCCCTTGCTCGTACGCTTCTTCGACGTGCGCCCCACCGCGAAGCTCTTGCTGCCGCGCTTGATGGACACGTGCTTGCTGCCGCGCTTGATGAGCGCACGTGCCTTGCGGCGCGCCGCTCCGATCTTGGTCGAACGCGCGACCACGCGATGCGTCTTGCCGCTGAGGATCGCGAACAGCTTGCTGTTGAGCTTGCTGCTGCGCGAGTGCTTCTTCTTCCGCTTCGTCTTCGCCATGATCACTTCACTCCCATCTTCCGCGCGAGCTTTCGCGCATGCCTCTTCACGTTCCGCTGCATCGACTGGCCCTGCTTGGTCTGCGTGAGGAGGTAGTACCCCACGCCGACGGCCGCAGCTCCGAGGAGAAGATTCCGACTCGTGTTGGCCGCGGGCGCCGCGTCCTGCGTCGCCACCTGGCCCATGCCCGACGCCGCCGGACTGCTCACGAGCTTCGCGACGTCTGCCTGCGCGGCGCCTTTGCTGGCGGCGATCGGCGCGACGTGGGTGACAACGGCCTGCTGGAGCGCACCGGCGTTCGCGCGAACGTTCGCGCCCATCTTGTCGATGCGCGGCAGGCCGTTCTTGCCGTTCGCGCGGTCGGCCATGTCCTTCATCGTCGCGTGCATCACGCAGTGCGCGAGCGTGTCTTCGAGCGCGGTGTCGGGGCGAAAGCCCATCGCCACCAAACGCTCGGAGACCTGACGGCACCTCGCGGCCTGCCCTGCGCCGAGTGCTTCCGTCGCGTTCGTAAGGAACGCCGAACGCATCGCGGGGTTCGCGATCGTGCGCGCCTCGTCGACGACGGCCTTGGCCGCCGCGCGACCGAACGCCTCGATGTGCGAGCGAGGCCCGGTGCGCTCGGGGCGCATGCTCGGCATCTGCTGGTCGACGAACGGGTTGGCCGTCGGCCTGAGCGCTCGGACGTTGCGCGCGAACGTCACGCCGCCGCCGGAGGGCTGCACGACGCGCCAGTTGTTCGCGACCGAGTCCCACATCTGCGACTGCTGCACGTCCAGCTCGCCCTCCTGGGCGATGTACGCGGGCAGCGCGAAGTTGTTGGCGAACGAGCCGTCGCGCGCGTTCCAGACCACGCCTTCTTCGGTGTCGAAGATGCCGGTGCCGATCACGTTCTGCGGATCGTTGTCGAACTCGAACGACTCGCGATCGTAGAGCGTCGCGGGATCGACCGCGTCGTTCGACGGCATGCGGTTGCGCTGCGGATGACGCGGAGCCGGGTGCAGCGGCTGAGGAGACGATCCTGTGCGGATGGCGATCTCCTGCGCGGGGCTCGACCCGGCGGCCGGATCGTCACCCGAGAGGTCGGTACGCATCGAGGCAGGGCGATACCCGCCGCCGCCGCCGACCTTCCACGGGTACGAGCCGAACTCCGTCTCCGACATGCCGGGATCGTCTTCGGTGGAATCGGTCAGGTCGAACGCGTCCATGCCGTCCACGTCGGACGCCGGGCCCGCGCCCGAGCCGGGCGTCGAGGGCGTGTCTTCCTGGATCTCGTCGTCGAGCCACGACGAATCAGGCTCGCCGGGCATGCGCTGATAGTCCTGCACGTCGAGATTCGCGTTTCCGCGCATCGTCGGCATGTCGAGGTCGCCCTCATCACGTTCTCCCGCGCCCCACGCGCATCAGTCGAGAGCCAACCAGGCAGCGCCCAGAACCGTCAGTAGGATAGCGCCGCCCACGGCGACCGTCTTCAGCCGACGCTGCCGCGACGCTGCCATGCCCGCCGCCTGCTGATCTTGTTGCGCCTGTTGCGCCTGCTGGAGCTGCGCCTGAGCCCGAGCCGCCGCCGCCGCAGCATCGCGCGCTTCCTTGCCGCAGTCGAGCTGCTGTCCAGCGATCGAGCTGCCGATGCTGATGACGCCGCCGATGAGCGTCCCGTATCCGGGTACCACAGACGCGACGCCACCGACGATGTTCGCGCCGCCGGTGATCATGCAGCCGGTCGCACGGTCGTTCGCAGACAGATCTCCGAGCCCGGTGTCGATCAGCGCGTCCCAGCCCGAGCGACTCAGAACATTCTGGCGGAGTCGGTCGAGGCCGACGTCGACGCGCCCGTTTGCGATCGCCATGCGCATCGCGTCGAACGTGACCTGGTCGGGGTTCGCGCCTGGCACGAGCCCCTTCTTCATCTCCGCGACAACCGTGCTCGGCTGGACGCCAAGACGCTCCAGCGACGCCTCCATCAGCGGCAAGCGCTGAACCGGCATAGCCTTCGCCATCGCGAGCATGATCGACGACGCGTCGAGCGACGCCTTCGCGAGTACCGGGTCGGTGAACGCACGGCGGCCCACGCCGACCGACGTGAGATCGCCGAGTCCTCGGCTGACCGCGTAACTCATGCGGTCCTCCGGTACTTCGCGCGCAGCTTTTCCTTCTGCTTCTCCCACCACACGCCCCACCAGAACGAGAGCGCCATCCCGATGACGATCGTCGTCACGCGACGCCTCAACAGGCCCGTGTCCAGGGAGAACCCGCTCTTCGACAGGGTGTACGCGCGCATGATGATCATCGGCGCGTACGTGCCGACGATCGTGAACGTGTCGCGCACCGGCGACTGCGGAAGGTCGACGTTCTGCGGAAGGTCGACGGTGACGACCACGGTGTCCGGGGCCGTCTGCACGACACGAACGGACCGGTTGGCGATGTTGGAGAACGAGGCGCCGGTGACGTCGGACTGAATCCTCGACGTGTCGAAGGTGCCGCCGACGCGGTTCAGCTCCTGCGCCAGGTTCTCCAGGAACGTGAGACCGTTCACCCACGGCGCCGCCGTCAGCGACGCCGGCGGCGTGCTGGTGGCGACCTGTCCAAGGTGAGCGCGGTAGCTCATCCCGCCTTCTTCAGGAGCGCGTAGCCGACGCCGAGCACCGCGAGCGCGCCTCCGCCGACCATCACGTACCGCATGAACCGAGCGTCCGCGGCCTGCTGCATGGCCATCGTCTGTATCGTGCCCTGCTGAGCGAGGCGCGCCGCGTCGAGGGTCTGCTGGCCTCGGATCACGAGATCGCCAGAGTTGCAGCCCGCGACCTGTCCCGCCGCGGCAGCGCCGTGGATCAGACCACCGGCGCTGCCGGTCTGCGTCTGATCGAGTACGCCGCCGACGATCGACGCGGTGCCTGCGATGTACGAGCAGTAGATCGCGTTCGCGTCGTTGACGCCCTGGCTCGTCTGACCACGAGCCTCAGCCACCGTCGTGCCGAGGCCGGACATGCCGGGTGCCATCGCGAGCGACTTCCGCACGAAGTAGTCGGCGAGCGCGGCGCGGACCGCGTCGAACATCGCCTGGTCCTTCTTGTTCGCCGCCGAGGCCGCGGCTCGACGCACGAAGTCCGCGCGAGCGGAGTCCCCCAGCCCGTGCTGAACGCGGTTCAGCGTCGCGACCATCTCGGCGACGCGCTTACTCTTCGGCACCGCGGCCATCTTGAGCATGACCTGCGACGCGATCAGCGACGCCGTCGAAAGGATCGGACTCGCCAGCGCTGCCGCGCCCAGCTCGACCGGCGCCTGGTCGTCGACGACTGCGCCGAACCCCATGAGCCCGTGCATCCCACGGCCGCTCGATGCGCAGCCCATTCCTGCATAGCTCATCGACGGCTCCTCTTTCGGTTGCGACGCACGCTGGCCGGGCGGCCGAATCCTTGAGCCCACGCGATTCCGAGGCTCGCCGGCCACACCAGGCCGCCGACGAGCGCCCACGCGAGCGCCCAGCCGATCGACCCCGTGCGCCGGAAGCCGTGGTAGCCGAGCGCGATGCTCGCGGCCGTGCCCGCCATGCTGTAGAGCGTCATCGGCGCCGACGACAACGTCATCGCGGTCGGAGCGGTCGGAGCGGTCGGAGCCATCGGAGCGGTCGGGGCCTGTCCGAGCGGTGCGTACGCGTAGTAGGGCTGTGCGTGGCTCATGCGTCTCCTACACGGGGAAGAAGGTGTACTGCTTGACGCGACCGAGCATCGAGGCGGTCTTACGCCCCGCGACGGGGTCGAGCACCCACCAGATGCTGGTGCTCGGATCTTGGGCCCGGCAGAAGACGTGCGTGTGGATCTTGCCCTCACCGAAGCGACGCGGCTTGAAGCCCACCGTCACGAACTGAACCGGCGCGCCGATCACGAGACAGCACGTGCCGATCAGCAGTGCCGCCTCATCGCAGTCGATGACGAGACGCCCCTGCACGGCATCGTTGATCATCTGCTCCGGGTCTTTGATCAGCTCGACATGGACGGGGTCGCGCGTGTAGCGGCCGTTGTTGCCGACCCACTTGTTGATCGCGATGATCTCCGAGGCATACGCCTTCGGACGGATGTTCTGGATGATCTGCTCGGCGTGACGCCGAACGAGGATCGACCTCTCGCCGCGTAGCCCACGAGCCAGCTCGATCATCTTCCGGACGGTATGATCCGTCCCGCGGTACGGCTCGACCGTGCCGACAGCGTGGTTGTACGCGGGGCTGTAGCTGGACGCGCGAAGTTGCATGGGCAGGTCAAAAACCTGTCCAAGCGTGCCCGAACGGAGTGTGGCACGCCGACGCCGGCCGGTGCAACGGCTACCGGCGCGTCGTCAGCTTGAGTCCGGTGCGGACCATGACCTTCGGCTGCGCACGACCCGGAGCGGCACCTCGTGCCTCACCTTGTAGCTCGATGCGAACGCTCACGACGTCTCGGCCGCGGTACTCGGTGATCAGCAAGAACATGCCGCCGGGAGCGACGCCGAGCTTGCGCAACGGCTCCGACGGCATCGAGTACGTGGAGCCGTCGATGAAACGGATCGACGCGCGCGGCCCCTGGAATACAGCGACCTGCGCGAGTCGTCGTTCGATGTTCGGCTGCTGCTGGACCTGCCGATAGTTGCCGATGCCCTTCATGCGGGCATCACCGTATCAGATCGCGGCGCGGAGAGCCGCCAGAGCGGCGTGCACGAACCGCTGACCTCGCGGCGTGGTGCCCGCGCTGTTCGGTTCCGCCGCCTTGATGCCAGCGAGAACCTCTTCGTCGGTCATGCCGGCGATCGTCTGGATGATCACCGGCGGAACGTTGCCGCCGAGCATCTTCTGCACGAACTCTTCGGGCTCGTCACCGCCTTCGACGCTCTCGTGCACGCGCTTGGCTACTTCCTTGATCAACATCTGTAGCTTCGGATCCACGGCGTCTCCTTGCTGCTGCGCCCGCTGTTCTGGTCTACCACGCCGCGGCTGTCGCTGCGGAGCCCGCGGTGGAGCCGGCGCGACAGGTGTCGGCTCCGCCTGATCGACGGGGAGCGGCGGCTGCACCGGCTCACCCCACACGCGCGGCCTCGGCAGGCCGATGCTCATGTCGGGCACCGGAAGCCCGGAGGACGGCGCTGCCGGCGGCTTCGGCTGCCCGAGGATGCCGCGGGGCCTGGAGCCTGGAGCAACCTGGCGCGAGGTGCGCTGCGCCTGGTACGCGTCGTACTGGTCCTTCGGCGCGAGCGCGAGCTGTCCGTTCGGCGCCTGCACGACGACCATGGGTCCCTGCGGCGTCTGGATGACCTGCCCCGGCTGTGGAGTGGGCTGCGCCTGCTGAGGCTGCTGCTGAGGCTGCTGCGGAGGCGGAGCGCCCATCATGCCACCGGGACCGTTGATGGTCTGCCAGATCGCCGGCAGGTTCTCGATGGCGGTGCTGATGACTTCCTGCCAGCTCTGGTCGGCGCCGGCGCCGGAGAGGCCGATGCCACCGCTGCCGCCCGAGGCCGGCGGCGGCGGATCTTCGATGCCGAGCGCGTCCTTGGCGACCGAGCGCAGATCGCGCATGCCGCTGAGCTGCTTCACGAGGTCACCTCGATCTGCCTGCTGCGACTCGTACCCGCGCACGCGCGTCTGGAGCTGGTCGATCTCCGAGCGCAGCCACTGGAGCTGCGACTCGTAGTTGCTCTTCTGCGTCTCGACGCGCGACTCCCACATGACCTTCAGGTTCATCTCCTGCTGTTCCATGCGGTCGCGCCACTGCTGGTCGCGCTCGTCGGCCTGACGCTTGTACAGCTCCGTGTCGCGCCGACGCTCCTCGCGCTCGACTTTCATCGTCTCGTCGTGACGCTGCTCGCGCAGACGTCCGGCTTCGCGCTCTGTCTCGATCTCGCGACGGTTCGCGTCGCGCATGGACGCGACCTCCGAAACGTGCGCCGAGCGCAGCGATTCGAGCATCGTCTGGTTCTGCTTGTGGATCGCCTCGACCTCGATCTGATGGCGCTCCAGGATGTTCTTCGTGATCCCATCGGCCGAGTGAGCGGCGGCCTGTGCGGCGGCGGCGGCGACACCGTCGCCCTTGTTGAGCATCGGCAGGACCTTCTCCAGCTCTTCCGAGAAGCTCTTTTGCGGCACCGCGTTCATGGCTTCCACCTTCGCTTCGAGGCGACGGTACTCGTCGCGGGATTCCCTCAGTCGTTCCTCGAATCCACGACGCTCGCTCTCGCGTGCCTCGCGCTCGACCTTCAGCACATCGTCGGCTCGACGACGCTCGGCTTCGACGACCGGATCGAACATCGTCCGCGCGTGCTGAGCGTTCGTGTCCGCCTTGTCCTCGGCTCGGCGGCGCTCGTCACGCTCGCGCTCCGCCATGTCCGCGGCCATCTTCAGCGCCTGCGTGGCGAGGCCGGGATTTTCCTGCTGCTGCATCATCTGCGGCTGCGCCGGAGCGCCCACCGCGCCTGGCCCCTGCGCAGCGTCGAGCTTTGCGCGCACCGAGCGCGCGAGACGCTCTGGATTCGGCGCTCCGGCCATCTCGACCTTGATCGAGTCGTAGCGCTTCACGCTGTTCTCGGTCGTGCCTTTCGGATCTGGCCCGAGCACGCGGATCTCGTACGTGCCTCCGCCGAACTCCGAACCGATGTACTCCTCGGTGATCGGATGGACGTACTCCTCCAGGTAGCCGTGGCCCTGGATGCCGCCGGGAAGCCACTTCGGCATGAGGCGCCAGAGCTGGATGCGAAACTGAGGATCTTCTCCGATCCTGTACTTCGTCATCATGCTGCCGAGTGAGCGCTGCGACTCTGCGGGCCGCGGCAGCTCGCGTGGCAGGAGACCGGCGGGATCGTCGCCGGCGGGGTCGTCGTTGGGATCTCGCTCTTCGACGACGTCGTCGTCCTTCGAGTCGAAATCCGCCGGAGGCGGAAGCGCCTTGGTCGCAGCACGCCGCCGCTTGGTACGGGGCGAATCCTCGTCCGAAGTGAGGCCGCCTACGAACCGGTCGACCTCGTCAGTCAGGTCGGCGCCGCTCACGCGCCGTCTCCGGGAAGCTCGTCCTCCGAGGCGGACTCGTCGATCTCGGCGGCCGGGTCGGACTCCTCCTCCTCCTCTTCTTCTTCCTCTTCCTCGATCTCGTCGTCTTCCGTGCTCTGGTCACCCATGAGCGCCTCGACGAGCTGGTTGAACGCCATGGCCATGGCGTTGAACTTCGCCTCGGTCTCCTTGTCCTCCGGATACTTCGCCTTGAGATGCGACGCGAGCGCGTAGAGCGCCTGCCCGAGGGCGTTGATCTGGTCCGTTCCGATGTTCGCGAACGCCTCACCGTCGCTGACCTCCGCCCCGAGCTTGCGCAGGTGCTTGGCCGTCCACTGCCGCTGCCGCTGGAGCTGCGTCGCGTTGCTCACGCCGAGCTGATGCAGATCGTACATCGTCGTCCCGAGCATCTCGATCGTCTGGACGAAGCGCTCCATCAGGTTCAGCGCGATGAACTTCCGGAGCTGATCCGGGTTCGCGAAGTTCTTGTCCTTGAGCAGCTTCTTCTGGTCCGTCTGGATCAGGTTGATGAACTGCACCAGCGCCGGTGGCAGCTCGACCTCCATCTCCTCGACCGACTCGCTATGCGTCTCTTCACTCATGGTCGCGCGCTCCCTTCAGAGGTCTTTCTCGCCGTGGTCCTGTGCGTACTCGGCGGCCAGCTCGCGCTGGCGGCGCCGGAAGGTGCGGATCATGTCGCGGCTCGACACGTCGATCGGACGACGAGCCGAGCAGGCGAACACCGCGACCTCGCCGATCTCCATCAGCTCGCTCGCCGTCGCGAGTCGCGTGCAGTAGCAGCGGATCTGCTTGGGCTGGTCGCCGAAGCCCTTGGTCACGCCCTCGGCCTCGGTGATCCACTGCACGAAGAACTCGCACTCCTGGCGCCCAGTCGTCTCGTCCTCGGTACAGACCAGGTTCTCGTGCGTGAGCATGAGCGCAGGACCAGGTGGATCGCCGCCTGCGATCTGCACGCCGCCATCCGCCGCTTCGACCACCGGCACGTAGCCCGTCTCGACGTAGTCCGCCGCCCGCGTCGCCATCGGCTTCTGACCAGGCGTCGAGAGATCGGCCGGCTTTTCAGGGTCGGTTCCGCCCCAAAACGGGTCCTTGCTCGCGTCGAAGATGCCCTTTTCCGACATGGACCGCGACTCTAACCCCACCCGAAGCCGCCACAACGACGGATTTTGTTATCCGCTACGATTTTGCAAAAACAGCAAATCGACGCGTCGGAATGGGCCGCGATTAGCAAGCGGTTGGCGCACGTCGGCGCGCACTCGAACAGCGCCTCGTCGAACTGGGCCGCCGTTCGCCGAACTGGGCCGCGAGCCCAGCTCGCCCCGCGCCGCGGTGCGTCCGCGCCCCGGCGGGGCCCCGGCGGGACCCGCGGCGACGCCGGGAGCTGCGCGGGAGCGTGGGGAGCTGCGCGGCGCTGGGCAGAGCGGCCCGCGGAGCGCCGGCGCGGCCCCGGCGAGCTGGCGCGAGCGGCCCGGAGCGGCCCGGAGCGGCCCCGGCGAGCCGCGAAACGCCGCAGAGAGAGAGGAGAGAGAGGTTGTGAGATCGCTCACACGACTTGTTGACGGTTGGTGGTGGTTGGGTTAGGTTCAGCTCGTTCCTGATTGATTCCTGAACCTGAACCGTGACCCCCTGGGGGTGACGGCCAGCACACGAGAGTGAGTCCCGCGACCCCCTGGGGGTGACGTGGAGTTTGGGCTAGTCGCGAGAGCCGGCGCCGGCAGCAGCCACTATCCAACCACCGATCCCCGACGGGCGAGGATACCCCTCCGCGCTGCTGACCGTACCTCCCTAGCCCTCCCCTGCCGAATAGGCGGGACGGGCAGGGTCTGCCCACGTGTCAGTGTGGCGCTCCGCGGGGCGTCGCACCGTAGCGTGGGCAACGGCCAGGTGCCTACGCGGCTCCCGCGCTGGGCGTGGCCCGAGCCTTGTGCTCGGAGCACGGCCAGGGCGGGACCCTCAACCCCCCGACCCGGAGACCCCCGACCGTGACCCACTACCACCCGACCCCCCAACCCACCAACCCCAACCCCAACGCGCGGGGCCTCGCCGCCGCGCCGAGCCTGATCGTGCTGGACGATCAGCCCGAGCGCTGGATCGCCCACGGCAAGGACCCGCTCACGTTCGACCAGGCGCGCGAGCGCGTCGCCGCCGCGGACGCCGCGGACGGCTCCCGCTCCGACCTGGGGATCGGCGACCTGTCCACGTGGACGATCGGCCCGCGCCCCGGCGACGGCGTCGCGTGCCTCACCCCGGTGCCCGTCCCGGGGCGCCCCAACCCCGGCCTGATCCCGGTGCGTCGCGCGGCGTTCAAGCAGCTCACCGCGGCGATCGGCGCCGCGCCCGCCGCGGACTTCCTGCTCAGCCTCCCCGCGAAGCTCACCACCGCGTGCCTCACCACGGGCATGCAGCGGATGGACCCGAAGCACACGAGCAAGCTGCTGCGCCTCGCGGGCGGCGAGGCCCGTGCGCTCGCCAGCGAGCGGTACGCGCCGCTCGATAACGCGCTGGTGCTGGACACCGCGGAGCGCACGCTTCGCGCCATGGGCATGCTGCGTGATGCGCGCGTCACGGACCTGGCGATCGGCCCGACGCTGTCCATGCGGATCGTGCTCCCCGGCGAGGCGAGGCCCGTCAAGGTGGGCGATCCCGTCTCGCACGGATTCGACCTGCTCAACGGCGAGCTGCTCAATCGCAGCGTGTCGATCACGCCCGTCACGTACCGGCTCGTGTGCCTCAACGGCATGCGGTCATGGTCCGCGGGCGCGTCGCGGCGCTGGGCCCACGTGGGCGACCCGGAGCGGCTCCGCGAGCGCTTCACCGAGGCGCTCCCCGTCGCGCTGGCCGAGGCGCAGGGGCTGCGTGACCGCATGGCGACGGCGGTGGACCGGCTGATCGACGACGCCCTGGGCGAGATCGAGGGTCTGTCGGCCTTCGGCTTCGGCCAGGCCGAGACCCGCGCCATCGCACGCGACCTCTTCGCGGACCGCGGGCTCGCCCTTCCGGCCGCGACCGACGCGTGGGCCGACGCGATCCAGGGCCTCGCCCCGGTGAGCGCGTTCGACGTCGCGAACGCCATCACGCACACCGCGCAGCAGCGCGGCGTGGACACGCGCCTGACCTACGAAGAGGCGGCCGGCGCCTACCTGCTGAGCCGCACGGCCTGACCACCACGGACCTGGGCGAGCCCTACGGGGCTCGCCCGTCCGAGTCTGCTCGTCTCGCCCCCGCCGGGCCTGGGTCTCCCCCCGGGCTAGCGCGACGAGCAGACTCGGGCGTATGCCCGGATGGAGACCCCCACCATGACCGACCCCGACCCTCTCGTGATCGTCGCGGCGAGCGCCGCCGCCGCGCAGCGACTCGCCCAGCGCGCCGACGCCCCCGCCGACCTGGGGCCGCCCGCGGACCCCGCCCGCGCCGCCGCCGGCTGGCGCCGCTGGGGCTTCCCGCGCCAGGCGCCGCGCGCCGCCGTGGCCGACGCCGCGGTTCTCGCCAAGGTGCGCAAGCTCCTGGCGCTCGCCGGCAACGGCGGCGCGACCGAGGGCGAGGCGAGCAACGCCGCCGCCGCCGCCCAGCGCCTGATCGAGGCGCACCGGCTGGACACCGCGCTACTGGACGATGGCGGCGCGGCCGAGACGCCGCCGCCGCCCGACGAGCCCGTGAGCAACGCGCACGATCCGCTCGACCAGCTCAAGAGCCGCGTCGCGTGGCGCGGCGCGCTCGCGTCGGGGATCGCGCGGGCGAACGGCTGTCGCATCTACTGGTGGGCCGGGCGCACGATCCGCGTGATCGGCGCCCCCACCCGTGTGGCCTCGGTCCGCACGCTCTACGCCTGGCTCTCGCGCGAGGTCGACCGGCTCGGCGGCGAGGCCGCCCGAGGCAACGGGCGGAGCTACGGCCACGCGTGGCGCGTCGGATGCGCGGAGCGGCTCGCGGAGCGGCTCCGCCAGGCGGCCCGGGACGGCGCCGCCGAGGCCAAGGCCAAGGCGATCGGCTCGGGCGTCGCCCTGGTGCGCGTCGAGCGAGCGCTGGCGCGCGTGGGCGCGGAGACTGAGGGCGCCCGCGTCGCTGCGTGGATCCAGCACCACCTCAAGCTGACCGCGGGCCGGCGCACGTCGATCGGCTCCACCTCGGGCTACGCCGCCGGCCGCCAGGCTGGCGACCGGATCCGCCTCACGGGTCACGCCGCGCTCGGACGCGGGGACCGCGGCCGGATCGGGGGTGGCTCGTGAGACGGACACCCGCCGACCTAGCCGCTGAGCTGCGCCGACGTGGCGACCATGTCGAGCTGGGCGAGCTGGGCGCGCTGTTGCGCCTCGTCAGAGGTGCGTTGTGACCGGCGCGATCGTCGCCGACGTGGTGCTCTGCCACGAGATCGAGCGCCGCTGCGCCATGGTGTGCGGCGAGACGGACTGCAAAGGAGGCTGCGCTTGGCCGCCGCCGGATCTCTTCGCCGCCGCCGCTGGCCACGCCGCCGCCGCGCAACGCGAGGAGAGCGCTCTCGGGCGCAAGCTCGACGCCGGGCTCTTCGGCCAGGCCAGCGCCGGGCGCCCGTGGCCCGAGCATGACGCGGCACTCTGCCGCGACTACGAGCGCGAAGCGGCCCGATCGTGGCTCTTCGCCGCCCAGTGCCTTCTCGGCGCCCTGCTCACCCGGAGACCGTGATGCGCAACCTGGACCCCATCGAAGAGCTGGCGAACGAGAACGGCGACAACGAGAACGGAGCGCCGATCGACCCCGGCGTTCTGTTAGAGCTGATCGCCGAGCTGCGCGAGCATCGCGCCAAGGCGCCGATCAACGGCGGCACCGGTGCCGAGTTTTGGCTGCTCGGCTGGGAGCTGCGCAAGCAGTTTCGCTACAGCGGCGGCCTGCCGGCGACGATCGCGCTCGCCGGCTGCGTGCTCCGCGGTTATGTCGCCTGTTCGCTCGCGATCGCGCTCTCCGAGCCGCTTGACTACGACGCGGCGCTGGCCGCCTGGGCGGCCGACGCATCTAAGCCTTGACACGCAACGTACGCAACACACTATCAGGTCGACCATGGCAACGAAGAACCCGAACCCGACTGTGCTCGTGCTGCGCTCTCTGCGCTCGGTGCTCCGCACCGCGGCCGAGAACCCGCCCAACCTGAACCTCGCGCTCTCGGTCTCCGATGGGGAGAAGGCGCGTTACATCGAAGGCCGACGCGATGGGCTGAACAAGGCCGTCGCGGAGATCAACGAGCTGCTCGGAGGCGAGTGACGTGCCCCGCAAACTACGAGACCACGGCTACGGCGACGCGCCCACGGTGACCGGCGCTCCGCGCGTCGATGCTGAGCTGCCCGGCGACTGCCCCAACTGCAAGTGCGAGAGCCTCTACTCGATCGTGGTCGAGGTCGCGAACCCGTCGCCGATGCTTCGGCGTCCCGCCGAGCCCCATCGCGTCGTCGGCCGCTATATCGGCTGCCCGGCGTGCCCGTGGGCCTCGCCGATGATGACGAGCTGCGAGCTGCTGCCCAAGAAGGAGACACCGTGAGCACGAGAACCATCACCCTGTGGACGACGGCCGACACCCACGCCCTCGGCGACCTCAAGAAGGGCGATTCGTGGCCCTCCGAGGAGGGCTGGGACGGCACCTACTTCTGGGCCGAGGAGGCGTACGATGGTGCGTTCGACAACGCTTCCTCGGCGCGTCGCGGCGTGCTGATCCGCGTCACTGCGGAGGTGGTGGACGCGGAGGTCGAGTGGGTCGCCCCGCCCCCGCCGCCCGCCCCGCCGCCGTCCCCACCGGGCCCCGAGGCCATGGCCGAGGCCCTGCACCTCGTGCTTGCGCTCGACGGCTGCGAATACGAGCACGACACTGTCCGGCTCTCGCCCAAGACGCGCGAGCAGATCATGCGTGCGCTAAGCGCGAAGGAGACCCCATGAGAGACCCCGAAGAGACCATCGCCTACAAGGGCTTCAAGATCGAAGTCCACTACGACGACGACGTGTCGTGCGTCGATCGTATCCCCGAGGAAGTCCACGTGTGGACGTGGCACCGCGGCTACTTGATCGGCGAGAAGCCGCCATGCGAACCCGCCGAGGCCGAGGAGCTGATCCGCGAGCATCCGGGCGCCGTGTACCTGCCGATCTACGCCTACGAGCACGGCGGCATCGCGCTCTCCACGGGCTCGTTCTCGTGCCGCTGGGATTCGGGCCAGCTCGGGTGGATCTGGACCGCGGAACCCGGGTGGACCGAGGCGATGCTTCGCAGCGTCATCGCGGAGCTGGACGACATCATGCAGGGCGCGACCTTCGGCTACGTCGTGCGGAGCCCCGAGGGCGACGTCATTGACTCGTGCTGGGGCTTCGTGGGCCGCGAGGACCGCGACGGCTACATGCTCGACGAGGCCCGGAGCGCGGTGGACCACGAGATCGCGCGACGCGCGAGCGGCGAGCAGCTCGTCGCGGAGGCGTTCGCGCTGTGAAGACTGCCACCATGAGACCGCCCGACCCCACGATCCTGCCCGACTACTACATGCTCAAGCTCGACGAGCGCCAGCACTGGCACGCCGAAATCCAGTCGCAGACCCGCGCGATCTACGGCGTCTACGCGTTCGACCGCTCTTCGCATACGCACCTCTGCGAGTACACGCCGAGCTACGAGCTTCGGTGGATCGCGACCGACTACGAGGAGATCGAGGAGATCGCCGAGGACGAGGATCGCCGGGAGGCCCTCAACGAGAAGATCCTGAGCGCGAGCTACGACTCCGAGCCCGTGACGTACATGCACGTGAGCGACGTCGAGGCGCTGATCAAGCGGCTCCCCGAGCGCGTGCGGAAGGTCGAGATCGAGCCCGACGAGGACACCGACCCGTTCGACGAGATCATGGAAGGCTGGAACACGGGAGGCTTCCAATGGTGAAGCCCGCCGTCGTGCAGGCGAGCGGAGGCGTTCGCGCTGTGAAGACCGAACCGAGCTGGAAGAGCCACCTGAGCGACGCGATCAACGCAGCGAAGGTACAGGCGTCAGTGAGGAAGGTGCCTGTCGGCATCGCGCTCGTGTGGCATGCGGGGCGCTGGGCAACGTACAGCGCGGACGCTTGGGATCAGCCGGAAGGGCGTGGCTTTCTGCCGTGGCACCCGCCGCCGGGCAGGCCCGTCGTCGTCGTGCAGGCGGATGGCACGTGGAGGGAGCTGTGACGGCCGCCAACCCCGGCGGCTGGCAGGGCGACCCCAGGCGCGGAGCCGCGCTCGGACGTCCCGACCGTATCGGTGACCCGGCCTACGCAGGCGTGCTCACGCTGCGTCGCGTGCGAATCAGCCGCGACGGCTACGACGGGCTCGGCACCTATTGGGGGTGCAGCTCGACGCCGCTCTACTGGTTCGCGAGCGCGGACCACTACATCGACCGCACCGTGTGGGCGGCCGGCAGAGAAGCGGCGCGGGAGTACGTGCTGCGCCAGTACCCCAACGCTACGGTGAAACGATGACGACCACACTCCTATGCGTGACAAAGCGTCGGACCGGCCCCGGATATTTCGAGGTATGGGCCGACGTGGACCACAACGGCAAGAAGTACGCGATCGAGACGCTGGCCCTCACGTCCGGTGGTTATGGCCTCGGCATTCATTCGGTGCGGCGCGTGTTCCCCATGCGCAACGGGTCCGAGCAGGTTTCGTCGCATCGCTCGCCGCGCAGCGTGCAGCGGCGGATCGAGGCCGAGCTGATCGCCGCCGGGGTGAAGCTGTGATCGTCCCGAAGGAGAAGCTGCCACGTGACGTCGTGGACGCGCTGGTGACGTGGGAGCTGGCGATCGACAAGCGAGTTTGCGCGCAGATCGACGCCGACGACGGTACATACGCCTCGCGCGAGGCGCGGGACGTGGCTACTGTTGCGGCGGACCGCGCAGAAGCCGCCGTGTACCGTGCGATCGCCGCCGCCATCATCCGCGGAGACCGTCGGTGACG
>Ga0315273_10001132_pt1 | contig 29726 bp, 29 predicted proteins | sample YL17G02_0_MG_FD_205753 | JGI IMG/M metagenome (GOLD analysis project Ga0315273, IMG submission 205753) | Sediment microbial communities from Yellowstone Lake, YNP, Wyoming, USA - YL17G02_0 | ecosystem: Environmental > Aquatic > Freshwater > Lake > Sediment | place: USA: Wyoming | collected... | reverse complement strand
CAACGGCGCGTGGCCGTGCCACCCGGCAATCGTGTATGACGCTAAACACATACGTTTCGAGGCTATTCCACGCCCAGGAGGATTTCCGTCAGGCGCTGATCGATCCGCTCGTAGCGCAGCCGCCGCTCGGCCAGCTTGTCGGGGTGGAACGTCGCCCTGCGCAGCTTGGCGGCGCTCTTCTTGGTGTAGCACGAGAGGGCGTCGCCCCACCCTTCGGCGTCGGCGCTGACAAGCTCCTCGAGCATTGCGCACAGCTTCGCGTCGGAGTTCACCTCGTCGACTTTCAGCTCCAGCGCCTTGTACGCCCGCATGCACCGCTCGACGAAGTCCCACGGGTCCGCCTCGGTCCGGAATGGGTGCGCGTCGAACGTCTTCGCGCCGTTGTAGGCGTAGTCCGTGAGGAGCTTCACCAGCAGCAGCGCCTCCTTCGGGTTATCGGCGCCGAAGCTCATGTCCTGGTCGTACCGGAGCGGCTTCTGGGCGTTGAGGTGGATATCGACGAGCTTGCCGGCCTCCAGCACCTGGGCGAACTCGTGCAGCGGGTTCAGGCCCGCCATCTTGACGTGCGCCCACTCCGGGTTCACGCCCACCATGTCGGGGTGGTCCAGCGTGGCGATGAGCGCCAGGGCGTGCCCGGCGGTGGCCAGGTAGGTGTCGGAGCGCGGCTCGTTCGGCTTCGGCTCGATCGAGAAGACCATCTTGTGGCGCTGGGCGAGGACGTGCTCGCACAGGAAGTTCAGGCACTCGCGGAACCGCTTGAGGGCCTCGATCGGATCTTTGCCGATATCGACATCCGTACCCTCGCGGCCGCCCCAGAAGATGTAGACCTCGGCGCCCAGCTCCGCCGCCACGTCGATGTTGGCCATCGCCTTCTGCACCGCGTAGGCCCGCACCCGCGCGTCGTGGCTCGTAAAGGCGCCGTCCTTGAACACGGGGTGGCTGAAGAGGTTCGTCGTGGCGGCGGTGCACCGGATGCCCGTGTCCTTCATCGCCTTCCGGGCCTGCGCAACGGCCTTGCGCCTGGCCGCCGGCGAGGCGTCGAGCGGCCACAGGTCGTCGTCGTGATACTCGAAGCCGTACACGCTGCGCTCGCCCAGGCCGCGGATCGCGTCGATGCCGCTCAAGGGCGGCCGCGTCTCCGGGCCGAACGGGTCCCGCCCGCGGTTCATCACGCACCACACGCCGAACGCGAACTTGTCCGCCCGGCTCACGCTTATCTTCTTCGCCATGGTTGTTCCTCCGATGCTCGCCTGTGTTGGGTGGCCGCCTGGCGACCACGCTGCTCCCCTGGGAGTTCGAATGTGACCCCATGATACCCACCGCACCATGAGCGCGTCAAAGCTTTCCGGCCACGTCGGATGGCGCCCGCGACACATGAGCAGTCCATGTAGGGTGGGTGCTCTGCACCCACCAGCCCGCTGCCCGATTTCAGCTGGGTGCAGAGCAACCACCCTACACCCGCGGCTGAAGCAGGCGGGTCACCGTCGCCGTGATCAGCGTCTTCAGGACCGCCGTGCCGATGGCCACGGCGGCAAAGAACCCCAGCACGGTGCTGGCGGGCCAGGGGACGAACCGGGGAATGCCCAGCCGGGCGCCGCCGTCGGCGGTCAGGATCGGCCAGCCGCCCAGCGCCAGCACCAGCGGCACCGCCATGAACGAGGCCGCCGGCAGGCTGGTGTACAGGGCGACGAAGCAGGCGGTCCGGAGGGCGGCGAGCCTCGACGCGCGGCCGCGAAGCCAGCGCCCCAAGACTATCCCCCACACCACGGCCAGGGCGGCGCTGAACACCGGCAGCAGCATCCCCGCCACGACGGCCACGCACTCAAAGATGTAGACGCCAAGAAAGATGGCGACGTACCGCGCGGCCCCCGCCGGCTTCCCGCTCACGCCCCTCAAGTGCCGGCCCAGCAGGATCGCCCCGCCGACGCCGGCCGCCAGGTTCACGCCCACCACGGCATATTCGGCGGGGTCCAACGGCGAACTCCTATGGCTCTTGGGGTTCGGCGGTGTGGCGCGGTCGCCGCATCGACCACGCGGTCGCCTCCGGCCCCCCGCAAAACGTAACGGCTGTCATTGGCCAGTCATTGGTCATTTGTTGTTGTCGGTTGCCGTTGCCGTTCGCCGTTCAATCCGCAATCCGCAATTCGCAATCCGCAATCGCCTTACATCTTCTTCTGCACCTTCGCCCACGCGTCCCTCAGCGTCACCGTGCGGTTGAACACCAGGGCACCCGGCCGCGAGTCCTTCGTGTCGACGCAGAAGTACCCGAGCCGCTCGAACTGGCACCGGTAGCCGGGCGCGGCGCCGGCCAGGCTCGGCTCCACCCAGCACCCCTTGAGCACCTCGAGCGCCTTCGGGTTGACGTTCGCCTTCCAGTCGCCCCCCGGCGGCACGTCGCTCGGGTCCTCCTTCGTGAAGAGGTGATCGTACAGGCGGACCTCGGCCGGCAGGGCGTGCGCCGCCGAGACCCAGTGCAGCGTGGCCTGGACCTTGCGTCCGTCGGGGGCGTCGCCGCCGCGCGTCGCCGGGTCGTACGTGCAGTGGAGCTCGGCCACCTCGCCCGTCGTCGGGTCCTTGACCACGCCGGTGCACGTGACGAAGTAGGCGTACCGCAGCCGCACCTCGCGGCCGGGGGCGAGGCGGAAGAACTTCTTCGGCGGCTGCTCCATGAAGTCCTCGCGCTCGATCCACAGGACCTTCGAGAACGGCGCCTTGCGCGTGCCGGCCGCCGGGTCCTCGGGGTTGTTGACCGCGTCCATCTCCTCGGCCCGGCCCTCGGGGTAATTGTCGATCACAAGCCGGAGGGGCCTCAGGACCCCCATGACGCGCGGGGCGCGCTGGTTGAGGTCCTCGCGCAGGCAGTGCTCGAGCAGGGCCACGTCGACCACGCTCTCATTCTTATTTATGCCGATGCGTTGGCAGAAGTCGCGCAGGGCCTCGGGCGTGTAGCCGCGGCGCCGCAGGCCCGCCAGCGTCGGCATCCGCGGGTCGTCGAGGCTCTCGACGCACCCCGCCCGCACCAGCTCCAGCAGCAGGCGCTTGCTCATCACCGTGTGCGTGAGGTTCAGCCGCGCGAACTCGATCTGCCGCGGATGGTAGACGCCGAGCTGGTCGAGGAACCAGTCGTACAGCGGCCGGTGGTTCTCGTACTCCAGCGAGCACAGCGAATGCGTGATGCCCTCGATCGAGTCCTCCAGGCCGTGGGCCCAGTCGTACATCGGGTACAGGCACCACGTGTCGCCCGTGCGATGGTGCGGCACGTGGAGGATTCGATACATGACCGGATCTCGCATATTGAAATTCGGCGACGCCATGTCGATCTTGGCGCGCAGGGTTCGCGACCCGTCGGGGAACTCGCCCGCCCGCATGCGGCGGAAGAGCCCCAGGTTCTCCTCGACCGTGCGGCCGCGGTACGGGCTCTCGCGGCCGGGCTGCGTCAGGGTGCCGCGATGGGCCGTCACCTCGTCGGCCGAGAGGTCGCAGACGTAGGCCCTGCCCTTGCGGACGAGGTCCTCGGCCCACCGGTACATCGGCTCGAAGTAGTCGGAGGCGAAGAGCAGGCGGTCGCCCCAGTCGGCCCCCAGCCACCGCACGTCTTCGATGATCTTGTCGACATATTCCTGCTCTTCCTTGGCGGGGTTGGTGTCGTCGAAGCGCAGGTTGAAGAGGCCGTTGAAATCCAGGGCGATGCCGTAGTCGATCCACACCGCCTTGGCGTGCCCGATGTGCAGGTACGCGTTGGGCTCGGGCGGAAAGCGCGTGTGGACACGGTCGAACCTCCCCGCCTTCAGGTCCTCGCGGACCGCCTCGCGGATGAAATCGGACGCCGGAGCCTTCTCTTCAGTCGCCATGCGAGCCCTTCCGTCTCGTACCCTTGCCCATGAAGCCATTATACTGTGCCAGAGGCGAGGCGACTTGTCCAGTGTTCCGATGCAAAGTGCGAAATGCGGAATGAACGGAAGGGACGCAGGGACAGAGGGACGGAGGCAACGGCGAACAACAAAGCAGGAAGTGAGCGGCGCCCGCCTTCGAGCCCCAGCCTTCGAGCCCGCCGCGGAAGCGGCGGGAGATTGTCAATTGCAGATTGCGGAAAGCGGACTGGGGATTGGACGGCGAACGGCAGACTACAAGGCAAGAAGGGCCAAACGTCAAGCCCTGTCATTCCGAGCGAGCGCCGCGAGCCGAGGAATCTCGCTGTGGCCCATGGCCTGACGCATGGTATAATGCGGCCTGCTGAGCAGGGATGCCACGCATGGTTGCCATGAGAGAAATCCGGAGTCTGAGCCGCCGGATCGCCCGCCAGTTCCGCCCACGGCGGATCGTCCTCTTCGGGTCCTACGCCGAAGGGCGGGCCGGTCCGGATTCCGACGTCGACCTGCTGGTCGTCCTGCCCCACAAGGGCCACGCGGTCGAGAAGTCCGTCGAGATCCGCCTCGCGACCCGCCCCCCGTTCCCTCTCGACCTCCTGGTCCGCACACCGCAGGAGGTCCGCCGGCGCCTGGCCATGGGCGACACCTTCATGCGCGACATCGTCCAGAAAGGAAAGGTGCTCTATGAAACCGATGACGCGTGAATGGGTGGAGAAGGCCCAAGGCGATTTCGCCACGATGGAGCGCGAGTTCCGCGCGCGGAAGCACCGCAACAACGACGCGCTGTGCTTTCACGCACAGCAGTGTGCCGAGAAGTACCTGAAGGCCCGGCTGTGCGAGGGAGGGATCGAGTTCGCCAAGGTGCACGATCTGGTCGCCCTTCTTGAGGTGGCGCTGGCCGTCGAGCCTCTTTGGGAAGCCTACCGCGCCGATCTGGCATTCCTGACCGACTACGCCGTGAGCTTTCGCTATCCCGGCCAGTCCGCGAGCCGCGAATGCGCCAAGGAGGCCCGCCGCCGCTGTCTCGTCTTCCGCGACGCGGCCCGCGCGGCGTTGGGCCGTGGCCCGTAGGCCGTTGGACCAACCTGATTTCCCGCCCTAGCCGAACTATGGCACTTGGTTGCCGGGATCCGCGGCGGGCGCTTTCCCAGGCGCCCTCTTGGCAGTCTGAGCCGAGTCTGGGTCCTGCATCCTCAAGGGGCCTATCTTCTCCCATCGCATCGCTCTGTTGGGGCTGCCCTTGAGGTCAAGGACGATGATCTCGGGTTGCGCAGACTTGCATCCACGCTCAAATCTGACACCAATAGCAGTGTTGGAATAGATCCGGGCAATGGCAACATCTGGCTGATCGCACATAACCAGGAAGTCAACCTGAGTGCGAGCCCTCGAGTTGCCAACCATGGGAGGTACCACCAGTACGCATAGGAGTAGAGCACCAACGAACAGGGGGTCATCGGTGAAGACGGTATAGAACGGCCTCTTTTCATTGCGACGCTTGATAAACTGCGCCCTACAGGCTTCCCTGTTTGCCTTGACCTTCTCAAGAAAGGTGGGCTTATCCTTCTGGGTGTAAAGAGGCACCACAAACTCGAAAACAACAAGCGGAGTCATCACTAGCATGACTATGACAAGCCCGAATACCCACCAAGGCGTCTGAGAGGCAGCGAGTGCAACTTGCAGGATCACCACCAGGGGCGAGGCGCTCACCATTCTTCGGTAGGTTCTCGAAGGGACCGACGCGGCAAGGTCGTGCACGTGGCCGTAGACGATGATACCCAGCGGCGCAATCATGACGAGCGTTGCCCCGACTGTGAGAATTGTTGCCAAGTCGGGAGAGATCATCTGTGCAGGGATGCGAAACTCCAAAGCATAGCCCCACTCATACAGGAAGGTAATCAGATAGCCCAGAGCAGAAACCCCGGCGATGAACGTGCCAGAAAGAAGGATGTCCTTCAGGGCTATCCACGAGTCCCCACCAAGTGCTTCGCCGTCTTTCTCTTGTGTCATGACTGCACTCGCAGCAGGGCTATGGGAGTAGGTTCGCCCTCTCGATCGCCCCATCGACGCGCTTCACGCATTCTGCGCGGCCGAGGATCTCCATCGTCTCGAACAGGGGCGTGGAGACGCGGCGGCAGGTGACGGCGACGCGAAGGGTCGTATACAGATCGGCGTGTTTCCAGCCGAGTTCGGCGGCCAGGGCGCGCAGGGCGGGTTCGAGGGCGGCAGCGGTCCAGTCGCCCGCGGCGGCGAGGGCTGACCGCATCCGGGCGAGGGCGTCACGGGTCTCGGCGGCGGTATGGAGGGCCTTGCCCTTCTTGTCGGGCACGAGGAGCGCGGGCTCGTACGGCAGGCACGAGATGAGGAAGGCGATGCCGTCGGCGAACTCCTTGAGGCGCTTCAGGCGCGGCTGCATGAGCTTCACGGCGCCGGGAACGTACGCCTCCGGCAGGCCCGCGGGCATGAAGCCTTCCGACTTGAGGCGCGCGGCCAGGTCCGCGACGCTCAGGCGGCGGATCCACTCGCCGTTCAGCCATTCAAACTTATCCATGTCGAAGACAGGGCCGGTGGTGTTCACGCGCTGCCAGGAGAACTCGCGGCGGAACTCCTCGAGCGTAAAGACCTCGCGCTGGTCGGGCATCGAGTGGCCGAGCATGCCCAGGTAGTTCACGACCGCCTCCGGCAGAAAACCCTCCCGGCGGTACCAGAGGACGTTCGTCGGGTTCTTGCGCTTCGAGAGTTTCGAGCGGTCGGGGTTGCGGATGAGCGAAACGTGGTAGAACGCCGGCAGCTCCCACCCGAGCGCCTGGTACAGGAGGACGTGCTTGGGGGTCGAGACGATCCACTCCTCGGCCCGGATGACGTGCGTGACGCCCATGAGGCGGTCGTCGACCACCACGCCCATGTGATAGGTAGGAAAGCCATCGCTCTTGATGAGCACCTGGTCGTCGACCCTGGCGTTGGCGATGGCGATCTCGCCGCGCAGGCCGTCGATGAACCGCGTCTCGCCCTCCAGCGGCACCGCCAGGCGCACGGTGTGGGGCTCGCCGGCGGCGGCGCGGCGGGCGGACTCGGCGGGGTCGAGGTCGCGGCACTTGCGGTCGTATCCGGCGGCCGGCCCGGCCTGCTGCCGGCGCTGGCGGACCTCTTTCAGCCGCTCGGCGGTGCAGAAGCAGCGGTAGGCGTGGCCGGCGGCCACGAGCCGGTCGGCGTGCTCGCGGTAGATCTCCAGCCGCTCGCTCTGGCGGTAGGGGCCGACGGGCCCGCCGCGGTCCGGCCCCTCGTCGTGGTCGAGGCCGAGCCAGCGGAGGGCGTCGAGGATCATCGCCTCGGCGCCCTCGACGAATCGCGTGCGGTCGGTGTCTTCGATGCGGATGAGGAACTGCCCGCCGGTCTGCCGGGCGAAGGCCCAGTTGAACAGGGCGACGTACATGTTGCCGATGTGCGGCTCGCCGGTGGGGCTGGGGGCCAGTCGGGTTCGGACGGTCATGGGGCGCTCGGCCTCTTTTCATGTGCCACGGGTTGCCTCAACCCGTGATTAACGTTGATCTATTTCCATAGTATGTCGCCCAATAAGGAGGGTGGCATGGCCGCAGCCTGCCCACCCCGGCGCCGGCCGCTGCGTGGCCATGCACCCACTCGGCATGATGGTGCGTGCGGGTACGTGTTTAGCGTTGCCCCCCTGCGCTGTCACCCCGAGCGAGCGCAGCGAGTCGAGGGGTCTCGCCGTGCGAATGCACGAACGGCAACAACCACAGCGAGATTCCTCGACTCGCTGCGCTCGCTCGGAATGACAACGCTACACGCGTACGAGCACGCACCCTACAGGGTAACTGGTGCGACAGGGGCCCTACGGCCTGTCCGGCGGGTCGGGCGACGGAACCGGCGGGTCGAGCGCCGGCGCCTGGCCCGGCTTCGCCCACCGGGCGAGTTGGTCCTTGACCGGCGGCTGCTCGGGGTTCTCCTGGAGGCTCTGGTGCCATTCCTCGAGGGCCTGCTCGCGCAGGCGGTCCTGCTGCGGGTGCCTGAGGTAAAGAATCATGTAGATGGCGGCAAGACTGTTGCGGCACTCCCAGTCTCCGGGCTGTTTCTCGAGGGCCACCTGGAGCTGCTCGATGGCGGCGCCGTACTTCTTCTGCCGGCTGAGGACGAAGGCGAGGCGCTTGCGGATGACGGGCGAGTCCGGGTCGGCCGCCACGGCCAGCTTGAGCTCGTCGAGGGCCTTGTCGAGCCGCCCCTGCCTCAGGTACGCCGTGCCGAGGTTCATGTGGACGGGGCCCTGCTTTTCGTCGAGGGCCACGCTCTTCAGGTAGGCCGCGATGGCGCGGTAGGAATCGCCCTGGGCGTCGTACACCGCCCCGAGGTTCGACCAGGCGAACGCGTGCTTGGGGTCGAGCTCGGTGGCCCGCTCGCAATTCGACTGGGCCTTGTCGAGGTCGCCCAGGCGGAAGTACACCACGCCGAGGTTCACGCGGGCCGGCACGTAATCGGGGTTCAGGCCGACCGTCTTCTCGTAGCTGCCGGCGGCCTCCTGGTCGCGGTCCAGGGCCTGGTACACGCGGCCGAGGCGGTAATGGTAGACGAACTCGTACGGCCGGGCGGCCACGGCGGCCTGGTACGGCCTGATCGCCTTCTCAAGCTCGCCCTGCTGGCGATAGATGTCGCCGATGTTGGCGTGGGCGACGGCGAGGCGGTCGTCGAACTGCACGGCTTCCTCGAACTCCTTGAGGGCCTCCTGGAGCTTGCCGGCCTCCAGGGCCAGGTACCCGGTGCCGTAATGGCGCAGGGCCTCCTCGCGGTGGCAGCCGCCCGCCAGGACCGCCAAGGCCAGCATGACAGCGATGCGTTTCATGATTCCCTTCGCCTCCCCCGCCGGGACGTGCGCGCGAGACGATTCTAGCGGGGGGCGAGCGAAGAGTCAAAGTCATTGCGGATTGCGAATTGCGGATTGCGGATTGAACGGCGAAAAGAAACGGCAAATGCCACTGAGCACTACCGCGCGCTTGCGTTATCTCGCCGCTGGGCGGCGATTGCCTCAAAGTCATTGCGGATTGCGAAATTGCGGATTGCGGATTGCGAATTGCGGATTGAACAACGAACAGAAACGGCAAACGCCACAGAGCACTACCGCGCGCCTGAGTCATCTCGCCGCTGGGGGGCAATTGTCGCGCGGTGGGTCAGGAGACCCACCGCGCACGAGGTTGATTGGCGTTTAGCACCAGCCGCCCCGCTTGTCGCAGAGTCGCCGTGGCGACCTGGGCGCGTGTTTTTTCTGTTCGCGCCGTTGCCGAAAGTGCTATCGTATCGCGCGCCCTGATAGGAGGCTCGCACGCCATGTCTTACCTCAGCCGACGCGACTGGTTGAAGGCCGGCGGCGCGGCCGCCATGATCGCCCTGGGCGGCGCCCGCGCGGTCGCCGCCGAGGATAAGCCGAAGAAGGAGCGGTGGCTCCTCGGCATCAACACCAGCACCATCCGCCCCGCCAACCTCGAGACCAAGGTCGCCGCCGCCGCGAAGGCGGGGTACGACGCGGTCGAACTCTGGAACAACGACCTCTCGGCCTACGAGAAGGACGGCAAGTCGCTGGAGGACCTGGGCAAGCGCGTCAAGGACTCGGGCCTCGCGGTCGCCAACGTCATCGGCCTGTGGAACTGCATGCCGCCCGACGACGCCGATAAGCCCGAGACCTTCGAGCGCCTCAAGAAGAGCATGAAGCAGGCCCAGCAGGTCGGGGCGAAACACATCGCCGCCGTCCCGACGCCCGACCGGCCCGACATGGACGTGCTCTGGGTCGCCAAGCGGTACGCCGAACTCATCGACCTGGGCAGGGAGTTCGGCCTGGGGGTGGCGGTGGAATTCGTCGGGTTCGTCCGGGGCATCCACACGCTGGGGCAGGCGGCAGCCGTGGTCGCGGAGGCCGACCGGCCGGAGGCGTCGATCGTGGCCGACACGTTCCACGTGTACCGCGGCGCGGGGAGCTTCGGCGCGGCGAAGTTCCTGAGCGGCTCGATCTTCGCCATCTGGCACGTCAACGACGTGCCGAACCAGCCCGAGCGGTTCAAACTGCGCGACGCGGACCGCATCTACCCCGGCGACGGCATCCTGCCCCTCGCCCAACTGCTGAAGGACCTGTGGGCGAACGGTTTCCGCGGCCCGCTGTCGCTGGAGATGTTCAACGCCGAGGAATGGAAGAAAGACCCCGCCGAGGTCGCGAAGACCGGCATCGAGAAGATGCGGGGTGTAATCGCCAAGAGCGGGACGGGGGCGTGAAACACCCGCGCGTTCGAGCCCGCCGCGGGAGCGGCGGGAGACACTCGATTGCGGATTTCGGATTGCGAATTGCGGATTAACGGCAACAGCAAACGGCAACAACGACGCGCGTTTAGCGGGGAGCCGCAGGCGACCGCGTGTGATGGTCGGCGAAGGCCAGCAGCCAGCGCCTGCACACGACTGGACAAGCCGCATGAGCCAGACACCGGATCCCGACCAGATCAGATCTGTTGTCAAGCGCCTCCGCGCCAAGGCCGCTGCGGAGAGCGTTCGCCTCACACAGCACGCCCAGCGTGAGATGGTCGAGGAGAAAATTACTCTCGACGAAGTGCTTGAAGCTATATCCAACGGCCAGATCCTCGAAGACTACCCGGCTCACCGGCGAGGACCCTGCTGCCTCCTGTACGGGTTGACCCAGGCCAGCCGACATCTCCATATTGTCTGTACTACGGCTCAGCCCCAGCTTATTATTATTACAGTCTACGAGCCGCGGCCGCCGAAATGGCCCAGCCCGACTCGGAGGAGTCGCTAGCCATGAAATGTACGATTCAGGGGTGCCCGGGCGAATACGAGCCGCGGAAGATCACCCACACGGTTCGGCGCGGCGGCAAGGTCATCGTCATTGACCACGTTCCTGCCGACGTCTGCGCCGTCTGCGGCGACGTGCTCCTGGCGCCCGAGACCGTCCGCCACATCGAGAAACTGCTGGCATCGCCCCAGACGCCGGCCAAGACGATTCCGCTTTACGAGTACGTGTAAGCGGAGTTCGCCCCGGCTTCGCACACCTGGGCGCCGGCACGCGCTCGACAGAGCAGCCCTCAAGAGCCATCACCATGCCCAAGCACATCGGCATCGTGGCGTGCAGCGCGGAAGGGGCGGCCCTCTGCTACCGGACGTTCTGCACCGAGGCCGCCGCGCGGATGGGTCGGCACGACCATCCGGAGGTCTCGATGCACACGCACCCGCTTGCCCGGTACATGGTGGGCATCGAGGCGGGCGACTGGCGGGCGGTGGCCGACCTGATGCTCGACTCGGCCCGGCGTCTGGCGAGCATCGGCGCGGCCCTCCTCATCTCGCCCGACAACACGATCCATCAGGCGCTGCCGCTGGTGCGGCCGCGAAGCCCCCTGCCCTGGCTCCACATCGCCGAGGAAGTGGTGGCGGCGGCGCGGGCCGGCGGCTACCGGCGCCTGGCGGTTCTCGGCACGAAGTTCCTGATGGAAGGGCCGGTGTACCGCGACGCCGCGGCGGCGGCCGGCCTGGCGACGCAGGTGCCCGACGAGGCCGACCGGCGGCGGATCAACCGGATCATCTTCGACGAGCTGGTTTACGGGCGGCTCCTGCCGGAGAGCCGGGCGTACTTCAACGAGGTGATGGCCGCGATGAAATCCCGCGGGTGCGATGCGGCCGTCCTGGGGTGCACGGAGATTCCGCTCGCCGTGGACGCGGCGACCGCGCCGCTGCCGACGCTCGACTCGACGCGGCTGCTGGCGCGGGCGGCGCTGCGCGAGGCGCTGAGGTAGAGCCAGCCCTGGCGCGTGCCGATCTGCCGCCGCCCAAAGAATGACGAATAACGAAGCCCGAATGACGATTGAAGCGACAATGACGAATGACGAAACGCTGCCCGGCGCCCACGTGCGATTCCTGCGTCGCTGTTCCGTGGCTTGGTCATTGCTGTTTCGTCATTCACTCGTCATTCGGATTTCGCCTTTCGTCATTGCCGCCCCTTGAGCGAGAGGAGCTATACATGCCTATATATGGCTGTGTCATTGTGGCAAGCCTCATCGGACTGCTCGTGGTGGCGGCGGCTTCTTCCGCCGCCGAACCCGAGGACGCCATGGTCGCGCGGCGGCTCGAGTGGTTCCAGGACCTCAAGTTCGGCTTCATGATGCACTGGGGTCCCTACAGCCAGTGGGGATGCATCGAGTCCTGGCCGCTCGTGGAAGTCGACAAGTGGGCGCGGCCCGACGATCTTCCGGCCTGGGTGGAGCGCGGCAAGGACATCGAGCGGTTCAAGCGAGATTACTTCGCCCTCAACCGCACGTTCAACCCCGTGAAGTTCGACCCCGCCCCGTGGGCCGCCGCCGCCAGGCGCGCGGGCATGAAGTACGTGGTCTTCACCACCAAGCACCATGACGGCTTCTCGATGTTCGACACGCGCCTGACCGACTACCGCACCACGCACCCCGACTGCCCGTTCTCGAAGAGCCCGCGGGCCAACGCCGTGCGGGCGGTCTTCGACGCCTTCCGGCGCGAGGGGTTCGGCATCGGGGCGTACTTCTCGAAGGCCGACTGGCACTCGCCGTACTACTGGAGCCCCGACCGCCCCGCCCGCGACCGCAACCCGAACTACGACACGCTCAAGGAGCCCGAGACGTGGGCGAAGTTCGTCGAGTTCGTCCACGGCCAGATCGCGGAGCTCGTATCGAATTATGGCCGCGTGGACATCCTTTGGCTCGACGCCGGCCAGGTCCGCCCGCCCGCGCAGGACCTCCGGATGGACCGCCTGGCCGCCCTGGCCCGCGGGCGCCAGCCGGAGCTCCTCATCGTCGACCGCACCGTCGGCGGCCGGTACGAGAACTACCGCACGCCCGAGCAGGAGGTGCCCGCCAAGCCGCTCCCCTACGCCTGGGAATCGTGCCTCACGATGGGCACGCAGTGGTCCTACAAGCCAAACGACAAGTACAAGTCGGCGCGGGCCCTCGTGCACCTGCTGGTCGACGTGGTCTCGAAAGGCGGGAACCTGCTGCTGAACGTCGGCCCGCAGCCCGACGGCGACCTCCCGCCGGAGGCCCTCGAGCGCCTCAAGGAGATCGGCGACTGGATGGCGGTCAACGCCGAGGCGATCCACGGCACCCGCGCGGTCGCGCCGTACAAGGCGGGCCGCGTGTGTTTCACGCGCAAAGAGAAGACCGTGTACGCGATCTACCTGGCGGAAGACGGCCGCGACGCGCCGCCGCCGGAGATCACGGTCGCCGGCATCGCCCCGGCGGCCGGGTCGCAAGTCCTGATGCTCGGCGCGAAGGCGCCGCTTGAGTGGCGCGCCGACGGCGCCGGCGCGGTCGTCACGCTGCCGGCGGCGATCCTCCAGTCGCCCCCCTGCCGGCACGCGTGGGTGCTGAAGCTGACGCCGAAGGAGTAGGATGGCAGCGCGGGCAAGACCTTCGCGCGGCGGGTCAGGAGACCCGCCGCGCAACTGCTTCGAGGCTGCCGCGGGAGCGGCGCGTTCGCCGACCGCGCGGTCCGATCACTTCGTCGCCAGGCTCTTCTTGAATTCCTCCCACAGCGTATCCAGGTCCTTGCCGGCGTACTCCTTGAAGAGCCCGTCGTTGTACTGGCCCTTGTGGCCGGCGGCGTTCAGCTTCTTCACGATATCCTTGTCCTGGGTCTCGACCAGCCACGCCAGGAAGGCGGCCGTCACCTGGTAGCTGTCCTGGTAGCGGATGCGGTCGGGGTTGAGGCGGCGGCGCGGCGTCTGCGGCTCGTAGATCCAGAAGCGCACGTAGTCGTCGAGCCCCTCCACCAGCCAGCCGGGGGTGCCGCGCGGATACGCCTGGATGACGTGAATCGATTCGTGGATGATGGCCCCGTAATCGTCGGGATGGGCCTGGAACCAGCCGGAGTAGGCCGTGATGTTCGAGCCGCCGGTGCCCGCGATGCCCCGGTCGCCCCTCTTGAAGGTCAGGCCGATCCGCCGGGCGGGCGTGTAGCCGTCGCCGGCCAAGTACGCGGCCAGGACCGGATACCACTGCTCGACGAGGTCGCGGGCGTGCTCGCACCAGTCTTTCATCTCCGGCACTTCGGAGTAGTCGAGGCGGACCTGGATGGGGTACTTGAACACGGGCACCGGCGGCTCGGCGTCGATCGTGATCTCGCGGATCGCGAGCGCCGCGGCGGCGTCGGCCGTGGCGCGGACCCGCAGGGCCTTGACCGCGCGGCCGGCCAGGTCGGCCTTCGCTGCGCCGGATTCGAACTTGGCGGCCTGCTCGAAGGTTCTTCCGTCGGTCGATGTCTCCAGGACGGCGCCCTCGAGGGCGTCGGTGCCGTCGGGCTTGCCGGTGAGGACCTCCACGCGCTTCACCTTGGCCGGCACGGCCAGGCGGACCGTCAGCGCGTCGCCGGCCTTCGGGGCCCGCGTGGCTTGGAAGTAGGTGTCGGGCTTGCCGTCGAAGGCGCACTGGGGCACGTGGTCGCCTGCCGCCGCCAGCGGGGTCTCGATGACCACCGGCGGGATCGCCGGGGGCTTGGGCGGGGGCGCGGGCTTTTCGGCCGCCCCGGCTGAGGTGCAAGCGAACACGGCGATGGCCAGTGCCGCCAACCACGTCGCACGTTTCATGGTCGTCCTTTCCGCCGCCCCCCGATGCGGCCGATGCCGAAACCGGATTGTACTCTATACAACGTTCGGGCGGCGGGGTTTTATGCTTCCTTTTGTGTGGCCAACTGTGCCGAGAGTTTCTGCACACAGGAAAACTCGTAATCAGTCATGGGTGGCACGGCCACAGCCTGCCCGCCGCGGCGGGCGCCGTTGCGTGGCCGTGCTTCTGCTCGGCTGAGGTGCACGGCCACGCAACATCGCGTGACCGTGCCACCCCCGTGACTGGCGCCTTACGGAGAACTCGCAGAAACTGTTTGACTATCCCTCACCCTAATAGTACAGTAGCACGGTCGGAATATAGTGTTATTGGCGCACCGGCCGGAGAACAAGCGCGCGGCAGCGGCGCGGGTGCCGGTCGGTCGCACGGAGCGGCCACAGGAAGGGGAGATCGCCCATGCAGCCCTCGAATATCGGCCTGTGCAACACGTGCCGCGCCAGGGTGCCCGCCGAGTTCTTCGTCAAGGACGGCCAGACCTGGATCCGCAAGCACTGCCCCGAGTGCGGCCCGAATGAGTCGCTGGTCAGCGCCGACGCCGGCGTGTGGCAGGCCAAGCGCGACCTGTGGCAATACGTGCCCACCGACCGCGTGTCGTGCACCCTCCACTGCGACCGCTGCGGCAAGAACCACAAGCCCAACATCGTGTTCGTCGACGTGACCAACCGCTGCAACATGAACTGCCCGATCTGCATCGCGACCATCCGCGGCATGGGTTTCGACTTCAACCCGCCCCTGGAGTACTTCGAGAAACTCTTCGCCGAGATCGGCCGCATGGAGCCCCCGCCGGTGGTCCAACTGTTCGGCGGGGAACCGACCGTGCGCGACGACCTTCTGGAGATCATCGCCCTCGCGAAGAAGCACGGCCTGAAGCCGCACGTGGTCACCAACGGCGTGAAGCTGGCCGACGAGGCGTACTGCAAGAAGCTCTGCGACGCCCGCGTGCCCCTGCGGTTCGCCTTCGACGGCCGCAGCCCGGATATCTACGAACGTCTACGCCACAACCGCGGGGCCTACGAGAAGAAGATGAAGGCCCTCGAGAACCTCAAGAAGCACAGCCGGCGGAAGCACGCCATCATCGCCTGCGCCGCCTGGGGCATCAACGACCGCTACATCGGCGACCTGATCCAGTTCTGCCACGACAACCGCGACCTCATCTCCGACCTGGGCATCATCCCGCTGACCGAGAACTGGGAGCCCGGCACGTTCGACGCCGCCAAGACCACCACGATGGAAGACGTGGAGAAGATGGTGCGTGAGGCCATCCCCGGCGGCGAGGTGGAGTTCATCCCCAACGGCCTGGCCTACAGCGCCCGCCAGCCGCGCTCGTTCTTCCGCAAGAGCCCGCGCTCCGAGGTCCTGCTGCTGGCCGGCGTGCACCCCAACTGCGAGTCGTTCACGCTGCTGATCTCCGACGGCGAGCACTATCGCGGCATCAACCGCTACCTGAAGAAACCGTTCAGCCGGGCGGCCGTGGAGTTCGCCGCCCTCTCGAAGAAGATCGGCCCACGCCTCGACCGCCTGAACCCGAAGAAATTCTTCCAGCGCCAGCGCGGGCGGCTCCTGTGCATCCGGACCTTCCTGCCGTGGGTGTTCGGCACGGTGGACTTCAAGCGCCTCGCCGACGGCAAGCCGGTCCGGGCCCTGCTGAAGCTCATCTTCGGCCACCTGTTCCGCCGCCAGCTCGCCGAGGGGCCGGCCGGCAGCCGGCGGCCGCGGCGGCTCCTGCGCGTGGGCATGCTGCCGTTCGAGGAGCAGCACTCGATCGATGCCGCCCGCATGGAGAACTGCAAGGCCGTCTTTGCCTACGAAGACGCCGAGGACGGCAAGGTCAAGACCATCCCGGCGTGCCTGTGGTACCCCTACCGCAACCCGCTTCTGGAGAAGCTCTCGAAGAAGTACGGCATCGCCGGCAAGAAGGCCGAGGCCGAAGTGCCGGCGGCGGTGTGAGCGCCCGGCGTGGGTGCAGAGCGCCCACCCTACGTTGATGGTGCTCGGCGGCGTCGATGGTGCCCACCAAGCTGACGTTCCATCCCTCTGCTATCGGCTTGCCTCATGGCGGCCAGGCAAAGGAGTACAAAGCCTGGCGGCTATCCTGGCGGGTGCCAGGGGCGGCCCATGGCGGCTTCGGCGGGAGGGCCAACCGGGGGGTGGTTCAATTCAAGGAGACGGCCAAGGCGTTTGCCTTGCCCAGCTTTCTGATGTATAGTTACCCTTGCGGAAGGCTGCGGGGGTGAGTGATGCTGCGCGGGGGAAACAACAACCTGAGTGTCTTCGTCGGGCGATTTCCGGGGGAGAACCGGAGGTCGTCCTTTTTCTTTGGTGACTCGCATGGCATGGAAGGGGGTTGGCGATGACAAACGCAAGAGGCGTAGCGAGGGCGGCGGTTGTGGGAACGATGGTCGGCGTAGCGGCGGTTCTCATCTGCGGCGCGGCCGGGATTTGCTTGGCTTCTGTGCCGCAGTATACGGTTGCGGACTTGGGCACGCTCCCCGGCGGCGGCGGATACAGTAGCTATGCCACCGGCATCAACAACAGCGGCCAGGTGGTGGGAACTTCGTCCCCGAACGGCAACCAGCATGCCTTCCTTTGGACCACCAGCGGGGGCATGCAGGACTTGGGCACACTCCCCGGCGGGAACTGGAGCCAAGCCTACGGCATCAACAACACCGGCCAGGTTGTAGGAGGGGCCATCAGCAGCCGGGGCATGATGGATCCCTTCCTTTGGACCGCCAGCGGGGGTATGCAGGACTTAGGCACGCTCGGCGGCACATGGAATAGTTGTGCCTACGGCATCAACAACAGCGGGCAGGTTGTAGGAACGTCCCAACTCACCGGCGACTACTATAACCATGCCTTCCTTTGGACAGCCAGCGGGGGTATGCAGGACTTGGGCACGTTCGGCGGCGGATGCGACAGGATTGGCTTAGGCATCAACACCACCGGGCAGGTTGTGGGAAGCGGCGGCCCCTTTGACCATGCCTTTCTTTGGACCGCCAGTGGGGGCACACAGGACTTGGGCACGCTCCCCGGCGGATTGAATAGCGGTGCCTGCGGCATCAACAACAGCGGGCAGGTTGTGGGATGGTCCTTCACAACGGGCATCAAGGGCGCCCATGCCTTCCTTTGGACCGCCAGCGGGGGTATGCAGGACTTGGGCACGGTCAGTGGCACAAACGGTAGCTATCGCCTGGGTATCAACAACAGCGGCCAGGTCGTGGGAAATGGCGACAGCAGCCTCGCCTACAACGATCCCTTCCTTTGGACCCCCAGCGGGGGCAGGCAAGACCTCAACGACCTTATCGACACCAACTCCGGCTGGGTTTTGCAGGGTGCGTCTGCCATCAATGACCTTGGCCAGATTGTTGGGTATGGCATCAACCCGGCTGGCCAGCAACACGCTTTCATGGTGACGCCCATCCCCGAACCCGCCACGCTCTCGCTGCTGGCCCTGGGCGGCGCTTTGGCTTTGCTTCGCCGCCGTTCGGCATCATCGTAGGCCTCAGGGTCGGCACCGGCACAGCCAGCTGAACCGCGTGTGCAGCGGGCGGACGCGTGATAACTGACATTGACGTGGCTGTTGCGGTTTATGTATTGCAGTTGATGTGTGGCTGGCGGGCAGGTTGCCCGCCGCTGAGGCGCGATTCGTTATGGGGCGCCAAAGGAGCAGAGGCATTGCCGAAGAGGAAAGTTGATCCCCGCAGGATGTTCGAGGCAATCCAGTTCTCCGAACAACTGAGGGACCCGCAACTCTGGCTCCGCAAGGCCGACGAGTTGCTCGCAGGGGCGCGGCTTCTCGAGAACGAGATCCAGGCGCAATGGAGGGAGATCGAGGTTGAGAACGGACGCATCGTCCGCACCTCAGGCCGCATCAACGTGCTGGCCCCGTACTTCCTACTGGTCGCCTACGCGGTGGAAAACCTCTTCAAGGGCTTGCTCGTTCATCGCCATCGAGAAGAGCTAAGGAACTGGCTTCTCACTTCGCTGCCCCGATACCTAAATGAGCACGATCTCCTGAAGCTTGCTGAGAGTGTTGGATTCTCCACTGTCGTAGCAGACCAAGACCTCCTCACCCGTCTGTCCCGCAACTCCATCTGGGCGGCTCGGTATCCAGTTGCCGCGAGACCCGATGGTGTGCGAGCGGTGCAAAAGTTTAGCGACGGACGTTTCTATCTCACCGCATACTTCGCTCCCAATGACGTACACCGACTCCATGAGCTTCTCGACCGCATCCGTGCCTTCGTAGTCGCGCACCTTTCGGAGGGTGTCGCATAGAAGGCGACTGCAACTGACCAAGCACCGCCCCAGCCTTTCGGCGCGTGGTACAGTCTGGCGTTGAACTTACCTACTTGATAGCCAGCATTTGCGTCATCAAGTTGGCGGCAACCGGTAGGGCAACGTTGGCTGCGGGTTGTATATTCGACCGAGGCGGAAGTACCGGCAGCGGTGTGAGGGCTCGGCGTGGGTGCAGAGCACCCACCCTACGTTCTGGTGCGCGGCGGGTTTTTCGCCACGGCGAATCTTCGACTCGCCACGGCGTGGAAAGCGCGTCACAACGGCGGGAGAACGCACGCGCGCGGCGGGTCAGGAGACCCGCCGCGCAAACCCGTATCTAGCGCTGTCTTATCAGAACGTAGGCCTCGAACGTCCGGCCGCGCAGCGTCTCCACGATCTCGCGCGCGAAGGTGAGCATGTCCCACAACCGCCCGGCGTCGAGATCGTCAGGCCGCATAGATCACCTTTCGGCTCCGAAGAATATGGTGGCGGCGGAAAGGGTTCGTGATGGCGGTCTTCTCCACCAGGTCCACGCGCCGGCCGAACAATGCCTTGAGCTCCTCGATCATGTCCACCCAGTCGAACAGGTCCCACGGCGCGTCCTCGGCCAGGACAACGAGCACGTCCACGTCGCTGTCCGGCCGAAAATCGTCGCGCAGCACGGACCCGAACAGCGACAGTTCTTTGACCTTCCATTTGAGGCAGAATTCCCGAATCCGGTCCATCGGGACGTCAATGCGCGGGGTCTCCATGTCGCGCCCTCCTCAAGCGTCGCCCGCCGGCGCCGCCTTGGGCACCATACTCTCCGACGGACCGGCAAGCAACACTTCTGTGTGCCGGCGGCGGCGTGAACGCCCGGCGTGGGTGCGGAGCACCCACCCTACGTTGGTGGTGCGCGGAGGGTCTCCTGACCCACCGTGTAGAAAGTGCGTCGCAGCGGCAGGAAAACACACGTGCGCGGCGGGTCAGGAGACCCGCCGCGCAAACCCGTATCTCGCGCCCCCTCACGGCTGGACCAGTTTCAGCACGCTGGCGGCGGGGACGCATTGCTTGACGACCATCTGGAGGTTCGTCTGCTTGCCGTCCTTCTCCTCGTAGTAGATCGAGTGGGTGGTCGAGACGAGGCCGACGACCGCGCCGACCTCGCTCAAGACCGGGCCGCCGCTGGAGCCGCGGGCGTAGTCGGCGGTGATCGACATGCTCGGCACCTCGGCGCCCGCGCGGTGGAACGTGGAGTAGCGCGAGACGACCCCCTCGGTGAGCGTGTAGAAGCGCATCTCGGGGTGGCTGATGACCCGCACGCGCGAACCCACCGGGGCCCCGGCCGCGAGGGGCAGCGGCCGGGCGTTCAAGCCATCCACCTGGAAGATCGCCACGTCGTCGGCCTTGCTGGCCGCCAGGACCGCCTTCACGGCCAGGACCCGCCCGTCGGCGGTCATGACCGTCAGGGTGTCCTTCTTGGGCTCGTCGACCACGTGGTAATTGGTGACGCAGGCGCCGCCGGCCGAGATGACAAAGGCGGTGGCGGTGCCGACGTGCGTCTTCCGGCACTTCTCACACTTGTAGGGCGAGCCGACCACCAGGACGCTCGGCTTGGCGCGCTCGTACAGGGCCTCGCCCGAGAGGACCTCCTTGGGCGCGGGCGCCAGCGCCACTTTGCAGCGCGTGGACTTGAGTTGCTCGATCAGCGTGGCCATCTTGACGGTCTGGCCCGCGTCTTTGAGCCGGACCGACTCGGTGAGCAGACGCTGAGTCTGGCGGAGATCGTCGATGGCCGAGGCCGCGTCGTCCTCAACGTGGCCCGGAGGCGCGGGGGCGCACCGGGCGGCCGGCGATTCCCGCCCGTCGGGGCTCACCGGCGCCCGGGCCGTGCCGCAACCGAGACCGATACACACAAGAACCGGAAGCCACAGGATTCTCTTCATGGATCTCGCCTCTGCCTTGGGGCGCACCGTCCACCACGGAATTGAACCTACAGCTACCCGCCAGGACGCGGAAAAGCAACGGGTTTCCGGCGGTGGCAGAGTGGCTCGCCTGGGGCCGGTGGCACAGCCACCCGCACTTGTTCAGCGTGATCCTTTTCCCATGCGCCACGTGTTGCTCCGGATAGCCGGGTGGCATGCCCACGCCGCTGTCGCGTGGGCATGCACGCCGGACATCGGCGAACATGCCCAGGCAAAGGCGGCCTGGGCATGCCACCCTCGCCATAAAATCCTGGCACACCGCGCATGGCCCTCCGGCCGCGAAAACAGTTGACAATCTCGCGGAGCGACTATGATGGCTTATGTGGAATCGCTGGTTCAGTGAGCCTATGTTGGTACGAAAAGGAGGCCTGCCATGTTGAGTCAACGCTTGCCGCGTCTCGCTCTGGCGTGTTTCCTGGTCCTGGGGCTGGCGGGGGGCGCCGCCGCCCAGAAAGGACCGCTTGAGAAAGCGGGCCAGCCGTCGGCCGAGAAGGGGCCGCTGGAAAGGGTGAGCAAGGCGGCCGAGGCGGCCAAGATCGAGCCTCTTGTCATCCACATGTATAACGTGCAGGACCTGATGCTCGGCCGCGACTTCCCGTATCGTTCCACCGTCATGCCTCCGACCTCGCTGGAGCCCGACATGTCGGGACCGGCCTACGGCAGTGCAGAGGCCGCCGCGGCCGCGGGAGGAAGAGGCCAACTCTTCGGCGCCACCGAGCCGGCGGAGGACCGCAGCGCCGCCTCGGCCCTCACCCCGAACGTGTTGGTGGACCTCATCCAGCGCACCGTGGAGCCGGACAGTTGGATCGAGAACGGCGGCCGCGGCAAGATCGACCGCGTGGGCGCCCTGCTGGTCGTTACGCAGACGGCCGAGAATCATAAGAAGATCGCCGAACTCCTGGAACAATTCCGCACCGATCGCCCCATGATCGGCATCGAGGCCAAGTGGATGCTCCTCGACGACGCCCAGGTGGCCCTGATCGTGCCGGAGGATGCCGCCAGGCGCACCGTTCCAATCCAGGTGACGGCGGCGGCGCTCAAGGAGGCCAAGGCCACCGTGGTCTACCGGGCGCAGGTCACCTGCTTCGACCGCCAGACGACCCACATGGTGTCGGGGCAGGCCCAGACCCTGATGGCCAACGTGACGCCCGTCGTGGCCGAGGCGGCGGTGGCCTGGGACCCGACGATCTCGACCATGCTTTGGGGCGCGCTCCTGGAGATCACACCGGCGCTGACGCCCGGCGGAAACTCGGTCATCCTGAAACTGCACAGTTCCATCACCGAGGGGTCGATGCGCACGAAGCAGGTCACGTCTGCCACCCCAGGCGGCGCCAGCGGGACCAAGGACGGTGTGTCGGCGGCAACGGCCAAGGCCGAGATTGAGCTCCCCGAGTTTCTCCTCCACACGTTCCGCACCACCGTGCGGGCGCCGCTCGACAAGGGCATCCTCATCGGCGGCATGACCTCGCCGAAGGCCATCGACGGCAAGGTCCTGTACCTGTTCCTCCAGGTCTCGTCCTCGAAGGACGAGGAGAAGGCCGCCCCCAAGGGCAAGTAGGCCCTGACACCTACCGATGCGTCTCGCCCCTTCAGCCGGGTCGGGGCCGGGAAGCGGTTGGTCGCGGTGCACCTGCGCTTGGGCCGCGCGTTCGGCATCGGGGGTTTCGCCTATGCGAAGTTACGGGAATCCCCGACTTCCGCGCCGCGCCGCACAGCGGTAGTATCGTAGGGTAGAGGGTTCGACACCCGTGCGGCGGAGAAAGTGCGCCTGGGGCGCCGTCGCCCGTGGCAGGAGGGTCGGGATGCGAGCGAGCAATATCCGGCGGGGCGTCAGCGTGCTGGCCGCGGCGGGGGCGGCGCTCGTCGCTTTCTGCATGCTGGTCTTCGCGGCATACCCGGCGGCAAGCATGGGCTCAGAGGATTCCGCGATCCTCCGAGTAGCCGCCACGAGCGGCTCCGGTTGGGAAGCGCCCGCCGACAAGGCCGCCGTCAAGAACCCGGTTGCGAACGACGAGAAATCCCTTGCCGCCGGCAAGGTGATCTACCCGCGCGAGTGCGCGTCCTGCCACGGCGCCAAGGGCAAGGGCAACGGCCGCATGGCCAGCTCCTGCTCGCCCCGGCCGACCGACCTGACCAGCCCCTCGGTCTGGAAGCAGACCGACGGCGCCCTGTTCTGGAAGGTCAGCGTGGGCCGCGGTTCGATGCCGGAGTACGCGTCGAAGCTGACGGAGGAGGAACGCTGGCACGTCGTGAACTTCATGCATACGTTTGCGCCGAAATCCGGGTGACGGAGCCGACGCAGCGGCCCACATACCACAGCGCTACTTTGACTGGTGCGCGGTGGGTCTTCGTGCCTGTTTAGAAACTATCTCAGAACTGTGGCACAGCCGCCCTCGGCTGTGCTCTGGGCCAATCTGCACGCCCGGGGGCGGGCGTGCCACAGTTCTGAGATAGTTTCTTAGCGTGCCAACGTCCATTTGCCGGGTGGCACGGCCACGCGCCGTTGCGTGGCCGTGCATGGTCACGTGGGGGTACAAGCACGGTCACGCAACGGCGCGTGACCGTGCCACCCACGGTAAACGCGTACAGGAGACCCGCCGCGCAAAGCGCATCGCGTCCGCCGCTTCCGCGGCAGGCGCGCACGACCCTTGCCTGCCGAACACGCTCGCCCCTTGCTGCCGGTTCCGCCCTTTTCGCCTCACCCAGCCGCTTCCTGCCGGCCGATGGTTCTGACAAAGCACTTGCCACGGCGCGGCGGGGTTGTTTTAATCGGGGCATAGGGCACGCCTTTCCGCCAAACGCACCTGTACGGGGGACTTCTCGATGAAACGTGCGCTTCCCGTGCTGGCATTGGCTGTTCTGACACTGGCCGCCACCTCGGCCGGGCAAACCGGCCAGGCGAACCCGGGGGCTCAGACGCCGCCGCCTGCGGCCGCGGGCGCCGCCGGGCCACCCGGTGTTGAGATCCCGACCCTGAGCCTGACGCTCAACGCCGACGCGCCCGCCCCGCCGCCGGCCCAGTCGCCGCCGAAGGACGCCGCGCCGAAAGACGCGCCGCCCGCCCCCTACAAGCCCGGCGGCATGCACCTCCTCATCACGGGCGACACGTCGTTCACCTTCACCGCCCAGCGGCACGCCCGGGGCGTCTTCGAGGGCGAGCTCAACCCCTTCTTCGTCGTCCAGTGGAACGACCGCCTGATCTCGGAATTCGCGGTCGAATCGAGCATCGCCAATAACCCCCTGGGCGGCGAGCCCATCCGCAACATGACGCTCGCCCACGCAAACCTGTTCTACTCCGTCTGCGACGGCCTGGCCGTGGGGGCGGGGCTGTTCCACGTTCCGTTCGGCGCCCACATGCATCACTTCGGCAAGGGGTGGATCAACCAGTTCCCCGACGACCCGCTGCCGTTCGCCGACCGCTCCCTCGCGCCCGACACGGCCCTGGGCGTGATGGCCACGGGCGCCGTGCCCGTGGGACGCCAGTCGCAGCTCACCTACGCCGTGTACGCCACCGACGGCCCGACGCTCATCACCGGCGACGAGGAGGAAGCCGGAGACCTGGACATGGACCGGTTCCACAACTTCGAGTACCGGAGCCACAACCAGGGCCTCAAGGCCATCGGCGGCCGCGTCAGCTGCCTGCCGATACCCGACATCGAGCTCGGGTTCTCGATCCAGGGGGGCAAGGTCGAGCCCGAGCACTTCCGCAACACGGACCAGCTCCTGTGGGGCATAGACGCCAGCTATTTCCATGAGTTCGAGGAACTGAAGGGCCAGGTCCGGGCCCGGGCCGAGTGGATCTGGTCGAACGTCGACGGGCGGACGTTCGACCCGGCCGGCGCCCTCGGGTTCGGCCCCCTGAAGTTCAACAACAACCGCAACGGCGGGTACGTGCAGGTCGGATACCGGCCCACCCAGTGCGAGAACGCCGTCCTCCAGAACACGGAGTTCTGCCTGCGGTACGACCGGCTGTCCATCTCGCCCAGCGCGCCCGGCGGGGGCAACGAGAACCGCGTGACGCCGGGCGTCGCCTACTGGTTCACGCCGAGCGTGGTCGCCAAGCTGGCCTACGAGTACGACAAGATGCAGGGAGCGCCGGCGGACCATTTCCTGATCTTCCAGTTCGCCGTCGGATTCTGAAAGGAACCGGCCATGCGCAAGAAAGTCATTCAGCGGACGCTCCTCGTCACCGGCCTGGCCATGGCCTCCATCGCCCTGACGATCGCCGGGTGCTCTTCGGCGGTGCCGGCGCGGCCCCAGGCCGCCGTGGCGGCGCCGGAGGCCGAACCCGGCCAGCCGGGCGCCGCCGGACCGGCGGGCGCCGCGACCGAGAGCAAACCGTCCTCGACGAGCGCCGCCGCACCGGCCGAGACTCCGGCCGCCTCGGCCAGGAGCGGCGTGCAACTCTGGGCCGACCGCTGCGCCCGCTGCCACAACCCCCGGCCGCCCAACTGGCGGTCGAAGGCCGACCGCGAGGTGTCCGTCCATCACATGCGCATCCGTGTGCCCATGACGGGCGACGATGAACGCGAGATCATCAAGTTCCTGACGAGCCAGTGACCTCGCCGTGAAGGCACTCGCCGGACGACAGAATGCCCTGGCCTCGCTCGCGCGCCTGCTCCCGTATGCCGCGATCGTGGCCGCGCCGTTGGCCTTGGCGGCGCTCGGCGACGGGGAACCGCACGACCGTTACGCCGCCTACCTGGGCGAGAGCGTCGCCCTGACGGCCTTCGTGATCCTGGCCCTGCAATTTGTCCTCGCGGCGAGGCTGCGGTGGATCGAGGCGCCGTTCGGCCTGGACCGGCTTGTCACCTTCCACCGGGTCATGGCCGTGGCCGCCGCCGCCCTCCTCGTGAGCCACCCGATCCTTCTGGCCCCGGGCCCGCGGTGGCATTTCCTGACCTCCCTGGATTACCCGTGGTACGTCCTGCTGGGCCGGGCGACGCTGGCGGTCATTGCGGTCAACATCGCCGCGGCCCTGGGGCGGGCGGCCCTGCGACTGAAGTACGAGCCGTGGACCGCGCTGCACAGCGCGCTGGGCTGTCTGGCGCTGGCGGGGGGCTTCCTCCATAGCTGGCTGGCCGGCCCGGACCTGAACCCGTGGCCGATGCGCAGCCTGTGGATCGCGCTGGCGGCCGCCGCCGCGGCCGGCTACGCCTGGAACCGCGTTCTCCGCCCGCTCAGGCTGCGCCGGCGCGCCTGGACCGTGACCGAGGTCCGCCAGGAAACCCCGGCCGCCTGGGTCCTGCGCCTCGCGCCGCCCAAGGGCGAGCGCGTGCCCGAGTACCTGCCGGGGCAGTTCCATTTCCTGACGCTCTACCGCGGACGCGGGCTGCCGGTCGAGGAGCACCCGTTCAGCATCTCGTCGAGCCCGGCCCAGGAAGGGTTCCTGGCGTCGACCATCAAGGAGGCCGGCGATTTTACCGCCACCATCGGCCTGACGCGGCCCGGCGACCGGTGCGCCGTCCTGGGCCCGTTCGGCCGGTTCTCCTACGTGCTGCACCCCGGCGAAAAGGACCTCGTCTTTATCGCCGGCGGCATCGGCATCACGCCCCTGGCCGCCATGCTTCAACATATGCGCGATATTCAGGCGCCCAGGTCCGTGCTGCTCTTTTGCGCCAACGGCCGCGAGAGCGACATCGCCTTCCGGAAGGAGCTCGACGAGGCGGCCTCGGGGGAGCGCCCGCACGTGACGGTGGTGCACGTGCTCAGCCACCCCGGGAACGCGTGGGCGGGCGAGCGCGGCCACGTCGACGAGGCGCTCCTCCGCCGGCGCCTCGGCGCCGGCGCGGCCGGCAAGGCGTACTATCTCTGCGGGCCCCTGCCGATGATCGAGATGGCGCGGCGGGCCCTGAGACGCATCGGCGTGCCGGCGTCGCGAATCCACTTCGAGGTGTTCAGGCTGTAGCGGGGCCGGTTCAAGGCGGGGCTGAAACAACTACGGTTTGGCGGACGGCTGGGCGGGTTTCGCCTCCGGCGCGGACGCACCGGCGACCTCGTTCAGCACCTTGCGGTAAGCATCGGCGTTGTAGTCCACGATCCAGCGGTGCTTTTCCTGCCCGTTCACGAAGAGAACCACCGTCGGCGTGAAAGAGATGTCGTATTGTTCCTTGATCGGCGGGCACGTGACCTCAAGGAAGAAGGTATATATCCGGAAGGCGGCAACGGTAACCCGGCCGCGGTACTCGTCGGCCAGTTGATCCAGGATGGGGTCCAGCGCGCCGCAGGCCGCGCATCCCTCCTTGTAGAAATCCACCAGGACCGGCTTGTCGGCCTTGAGCACCTGCTGCTGGAAGTCCGCCCCCGTCTCCTTGAGGTGCTGGGTCCTGGAGCCGCCGCAGCCCCCCGCCGCGAGGGCCAGGACCGCGCCGGCGGCCAGGCAGACGATCCTGCCGTACGTCACGCTTGTTTCTCCTCGTCGTCGAACCTGCTTAGCGCGGGTGGCACGGCAATCAGGCATGACGCTAAACACGTACTCGTAGTCCGTGGGGTTTGTTCACGTGCCCGCCGGCTTTGCCGCCTGGAGCTGCGCCAGCTTCTGGCCCACGCGCTCGGCGTGGCCCTCGGGAATGACCTCCGGCCAGTGATGGCGGATCACGCCCTGCGGGTCGATGATCAACGTGCTGCGGATGACGCGCTCGTACGACTTCTCGCCCAGCGCGGTCGTCACCCAGGCGCCGTAGCTCTTCATCACCTTGTGGTCCGGGTCGCTCAGCAGGCCGACGCCCAGGTTGAACTTCTCGACGAAGACCTGGTGGGTGGCCACGGAATCGCTGCTCACGCCGTAGATCTTCGCGTTCAGGCTCCGGAACTTATCGAGCATCTTGGTGAATTCCGTCGCCTCGCACGTGCACGCCGGCGTGTCGTCCTTCGGATAGAAATACAGCACCACCCACTGGCCCCGAAGCTTGCTGAGGGTCACCGGGTTGCCGCTCTGGTCGTTCAGCGTGAAGTCCGGCGCCGGGCTGCCCACGATCTGCGAACGGCCCGAGGCAGCCTCCTCGTGAATGAGGGCGGCATTCTGGCATCCGGCGACGAACAACCCCATCGCCGCCGCCAACCACACTCCTCCAGGAATCGCGTGTCTGTGCATGAACCGCTCTCCTATCCGTTGGGCGGCGCGCTCGCCGGCCACCCCATCCGGCCATCCATTGTTCATTCTACAGAACGGCCGCAAGCCGCCGCCACCGCGAACCCAGATTCCCGGCCGCCGGGGGTGGGCGGAATTTCGTAACAGGCCGCTTCGCGCGCGCACGAAAAAAAGCCCCCGGCTCCTGATGAACCGGGGGCTCTGCTGGAAAGCCTGGTTACGCCGTGATTCGTTTGACGTTTTCCGCTTTCGCGCCCTTCGGGCCTTGCGTCACGTCGAACTCCACCTCTTCACCCTCCGCGAGCGTCTTGAAACCTTCGCCCTGGATGCTGGTGTGGTGGACGAACACGTCCGTGCCGCCCTCCTGTTCAATGAAACCGAAACCCTTCTGGTCATTGAACCACTTCACTTTGCCTCTTGCCACAGCTAACTCCTTTTTCGCCGGCCTTCTTATCGTATCGGTTCCCGGCCGGTGATACCTGCGGAACCGACAATCGGGCCGCCACTCGGCGGACCCAGCCGCAGCCCCGGCCCCGGAGGGCCGAGCCCGCAACTCTTCAATAAATTATCATACGCGGGTTCCCGTGCTTGTCAACAACCAATTTCCGCTCCGCGTCAACGGAATAATGGCCCTCACGGTCCCGCGGACCCTGGCCAACCTTCCAGCCTCGTCCGTAGCGCGGGGGCTTGTACCTGTTCAGCGTGCGGACGTTCACTTGCAGGGTGCCATGCCCAGGCCGCCTTTGCCTGGGCATGTTCGCCGATGTCCGGCGTGCATGCCCACGGAACGACGCCGTGGCCATGCCACCCGGCTTGCGGAGCAACCCGCTACGGCGACTTGCGCGAGTCTGCGTAGGGGTCCTCCGGCACCCGGTCAAACTGCTTCTTGCCGTAGGCGTCGACCGCCGCGACAAAGCGGGAGAACTCCTTGCGCACCTTCGCTTGCAGCTCTCCATATTTCTTGACATCGTCTGCGTTTCCCTGCGCCGCCAGTGCCGCCCATCCTCCCATCGGAATGATGGCCAGATTGGTATAAGTGGCAAACGCCGCCACGCGGACCTGGGCCGCAACCACCGTCTTGTTCGGCTGACTCGCACCAGCGGCGTCCTTTAGGCGCGAGATATCCAGGCGGTCCTTCCATCGCTCATTGTCGATGAGCCCCTGCGTTTTCTCCTGCCAATCCCTGGCGGCAGCCAGGAAATCGGCGAACTGCTTTTCGTCCATCGGGCCGCCGGCGGCCTGCTTCTTCTCCGCCTGCGGCTGGTCTGCCGGCGTTGGCTCCGTGCCTTTGCCGCAGCCCCATGCCACCAGACACAGCATCCCGACGGCCAGCAACGCGGCCGGCTTTCTCATGGCGTTCCCCTTGTCCTATAGGGTTCCCCAAATATCAACGGCAACCCATGCAAGATAGACTTGCCGCCCCGGCAGAGCAAGTGAAATCCCGCCCGAGAAGAGTGCCGGGTTTGCCAGGACGTCATGGCGAGGGTGGCATGCCCACGCCGCTGTTGCGTGGGCATGTTCCCCGCGAAAGGTACAGCATGCCCAGCGCCTCGTTCGCCGGGCATGCGGCCCCCTTCGCGGGAAAGGAAGGAAACGCCGGCATCGGCATCCGGCGCGGCGGGGTAGGTCGCGCAAGCGAAAGGCGACATTCTGGCTTTCTCGCAAGACCAGAATGTCCCCTTTAGTTCCCAGCCATACCCAACCCAGGGCTGTTGTTGGCACTAGCCGTTTTCACCAAGGTCTTCACTCTTTGCATCGTCTACGATGTTCCATGAGTTGTCTACGAGCCATCCGCACACAATGTCTCTTGCGTTTGTGCTCAAGCCGCACCACATGACTTGGTTGAAGTACTGAACCACAAGTGACCTGGAACCCAACTTGAGCAAGTCTT
>Ga0315273_10001130_pt1 | contig 29758 bp, 27 predicted proteins | sample YL17G02_0_MG_FD_205753 | JGI IMG/M metagenome (GOLD analysis project Ga0315273, IMG submission 205753) | Sediment microbial communities from Yellowstone Lake, YNP, Wyoming, USA - YL17G02_0 | ecosystem: Environmental > Aquatic > Freshwater > Lake > Sediment | place: USA: Wyoming | collected... | reverse complement strand
ACGTCGGGATCGGCCATCCGGTAGTTGAATTCGGTGATCCTCCGAGGCCCGATGGTAGCGCAGAAGCGCTTGAAGCTGCCGGGCCGCTCCGGGATGGTGACCGCCAGGATGGCCTCGCGCCGCTCACCGACCTCGGCCCGCTCGGCGACGAATCGCAACCGGTCGAAGTTCGTGTTGGCACCGGAGGCGATGGCGACGAGCTCGCGATCCGGGGCGCCTTGCCGGGCCGCCCAGATCTTCGCCCCCGCGATCGCCAAGGCCCCCGCGGGCTCGAGGATGCTCCGGGTGTCCTCGAAGACATCCTTGATCGCGGCGCAGATGGCGTCGGTGTCCACCAGAATCATTTCATCGACGACCTTCCGCGCCAGTCGAAAGGTCTCCTCGCCCACCCGCCTCACGGCCACACCATCGGCGAACAGCCCCACCTGATCGAGGGTCACCCGGCGTCCGGCGCGGAGCGAGCGCGCCATGGCGTCCGCGTCGGTCGGTTCGACCCCAATGATCTTCACCTGCGGACGCAGCAGCTTCACGCAGGCCCCCACCCCGGCGATGAGGCCACCGCCACCCACCGCCACGAAGATGGCATCGATCGGCCGGGGAGCCTGACGCAGGATCTCGAGCCCGATCGTGCCCTGCCCGGCAATGACCTGGGGATCGTCGTACGGGTGTACGAAGCTGAGCCGCCGGGCCCGGGCGCGACGCCGGGCCTCCGCGTAGGCCTCGTCGTAGGTGTCGCCGTGGAGCACCACCTGGGCGCCACGGGCGAGGACCGCGTCCACCTTGATGCGGGGGGTGGTCACCGGCATCACGATCACCGCCCGGCAGCCGAGCCGCTGAGCGGAGAGGGCGACCCCCTGGGCGTGGTTGCCCGCCGAGGCCGCGATCACCCCCCGGCGGAGGAAGGCGGGGGGAAGCTGGGACATCTTGTTGTAGGCGCCGCGGAGCTTGAACGAAAAGATCGGTTGCATGTCCTCCCGCTTGAGGAGCACACGGCTGCCCAGACGAGCGGAGAGCATCGGCGCCAGTTCCAGCGGGGTCTCCAGCGCGACGTCGTAGACCCGGGCGTTGAGGATGCGGCGGAGGTAGTCGGCGGGCATGTGAATGACAGGGTTCAGGGCTCAGCGTTCAGGGGCGAGGATCTCAGGGCCCACCCGGGCCAACTCGTCCGACCGACGAAGCCTACTGGCACTCCCAACGACACGGTAGCGGTTGAGCCGTTCCGCCCTCATACTTCCTCTCGCCTCCCCCAACGCTGAACCCTGAACGCTGACCCCCCTCCATGCTCGCACTTCTGCGCCGCCTGTCGCTCACCCACTGGATCTTCCTCGGCATGGGCGGCGGCATCCTGGTCGGCTGGCTGGCTCCGGGCTTTGCGGCCGGGCTCAAGCCACTCTCGACCCTCTTCCTGCGGATGATCAAGTCGATCGTGGTCCCGCTCATCTTCGGGACCCTGGTGATGGGCATCGCGGGCCATGGCGACGACCTGAAGCGGATCGGCCGCCTGGCGGTGAAGTCGATCGCCTACTTCTGGGTCATGACCTTCGTGGCACTCGCGATCGGGCTGATCGCTGGCAACTTGAGCCGGCCGGGCGTGGGCGTGGTGCTTCCGCCGCCGGACCCGAACGCGGGGGTCCCCACCGCGGCCCCGACGACCTTCGGCGGGTTTCTCGAGCACATCGTTCCGAGGAGCTTCTTCGAAGCGGCGGCCACCAACGAAGTCCTGCAGGTGGTGTTCTGGAGCACGCTCTTCGCCATCGGGCTCACCCAGGTGAAAGGCAAGCCGAAAGAGAGCATCCTCGCTTTCGCGGAGGGTGTCGCGGAAGTGATGTTCAAGTTCGTGGGAATCATCATGAAGTATGCCCCGATCGGGATCGGCGCGGCCATGGCCGTGACGGTGAGTCACAGCGGCATCGGGGTGGTCGTCAACTTGGGCAAGCTGGTGCTCACACTCTACGGAGCACTGGTTGTCTTCGCCCTGCTGGCGCTGCTTCCGGTAGCGCTCCTCGCCCGCATCCCCCTTCGGGCATTCATCCGCCAGGTGAAGGATCCGGCGGTGATCGCCTTCACCACCACGTCCTCCGACGCCGCCCTCCCGCTCGCAATGCAACGGATGATCGAGTTCGGCGTGCCCCGCCGAATCGTCGCCTTCGTGATGCCGACGGGGTACTCGTTCAATCTCGACGGCTCGACGCTGTACCTCGGCGTCGCCTCACTGTTCGTGGCCCAGGCGGCCGGGGTGCACCTGTCGATTGCCCAGCAGTTATTCATGATGCTCACCCTGCTTATCACCAGCAAAGGCATCGCCGCGGTGCCCCGGGCCTCGCTGGTGGTGCTCTCGGGGACGCTGACGGCCTTCGGGCTCCCCCTCGAGGGAGTCGCGGTCATTCTCGGTGTCGACGAGCTGATGGACATGGCCCGCACCATGGTGAACCTCGTGGGCAACTGCCTGGCGACGGCGGTCATGGCCCGCTGGGAAGGGGAGTGGGGCAACGAGGAGAAGGCCTGAGGCGGCGAACGGTGCTGTTGCGGCGGGAGTCACCCCTGCGCCGCGAGCTCCATGGCGGCATCGAGCGGCAGGGGTCGCGATTCGGCCAGCAATCCAACCGCGTGCAGCGCCTTGCCGTACACCGACTCGCACGTTGCACCACGGGCCCGTAGCTCCCGGACGCCGGTATCGCGATTCGCCTTGCTGAGCTTGTCGCCGCCGGACTTCAGGATGAGGGGATGGTGCAGGAAATGGGGCAGGTCGGTCCGGCCCAGCATGCGTGCCAACCGGAGCTGGCGGCCGGTTGATTCAAGCAGGTCTTCGCCCCGAATGATGAGATCAATTCCCTGCCGGAGATCATCCACCACGACGGCGTAGTGATAGGTCCAGTGGCCGAGCCGATCCCGGAGCAACAGGTCACCACATCGCGCAGCGGGTTCCTGCGACTGCGAGCCCAAGCGCAGATCCTCGAAGGACTCCAGCCCGGACGCAAGCACGACGCGGAGACCCATTCCCGGGCCATCGGCGAGACCGCGATCCCGACAGGTGCCGGGATAGCGGCCAGTGGCGCCGGCCTCATCCGCCACCGACCGCCGCGAACAATTACAGGAATAGATGTGATACCCCCGCTCGCGGAGCAGCGCCACGTGCGCCTGATAGATCTCGGCGTTATCGCTCTGTCGGTACGGGGAGCGGCCGCGACGATACTCCTCGGTGATTCCGAGATCGGGGATCAACCCCAGCCAGTCGAGATCCTCGAGCAGGGCCGCCTCGTACTCCGGCCGACAGCGCTGCCGATCGTGGTCCTCGATCCGGAGCAGCACCTCCGCGCCCTGGGCCCGCGCGACCCCCCAGACATAGAGAGCATTCGCGACGTGACCGAGGTGGAGGAATCCGGTCGGGGCGGGGGCGAAACGGGTGCGCATGAAACAGAAGGGAACAGGGAAAGGGAAAAGGGGGAACGGCGCAACGGGGACAGTGAGAGGCGCGACAGACTCAAATCCTCAATCAGCCCGGGTGAGTAGATCCCTCGCTGCGCTCGGGATGAAAGCGCCTGACGCCGAGTGGCTCCTCACCTCTCACCTCCACGGGCACCCCTTTGTTCAGCGTCTGCGCCACCACGCAATAGCGCTCCGTCAGCTCCAGCAGCTTCGCGAGCTGGTCGGGCGTAGCATTGCTGTCCAGCGAGACCATCACTCGCACCGCGGTGCACCCCACTGGAACCTCGCGACTCAGGCCCAGCGTCCCGCGCGCATCCCAGTCCCCTTCCGCGCGGAGATGCCCGCTCTTCACGGTAACGCCCATCGCGATCGCCACCGCCTGGAGCGTCACTCCGGCGCAGGCGACCAGGGCGTCGAGCAGCATGTCGCCGGAGCAGCGGACGGTGCCGTCGCCACCAGTGGCCGGATGCAGCCCCGCCTCGACGAAGGCCTCGCCGACCCGCACGCCCACCTGGACCGCCCCGGGTCGGAGCTCGGCCTCGGCATGGGAGGTCACCTGCGCGGCGGCCGGTGTTTCCCGGTAACGGGTCTTGAGGGGCGCCTGCAGGGCACGCAGATCAGCGGCACGCATGAAAGGATCCGGAGGTTGTCGGCATCGAAACGTGCCGACGGAACCCCCGGATGGGAAGGTGTCCAGCTCAGGCGCTTGCCGCGCTCCCGCGCTCGATCGCCTCGTCCTGGCGACGGAGATCGGCCAGGCTGGCCTGGATGCGGTCGGTGATCCGGCGCTCCTCCCGGAGGGTATCGAGCAGCCCTTCCACGCGCCTGGTTTCGAGCGAGAGCGCCGTCGCCTTTTCGAGGAAGTGATCGACCTGTGCCTTCTGCGACAGCAGGATCTCGAGCGCGCCGCGAACGTCGGTCATGAGCGTATCCGCGTGTGCCAGACGCTCCTCGGTACGGTCGAGCTGGCGGCGCCGTTCCTCGAGTGTGCGGAGCACGCTTCCCGCATCCCCCAGCCGGTCGAGAAGAGCATCGAGTTCCGCGCGGGTCCGGGCCACCTGCGGCTGGGCCTCCGTGACGGCGCGGGCATCCGCCTGGGTGCGTTCCGCCACCTCGTACAGTGCCCGGATCTCCCCCTGCAGCGCGGCGATCGAGGCCTGCCGCATGGAGGCCTGCTCCATGGCCTGGGTGAGCTGCTGCTCTGCCACCCGCCATTCCGCCAGCTTGGCCTCGAAGGCACCGATTCGGTCCTGCACGGTGGTGAGCGAGGCGATCCGTGATTCGAGCCCGCGGGAGAGGGCATCACATGCCTCAAGCCGTCCGTCGGCGCGCTCTAGTACCGCGTCGATCTCGCGGGCCCGGGCGGCCAGCACCTCAGCGGCTTCCGCCGCCTCCTGTCGGAGGATGCCGGCCCGATCCAGATGCTCGGTCGCGCGGGCGAGCGCGTTCTGGCGCTGCTCCACTTCCCGGGCCAGGTCCTGCATCCGGTCGGCGAGCGTGGCCACGGTCTTGGCCCGCTCTTCGAGGCCGCCCACGTTGCCCTGCACGCTGCGGATGCGCTGCTCCATCTCGCGCAGCTCCGCGCCCAGCGCCATCACCTGGTTGCCGGCGCGGCTCACATCGTCAAGCCTCGGCGCCATCGCCCCCAGATGGTCTTCGGCCGCGACGAGACGTTCCGAGAGCCCGCGCGCTCGCTCCTCGATGGAGGCGCCGAGCTGGTTGACGTCCAGCAGTCGTCGCTGGACCTCCTCGACCACACCCCGCCGAGCTTCCACGACGCTCATGGCCGCGGTGAGCTGATCCACTTCCTGGCGCAGTTCGTCCAGAGTAGTCCGCATGCGGTCGAGCCCACCGAGGTCGGACTTCAGGGTTTCCATTTGACGCTCGGCATCGCCCAGCCAGAGGCGCGTGCCCTCGACCCTCCCGCGACTATCGGTAAGCTCCTGGCGTGCCGTGCGGAGCTGCTCCAGCGCGTCGCGGATCGCCTCGCCGGTCGCCGTGAGGGACTGGAGATCCCGCACGGTGCGGTCGAGCACCGGGCGGGCCTCCTCGATGCGGCAGGTCCGTTCGGTGAGGCCCGCGACGTCTTCCTCGAGGCGCCCGAGGTCGCTCAGGCCCGCTCGCACCCGGTGTCCGAGCTCGGCCACCCGCGTCACCTCTCCGCCCAGCTCCGACACCTGAGCCGCGAGGGAGTCGGCCCGTGCGGCCGCGGTGGTTATCGCTTCGGCTCCAGCGGCGAGGGCGCTGAAGCGCTCCTCCCAATCCGCCAGGCTCCGGCGGAGATCGGTCATCCGCTGACCCACTCCTTCGATGCTCCGGCTCTCCAGCGCCAGCCGCTCGGTCGTCTGGTCCAATCCCTCTCTGATGTAGGTCAGCGTGCGTTCGGCGCTGCCCTGACCCGCCTCGATCCGGTCGAGGCGCTCGGTCGCCTGCCGGGTGCGTTCGTGCAGGCTCGCCTGGCTGTCGCCCATGAAGTCGAGCTGGGTCCTGAGGTCGGACACGGCTCGCACGATGTCGGCCTGCCGTTCGAGTCCGCTGTCGGCACGCTGCATCAGGGCGGTGAGGTGCTCGAGCTTGGCGGTGGCACGGTCCACTTGGTCGCGCTGCTGTTCCAGGAGCGCCACCTTCTGCCCCAGCTGATCGGCTGCCGCCCGGCCGCTCGCCAGCTGGCGGCGCGTCTGAGCCACAGTCTCAGCCATTGGCGCCATGTCACCCAGCAGCTGCTCCAGCCCGGAGATGCGGTGCTCCGCCTCGGTGAGGGTCCGGGACACCCGCTGCCAGTCGGTGTCAAACGCCTCGATGCGGCCTCCGGCGGCCTTGTACTGGCCGAGGGTCTTTTCGTGCTGTTCGCGCAGACGGGCAAGATCGCTGCGGAAGGCTTCGCCCTGACCCTGGAGCGCGTCCATGTCCCCGCGCAGCTGGCGGAACGGCCCCTCCAGCGCAAGGAAGCCGGAGAGCTCCTGCTTCAGGGAGAGGGTGGTGTGGACCGCATCCGCGACCAACTCGGCCTCGCCGCGGGCCTGGTCGATCCCACTGGCGGTCTCCGCCAGATCGGCTTCCAGCCGCTGATGGCTCGTGGCGAGCCCGGACAGCTGGCTCTCAGCCGCCCCCAGCCGGGCGGCCACGTGATCCATCGAACCGAGCTGGCGCTCGATCGCATTCACCCGCTCACCCAGCGTGGCGAGGCGCTGCAGTTGCCCGATGGATCGGTCCGCGTGCTGGACCAGTTGTTCGAGCGTGACGCGCTGCGAGTCAAGGCGAGTGACAAGCTGCTGCAACTCCACAAGGTCCTCGGAGGAGGCACTCTTGCGGAGACTTCGGAGAAAGGTGCCCATGGGTCGTGGTCCTCGGACGCGCACGGCGACGGCTGAAGCAGGTGGAATCCGGCGAAGCCGGACGGGAGCACCATGGTAATGGCGTGACGACAAAGCAGCCGGTGTCGCAGGTCACAGGACGGCATCAACATCATGGTGGCTTGCCTAATCTGCTGACTTACTTGAGGTTACGGATCAAACGATAAGGTGCTCGGCTCGCTTGCCGTCGTGTACTGAAGCGATACAGCATCTCGGGCCCAACTCGGTGGACACCCCCTCCCGCGGTCTGCTCACAGCCAAATGCCGAATCGATCGAAGTAGCGCCGCTTGACCCACTGGGTCAGCCGGGCGCAGCTGAGCGCGAAGAACGCGAGAAACGGGAAATAGCCCCGCGGAAGGGGGTAAAGCCGAGGTGGCCACCGACCGGCGTGAACGGCAGGAGAATGCCGGCGAAGATTACGGGCGCTCGTAGTCAGCAGGACGGCGGGGAGCGCGAACCCATGCAACATCGCCTGGGCGGTCGACCGCGGCGAAGCGTCTCGCGAAGAAAGAGTTCTCTCCGCTACGAAAAAAGGGCCGCCATGAAGGCGGCCCGAAGCAAACGCGCGATGGAGAGGCGCCGACCGGAGTCGAACCGGTGATGGAGGTTTTGCAGACCTCTGCCTTACCACTTGGCTACGGCGCCGGGGGAGGGAAAACCTAGCGCCGGAGGGGCGCCGATGGAAGCCGCTGCCCGAATCCTCCGAGAGGAACCGCGCCACTGCGGAACTCGCGCGCTGTCCACTCCTGCGGTACGATGTTACCAGCGGAAACTTCTCCAGCCTGGCGGTCATGGTCGACCTGAACCCATGATATCAACCCAAATCGCGACCTGGATCGTGCGCCTGGCAGGCGCCTACCTCGCGGCAGGCGTACTCTTCGCCGTGCCGTTCGCGTTCCGGTTGGTCAATCGCCTGGACGCGGTGGCGGCCCGCGGTACCTTGCCGTTCCGGCTGCTGCTGTTTCCCGGAGCGACGCTCCTGTGGCCGCTCCTGCTCGCCCGATGGCTCCGCGGAGTGCAGTCGCCACCGATGGAGCGGACGGCCCACCGTCCCCTCGGCCGATGATCCGCCCGTTGCGTGACCGCCACCGCTGGCTGGTGCCGCTGGTCGCCCTCGCGACAGCGCTGTTGTTCGCCTGGGCCTTCGCGGCACACCGAGCCGCCCCAAGGGACTCCCTCGCGCCCGGGTCGCGCCAAGGCGCTCCCGTGAGGCGCTCGGTCGCCGAGCCGCCGAGCCGCCGAGCCGCCGAGCCTCGTCTATGAGCGCCTTCTACCGGGCGGTGAATTGGAATCGGCAGAAGTCGATCTACGATGGCCTCCTGACAACCTTCGTCGTCGTCTACCTCGCGACCTTTGTGGGCGTCACCTTGGGTCGCGACTCACAAGCGACCCTCGAGACTGCGCTCATCCGGGGCCTTGGCACCGCGGCCCTGGTGCTGCTCACGGTCGTTCTCGCCATCGGTCCACTGGCCCGCATCGATCCCCGCTGGCTCCCGATCCTCTACAACCGCCGCCATCTGGGCGTGGCGATGTGCCTCCTGGCGCTGGCCCATGGCGGGTTCGCGGTCGTCCAGTTCCATACCCTCGGGGACACCAACCCCTTCGTCAGCCTGCTCACGGGAGCGGCCGACGTGCGGCACTTGAGCACCTTTCCTTTCGAGTTGCTCGGGGTCGGCGCGCTCATCATCCTGGTCGTGATGGCGGCCACCAGTCATGACTTCTGGCTGGCGACTCTGACTGCCCCGGTCTGGAAGGCCGTTCACATGCTGGTCTATCCGGCCTACGGGTTGCTGCTGGCCCACGTCGCTTTGGGAAGCCTGCAGTCGGAGGCCGGGATCGCGGCGTGGTTCCTTCTCGGAGGCAGCGGGACTCTGGTGTTCGGCCTGCACATCATCAGCGGCCGACGGGAAGGGGCGCTTGATCAGGCCGATGGCCGAGTGGACGACGATGGCTGGATGGAGATTTGCGGAGTGGACGAGATCAAGGAACTCAGGGCCAGAATGGCGCTGGTGGGTGGTGAGCGGATCGCGGTCTTCCGCTACCAGGGTCGAATCTCCTGCGTCTCAAACGTCTGCCAGCATCAGAACGGGCCGCTCGGCGAAGGCAAGATCGTCGATGGTTGCATCACCTGCCCCTGGCACGGCTACCAGTACCTGCCGGACAGCGGGCAGTCGCCGCCGCCATTCACCGAGAAGATCCCCACGTTCAACGTGGAGGTTCGAGGCGGGCGGGTGTACGTGCACCGCACGCCGAATCCTCCGGGCACGCGAGTGGAACCGGCGCTGATCCCCTAAACGGAAGCCGCCAGACCGCCACTACCCGGGACCACCGCCTGGAACGGACATCAAGGATGATCACAAACGACCGCGATCCGCTCTACGTCGGCTACCACGCCAAGGCCGCGGCGCCCATCGCGCGCGGGGTGCGACGCCGGCTCCTGGTGCTGGGCTTGTTTGTCGTCGGAAGCGCCGTACTGCTGGCGTCCGCCCAGCGGCGGGCCGAGCCGGGCGACTTCGAGTATGGTCATCTCCGGAGCCTGCACGGTCAGATCAGCGAGTCCCCGTATCCGTCGCTGCTGGTCTCGGGCCCGGGTCCCACCGACCGGGAGGCGGTCTACACCCGCTATCTCCTGGTGGCGGAGGGGAAGCACGGGGCGCAATCGCTGGTCCACGGACTCGACGGACAGTGGGTGAATCTCCGGGGGACTCGCATCGCGCGTCCCGGGCGGGAGATGCTCGAGGTGCCCGCGGGCAGTGCGACGGTCACCCCGCCGGCATCCACCGTCCCGCTCGGTATCCCGGTCCCGCCGAGCCAGCGCGTCGGTCGGCTGACGCTAGAGGGCGAAATCGTCGACAGCAAGTGCTGGCTGGGAGTCATGAGGCCCGCGACGGGCAATGTCCACCGGGGCTGTGCCTCCCGCTGCCTGAGCGGTGGCATCCCACCCCTGCTCATGACCCTCGATTCGGCCGGCATCGCGTCCCACTACCTCCTGACCGATGCCGAGGGCCACCCTGCGCATGCGCGGTTCGCGGAACTGGTCGGACGGAGGGTTCGGTTGACCGGTGAGGTGTGGCGGGATGCGGATCTGAATCTGTTGCGGGTGGAAGAAACGGCGGGGGTCTGGTGACAGAGAAAGGGCCCGTAGCCGCCAGAGGCATCTGGCGGCTACGGGCCCTTTCCCCCTACCTACGGGCTCACCACCACCACACTGTCCACGTAGAAGCGGGTCTCTCCGAAACAGCTCGTCGGGACTCCGCGGTGTTCGGTGTAGTGCAGGCGGAGATTCTTCCCGACCAGAGTATCCATCTGGCGGGCGACGGAAGGCTCACGCACCGTGAAATACCAGATCGTGGGCTTGAAGGTCTGCTCCGATTGCCACAGCTCACCTTCGTCGGTCTTGCAGACCCACCCTTTCCTCGAGAACTTCTGCATCGTCCCGCTTCGATAGCCGTTGGAGTAGTCCCAGTGCAGGACGAACCAGGTATAGAGCGTGAACAGCAGGATCGGCACGACCAGGACGAAGATCGCCATCCTGCGCCAGCGGCGCCGGGGGCGAGACGTGGGTGCCGCCTCGGCCGCCGGTTGTTGAGGGGTCGTCATGACGGATGAACCTATGCGGGACGAAGGGATGGCGCCATATCTCCTACCGCGGTTGAGTGCTGAACACCAGCCCCGAGCCGATGACGAACACCCATCCCGCCTTCTCGCGGTCATTCTTGAACCGATAGGCCAAATCGAGTCGGCTGGTATTGGCGTCGGCCGCTCGCGAGGCCGAGAGCCGGAGTCCCAGCCCCACGTTAGTTCCGACGCGCCGCGCTTCGTTGTGATACCACGCCCCGCCATGGTCAACGAATCCGGCCAGCCCCAAGTCCAGCACCTTGAACAGGTCCTCGGCCGCGGTATATCGGTACTCCGCCATAGTGAAATAGGTCCGGTCGCCGGTGAAGGCGTGAATCGGAAAGCCGCGTGGTCCGATAGCGAAGCCGAGGTCGAACTCCGTCGCCGGAAGCGGGTTCTTGATCCACCCGACATCCGCGTGCCCGATGAGGAGGTGCCGGTGCGCAGGCGACACGGTAGCGGTGCCACCAAGCGTCACCGACCCCGAGTCCAGACCCGCAGAGTTGTAGAGCCCGTTGACTCGAGAATCAATCCAGGCAAAGCCGCGCGGGAACTTGGTCCCGATTCGGACCTGCGCCGCGGCGCCAATGCCGGCGGTGTCGTAGCCGAGGAAGCCGGGGGCGGCAAACAGGCCCACCCGGAGGAAGTTGCTGACGTCCACGTCCTCGTCCCGACCTTGTTTGGCGAAACCGCGGGTGACGATGTAGTTGGCACGGCGCCACTCCATGAACGGCCCGACCGCACCGGTCACGCTCTGCGCGGTCGGCTGCAAAGGCCAGGCGGAGTAATCGTCCCGACGCACCTGGGCCACCACGCCGAGACGGAGATAACCCTTGCTGCCGGCGGAGAGTGCCTTCGCAGCCTCGACTCGGCCGAACGCGAACTGGCGACGGAGCGAGTCACTGGGTGATGAGAATCCCTCCCGGAACTGGAGCACCCGCTCGTTCCGGATATCGAGGAGCGTGCTGATCCCGGCCCGGTCCGAGAGGGAGAAGAACGGGCGGTCGAGGTTGATCGATCCCCGCTTGCCGTCCGATCGGGATTCGTATCTGAGCCCCAAGGAGACCGTCCGCCACACCAACCGGGGCTGCTGGAACTGAAAGTTCCATAGCGAGCGGTCAGGGGTGTGGCGGTAGCGGGTGACGAAGCGAGTGGCGGTACCAAGGAGATTCAGCTCGCTCAGGGAGGCCTGCCAATCGGTCTGCTTCCCGGCGCTCCGGAAGCGAAAGTCCAGCTGGGTGGACCAGCCGTCCTGCGCGAGGACCTTGAGGACGAATCCCGAGTCGGTCGTCGCGCTGTCCACCCGCACCTTTCTGAAGATCGCCAGGCGGCGCAGGTTGCGTGCGACTTCCGCCGCCTTCGCGGAATCGTAGGGCTCCCCCACCTCGAAGAGGAGTTCGCGTTGGACGATGCGGTACCGGGTGGTGAAATGCAACGCGTTCATCAGGTGAGGCAAGAAACCCTTCGCTTCGGTCGAGTCGAAGATGTCGGAGGTCCGGATCTCGACATACTTGATGATCGGACGACCCAGGGAATCCGTCTCCACAATCGAGTGAAACGGGCCCTGTCCCGCGGAATCGCGGGGGGCCTCGAGGTGGGTCGTGTCGGCCGGAGGGACGCTGTCCTGGGCGGCGAGCGGAACGGTGCAGGGCAGGAGAGCGACGAGGGGCAACCAGCTGCGCAGAACCGGCTCCGGTCGAGGGAAGCGGAATGATAAGGCTAGCGTGGCTACATTAGAATCCCGGGGGCGCGCGCCCTCGGCCCGGCCCGCTGGGGAGTCCATGTTGCCGCAGTCTACCAAGCCGCTTACCAACCACCTCCGCGCGGCCAATCGAGTCTGGCCGGAGCACCCTATTCCGTGACGCCGACCGTCGCGCTCTTCAACACCAACTTTCTTCCCTACTCCCAGACCTTCGTCTATGAGGAGATCCGCTGCCACCAGCGCTACGCGGTCGAGATCTTCTGTCGCAGGCGCCTGCTCGCTGAGCGATTTCCATTCGAGCCGGTCCACGTCGGGGGGCCACTCTACGCCGTCACCTGCAGATCGAAGGCGTTCGACGCGCGCTTCCGGGCCGGCGAGTTCACGCTGGTGCACGCCCACTTCGGACTCGGCGCCGTCTACGCGCGCCCGTTCGCCCAACGCCATCGGCTGCCGCTGGTCGTGACCTTTCACGGCTATGACGTGCCGCTCCTCTCCAGCCCACGCCGCTGGCTGCCGCAGCATCTCCGCTACGCGATCATTGGACCACGAGTCCTCGCGGAGATGACCCTCGGGCTCTGTGCCTCCGAGGAACTGCGTGCGATGCTCCTGGCCCTGGGGGTGCCCGGGGACCGGCTCCGGCTCCATCGACTTGGGATCGACCTGACGCACTTTCATCCCGGCGAGCGGTCCACGGCCGAGTGCCGGGTGATCATGCTGGGACGATTCGTCGAGAAGAAGGGCTTCGAATACGGGCTTCGGGCCTTCGCGGAGGTGGCGCGCGAGGAACCGGCGCTGTCGCTCACCCTCGTGGGTGACGGTCCGGAAGGCCCCCGGCTTCGCCGCCTGGCTGCCGACCTCGGGGTTACCGCACGGGTCGCGTTCACCGGGCCCCTCGCACCGGAGCGGGTGGCCGAGTTGCTCAGGGCGAGCCATGTGTTGTTCGCGCCCAGCGTGGTGGACCGGCACGGCAATCGCGAGTCGGGGCTGATTGTGGTGAAGGAGGCCAGTGCCTGCGCCACGGTGCCGATCGGCTCCCGGCACGGGGGGATCCCGGAGATCATCGATGACGGGGAGACAGGGTACCTGGTGGCCGAACGGGACATGACGGCCCTCGCAGACCGATTGCGGCGGCTGATGCGCGACCCCGCGCTCCGTGAACGCTTGGGCAGCGCGGCCCGCGCGAAGATGCGACGTGACTACGACAATGCAGCGCGAGTGCGCGCGCTCGAGGAACTCTACGATGAGGCGCGTGCGCGGTACGCGGCGGGCCGCTGAGCGGGCCGCTCCCTGTCTGCGTCTGGACCAGCGGCTTCCGAGCCCTCGTGCACTGCCTCGGCGGACAGCGCGAAACGGCCATCACGGTGGCCAGGGACCAGCCCGCCCGTTACGCTGCGGAACCGGTGAATCAGATCCTTCCGATCAAGGCACCATTGATGATCCGCGCCTTGCTCGGTGCACCCCCGCTGGCTATGTTCGCTCGGATATGCGCCTTCTGCTCGTGACGAAGGATTTTCCGCCCGATATCGGAGGGATCCAGACATACTGCCTCGAGCTCGGGCAGCGCTTCGCCGAGCAGTGCGAGTCGTTCGCCGTCGTGGCGCCAGCGATACCTGGCGCCGAGGCCGTGGACCGAGAGATGCCGTTCGAGGTGGTTCGCATCCCAGGAACGCGGAGCAGCTTCGCGCCGTCCGTTCTCGCGTACCTGCCCCGGCTCAAGGCTCGGTACCGGTTCGACGTTGTGCTGGGCGCTCAATGGCAGTCCGCCTGGGCGGCCGTGGTGGGAGGGCGCGCGTTCGGGCCCTACGCAGTGTGTGCGGCCGTGCACGGGCGCGAAGTCTTGACGATGCACTACGCCGGAATGGGTGGTGCCGCGCTGTACGATCGGGCGCGACGCTACACGCTGGGCGCCGTGGATCGTCTGTTCCCGGGGAGCAACTACGCGCTCGAGCTCGTACGCGAGAAGGGGATCGCCTACCGTTCCGCCGAAGTCGTGTCGTACGGATGCAACGTCGAGCGATTTAGTCCACGCGGCGGAGAGACGAAACGACGGGAGCTCGGGCTCGAGGGAAAAAAGGTGATGCTGTCCTTGTGTCGCCTCGTTCCGCGCAAGGGCGTCGACACCGTACTGGAGGCGTTGCCGGCGATTTCCAAGGCAGTTCCCGAAGTCCAGTACCTGATCGCCGGCGACGGGGAAGATCGATCACGGCTGGAGCGACTGGTCGAACGGCTCGGGGTCAGGCCCTTGGTGCGATTTCTCGGTCGGGTGCCGAACGAAGAGGTCGCCCCGCTTCTCGCCATGTCGGACGTCTTCGTCATGCCGGGTCGCGAGGAGCGGCCAGACGTGGAGGGATTCGGTCTGGTCTTCCTGGAGGCGAACGCCTGCGAGACTCCCGTCATCGGCTCCACCAGCGGGGGCATTCCCGATGCGGTCGTCGATGGCGTGACCGGTCTGCTCGTTCCCCCTTCGGCCCCGGCTCCCTTTGCCGAAGCGGCGATCCGGCTGTTGAAGGACGAGGATCTCCGCCGTCGGCTCGGCCGAGCCGGCCGCGAGCGCGTGCTTCGTGAGGGCACGTGGGACCGCATGGTCGCGCAGCTCTCCGCCTCCATCTCCGAGCTTCTCCGTCCAAAGGTGGGTCGTAGCGCCGCACTCGGCATCACCTCCCGATGAATTCGGCATTCGACACCGCCGAACCCGTTCCCCGTCGCGGCCATTTCGTCTGGTTCGGTCGCGAGTTTCCCTACATGAACACCGTCGCCGTGAAGTCCGCTCTGCTCCGAAGCGGCATTCGCGAGCTGTGGCTCTGGCACGCCGACCCCCTGGCGGGTCAGCGTCACTTCGACGAGCTCTGCGAAGATCCTCGGGTATCTTCCCGCCCCCTGTCGGCGGAGACACTTTTCGCCGACGCGGGGGATGCACCGTTCGACGTGGCCGTGCTCTCTCGCATGTACGGTCTCGTGCGGTCCCCCGTCACCCGGTCAAACATCGCTCGCGCCGCGGCGCTGTATCTTCATGGCGGCATCTACTTCGACATCGATACCCTGTGCTGCAAGAGCTTCGCGCCGCTCTTCCGCGAGCCGGCGTTCGTCGGGACGGAACACATCGTCTGGCCACACCAGAGGCGGTTTCGTCGTGATCTGTACCGCTACCTCTGGGGCCCACTCCTCGGTCGCCTCCGCGCGCTGACCGCGAGCATCCCCTTTGGGGACGTACTCTACCGCCGCACCCGGCAGCTCTACTTCGAAGAGGTAAACGGCGCGATCCTCGGGAGCCGCCCCGGGCATGAGTTCCTGGCGGACCTGCTCCGGCGCACGGCACGGGTACCCGAAGACCAATGGCAGGTGCCCCACGTGCTCGGGACGTACGTCCTGCAAGAGGCCGTGGCCGCGTACCAGGGGCGTGACCTCAGGATCCTCCCTCCCGAATGCTTCTATCCTCTCGGTCCGGTCGTTTCGCGCCACTACTTTCGTCGCCAGGCTGACTCGCGCGCGGCCGCGCGCCGGATCCTGTCGAACGAGACCTACGCCATACACTGGTACGCGTCGATAAGCGATCTCAGTGCGCTCGGCCCCGGCGACGTGGCCGCTATGTCCGGCACGACCGTCTTCGGACGCCTCTGCGAGGAACTCGTCGCGGCGGCGAGCTGAAGCGCTTCGTACCAAAGGAATGATGGCGGACACCGACGACTTCGCGCGGCAGCAGATCCGGAGCGGTATCGCCCACCTTGGGGGCGGCGCCGCGGCCGTGCGCATCATCGACCTGCTCGCGTCGCTCTACGTGTTGCGCCTCTTGACGGAGAAGGACATGGGTCTCGCGGCGCTGGCCGGCAGCGTGACCATTATCCTCGAGAGCCTTTGTGGCTTCGGCCTTCGGACCAGCATCGTAGCGGCGGCCTCCATCGAGCCGGCGGAGCGGGACGAGCTCATCGGCTTCACCGCGATCACGGGCCTCGCCTTCGGCCTCATTGCGGTCGCCAGCGCGTGGCCGCTCGCCAGCGTCTACCAAGAACCGGCGCTCGCGGCAATGGTCGCCGTTTCCGCCGTGAAGCTCGTTCTGGTGAGCCTGACCGTCGTGCCGCAGACTCTCCTGGCCCGAGATCTCGCGTTCAGGGCGGTGGCGGGCCTTCAGACGCTGGGCGCGGCGGCAGGAGCGATCACGAAGGTCGGGCTGGCGCACTGGGGGCTCGGCGCCTGGGCGCTCGTCTGGGCGAACGTCCTCTCCGCCGCGGCCGTGCTGGCCGGCACGTGGATGGTAACGTGGACGGGGCTACCACGTCTTCGGTTCCGCTTCGCCGATGTTGCCTGGCACGTGAAGTTCGGCGCGCGTGCCGCCCTGTCGGGCCTGCTCACCGAGACGTCCAAGAACATCGATTACTTCATGGTCGGTCTGTTCCTCGGCGTCGGCCCGCTCGGCGTCTACCGCGTTGCCTTCGAGATGGCCACCACTCCCCTCGAGTCGATCGCACAGCCGATCTATCGCGCCACCTTCAGCGTGTTCTCTCGGATCAGCGCCGAGCGAGAGCGCCTCCACCAAGCGTTCGTCGAAGCGACCCGCAGCATGGTCGCGTTCACCGGCCCGGTCGCAATCGTGCTCTACCTGGCAACCGGCGACCTGTTCGCCGTCGTGACGAAGGGGGGATGGGAGGCATCGGTGCCGGCCATTCGCATCCTGTGTTGGGCGGCCTTCCTGCGCACCGTCACGCGTCTCTTCGACAACCTATTTTATGCCCGCCGTGAGCCGGGCATGGCCCTCCTCGACGGCGTTGCGACATTCGTGCTCCTCGCCCTCGGCGTGCCCCTGGGCCTTCTGGCGTTTGGAGGCGAGTATGGAATTCTCGTTCCGTGTTACGTTTGGTTGGGGACCTACCCCATCGTCTATGGTTTGCTCTTCGCCATCGCCGTTCGCAGAGGGGCGCTGGTCCCCGCGAGCTATTTCCGAGGGATCTTCCCCGCCGTGCTGGCCACCCTGGCCACGCTGGCGGTGGCCGTTCCGCTGGGTTGGCTGTCCGCCGGGGTTGAGTCGTCGCTCGCCAGGCTCGCGATCGTCTCCGGAGGAGCCGGTCTGGCGTACTTCCTCGTAGTGCGCTATGGAGTCCACCTTCCGCTTTCGTTTGGAGGGCGCCCCCCAGCATGACAAACCCGCTCGCCGACTACATCGCGGAGAAGAAGCTTGGCGAGGTGAAGCTCCATCTTGGCTGCGGCGGCGATCGCTGGCGCGATTTCATCAACGTCGATCTCTATCCGATCGATGCCGAGAAGCCGGACACCTCCCGCACTGGGTGTGTCGCAGATGTCTTCGCCGACATGCGCAACCTCGGCCTGGCCGACGCAGCCGTCGATCGGGTGTTCACCTCGCATACCCTCGAGCATTTCACCCGCTGGGATGCGATCGACATGCTTCGGGATTGGTACCGCATGCTGAAGCCGGGTGGCCAGGTCGTCATCGAGACGGCGGATTTCTGGCGCTGCATTCTGTGGCTCGCACACCCCCTGGCGTCGCGCCGCCGCGTCGCACGCGATCAGTTCTACGGCAACCAATGGGATCGCCACGACTTCGAAACGCACCGCTATGTCTGGTCAGGGGGTGAACTCAGACGCGCCCTGCGTGAGGTGGGATTCTCGCGCGTCGCCCTGAGCCACCGTACGGAGACCCACTATCCCGGGCGCGACATGCGGGTCACCGCCACGAAGTGACGCTCAGCGCCTCCGCGCCTTGACCCAGTAGGAGGCGGGGAAATTCGGCACGGACGTCTCGATGGGATCGAGCATCAGGATCTCGTACCGGTCCTTCAGGAGGAAGCGGATCGCCCCTTCGGTGAACCGCCAGAAGTCGAGAGGGGCGTTGTGAATCGCCTGCCGGAACGGAACGCCGAGGAGCAGGATGCCTCCGCGCCGGAGAACCCGGGTCATCTCCGACAACGCTGCCGGGTAGTCGTCCACGTGCTCGAGTACCCCGCTGCAGAAGATGCAGTCGTAGGATTCGTCAGCGACCTCGGGCATGCGGCGCACGTCCAGGACGAGATCCGCGCCCGTTTCGGCCGTCACCTCGGAAGTGGCATAGCTCTTCGCCCGCCCGAAATAGTCCCGGTACCGCCCGCCTTCGCGGTCGGCGTCGTGCTGGCTGCCGATCGAAAGAACTCGTCCCTCGATGTCGCCCACATTTCGTCTGAGCCAAGCGTTGGAAAGCCGCCGCTCGCGCGACGGTCGCTTGCCGGGAAGCACACGGTAGATCGCTCGAAGCAGAGTCTGTGTCGCGGGGCTGGCCATGGCAGCGGAGAGAATAGGGGTAACGCGCGGAGCTGGCAATCACACCGCTGTGCACGGAGCACCGCTCCGGGAATATACCCTGAGGATGGCAATCCGGGAGCAAGCTGCCATCTAACGTTTGTCTAAGCGGCCTCCGTCTCCGTGGGGACTTACAGCGCCGCGGAGGAGCCAGCGACCGGTGCGGTCTCGTGGCGGTGTGATGCCGGCGATTGAGGATCTGGTCTATCACCCGTGGCTCCGTGATGCAGGCCACGATCCGCATGGCCTAGCCGCAGCGGGGACACTGGAGCAGGTCGACCTCGACGATGCGGCGCAGCCACGCGGCCCACCGGGGCCGGGCCTTACGGCTCGCACGAGCACGGGCGTGGCATATAGGCATTGGGATTCATCCATTACAGTGGATACCCGGCATACCAACGGCCTGGTCATGCCCGCCTGACGCCCCGGCCAGAATGTCACGGAGACCCGTCCATGAACCATGTCACCCACCCTTCTCGGCGAAACGTCGTGCTGGCCGCCCTGCTGATCTTGGTAATCGGGACAGGGCTGCGCTTGGTCAGCTTCGCCTGGAATACCCGGCTCAAAGGCGATGTGGCCCTGCTGGCCCTCACCGCCCGCGAATTCGCCCAGCATGGTCGGCTGGACTATCCGATGGCCTACGGGCCTGCCGCCTATATCTCCGCCCAAACCCTGACTGCGCCTGCCACGCAGCATCCGCCCCTCTTTCCGTTCTTGGGCGGACTGCTGGCCATCGCCGCTGGTACCGACGATACCTTTCTGACGCTCAAGATCATCGATCTGGTGGGTGGGCTGCTGCTGCTGGCGGCTTTGCTGGCGGCCGGGCTGCGCGGGGGCTGGCCGTTTGAAGCGCTGGTGGCGGGGCTGGGCATCGCCGTCGCGCCGATGCTGGTCGATTATTCGGCCAATGGCAGCCCCTATATCCTGAGCGCGCTGGCGATCCTGCTGGCGACTCTCCTGATGCGGTCCTTTGCAGAAGACCGGCTGCGAGACTATGCGCTAGCGGGAATGTTATGCGGCCTCAGTCTGGGAATCCACAGCATCCTCATCGGCCTGCCCGTCGGATTCATCAGCTTCTGGCTGGTCCAGCGCAAGCAACCCAACTTCAATGGCATCGGGCTGTTCATCGGTGCCCTGTTGATCACCGTCAGCCCGTGGATTATCTGGAACATGGTCAACGTCGGCACCCCGATGTACTCATCCTCAACTCAGTACGTCCTGGAAAGACTGCAGATTGCCAATTTTCACGAACTGCTGACCGCCCATAAGATGGCGCTATATGCCCGCCTGACAGCGGCTGCCTCGCTGCTCTTCGTTTCTCAATACATCCAAGAGGTGGGGCCCTTTGCGGTGCTCCTAGCGGCGGCTGGCCTCTGCTTCCTGATCCGGCGCCAGCGACGCTTCGCGCTGGCGGTGCTGATCCCCGGGGTGCTGTATACACTCATGGTTGTCATATGGCCGGTCTTCAAGTACCGCTTTCTGGTGCCGCTGCTCGCTCCAGCCTATCTGTTGGCGGGAATAGGCTTCACCAGGTTGCCTGAAATCATCCCGTGGAAGCCTCCGGTCTGGCGAGGCGCGCGCTGGTTGCTGCTGGTGGGGATGCTGGCATGGTGTGTCCCTGCCTACTTCACCCATCCGCCGACGCATTATTACAGTGCCCCCAGTGAGGCCAGCCTCGCCCCCCTGTATGATGAGATGCGCGGGCTGGCCGACCAGATGCGGGCTCTTCCGCCGGGGGGGGTGATGGGCTACTCGAAGTCATTGGACGGCGGGCTCGAGACCGTCTATTGGACTCGGCTGCCCTATGTGCACGTGCCGGACGGCCAGAGCGCGGAGCAACTTGCGGAGCGCGCCCGCCAATATCCTGTCCGCTATGTCTGGGGCGACCAGAAGACCGCCGAGACCATCACGACCACCTTCCCCGCCGCGAAGGTCGTCCTTAGCAGCGGACCCTTTTCGGTTTACGACCTTCAAGCGAAATAGATGTTCGCACGCTTCGTGGAGCGATGGGCGGCGGTGAGCAGCCGCAGCACTACCAGCGTGCTATCGACATCGAGCAAACCCATGGCGACCGTCGAGCCCCCCATCCACCACAGGCCACGCTTCATCTCGTGCCGCGCGTCGATCGGTCGCTCAAGGTCCGCTCCGTGATCTCGTCGCTGGCGGTGCCGATGCCGCCCCTCTAGCTTGCTCGCCCGTGCACATCCTCTACAGCTACGACACTCCGCTCCCCGACACCGGCGCCGACACCGAGCAGGTGGTCAATACTCTCTCGGCGTTGGCCCGGCGGGGACACCGGACCGAGCTGCTGATCCCCGGCCCCGGGACCGGCCCCGGCGACTCGGAGGCCATCCGCTCCTACTACCAGGTACAGGGCGATGTAGCGGTCCACCTGCTCAGATGGCACTACCACAGGATCCGCGCCTTCGAGAAGTGGTCGCACGCGTTGCGCGCGCCCCGTCATCCCGCTGTCGCCCCGGCGGAGCTCATCTACACTCGCAATCTGCCCGGCGCGTGGAGCTTTCTCCGCGCCGGTAGGCGGGTGGTGTACGAGCACTTTCGTCCCTGGGGCAACCAGATCCCGCCGTTGCAGCCGTTTCTGAGGAGTATCCTGCGGCACCCGAACCTGGTCGGAGCGATCTTCCACTCCCAGCACAGTCTCGAGAGCTACCGGCGCCTCGGCGTTCCCGATGATCGCATGCTCGTCGCCCATAACGGCTGGGACCCGGGCCGCATGGAGCCGCGTCTCACGCGCGCCGAAGCGCGTGTGAGGCTCGGCCTGGAGCCGGACCGGTTCACGACCGTCTACAGCGGGCGAATGAACGCGCGCAAAGGACTCGACCTCATCCTCGAAGCGGCCCGCTCGGCGCCGGAGATGAGCTTCGTGCTGGTCGGCTCAGAGGGCGACGGCCCGGTCGAAGCCGAAGCCCGCAAGCTGAGCAATGTGCGCATCATTCCGTGGCAGCGATTCACGGACCTGGCGCCGTGGCTGTACGCGGCCGATGTCCTGGTGATCCCGCCGAGCCTCGAGCCGCTCCAGCGGCACGGAAACACCGTCCTCCCGATCAAGCTGTTCCTGTACCTCGCCGCCGGCCGAGTGGTCCTGGCACCGGACGCGCCTGATACCGCTGAGCTGCTCAGCAACGGCGTCAACGCCGCCCTGGTTCCCGCCGGTGATGTCCGGACAACGGTGGCCACACTCCGCGCGCTCGCTGCCGACCCCGCCCGCGCGGAGCAGCTCGCCCGGGGAGCGCTTCAGACCGCTGCGAACCTGACCTGGGACGCGCGCGCCGCGAATATCGAGGCATTTCTCCATCGGCGCCTCGCGAACCAGCCAGGCCCGCCCCACGACGGTCCGTGGACCGTCCGGGCCTGGCTCGCCGAATGCGCCCGCTGGGTTCTCCACATCTAGCCGCCGAGCCGCCCGACCGGCGCGCTTCCTGCTAGAAGATTGGCGGTTTCCGTGGTGTGGCCACCCCGGCCGCCGTGAGACAGGCATCACTTTGGGCCGCAAGTCGCTATCACCTAGCGGCTTGCGTTGCACTACGTCACCGCGTCAGTGCGTTATAACGTCAAGACGGGAGTATGATGAAAGCACACGCCGCGCTGGACAGCTTGACACGCATTCGGCGCCCGGAGGTCGAAAGTGTCCGGGCAATTTCGGCCCGGACGGCGGAGGCCGAGGCAGAGTTGACGCTGCTCTGCCCGGGTCCGGTGACTTCGTCACCCCGCGTCAAGCGGGCGCTGGCCCAGGCCGATATTGCCCATCGCGACCGCGCCTTTGTTGAGTTGCTTTCCCAGGTGGTGGCGCGGCTCCGCCGTGTAGCCGGTGCGCCGGAGCACGACGTGCTGGTGGTCGGTGGCGGGGCGACCGCGGCCACCGAAGCCGTGCTGACGACGTTCGTGTCGGGCGACGAGCGGCTGCTGGTGGTGTCCAACGGCGCGTTCGGTGAGCGGATCGCGGAAATGGCCCAGTGCCTGGGCATCCACATGAGCCATCTTCGGTACGACTGGGGCGAGCCGATCGTCCTGGAGCAGATCCAGGGGATGCTCGATGGCGACCCGCGCATCAAGGCCGTCGCCATGGTACACCATGAGACCAGCGTGGGCCGGATCAACCCGATCAACGAGGTCGGGCGTTTGCTCGCGCCGCGGCACGTGCGTTACTTCGTGGACATCGTCTCGAGTCTCGGCGCCGAGGAGTTCGACATGGTGCGCAGCCGCGCCAGCGTCGCCATCGGCAGCGCCAACAAGTGCCTGCACGGCGTGGCCGGAGCAGCGTTTGTCATCACCCGCCGGGAGATCTGGGACGAGACGGCGCATGTACGGCCGCGTTCGATGTTTCTGGACCTGCGCCGCTACCGCGCGGCGATGCGGGAGAACGGGCAGACCCCGTTCACACCGCCGGTCCCGGCGGTCGCGGCTCTCGACGCGGCGCTGCACGAGCTCGAGGACCAGGGCGGCGTCCACGCCCGGCGCGGGCACTACCAGGCCCTCAACGCCCGGCTGCGCGCGGGACTCATCGGGCTGGGCTTCAGAATCCGCTACGACGGCCCCGGCAGCGCGGTGTCTCTCACGGTGGCGCAGCTCCCCCCGGGTCGCACCTTCGACGATTTCTATCACGACCTCCGCAGCCGCGGTTTTTTGGTGTATCGCGGCAAGGGTCCGGTCAGTCACGATTCCTTCCTCGTCGCCAATATGGGTGACCTGGACCTGGCGACGATCGACCGGTTCCTGGAGACCGTCGCGGACATCGCTGGCGTCCAAGTCCAGTATTGACGATTGCTGATTGACGATTGACCAATTGACGATTGGCCTCGGCGAGCACAATTGTCAATCAGCAATCGACAATCGACACTCAATGCACCTCACCGCAGTGATCCTCGCCGCGGGCTTCGGCTCGCGGCTTCGTCCGCTCACCGACGACACGCCGAAGTGCCTGCTCGACGTGGGGGGGAAGACCATCCTCACCCGGCAACTCGAGCGGATTGCGGCCGCTGGCATCCCCCGTGCCGTAGTCGTCACCGGCCACCTCGCCGAGCGGGTGGAGACCCACCTTCGCACCGCGCCGCCACCCCTGCCGGTGCTCCTGGCGCCAAATCCCGACTACGCCACCACCGGAAACTGCATGAGCGTGCTGGCCGCCCGGGCCCAGACGGGTGACCGGGGCGGGATCGTCCTCTGCGACGGTGACGTGGTTCTCACCGGCAACGCCCTCGACCGACTGGTCGCCGACCCGTCCCCGTCGGCGCTGCTCCTCGACACCGAAACCCGGCTGGCCGAAGAGGAGATGAAAGCGCTGCTCGACCCTCAAGGCAGCGTACGACGGCTTTCCAAGCAGCTGCCGCCGGCGGAGTGCGCCGGCGAGTCCATCGGAATCCAGAAAGTTGGGGGCCCAGCGCTGCCGATCTTCTGGGCGACGCTCGAGGCAATGCGAGACGCGGGTGATACCCACGGCTATTACGAGGATGCCTTCCAGCGGATGATTCACGCGGGAGTTACCTTCCGGACCGTTCCCATTGGCCACCACGAATGGACCGAGATCGATGACCTCGCCGACCTCGAGGACGCCCGGGCCCGGTTCGCCCGGTCCACGTGAGCCCGTAGGCGGGGCCTCCGTGCCCACCAAGCCCCGGGAGGTCGAGGAGCTGGTGGACGAGTATATTCATCGCCCCCTGGCCCGCCGGATCGTGGCGGTGCTGGTTCACACCCCCATTACCCCGAACCAGGTCACGTTCCTCTCCGGCGCTCTCGGCGTGAGCGGCGGCCTCGCCTTCGCGCTCGGAGTCCAGGACCGCCGCTGGTGTCTCGCGGGCGGACTCCTGCTGTTCCTCTCGGTCGTCTTCGATTGCTGCGACGGGCAACTCGCCCGGGCCAAGCAAATCTCCTCGACGACTGGAGCCATCCTCGACGGGATTGCCGACTACGCCGTCGGAGTCGCGATGGGCGTGGGCATTTCCTACTTCCTTGCCACTCGGCTGGAGAGCCCTTGGTACTGGCTGCTCGGCCTGGGCGGTATTGGGAGTACAGCGCTGCAGTCGGCGATGTTCGATCATGCCAAGACCCGGTATATCGCGCGAGTCGGTGCAGGGTACTCGGAGCGAGAGGAGGATGTCGAGCGGGTCGCCCGGAACCGGGCGCAGGCGATGGCGGAACAGCGCTACAGCGATGCGATCCTGTTGTGGGTCTATGAGCGTTATTCCCTGACCCAGCACGCAGCACTCAAGATCCCTCCGGTCGCGGATCCGACCGCCTACCGGGCCGCTAATGCCGGCCGGATGCGGCTGTGGACGTTCCTAGGGATCGGAACCCATTTCGCGCTCGGGTACCTGGCCTGCGCGCTCACCTACTGGTGGGAGGCCACCATGGTGGCCATCCTCCTGCTCTTCGCCACGCTGTTCAACCTCGCTCTAGTCGTCCTGATGCGGCTCGAGAGTCGCTCGGCGCACGCATGATTCACCATGCCCGCCTGACGGGACCTCCTACTGGCGATCCCTTCGCCCGCGTTGCGGGGATGACCATCCTGCTCCGGCAGATCCTGTCACTCCAGGAAGCCGGCATCGAGCAGGTCGAGCTCGAGGGGATCACAGCGGACCAGCTCCCCCGGGATCCGCGCATCAGGGTGCCCCTCGTGAGCCTCCTGCCTTCCACTTCCCCGCAGAGCGCGGAGGGCGTGCTCCGGGCCCGCCTCGGCCTCGTCTGGCACCGCCTGCTGCCCAGGCGGCTGGTGCACAGCGGCTACGTGGGTGACCTCGAAGCCGCTCCCCTAGTCGGTGACGAATTCGTCATCGCCGCGACCGATTCGCCGAGCCGCCGAGCTGCCGAGGATCGACTATTCCAGTCACTCCTTAAGGCCACCGATGGCCTGATCTCCCGGACCCTCAACCGCCGGATCTCGCTGCGGGTCACCAGAGTCCTGATCGATACCTCCCTCACGCCGAATCAGATGACCCTGATCGCCGGGCTGTTCGGAGCAGCGTCGATCGCGGTTGTGCTGTGGGGTGGCTCAGAGTGGCTCGTGGCGGGGGCCCTGCTACTGCAGATGCAGTCGATCCTGGACGGCTGTGACGGTGAGATTTCGCGCCTCAAATACATCCGCTCTCGCCTCGGCGAGTGGCTGGACCAGGTGATCGATGATGTCGTCAACGTCGGGTTCTTCGCGGTCGCCGGATGGGCGCTCCATCGAGCTGGCTCGAGCATCGCTCTCCCGGTTACGATCGCCGGAATCGCGATGCACCTCATCTATCAGATGGCGCTCTATGTCGCGCTGCTGACCCGGGGTGGCGGAAGCGGGAGCGTGACGAGCATCCACTGGCCGGGACAGATGGATCCGCGCACGGTGAAGGCGAATCAGCGCCCTCATTCCGGCCTCCGCGCATTCCAGGAGACTCTGGAGATGGTGGGGCGTCGCGATTTCTTCATCTTCCTGTACCTGCCCACCGCGCTCTTGGGGGTCACCGAAATCGCCCTGTTCTGGTGCGCGATCATCTTCATTACCTCGGGGGTGCTCACCAGCCTCATGTGGCTCCTCAAAGGAGGGCCCAAGCCGACCCGCGGCGCCTCATGAGCCCGCGAGGCTCCCCCATCGGCCCTACCTAGATTCTCTCTTCCGCACCTGTTGCACCCGCTGAAGCACGAAGATCACCCGGTCCAGTACCAGATTGGTCGGCGATCAGCGGCGTCCCGCCCAGCAATTGAGAACATAGGTCCAGCCGAGGGGATAGCTGCGGCGCGCCTTCTTCGCATCCGCGCCGAGCCGCTCCCAGCCGGTGGGGGTCAGTTCGAGTCGAGTACCTTCGCCGACGTTGATGAAGCGCACCTCGACATCCGGTGCTCCGGATCTCGCCCGGGATGCCAGGCGAACGCCACGCGGCCGGGTGGCTCCCACGCCGTACGGTCCCCCAGACCTGCCGGGTGGCGTCGTCCAGCTCCTCGAACACCGGGCCCCCGACCCGGCTATCGAACCCGCACCGCCGGGCGCGCTGGCCACCGACGGAGTGGGTTGCGAGCGGCCACCAGGAGGCCATCTCCTCGGCAAATCGGCGAGAGGCCCGGTCCGGCGCCCAAGGTACCGTGAACGCTCGCAACAGCGGTGAAAGGACAGCGGGGTCGGCCGGGGTCATGACCCCCCCCTCGGGCATGGAGGTGGATTCCCGGGCATAAGCGGCGAGGACATCGTCCTACATCCCCTCCAGCCAAGCCCGGAGTTCCCGGAGCCCCGCAGGTGTCGCCTGGTAGTACCGCCGGGTGCCTTCCGGGCGCACCGTGACCAAGCGGGCGTCGCGGAGCACCTTGAGATGCTGGGAGATGGCGGGCTGGGAGATGGCCTGCGCCCGCGCCAACTCCCCCACGGTGTGGGGCCGTCGGCGGAGCCGCTCGAAGAGACGGCGCCGGGTCGGGTCGGCGAGGGCGGAGAGCACGGCTTGATAAGCCATTAGTTATATAAGTAATTGCCTATGTAGCGCAGCTCAAAAGCGCGACCACAAGGGTCGCGCTTGGTCCCGCGCTAGGCGACGGCCGCTTCGCGAATCGAGGTGCAGCGGCGCTGGGCGCTGAGCAGGAGTTCCGCCTTAGCGTAATCCTCGGGAGTGTCCACATCGGTCCAGCGGACCCCGGTGAGTGGAACTCCAGCCAGGTGCCCCTGGGCGAGGAGCCGGCGCATGCCGAGCGTCACGGACGGCGCCTCGTTCCGTGCCACCTCGTTGAGCGCGGTGAAGACCCGCCGATCGAGGCGGAAGCAGCCGGTGTCCACGGCATCGTAAGGGTAGATGTCCTTGCCGATCGCGGTAATCTGCGCGCCGCCCGTCCGAACCTTGGTGGCATCCTCCTCGTCCAGGTTCACTGGATGGAAATCGACGAGGAGACGAGCGCTACCCGAGGGCGCGGCGTCAACCCGATCGAGGAACCGGAGCACCGGGCGGGCGAATACGTGGTCGGCCATCTGCAGGTAGAATGGCCCGGTTACATAGGGCTCCGCTGCAAGGAGTGACACGCCGTTTGGCTCATGGTACCGCGGGTTGTAAACCACGGTCAGCTTGAGGGGCGTCTCCACCGTCTGGAGATGCGCGCGCATCTGCTCGGCGGCGTTGCCGGTGACGATAATCGCCTCCTCCACTCCCGCGGCCAGCGCCTGGTCGAGCGCGTGCTCGATAAGCGCCTGACCCGCGACCCGAACCAGCGGCTTGGGAAGCCCACCCCGCGCAGCACTGAGCCTTGAGCCGTTGCCGGCGGCAAGGATGACCGTCTGACGTGTGCCCAACAGCCGAGTTGGCATTGCTCCTCATTCGATACCGAAGTAACCGCCGGGTAACAAGTTGGGTGTCAGAGGCAACTAGCGGGCCGACGTATGGGCCGCCGGCGTCACAGCCATTTCGCAAGCGGTGCCTGCACCATAACGAATTGTGCAATAACGCTTTGCGATGCAGGTTGCCGCCCGACTTCTGACTCTCGAACAAGCAGCCGGCCCGAGGATTAGCGAACATGGGGCGTCTGGCGTGTCATTTCATCCCGTGTCACTCGGTTCCGCCATCAGTACCCAGTTGTGCATCCCCATCGGGGCGCCTCACTCCCGACGCGCGTAGATCAGGGCGTCTGCGGTGCGGTGTTCCAGCCGATACTGCGACGAAATCAATTGTGCGAGGAAGGGGTAATCGGCCATCGGATAACGGGGCACCCTCCGCGCCCCATCGGTGTCCACGATGTAGCTGGGCAGGTGGCGGGAGAAATCTTCGGCCAGATTCTCCCAGGCGTGCGGAGCGATGCGATTCGAGGTGTCGAACCGTGGGTCCCAGCTTTCGGGGGCGCCGAAGATGTACCCGGTCAGCGGGAAGGACGCGAAGTAGCGTGAGGCGGGTCGGGTTCCCGTATCCAAGTAGTAGTGGGGATCCTGACCCCAGACGAAGATCCGGTCCCCGGAGTCGACACGGCTCCTGAGCCAGGCGGTTGCGGGCGAAGCGGTCCGCGGCTCGAGCAGCCCGGAGTAGAGCTCGATGACGAACGAGACGAAGACACTCAGGGCGGTCCACCCAAGAATGAGCCTTCGCAGGCGGCGCGCGGTGGGAGCGGGGTTGGGAGTCTGCCAGCTCTCCGCCAGCGCCGGGGCCGCGAGCAACGCGAGCGGCGGAAGCAGCTGGAGGTAATAGTGGGTAAACCACCGGCCGCTCGCTGCGGTGCCAACCAAGGACGCGAGGAGGAACACGATCAAGGCGTCCCGCTCGGCTTCACGCCCGCGCCAGCGCTCCCGAGAGTGCCGCAGCGAAAGCCAACTCCCGATGAGCAGCGGCCCACAGAACAGCCCGAACCGCCAGCCGCTCCTCGCGGCGCGCTCCCAGAATACCAGGTCGAAGGGTCCGTGAGGCATATCGTGGTTCTGCACCGTCCAGTACCAGGCCTCCCTGAGAATCCCGAGATGGCTGAGGACTATCGCCGTGGCGGCCAGGACCAGAGCGAACCCGGCGCTCACCAGCGACGCGTGCCACCAGGCGGTTCCCATCCCGTAGCTGCGGGAACCGCGGTACGCCGGGTGCAGGCAATACACGGTGAGCGGCATCAGGACCACTCCCGCCGGCTGTTTGAGCAGAAAGGCGATGGCGACCAGCCCGCCGGCCACGAGCGGGTCGAGTCCGAGCGGCCGGCGGCCGGGCCGGAGGGCCACGGCCATCGCCGCAACGACCGGGAGGTTCATCATCATCTCGCCGTTGAAGGCGAGGTTCGTGATGGTCAGGTACGATTGGAATGCGCCATAGAGCAGCGCAGCGATCACCCCAGTGAGCGGCGTGAAGAGCTGGCGACCCAGCAGGAAGAGGAGCGCCATCGTGGCGAGGGTCCAGCCGAGTGCCGCCAGGTGAACCACCGGCCAGTTGGGATAGCCGGCGACGCGGAACACAGCCCAGAAGATGCCGTAGAGCAGCGGTGGCTTTCGGTCGACCGCATCGCGGTAGGGTAGGCCGCCGTGGAGCATCTCGTTGGCGACCACCGCGTAATACGCCTCATCGCTGAGGGCACGGGGGTGGGCCACGGCCGGCAGGCGCGTCACGGCGATCAGGACGAGGATCGCGAGCACGAGCTGTTTGATTGAGAGGCGCTGCAGCATGGTGGCGCGGGCGTTCCCCGGGGATGGGAAGGCTGAACCATTTGCGGGCGGATGATACAAGCCCATCGACGAGCGGTCCAGCGGACCGCAGCGCCGGTTTGTCCCCCAGTCGCCTCAGGGTGACATTTCGGTCCATGTCCTTCCCTTGGCTTGTACTACTACGCGTCGCGATCGCCCCCGTCGATTCGAGTGCCCGGTCGATCGTGACTGCCCCGGCAGAATCCCTCCGGGTGACCACCAGCGGGCCGCAGACCGGGCCGGTCGTTGTCATCCCCGGCATCGTC